>JAEEGH010002732.1_pt1 | contig 47299 bp, 49 predicted proteins | sample 9134181 | NCBI WGS metagenome assembly JAEEGH01 (sample SAMN16246544, study PRJNA631951) | gut metagenome | biome: gut microbiome; feature: rumen; material: DP-attached | host: Bos | place: Iran: Karaj | collected 2018-10
GAATATTCAGCTCCTCAAAAAAGGTGTCGGACATATTCTTGTCATAGTGCTGACCCGTGTGCACGAGGCAGAAACTGATGTCTTTACCCTGATTTTGAGCTTTTTGTATGGCGTGAATAAGCGGTGCAATCTTCATAAAATTGGGACGGGCACCGGCAATAAGAGTGATATTCATTGTAATACGTTTATTCTCTGTTATTTGCGAACCAATAGCAAAATGCGTTTGGCAATATTTTTGATGTTTTGCAGCAACAACTCCTTAAACCACTGCGGTTTGCTGTCGGTCCAGCGTTGTGGATGGGTGGTTATCATTATCCTTGTGGGGAGAGTGCCACCTTGTGCAGCGGTAATTATTTGATTGGTAGAGTGGTAAGATTGGGTGAAGGTGGTCTGCACTTTGTCGCGGACGCTGAATTTGGAGCCATCCCAGCAACGACCGGTGTCGGTGAGGTAGAACACTTGGTTGAAATTCACGTCAAAATAAGGCTCGCCGATGATACCATAGTCGCGGTAGTCATACTTTTTCCACAGGTCCTTACCATCGAAACGGCTACGCGGAGCGCCGTGCATGCAGATGGTCTTCACAGGGTAGAACTGACGGAAATACTGCAACTTATCCTTGAAATGATCTATGGCTTTTTCGGTGTCGCCACCGCAGATTGACATATCCTCGTAGTGGTAGCCAATCTCATGTCCGAGCGAGGCTATCTCATTGATAATATGAGGTTTGTCGCTTTGCGGCACCACGCGGAAAAAGTATGATGCACAGATGCCGAGCGAGTGTTCGATTTTTGCTGTGGCGAGGGAATTTTCGGCTTTCAGGTCCACATCGTGGCGAAGGACAACAACCTTTCCCTCGGCGGGATTCTGCATAAAACTCTCAAAGGTTTGAAACTGATACCCAGACGATTGCAGAGTTTCGAGCAGGCGTTTGTATATTTGTAGAGTGAAATCCATGTCAAAAAGTTATGATGGATCGACTGGCGTTTCTTCTTTTGGTTTGTCTTTCAGCCACATCTCCCCTTTTGTGAGCCAGCTTATACCAAAGAAAGAGAGTGCCACAGCCTCAATCCAGAAGGTCTTGTGCGGAAATTGGACCGGAATGACCATGAAAATCATCGCTGAAAGCATACCGATAGCGCAAACCTTGTAGATAATGTTACGTTTTTTCTTCTGCGGAGTCTGGTTGTTACTACCAAGAGTAAAAAGGAAGAAGGAATTGAACGCCAGCAGGATGAAGAAACATATGGCCGAAATGTTGTGTATGTGAGCGTTGAGAGTTGTGGCAGTCTGAAAATAGCCCGCTGTTGCATCTACGCCCACAGCTTGATAGACTCCGTTGGAGTCGGCGCAGGGGAAAAGCACGATGAGCAGACCGAATAGTCCGCTGAGAGATGTCACCAATCGGTCGCGCCAGTCGTAGCCGACGTAGGTTATTAGCACAATGGAGGCGGCTGTGAGCACCATTGACAGCACTGGGGTAACATAATAGGTGATGGACATCGAATTAGGGAAGGGGTCGGTAAGACCGTAAGTGCCGTTGATATATGCCAGATAATAGCCCAGAAGGCAGAACCACGGTAAAATCATTCCCAGCAGTCCCACCAAGTTGCGGATGCGTTTCATCCATAATTCTTTACTTAACTCCATCTCTATAGTTTTTATAATTGGCTATCAATTATTTGAACCGCCACTGGTAGTCTGGGTTCTCTTTCATAATTTTCTGACTTTCGGGATAGTTTTCAATAAACCAGGTGAGGAAAGCGGAATAGTCGATTTTGTCGGCGAGAAGGACTTGTCGGCGGCGCTGCCACTCGGCTTTGAGGTCGGGCATGGAGAGAAGTTCATCAATTTTCTGGAACATCGCCTCCGACTGATCGGGACGGAAGCCGTAAGTAAGTCCATATTTATGCTCTTCCTCCTCGAGGTAATGGATGCGTCCCACAAAGGTGTTGCAACGTATGGCCGGTGTGCCGAGCACAGCAGCTTCGGAAGTCATAGTCTGGCTGTCGCCCACAAACATGGTGGCGTAATACATAAGCGAGTGGGCCTTTTCGGGCGACACAGTGAGCTGGTAAGGTTTAAACTCATCGTCGATGTTGCGCTCAGTGGTGATGAACACCTTGCCTTTGGAGCTAAGATACTCCACCAGACGGCGTTTGTTCTCGATGGTAAGACCCACTACCCCCACATCGTGGTGAGCTTTGAAGGCATTGAACCTAAGTATGAAGTAGGGCTCACCCTCTTTGACTCCGGCATCGGCAAGGACGCTGGGATCGGGAGTGAAACGGTTGGGATGCAGGTAGGCAAGCTCGTGGTACGAGTTAACGTATATCTTGTGTTTCGATTTGCGCGGGGTGTCGGCGGGACTGAGGATGGTGTCGGCAAAGGGGTGGCCGAACTTGACAAAGAGAGGTTCCACCTCGTCGTCGTCGTCGTCAAGTATTATACTTTTCATCCTACTCAACTTGCTGACATGCGGGATATTGATAGACGAACCTAAACCTATTTTAATTTTGTTTTTAGACACCAATTTTCTGATTCGCCAATCATAAACAAGTTGATCAAGACCTTTTTTGCCTAGTGAGTCATTTTTTTTACCGATGTTTATGTATGGGATGCCATAAAGCTCGAGCAATTTTTTTGCAGAAGGTATCTCTTTCACGGAAACAGTAACGTTATTGTCGTTGGCAACAAGCATCGAATATGTGTTGCGCAACAGATGTACGTGTGCCGGATGGTTGATATCTATTAAAATGTTCATAGTTTTTTCAATAATTTAACGCCCTGTTTGCCAATATTATACAATAACCGGTTGCAGATATAATCATATCTGCCAAATTCAACCAATTTACCACCAAATTTCAATTTAAAATCACGAACTCCATAACCTCCATCGTCCGGTTTTCCAGCGCCCATCATATCAAAAACGGGGTATCCATTATTTACAGCCTGTTGAATTCCAGAAAATGTAGCTAATTCTGAAGGAAATATGTTTTTATAAACACCATCTTGTCCGCAAGCAAACATTTCGTATAACGCTTTGCCTTTCAATCCTACACAAACTGTGCCCCCTACAATTTTATCGCTATACTCCACTAATAAAAAATATGAGTCTGACAATTGAAATAGTTTCTCAAAAAAATCAAAAGGAAACAAAGGTGTTTTTACCTTGTTTTTGTATAATTCGCTTAAAATCAAATAATAATCTTCAACCTGTTGTTTTGTTGGCTTTTCTACGATTGAAGCGCCATCCCTCAATGAAACACGGACATCACGTTTGCGACTCTTTCCAATATTACTATTTACAACATCCATAGTTGTTGTATCCACTTGAATATCATAATGTGGCTCGTATAAAAAACCACATTTTTTGAACACTGACCGCCATTGGCTGTAATCGTTGAAATTTCGGGTTTCGATATAAATTGCTTTGCGTTTGAGAATGTCTTTTGTCGCTGTCAATAAGACTGTCAACTCTTCGTCTTCAATATCTTCAGAAAAAAGAGGACCTCCATTAATGATTGCTCTGCGGGAGAAGAATTGTTTTAACTTTCCCCCGTCTTTTTGAATATGTCCAACTACCACCCCCTTCAAAACTTCATCGGTTTCTACAGCAACAAAAAACGCTTCAAGAAAAGAGAGCCTGTCAAAAAAGCGATATGCCTCTGGAGTTTGAAACCACGACGCCACTGGGGAAGATTGCACCAAGTTGGACCATGCAACCAGACTTATTTCATCAACGGATGTTATTACTTTTATTTCTTTTGACATACTTTTTCGTAAATAGCTATAAGTTTATGAGCTACCTGACTATTATCCAAACCATCGGCAATTATCTTTTCCCTGCCATTTGTTTTTTTGTCAAAAGCCAAAGCTTTTTGTAGCAAATCCGCCAATTCATCTGGATTACGTGTGTTAGCAACATAGCAACCTTCGACTCCTTCCATTCTTTCCCTCACGTCTCCTACATCAACGCTGACTATTGGGCAACCGCAAGCCATAGCCTCTTTGATTACATTAGGACTTCCTTCCCATTTACTTGTCAAAAAAACCACATCAGCAGCATTAAAATTCATTGGAGTCATCCTATGGTCAACTTGTTCAAAAACGTGCATAGCCACGTCAACATTCAACAAGCCAACAGCATTCTTCGCCAATGAAAAATCTTTCTCTATACGCGAAGGGTTTGCAGGAAACAATATGTTAATCTTCTTAGAATCCCAACCTAATCTTTGACGACTCTCATTTTTATCCAACGGCTTGAACATGTTCATATCCACGCCATTAGGGATAATCTTTGCCCTTTTAATATTTAAATCTTCATACATATCACGCGATTTCACCACAATCTCTCTCCATCCGAAAAAACTGGCGAACATTCGAATAATCATCTTGTAAAGTGATGATGCTTTTACATCACTTCCCATAAGCGAAACAACAAGAGACCTAGCTCCCGACAGACTCGCTACAAAAGCAGATAATGAATAGTGGGCATGTATCACATCGAAAGTGTTATTGCGGATATAATTTTTTAATGGTTTTATCTGTTTAAGATAACCCATTATACCTTTGCCTTTTATCAGAAAATAATCCACCACAACATTTTCAGAAACCAAAGAATCTCCTTGGCTTTTGATAATTGGGGATATCTTTCCATGATTCCCGCTACCTACAAACAAGATCTTCATTCTAACGTAAATTTTCCCAATACCACTGGCAAGCTGCGGCAAAACCAGAACGAGCGTCAAACTTTGGATTATATCCCAAAACCTTTTGTGCTTTCAATATAGAGGCCTGTGAGTGTGGAATGTCGCCTGCCCGATTCTCACGGAAAACAGGCTGAATCTTTGCTATTGCGGAATCAAACTTAGCGAGGTTCTCTCTCAAACATTCGAACAGGTCTATCAAAGTGGTATTGCCACCGTATGCCACATTAAACACCAAATCCAAGGGAGCATTATCAGGCAAGTTCATATTGTATGTAGCTGCTTTTGAAACGATGTCCTCTTTTGGTAAAGTGGCCGCAAGTTCGTTGGCCTGAATCACATTGTCAATATAGGTAAAATCTCTAGAATATGACCCATCTCCGTTAATGAAAGGAGACTCATGGCGTATCAAAGCTTTCACCCACAAAGGTATCACTGCAGCGTATGCACCATTAGGGTCTTGACGGCGACCGAACACATTGAAATAACGCAAGCCTATCGTCTCAACTCCATAGAGTGCCGAAAACACATTGGCATATAGTTCGTTCACAAACTTAGTAATAGCGTATGGTGAAAGCGGACGACCGATATTATGCTCAATCTTAGGTAATTCCTTGCTGTCACCGTAAGTTGACGAGCTTGCGGCATACACAAAACGCCGTACTCCCTCATTGCGAGCAGCCACCAACATATTGAGGAAACCATCTATATTGTTGGCGTTGGTATTAATAGGATCGTTTATACTGCGTGGCACCGAACCAAGTGCCGCTTCGTGAAGAACAACATCGCATCCTTTCACCGCCTCGCGACAAGTATCCAAATTGCGGATATCTCCTTTAACAAAATGGAAATTTTTACAAGCAATCAATGGTTCAATATTGTGTTGAAAACCCGTTGAAAGGTTATCTAAGCAAGTTACGTTATGCCCTTGAAGCACAAAGTGCTCACACAGGTTGCTTCCGATAAATCCGGCACCGCCGGTAATTAGCATTTTCATTTTTGATTATGTTATTATCTATACTCCATACTTCTCTGGCAATTGAATATACTGTCCCAATTTCAGATCCCATTCTTCGGGATGAAAAGCCGCCCATCCACCGGAAGGGAAAAACGTGAATTCACTGAAATAAACTTTATTATTGGATTCAAAAAAATCCACCCTGACATGAGGTATTCCCTCCGACAATTTCTCTGCCAGTTCTTTCATCAATTCAAAATTGGTTGGTCGCTTGGGTTTATTCACAAAATTCGTGTATAATCCCATTAAATCTATAAGATTGAAATCCTCATCATAATAGTCTTGCTGCGAACCAGACTTACCATGAGAAACTATGTAAAGAAGCCTTACCTTACCATCAAAACACAAAAATTTATAATCTAACAATTCATCCTGTTCATTTCCTTCAATATATTGCTCAGCCAAAACCTGCCGTTGGATATTTTTATAAGGCCACTCTCTGCCCAACAAATATGTATTTCTTTTCAACGATGCCTTTAATCTTTTAATGGCCTTGTCTTGGTCAAATATCTCCTTGTCTTTGCAGACCACCACACCATAACTACCTCCGTCATGGTTGGTCTTGAGTACAAATTTCTCGGGCAACTTGTCCCAATCGATCTCCTCCGGCCTGTCCCATACCCCAAGAAGAGGAACGACAAACTGTTCACCTATCCTTTCCACCACATATTGCTTCACTTTGACCTTGTCCGCCATCGTAGTATATTCCGGGCGATGATTGTAAAGCTTTAGCCACTGCAGCTTCTCATTGTAAGTGACAGGATTGTCCAAATCCAACGGCTTCCGGAATATCAAACGGTGTTGTATTTTCAAGTAACGTTCGTCGGAAAACAAAAAACCACAGCGGACACAAAGCGCAGAAACAAAATGCCGTCTGTTATGCAGCAGGCTGTGCACTGCGTTATATAAAGGTCGTTTCATTATTCTTTATGATAACATTTATTATAAACTCTACTCAACATATCAATATGTTTTTCTATAGAATATGCTTCCCTTACCAATTCCTTGTTTTTTTGAGCCCTCTGTTTATAAAAATTCAGATTCACAATTAGTTCTTTCATTTTCATGCAACAATCTTCAGCATTGTTGGATTCAAACAAGACAGCAAACTTTCCTTGCTGAGTAACCTCTTTCATAACATCCCAATCATTAACAACAACTGGCAAGCCACAAGACAAAGCTTCTACAACTGCGATACCAAAGGTATCTCTTCCAGAAGAATAGACAAAGCAATCCAAATATTGCAGTATGGCAGGAATATCACCTCTTTCTCCAACAAAATGCACCCTCCCCTTCAAATTGTTCATTTCACAATAGTTCAAACAATCGTCATAACAATAGGATTCTGATTCGACACGTCGTCCAACAAAATAGAACTCAAAGTTATTAACATTTTGATCCATCAGAAGCTTTAAACCCTCACAAATCACTTTCTGAGTTCGCTCTTTTATAAAACTCCCCACCATACCTAATTTAATTGTATTATCTCCACCTTTAAACAAATCTGGTTTAGGATGGATAACATCAAGTTTTTCAAAACTAACTCCATTATGAACCACATTACATTTGTTATTATCACAAAACCTGTTTCGAGCAAGATAATAATCTTGAACATATTTACTGACAAAAACTAATTCGTCCGACCTCTTCATAACAAATCTTCTATTTAAATAAGAAGAAGCGGCGAATGAAAAACCATGAAACGAGGAGACAATTTTAATTTTGAAAAAAGCCTTAATAATTAAAGCAATTCTACTATTAACAAATGTTTGTGCATGAATAACATCTACTCTTTCTTTTTTTAGAAGAGCTCTCAGCTGAAAAAAATACCCCAACTTCAATCCTTTAGGTTTTATTCTAAACATAGGAACTCCTGTGGCCTTAAACTCTTCTGTCAACCCCCCATCGTTGCGATAAACAAGAACCATATCATACGGGGCATAGTTTTTCTTGCGGCAGATGTCCAAAGTTAGCATCTCCGTGCCACCACGGTTAAGACCTCCTATAAAGTAGGCAACTTTCATAAAAAATCTATTATCGATAATCTGTTATGAAATAGTTTTATTATTCAAAAAAAGGTTCTTGTTAATAATGCTCGTCTTTATTAATTTTAATTTTTGATTTTTTTCTTACTTTGAACAACAAATCAATAATTCTCCCTAAAATTGGATATCTATATCCTAAAACATCAACAACAACAATGTCTTTAAATCCATTCACCGTATGCAATCCGAGTTTCATTTTTGGATGGGGTGAGGCAATTCTTTTTATTATCTCAAAAGAAAAAATTTCATTTGAGTAATCAACTCTTTTTATTTGAATAGCAGAACCATAGCTTTTATTACAATCTTGGGCAGGATAATAAATTGCCCCCTGATACTCAAACAATTGTCCTCCCATACGAGAGTTTCTATTGTCGGAAACCACTTGTTTCCAAGGTAAAAATCGTTGCTTAGTTTCATTCCATTTATAAATATCAAGAATATTATCGTTGTGAGCTGCTGTAAAAAGCATCTTTTCCCCAAATAGTTCAGTCATACATGAATCCCACACAACATCATCACATATCGTCTTGAAGAAAGATGCTGTTTCTGTATTTGGATTGTATTCATAAACGTCTAGTCTTCCACTTTTTGCGTTCTCAGGATATATATATATTTTGCCTTTTTCTCTAAAAACACATGGAAAACTCAAATGTGTTGGTTCTTCAAGAATGATTTTTTGGGATTTTAGTTCAAAATTATGTCTATCTATTTTCAACAAACTGATAACACCTTTATGCGGTTTCCCAACTGGCATATCTTCAACAAGGACTTGTATTTCATCTCTGCCAACATCTAAAATAAACGGATCTGCAAAACATGCATTCTTAGGCATTTTGAGCCATTTGACTTGAATTGGATTGTCATCCATAACACCTTCAAATCCATTTAGCACAAAACCTATTGTCCAATATTTTTCACTGTATTTTTTTACAAATTTTTTGATACTCATTATTCGAAACAGTTTAATAATAAACACACAACATTAAACTCTACTATTTGTATTTCCTTGCCAACTTTAATCTATTATCTACAATTACAACCAACCCCTGCTTCCGATTTTGAAATATGCCCAACCCACCTCCATTAGCACCACAACTATAGACCATAGTTTGACAAATTTGTAATTTTTTTTATTGAGAACAGACACACCGTAAGCCCAAAACATAATCAGACAAGGCAATCCTGGCAAAAGAAAACGTTCGGAATTGGCAAAACCGCTGAGGGAAATGACTCCCAGATAACCAATTACAAATGATCCAACGAGTGAAAATTCTCTCCAATTCTTTTTTACAAACAATACTACAAAAAATGAGATTAAAACAAAAACGCCCATATAATTTCGCACATAGTTGCCGCCATGCAATACCATCTGATTATGTTGGTCTGTATTCACCATAGTGGAAAAAGGCATAACAAACTCAATCGGTGCCATCACAGTAGCGGTAGCATACTGAGCCCATTGATTTCCACGACTAGTCTGCTCTAATCTTTTCATTTCCTGATTCTCCCCTCTACCTTCCCATACTTCTTCCACTTCTGTCCTCATTTTACCTCCGGCTAATACTACAACCGCTACCAGAACCCACGCTGCTGTTACCAACTTTCGTCCTTTTTTTACAACACGAGAAGGACTAAAAACCAAGGCAGTCCCAAAAGCAAATATTGCAACAACGCCTAACACTGTCCTAAACAAAAAGAGACTTCCAGCCAAAAGTAAAGGTGGTATAAACTGCCACCATGAATAATTTTTAACCCGTAAAACAAAATCTGCCCTCTCCAAAAATGCAATCATCAGCAATAACATCTCTGTTTCCTTAACATGTAAACCACAATAAATAATTAAATTAGGCATAAGCATGGCAAAAATGCCAGCCATACGCCCTTCCTGTTCTCCCATATTTCTTGCAGCCAACCTATACAACAACACACAGGTGAAAGCTCCATAAACAGCCTTAAGTAATCTTGCAATAATTATATTTGAGCCAAAAATTTTATATAAATATGTCAAATAAAGTGAATATCCAGAATCAGATACTCCTCCTTTTTCTACAAACAAATAGTTAAATATAATATTCCACGACTGACTTGCTAACCACTCAGCTTCATCATGATACCCTTTAGCATCCCTTGATTCGAATTCAAATGGTTCACCTGTTTGAATCTGATAAAAGAAATAAGAAAAAATCACCCAAACTATTCGCAACAATAAGGCTGTTATAAATAATTTCTGAACAAATGATTTTGTTGTGGATTTCTGCCATTCAACAGTAAATTGATTGGAAAGTAAAAAGAAAAGCAAAACTCCTGCTATGCCAAATGCAATCCACACAAAGTCCATAGCAAATTTATAGAAAGTAAAACTAACAATTACTAAACTAATAAAATAAACTATAATGCCCCGCATTGAAACGGTTTTTGGTAAAAAATTAACCATTATTTTTTAATCGTTTAATTTTGTTTTTATCACAATTCTTCTGTTTATAGAACAACTTTATTATCATAAAATACCATATCCCTACCTAACCACATAAATATTTATATATTGTTTTGCCTCAAAAATGCAATCTGTTTAAATATAAATCAAGAAATGAAACGCTCAATATTTTCTGAAAAAAGATTTAATTCTTGAACCAATACGCAACACCTTTTCTCTTTGACGCAAAACAAATAACGGATATGAATACAACAGTTTAGTTCTTTTTGCTTGTTTTTTCCAATCAACCTTTATTAACTCTTGCTTTGCGACTTCATTATATTCTTTTGACAAATAATACGGTAGCAAACCACTAATACGAAATTTGTCTATCAATTGTTTATACTCTGGGTTTGCTTTTTCCTCATCGGCCAAGAAATCCACATTCCACAACATATGTTCTTTGGGATTATACAATTTTCCTACACCTCTGTTTGCTGCATCCACATCCTGATTGTAGAATGACAACGGTTTATTTAAGAACGCGACTTTATATTTCAAAGCAACACGAATCCACAATAAAAAATCCTCACCAAGTTTTATCCCTTTCGGGAAACCACTAAATTCCTCAAAAACGTTTCGAGGCATACACACCGCTCCTGTCCACAAAGGCATAACCAAAGTCTTAGCATACACCCTGCAATAGTTTATATAACCTTTTGCGAAATCTTTCTCTACTCCTATGTTTGCTACACGGGTTTTCCTTTTAGTTTCGTTTACAATGGTATAACAGGTTCCATAAATGCCCGCATCGGGATATTCATCAATCAATTTCGACATCTCCTCTAAAAAAGTGGGTGTCCACCAATCATCAGCATCAAGGAAACAGAGATAATCAGCTTTTGAAACCGCCACGGCATTGTTGCGGGCCATGCTTACTCCTACGTTTTCTTGCCGATACAACCGACAACCATCTCTCCCTTCAATAGCTTTTTTAGCAACTTCAAAAGAGTCATCCTTGCTGCCGTCATCCATAATCACCAATTCGTAGTCGTGAAAGGTTTGGGTCAAAACACTGTTAATGGCCTTGGCAATATATGGAGCCTTATTATAAAGAGGTATAATTACGGAAAACTTCATTCGTATTTTGAAATTCTATCCTTTTTCTTTCTTACCTTCTCCCACTTAAACAGGCAACGTTCAAAAAACCATACCAGCTTGTAAGCCCATGGGTGACGTTGCAAGCGTTTGATTTGGTCTATAGGAAAAGCAAAACGCTCATAATCGGCCAAAATGGTTTTAGGGAACAACAGCTCCAAAACTTGCTTGCGCTCGGCCTTGTCTAATTCCTTATTTGTCTCACTGATACCAGTCATATCGAACAAGGTAACATCCATATTGACATATTGTGGTTTTTCGCCACCCATGATAATGGCTTGAAGATACCATTTCCAGTCGGAGACAATTTTCAGGCTTTCGTCGTAATAACCATATTTCTTGAACAAGTCGCGACGTATATAGGCCGGGTCGTGATTGAGTGTGCCGGTAAACATTCCCAACATCGTTATTTCCTGACCAGCAAAACATTTGTCCACCATCCTGTGACCATCGGGGAAACACTTAACCATATTGCCATAGAGTATTGATGGTCGGCCTTGCCTTTCCAACTCAACAAGCATACGTTCCGTAACATCATCGGAAGCAAGGCAATCGGCAGAGTTAAGAATCTGAATATAATCCCCGGTGGCCATACGTATGCCTTTGTTCATGGCATTGTATATGCCAATGTCGGGTTCCGACACCCATTTCAAGTGAGAAAACTTTGATTCCAGATTTTTAATAACCTCCATACTGCCGTCGGTTGAGGCACCGTCAACAATGATGTACTCAAACTCTTTATTGGTTTGAGTGACCACGCTTCGCATCGTCTTTTCAAGACCTGCTGCGTTGTTACGGTTGATTGTTATGATGGAGAGGGTCATTTCATTTCTTTCAAAAAATCTTCCACATCCCAAAAATATTTCTCCACTTGTTGCAAATCCTCATCGGTTCCGTTCCACCATTGTTTTTCGAGCAAAGACTTGATTGTGGTTTCATCGAAACGGTATTTCACCACTTTGGCCGGGATTCCAAGTGCAATAGCGTAGGGTGGAATGTCTTTTGTCACCACAGCTCCGGCTCCTACAACCGCTCCGTCGGAAATTGTAACACCATCAAGCACAAATACATTGGCACCAATATAAACATCATTGCCTATAAATGTTTGTTTGGTTTCCTCATACTTATTCTCTTTACTCAACGTCATACCATTGAGCTTGGATGTTGAATAAAACATTGCTGACGAAGATATGCCATTTGTTGGATGAAGCCCTAAACCACAGCAGAAATTAGGGCCGATGGAGCAAAACTTCCCAATCTTAACATTGGCAGCGTGAGCGTTATATGCCAAAACCGAATAATCTCCCACTTCAACATTGTGCAAGAAAAATGGTGGGACTATTTTTACATATTTTCCATTATTAGTCTTGTACCTTTCGGAACGCACAAAGGAAAAGCCTGTGGTTTTTCCTTCGGGTATTTCGGGTGTGCTAAGCCATCGGCCAAGCAATTTTTGTATGAAATATTTTAAACTCATTTTTTTCGTTTTATCCAAGGGCCCTCGTGACCTAACAAACGTTTTAATCTTCTATTGAAAAGATAATAGACTATCATCGGGGCTTCCCAGCATTTCTTATTGGGTTCGAAATAGCGGAAATGGAACTGCTTGTCGGCAACTTGTTGCACATTTGTATTTGAGGGATGGGTGAGGGGCATAATAGGATGACTTGGCACATTGTCAATAATGTTGCCCTCTCCCATAGCATGTGTTGCTTCACCAACAGTTCCTATATTGCTAGAAAGGTTCACATTGGGAATAATTCCCTTACCATTTTTCATCCAAATAGACATTATGAACTGCATATCCCAACTTTTGCCACCGCACATGTCTTTGTGCACTTCGTCCAGACGGTCGCACCAATATTCGCATTCCAAGGCTCCACAGCCATATCGTTTCAAAGCTTTACACAATTTGCGACGGGGTACATTTTCCATTTTAATATCGAAAGCCTCCCATGCCCTTTTCCAAGTGGCCCAAGCGCATAGGTTGCGGTTCATCATGCTGAAATAATAGGAACCGTCACCCCACCGTTGGGTGTCCACATTCATGCTGCCAATGGCACGAACGTCGGAATTTTCTTTGTATTTTTCCAACAACTCTTCGCAGTAAGGGAAAAAATCGGGGTGTGGCACGGCATCATCCTCAAGGATGATTCCCATTTCGTTTTCTGAAAAAAACCAGTTAAGGGCAGTCATAGGTCCAAGCCCGCAGCCGAGATTTTTGTCAGAATAAAATGTATGTAGACGAACACCACTGTCTTTTGTCATAGTTTCGACAACCATTCGGACCTCAGTGCATTTCTCTCTGTCAGAGCTATTGCCCTGACGAACTCCGTCCTGAAACACATACATGTCTTGCGGCTTGGCTGTCAAAATAGCCTCCAGCACCTTCTTTGTATGTACAGGGCGGTTGAAGGTGATAAGAAGTACGGGGGTGTTCATAGGACTTATTCCCATTTTTCAATAGTTTTTAATGGCTTAGCTGGATTCCCAACTACAACAGTATTACTTGGAACATCTTTAGTCACAACTGATCCAGCTCCTACCACAACTCCACTTCCAATAGTAACACCTTTTAATATTGTTACGTTTTTGCCTATCCAAACATGGTCGCCTATAATAATTGGAGCCGTAGCCTTCTCTTTTTCCCCGTTAATAGCATGCGAATCAGAATCGGCAATACAAACATTATCTGATATAGCACAACCTTTGCCAATCTCTATATGATGAAAGCAATTCAATGTAGAATTGGTGTTGAGAAAAGACCAACCACCATGCAGAATCAATTTAGCATTGGGAGCAACATATATTGAGGCTCCTTGAAAAAGCTTAAAATCACCCTCACAAACAAAAACGCTATCCTCGTCAAGCCGAAACTCGGAATAATATCGTCTTTTTCTAGTTGAAAACCAACTGTCATTTACCGTAAACTCCCCTGCCACAAAATTCACCTTTGCTGTTTTGGCTATTGAGATAATTGATTTTGGACAAATATGAAAAGATGCTTCTCGCAAGAGATGTAATCGCAATCTCCACACAATGGTTTTAAGTGTGTTATACTTTGCTACAAACCTTTTGGCCTTTTTTATTTTACTTAATAATTTCATATCAAGTCAAAAGTTCTCTATGTATTACCGTGGCATCATTGTAATTTTTCATCCCATCCATCAAAACTGGAACCAATGCATACTCTTTCAATACACAATCATTCACAGTATTGTGTCTCCCCCACGGGTAGGCAAAGAAATGGACAAATTTTCCATATCTATTTAATGCTTTAACGGATTGCCCAATATTGTTCCTAAACACACTTTCATCCTGCTTTGACACATCGGTGTGATCCCAGCCGTGCATACCAAAAGAAATGTTAGTGTATATTTTGGCAAACAGTTCAAGGTTTTGCTCCGTTAAATAACGTTCCGTTTCTCTTTCTCTAAAATGTTTCCCATCGGAATATGCTGGGTTTAGAAACAAAGTAATAGGAACACCCTGTTCAGCCAGCCAAGGAATAATGTTTTTTAAAGATGCCCAACCGTCATCAGCAGTAAGTGCAGCATATTTTTTCAAACGAATTTTGTCATTTGCAATATGATTATATGCTTCTGTCAGCGAAACAAAAGTATATTCTTCTTTTAATGCCAATATCTTCTTTTTGAACACATCTGTCTGCGTCCAATCACACTCCCACATGGTTTCCGGCTCGAACACATCGCTCACTTGATGAAAACAGAAAACGTGTATCGGACGCAAACGAACTCGAAGCAGTCTTTTTTGTGTTTTCTGAAAAAGTACTTTTACATTCATAAACTACTATACAAACATATCACCCTCACCAGCTTGAAGCTTCATTCCTGTTGAGAACTCAAACTGTTGGGGATGTGAAAAAGACCTGGGGAAGATTGTGCTTTTTGTGAAAATTCGCAACGCCTTTATGTACTCCGATAGTTTTTCATCGTTAGTCTCAAATTTATTTATTCGCAATGTGAGCACATGATCAACAATTGCTTGAAACACATTGTTTTCCGAATCCTTTTCATAATACAGATATTTCACACTCATCGCACAGCCAGTGATAACTAACATAGAGACACCTACCAATTTATCGCCAACATAAACCTTACAGCATAACGATTGATAATCTTTTACAGTAGAAGAAAATCTATTATCAAAAGGTACCCGATCAAAAAGTGGCGAAACCTGAGCAAAAGGGTATTGCAATATCCAATTGAAAGTTTCCTGTTTTCTGAGTATCACGTCTTCATGGGAATGTTCCTTGATGAATGCATAGGTTGCATCGTCAATGAATCTAGAATATTTGACAACATAACTAGAATCGACTCCCACCTCATGCCTTAATATTCTTCTTCTGCGGTCACATTGCTTTTTTGAAAGTAACTCCCTAAACCAAGCCAACTTTCCGCGGATTGTAGCAGTATTAATACTTCTACCGGAAAAGACATAACGTGGTATATACGTATTCTTGAGACCTAACATTTTGAAAATCTCAACAGTTTCTTTTGCACCTTCGGCATCAAAAAAGTTACCTTCTCCTATTAATTCGCACATTGTTCCTATAACCGCAAGTCCAAATCCCCTTCCTGCAAATTCGGGCTCACACCAAAGAGTGGAAAACCACCACGCCAAACGATTCTCGGGTTTCTGCAACACCTCTGGAAACGCTGCCGTAAAAGCAACCACCTTATCGTTGACAAACAACGCACAGACAACTTGTGTATCGTCGGTTACGAACGGATTATTAATTATTGAATAAGCCCTCGCGGGAGCAATAACACTATCCGACAGACCATTTTCCGCTTGGTTGTGAAGCAGCCAGTGTTTTAAATCGGAAACCGAATATGTTGTTATTTTAATATTCTCTTCCATGTTTATTTAATGCTGCATAACAACATTTACCAAATCTCCCATGGTTCTAATCTTAATCAATTCCATCATGGAAAACTTGAAACAGAACTCTTCTTCGACCTTTCCAAGTAATTGCATGAAAGTAAGTGAAGTCCAATTATCAACTTGGGTTGCGTCCAATGAATCCGACATTTCCAAATTCGGGTCTTCAAACACCTCACGTGCAATAGGAGCTATACGCTCAACAACAAGTTTTCTATCCATAATTAAAACAGCTTTTTTCTTAGTTTGTTCTTGTCAATCTTATCACTATTATTAATTGGAAAAACAGACTCAAAAATAATTTTGGTTGGTATCATATATGCCGGCATCTTATCACGCAAATAACTCAAAAGCTCTGCAGTATCGATTGGTGTGGATTCTACAAATAGTGCTATTTCAGAAAGACCTTGTGTGTTGTTGAAAATCATTGCAACCACCCTTACTTTATTTTGAAAAAACTCTCTGGCATGGTACTCTATCTCCGACAACTCCACCCTAAACCCCTGAATCTTTGCCTGTTGGTCTATTCTTTCAACATACATGATATTTCCTGACACATCCAAATAACACAAATCACCTGTGTGATAATACCTCGTTTCTCTACCATTTATTTTTTTCAGAAAAAAAGATGTTTTATTCTTATCCTCGTTATTCCAATACCCAGGTGACAACTGTGGCCCGGCTACACACAACTCTCCCTTTTTCATCTCTGGGAGCAGATTACCATCCTCGTCAACTATAATCCAATCGACATTGGCTAAGGGTTTTCCGATAGATACTATTCCATTTGACGTTACATTAACACCATCTTTATTGTACTTATAATAAGTGCAATATATAGTAGATTCCGTCGGTCCGTAAAAATCATATAGTTCCGCGTTTTTTGCACATTTTCCCCAATCTTCCATCAAATCAATTGGACAAGCCTCGGCTGTAAGAATGCACGCTTTCAAACTAGTTGCATCCAACTCACTAAAATATGGACGCAAATAGGTCAGCATCGATGGCGCCATAGCACCGAATGTTATGTGTTGTTCATGGATAAGAGAAGCAACATAAAGATACTTTACTTGACCATACGGGACCGTATAGACACAAGCTCCACGAGTCAATGCAACTAAAAACGACTGAACCGACACATCGAAAGTCAAATCGAAACACTGAAGACACTTGTCTTCGCAAGAAATTGATATACCCGTCTTCCAAAAAGAATCCATAAACGACGCCACATTACCACGTGTTATGCGAACACCTTTTGGTTTTCCGGTACTTCCTGAAGTAAAAAGTATATATGCAAGATTATAATCAGACACCTCGGACAAATCACCAAAATTCACATGCGAAATAGTCAAGTTTTTGGGATTAATCGCTGTGCAATCCACAAACTCTGTTTTGTCTGAAGTGTCAATAACATAATTCAAGCCAACCTGATGAATGATTTCAATATTTCTTTCATGCGGGTGAAGGGGGTTAAGGGGAACATAGGCCTTGCCCTCCGCCCACAAAGCTATAATGGAAGCATAAGTTTCTATATTATCATTTACAACCAAACCGACAATCTGGCAATCTATATCCAATTCTACTATTTTAGTTCTAATAGCACTTATAAGCCCTCCTAATTGTGAATATGTATATAACACACCCTCAATAAAGAAAGCCGGATTCTTAGACTTAGTAATACAATTTGACAAAATATCTTTTACTACCCCTTTCATTATAACCAATTTGATTGTAGTACTTTGTGGCTGGCACGACAACTTTCTATTTCTTCTCGATGTTTTCTTACAAACTTATATTGCTTGAGATAATCATCTGACAACTTTTTATTTCCTTTCAAAAGGCACAGAAAAGCTTTTCGCAAATAAAACCGACATAGCTTAGAAAAGTTGATATCTTTTGTAATATTAAGATATTCATCTATCTTTTCGGCATTCGCCTTTTGAAAAAAACGTTCACTCTCTCCTAGTCTGTTTCGTGTGTCATGATAAATTCTTGTTTTTGGACACAACCCGACATCGATTTTGTGATAATGTAACCGGTTCAAATAATCATCATCTTCACCATAATGAAAAATTAATGGGCAAAAGCCCCCTATTTTTTCCAAAGTAAACCGTGGTAACAACCATGCTGCAGCATTTACATAGGATATATGATATATTTCTTTTAAAGAATCACAATACAAATCACTTAAAAAATCTCTATTATGATTATTATCATACATCAGAAAATTGGTATGGTCTCCCAACGCCGTCAGATGCATCGGACTAACAACACCGAATGATGGTTGGTTTTGGTGACAACGTACCAATATTTCAAAAGTATCCTTCTCAACCCAAGCATCCTGATTTAAAAGAAACACATAATCGCACCCGTTATCCAAGGCGTAACGCATACCGAGATTATTGGCTCTGCCGAATCCCAAATTCTCCTTCGATTCTATCAAATGTATTTCGGGATAGTTTTCTCTAATGTATTCTACCGTACCGTCGTTGGAGGCGTTATCCACCACAACAATCTGCACAGAAATTGTGGATTCGCGTAGCGAAGTGAAACAGCGGTCGTACCACTGTTTGCCCTTGTAAGTGACTATAATGACGAACAAATTCACTTCCATTAAAACTATTTTAGATACGCTGTGACGCCGAGAGAATCAAGATCTCGACATAGTTTCATTGTAAATAATTCTGAACCTTTTTTGTTTAAATGAGTGTAATTGATAAAATTACTAGTATCCTTATTTATATCACACAAATAATAATCTAATACAGGAATGAGATAATGTTCTGCTATCGCATTGAAAATCGAGTCGCTCTTTTGTAAATTAATAACCCGATAAAAATCCTCATAAACAGGAGACTTCACAAATACGACCTTTATACCCTCCTCTCTTAAATGTTGCATAAATATAACAAATAATTTAATAGTTGGGACATCAAATGATTCTATTTTAATTGAATCTTTTTCAGGTAACGGTTCAACTTTCCATGAATCTTCATCTCCCCTATATCCCTTATACATTCCGCCATCAGTAAATTTAGTTTTTCCAAAAAAAGCTAAAATTCCATCTTCATAATCATCACGATAACCATAATATCGAAACAATGGCAAAAACCTTTCCAAAATAGAAATGTCTTTTTTATCTTTAACTGCATCAAAAAGAGTTCCATCACATATATATGGGAAAAACTGCTCCCTTTCATACAATTTGTTAGAGGTAGTAGCTCCAAATGTACTAAAATCCGTATTTACAATCACCATCTTAGGTTTTCTATTATATCTTCGATATGTTTGATAGCGAACAAACTGCATATCAAAATAATGTCCATCTAATCCTAAATTGTACGAATTACAATGCAATAATGAATCAAGGATATATGTATTGTACCCACACCATGCCCTAGAGCTACCCACAACCACCAGATCCGCGCAAATATTACCCCTATATATATCATTCCATGCAGCATATTTTCTGATATCCGTTTTTCTCAAACCTGAAGATATCATCAAATCTATAGGTATTGCTATGAGAAAAGCGATTCCAAGCCAAATAAAAAAACGTACTAAAAACTTCTTCATAAACAATCAAAATTGAAAATAAATGAAAGTTTCCGCATGACCACCAAACCAAAACAATACCACCAATATAATATAATAGATTGCATACTTTATACAATGAGGTTTAATAAGCGACAAATCTAAGGCATTTTCTTTCCCCCTTTGTAGCCACTCTGTGATAACAAGAATAATAATGCTAATTAAAACAGGTAAATAATAATGCTGGTTCATTAGCCACGGCACCGAAAACAAACTCTTGTCACAAATACCACAAACATACTCCCACGCCTGACCGATGCTCTCGGCTCTGAAAATTATCCAACCAATTACAGCCAAAAAGAATGTCAATATCATTTGTCCTGTTTCCTTCAGCGTCGGCAATATTCGTCCTTCGGCCACTGTGTTGGTATATTTGCGGTTTTTACCCAACAGTATCAGCGGCAGGAAAAGTAGTGCGTGGTAAGCACCCCAAGCTATGAAGGTCCAGTTGGCACCATGCCAGAAACCGCTCACAAGGAAAATAACGAATGTATTCCTGATGACTTTCGCCTTGCTCACGCGGCTGCCACCCAACGGTATATACAGATAGTCGCGGAACCAAGTGGTAAGCGAGATATGCCACCTGCGCCAGAACTCGGCTATGTCGCGGCTGAAGTACGGCACGTTGAAATTGCGCATTAACTTGATTCCGAACAACTTGGCGGTGCCTATCGCTATATCCGAATAGCCCGAGAAGTCGCCATAAATCTGGAAAGTAAAGAAAATGGCGGCAAGGAGCAAAGTGCTTCCCGATTGTTCCGTATAGGTTGAAAAGACTTTGTCGACATATATAGCGCAGTTGTCGGCCACCACAATCTTCTTGAACAAACCCCACAAAATCTGACGCATTCCGTCAACGGCGGTGTCGTAGTCGAACTCCCGTTTTTTCTGGAACTGCGGAAGAAGGTTGGTTGCTCGCTCTATGGGTCCAGCCACCAATTGCGGGAAGAACGAGATAAAGGCAAAGAATGCGACAATGTCCTTCGTCGGTTCCATCTTGCCACGGTAAACGTCAATTGAGTAGCTGAGCGCTTGAAAAGTATAAAACGAAATGCCTACGGGAAGTATTACTTTAAGCAGAAGCCCTTCGGTGGAAATATTGAAAAGTTGGGCAAACTCGGTGACAAAAAAGTCATAGTACTTGAACATTGCCAGAATGCCAATATTCAACACTATGTTAGCCCACATCCAAGCCTTGGCCTTACTCTTAGTACCGGCCTTCCCTATCAGCAGTCCGCTGCCCCAAGAGCAGAACGAGGTAAGGGCTATTAGCAACAGGAAACGCCAGTCCCACCAACCATAGAATACATAGCTCGCTACAACGACAAAGGCGTTCTGCAATGTCAACTGGTACTTCGACTTGCTTATAAAACGGTCGAAGACAAACCAGTAGAGCAAGAAAACCACCGGTAAAAACAAAGCGAATTCTATAGAGTTGAAAAGCATAAGGAAACAACTAAAAAAACAAAAAAAATATCACAAAATATCATTGGGACTTATCCTATTATTTACAATAATTTGGTATTATTCCTAATGAATCCATCCGCCATGCTATTTCCTCCGCAACAATTTTGGCCCCTATAGGAGACCAATGTGTATCATCAGAGTAATACAAATCTTTGACACCTTGCATGACTTTTTTCACCAAAATAGTCTTAGTGTTTACAAAAAATGGATTTTTGTATTCGTATTCTATAAAAAAATCCAGCAATTCTTTTCTTGAAAAAATATTTTCAGATGCAAAATCCTGATAAATATCGTATTTGTCGGCTGCCACAACATAAAACAAATAAACTCCATTTTCTCTTGCAAATTGAAATAGTAAATCTAACTTTGAAATTGCAATATTAATCTGTTCTTCATCTGGAATTATTAAATCACAATAATAGAAAAACAAATCTTTTTCTTTTTTCGGACAAGTAAATAAACTATCGTGCAAAAATAAATGAGAAACTGCTCCATTATCAAACAACATATTTTTATAAAACGTACAAAAATCCGTTTGCTTTTCTGTTCCTGTCTTATAAACAGATGCTTGGGCTTGGATATTTGAAGAAAAATCTAAACTACACAAACGTGTAACAAAATCCCTTTCTACGCTTTCTAAGACTACAACTTTAGGCATTTCAATATTTGCATTGCAAAGAGCAACAAATGTTTCTTCCGGCGTTTCAATGTTGTCAGAGAAAAATTCTGCTGTTGGCATTTTTATCATTTCTGAAAGATAATTTGGATAAAGTGTCAGCTTTGTAAATGAATCACCCATAAAGATAACATTGAAAGATTTAAAGTTTTTCTCATCACAACAATTGATTGTTGATGGGGAATCTTTTTGAAATTTCTCTTGCAGACGATATTCTTTTGAAAAAACAATCTGGCCAATTCTACCCAAATCTCCAGTTATGTCTTGATATATGAAGATATAATAAAACAATGCTATAGATAAAATAAACAAAGGGCTCCTTAATGGTGATATGATTGAAAGAAAAAATCTTTTCATATGGTCTTAAAACTGAAAATATATAAAAGTAGAACTTTTTCCTGAGCCGAGAATTAATACTAACGCAAAACAATAATAAATAAGTGTTCGCACCCAAACATACTTTATTTTACTTAGCTCTAGTCCATGTTCTTTCCCACGTTGCAACCACTCAACCAATATCATTATTATTATAAACACATTAGTCGGCCATATTTCAGGTAATGTGAAAAAGCGATAACTTGCCCGAACAGTGCCGAATTGTATCAACCCTTTCATATACTCCCACGCCATTCCAATACTCTCCACCCTGAAAATAATCCACCCAATCACCGCCCAAAAAAACGTGAGCAGCATCTGACCCACCTCTTTTATTGTCGGCAAGATACGGCCTTCGGCCACCGTATTTGTGTATTTGCGGTTCTTGCCCAACAAAATCAACGGCAGGAAAAGCAGGGCGTGATACGCACCCCACGCTATGAATGTCCAGTTGGCACCATGCCAAAAACCGCTAACAAGAAAAATCACAAAAGTGTTTCTAATTACCTTGACCTTTGAGACTCGACTACCCCCCAACGGGATATACAGATAGTCGCGGAACCAAGTGGTGAGCGAAATGTGCCACCTGCGCCAGAACTCCGCTATGTCGCGACTGAAATACGGCACGTTGAAGTTGCGCATCAACCTGATACCAAACAGTTTGGCCGTACCTATGGCTATGTCGGAATAGCCAGAGAAGTCACCATAAATCTGGAAGGTGAAGAATATGGCGGCAAGGAGCAAGGTGCTTCCCGATTGTTCAGTGTAGGTCGAAAAGACTTGGTCGACATATATAGCGCAGTTGTCGGCCACCACAATCTTCTTGAACAAACCCCACAAAATCTGACGCAGGCCATCGACGGCAGTGTCGTAGTCGAACTCGCGTTTTTTCTGAAACTGCGGTAGAAGGTTGGTTGCTCGCTCTATGGGTCCGGCCACCAGTTGTGGGAAGAACGAGATAAAGGCGAAGAAGGCGACGATGTCATTCGTCGGTTCCATCTTGCCACGATAGACATCAATGGAGTAGCTAAGCGCTTGGAATGTGTAGAACGAAATGCCTACGGGGAGTATCACCTTAAGCAGAAGTCCGTCGGTGGAGATATTGAATAGTTGGGCGAATTCTGTTACAAAGAAATCGTAGTACTTGAACATTGCAAGGATGCCGATGTTCAACACTATGTTGGCCCACATCCAAGTCTTGGCCTTATTCTTTGTGTCGGCCTTACCTATCAGCAGTCCACTGCCCCACGAGCAGAACGAGGTGAAGGCTATGAGGAGAAGGAATCGCCAGTTCCACCAGCCGTAGAACACATAGCTTGTAAAAATGACAAATGCGTTCTGCAATGTCAGCTGGTAACGACTTTGCTTGAGGGCGTAGTCGAAAACAAACCAGTAGAGCAGGAAAACCACCGGCAAAAACAGCGCGAATTCTATAGAGTTAAAGAGCATTATTAATTAAACTAAACGCATTTCCGAGTTGCAAAGATACGAAAAAAAAACTTCAAATTATTAGAAAAAAAGACAAACGACCAATTTATTGACCTAAAATCATTTTGTAAACCCATGACAGTCTGCTTTATTTCACAAATAGCATAGTAATATATACTATTTTAATTGCAGAAATAATTAATCTAATTCAAATGAATATTGAAAAAACCAATTTTTATGTGTATATTTGCAAAAAATAAGGGAAAGGCCACTTTTCCAAGCAATTATTTATAAATAATTTAAAACCAATAAAATATGGCAGACCAACGACTTGAGGAGTACCGCAAATACTACGACGCCCGCGCCGAGCGGTACGCCAACAACCCGAACCACATACACGCCTACGAAGCCGAGAAACGGCTCAGGGATGTGTTTTTCCAATACGACACCTTCGAAGAAATCCGCGACCATTTCGGCACGCTGAACATCGACTGCGCTTTCGCCCTGTGGCGCGACCAGTACGAGATGGAGAGCCGTTTCTACGAAAGCATCGAAGAGCCCGTGCGCAAGAAAGGCGCCGACGAGATTCTGGCCCAGCTGCCCCGTCACACCGACGTTACCGACATGTCGACGGCCATCAACGAAATCACCAACCGCAACAGCGTGGAGCTCTCGCTCGACGAGGCCAGCGGCAAAGCCCTGATGGATGCTTGGGAGAGGCTCGACGCCATCAACGTGCTGGAAAACGCCGAAGTCCCCGACGAATACAAACGCGGCATGCAAGAGCGCGCCGACAAGATACGCCACAGCATCTGCGAATCGGTGCAGAGCGCCGAAGAGACCCTCGGCGAATGGATGCCCGGCTTCCGTATCAAACCCGAATTGGCACTGCAACCACGCTACCGCCGACTGCTGCCCTTCTCCGACGAGGATGTGGCACAGCATCTGCAACAGTTCAAAACTATCACTTACCGTTAAAACAGAGGAGGAATTATGGCTATAGATAAAATGATATTAGACTCGCTTACAGGCGGTTACAAATTCTATCTCGACGACCTGAAAAACCGTGGCATCACCGGCGAACACTACGACACCGTGGAGGCACTCTTCAACCGCATACTCCAGTTGGGAGAGGAATGCTCCGATATGAACGTGATGTACGCCAAGATGCAGAACGAGAACATCACCGTGAAGATGTCGGAAGCCTACACCAAGGCACTTACCGAGGAGGGCAACAAGAAATACGGCTCCAACGACGGCACCATCTACGACGACAACTACCTGATGAAAAACAACGTCGAGGCTCTGCGCAACAGCGTCAAAGCCATACGCGACAATTACGAGGATCTGCTTAAAAAAGCCACTCCGTCGCAGCGGATGAGGATGATGGTGGAACACGACCCGCATCTGTTCATCAAATCCATCGAAGATCTGATAAACCTAGCCGAGCAGCCCGGAATGACCTACCCCAATTTCCTGCGCATACAGATAGAACAAGGTCTCGACAAAGCCGTCGAGGGCACCGTAACCCGCGATTTTCTCGAGAAAACCCTTGCTACACACAAAGCCTTGATGAGCTCCGACATAGACATACGCATGGGTGAGGAAAAAATCGAGCAATACAACAAAACGGCGGCGCTCAACAAGTTCAACCTTGTGGAGATTCACGAGTGGGAGCTTATCTCCGACGCCATAGAACGCAAATACCAGCCCGAACGCGAGCGCCGCACCAGAATTTTCGACATGTTCATGAACATCCTAGGCAAACTTGACGAGTGGGCCGTGGCCTACTGCTCCTACCCCCCGTACGACCTGATGCCGTGGAACTCCATGCCTTTGGCACAAGCCCTTTTGGACCTGCGTCGCATACAGAAGACCTACCCGGGCATCATCAAAGAATACGAAAAACTGCTCGACAGATACTTCGGTCTCAAGTTCACCGACATTGTGGACAACCCCGATTTCCGCCACCACGTGCTCTCCAACTTCATCGACGAGTCGCAGGAGCTTGTCGAATTTGTGATAAACGAAGTGTACCCGCAGTGCCAGCCTTTCTGCGACCTCTCTGCCGACCTTATCAAGAAACGTGAACAAATATACCACAGCAACTGCGAGGGCAACCCCGGCCGACTGGAGCCTTACCTGCGTCTGAAACGCCACTACAACGAGACTTTCGGCGAAGGATATATGGAGACATTCCTCAACGAGCTTGACCTCGGCTACGCCGACAAAGCCAAATGCAACTCCGCTGCAGCTCCGTGGGATTACGACACTTTTGTGCAACACACCAAAAAGATGTAGAACGATGAAACGACTTCTTTTGTCGGCGCTTTGCGCATTGCTGCTTTCGGCAACGGCAGTAGCCCAATCTTATGTCGGCACCCTCAACACCAACGGCTACGAACGCAAAGATGTAACCGTAAGAATATCAGCAAAAAACGAGCGACAGGCCGTGCTCTCGATGTACAACGCAAAATTCTCGCGCTGGATGCCACTCACAGTGGACTTCGACATCTACCCCGTAACTTTGGACGAAAACCAACGTCTTTCGGCAAACAACGTCATCCCCACCTACAAGGGCGAAAAGCAGGAAAAACGCATAGTATGGCAGCTGTCGGGTGCGGTAACTGGCAACACACTGACTTTCAAATGTCTGATGGGCGATAAAAATGTGTCGTTTTCGGGCAAAAGTAAAGGGAAATAAAAGAGGTTTTGTCGCTTTGGAAAAAGCATAAATGTATTTTACGCACTACGCTGCGTAAAAATACGCAATGCACTGCGTAAAATGTAAAAAATATTTGCAAAATATTGAATATGAGTCAATTGCAAAACACCTTAAAGCGCCTTTATTGTCGGGGATGGCGGCATCAGTGCAGAGGAATTCCTTTCGTGGGATTTAAAAGGGCTGTTTTAGTAAGATTAGCGACGAGGTAAAACACTAAAAAACGATACCCCTAAAACAAATTTCCACAATTCAATAAAAAAACGTATCTTTGCACTCCGTTTTCAAACGAACGGAAGCAGAAAAAAACAACATTATATATAACCCGTAAATTTAAATAAAGACATGACAGACAATAACATACAACTAAACCCCAACCCCATTGTCCGCTTTCTGGGCAAGCCGATGAGCCAGTTCACCAAAGAGGATATCATCAAAGTTGTGAAGGAATTCGAGATTGAGATGATAAAATTCCGCTACGTGGCCAACGACGGCAAGCTGAAAACCCTCAATTTCATCATCAACAGTCTGGAGCACCTCGACGACGTGCTTACCGCCGGCGAGCGTGTGGACGGCAGCAGCCTGTTCCCCTTCCTCGAAGCCGGCAGCAGCGACCTCTACGTCATCCCGCGTTTCCGCACCGCCTTCATCGACCCCTTTGCCGAGATTCCCACCCTCGACCTGCTGTGCAACTACTACACCTACGACGGCAAGCCTTTCGCCATGGCACCGGAATACACCCTTGCCAAGGCCGCCAAAGCTTTCACCGAAACAACAGGAATGGAGTTCGAGACCATGGGCGAACTGGAATACTACGTGATAGCCCCCAAGGAAGACATTTTCCTTGCCGCCGACCAAAAAGGCTACCACACCTCCGCTCCCTACTGCAAATTCGAGAACTACCGCACCGAGGCCATGAAACTCATAGCCGAATGTGGCGGACTTATCAAATACGGACACAGCGAAGTGGGCAACTTCACCGTGGGCGACACCATGTACGAGCAGAACGAGATTGAGTTCCTGCCCACCAACATACAGGACTCCGCCGACCAGCTCGTCATCGCCAAATGGATAATGCGCAACCTCGCCTACCAGTACGGCATCACCGTTACCTTCGCTCCGAAAATCACCGTGGGCAAAGCCGGCAGCGGCATGCACATACACACCCGCGTGAGCAAGGAGGGCAAGAACATGTACGTGGGTGCCGACGGCCTCACCGAGACAGCCCACAAGACAATAGCCGGCATGCTCGACCTCGCCGCATCGCTCACCGCCTTCGGCAACACCAACCCCACCTCGTATTTCCGTCTGGTGCCTCATCAGGAGGCTCCCACCAACATCTGCTGGGGCGACCGCAACCGCTCCGCCATGGTGCGTGTGCCGCTGGGCTGGGACAAAGGCTGCGGCAGCATCAGCAACGACTGCAACCCGCTGGAGCCCAAGAACGACAAAGATTTTTCGTACAAACAGACCATAGAGCTGCGCACCCCCGACGGCTCGGCCAACGTGTATCTGCTTCTGGCAGGAATGGCAGTGGCCGCCCGCCACGGTTTCGAGATGGAGAACGCCGTGCAGTTCGCCAAAGACCGTTACGTTAGCGTCAACATCTTCGAGCACGAGGATGTGCTGAAACGTCTGGCTGTGCTGCCCGACTCCTGCGCCGCCAGCGCCGACATACTGGAGAAAGACCGCAAGGTTTACGAGGAAAAAGGCGTGTTCGACCCACGACTGATAGACGGCATTCTGACCGACCTGCGTAAATTCAACGACCGCACGCTGCGCGCCGACATCAGCGCCAACTCCAACACTGCCAACGAGAAAACCCTCGAACTGGTGCAGTCGTTCATACAATGCGGATGATCCATTTCGGATTTATGAATTAGGATTTAGTTCTTGGGTGTTGGATTTGAGGAATTTAGGGGTCGGATTTGGTTTTATAGCGTGCTTGCGAAACAAATATTTTTCAACGGCTGTAATATTTTGAGGTCAAAAAGGAATTATTTAGTAGAAACGTTGAAAGGTATTTCTCTACAGAATAATATATTACTATGATAATCAAGCTTTTGGCAAAAAAAAGGAGCGTTTCGGGCGGCAAAGTGTTTTTCTTTGTCGTGCTGCTGTCCTTTTTTGTCTCCGGCTTGGCTCAGCAGCGCGAGGTGAGCGGCTCGGTGATTGACAAGAACGGCAACCCCGTGGCTTTTGCCAATGTGTTTGTGGACAACACCCCCATCGGCACCATAAGCGATATTTCGGGCAACTTCGCACTCAAGGTTGACGACACCTGCAAACGCCTGCATATCAAATGCATGGGCTACACCGAGACCTACGCCAACATTCCGACCAACGGTCGTCCAATGGTGGTGAAACTGAAAGAGACGGTGTTCCAGCTGAAGGACGTGGTGGTGAAACCCGGCATCAACCCCGCCAACCGCATCATTCAGGCGGCCATCGACAACAAAAAGAAAAACGATTTCCAGAAACAGGACGCCTACTCCTACACTTCGTACAACCGCGGGGTGATAGAGTTCGCACACGACGAGGAGACATCGGCGCGGAAGACCGCCGCCAAACTCGTGCCCAAGCGCGACACGGTGAAGGACTCTTTCGAAATTTTTGTCGACGAGATTATCGACAGCACCTACCTTTTCTTCACCGAGTCGGTGTCGGAATACAAATACAAGAGACCCGACCGTGTGAGCGAGAACGTGATAGCCACACGCACCGCCGGCACCGAAAACCCCATCTTCTCCATCATCCTCACACAGATGCAGTCCACCTCGTTCTACTCCAGCAATTTCAACATTCTGGGCGTGCCGTACATCAACCCCATCCGCAAAGGCACTTTCCGACGCTATTACTTTATAATTCAGGACACTACCTATCAGGGCAACGACACCATTTTCGGGATAATGTTCCACCCCCGCTCCAACAAGGAATTCAACGCCCTGAGGGGTAAGGTGTTCATCAACAGCAACGGCTACGCCATACAAAGCATTGTAGCAGAGCCTGTTATGGTACTATCCACTTTCAACAGCCTTTCGGCGATGGCCTCCTCCATGCCCGACTCGACAAGCAACAAGACTAACACCGACTCACTGGCTCTGACCATCTCGGCCTCGACCGCATCGTTCGGCATGGCGGAGAAAGACAACTCGCTGGTGTTCCGCATCAAACATCTGTATGCCACCGACAGTCTCGGCCGCTGGCGTCCCGATTTCCTGCATTTCGAGCTGGGACTGCGGGTGTCGGACAAAAACGACATCATGATACGTTTCTCCACCACCAACAAGATAGACAACTTCACCTTCAACCCCAAGTTGAAACGCCGCGAGTTCTCCGACGTCACCCTCAACGTTGACGAGGATGCCGTTACCAACGACACGGCGGTGTGGAACCGCTACCGTCCCTCCATCACCAAAAAGGAGAAAAACACCTTCATCCTGTACGACAGCATCAACCAGCAGATGAAGAAAGAGGGGGTGAAATTCAGCCTTGCTGGAGCCATGGACTGGCTTTTGCAAGCTATGTACGGCAAGATTAAAATCGGAAGTTTCGCCCTCGACCTCAACAAACTGTACTCCTACAACGGCTACGAGCACTCGCGCTGGGGCATGGGACTGGAGTGGAACGTGGCCAAGTGGCTGCGTCCGAGCGGATATTTCGGCTACGGCGTGAAAGACAACGAATGGAAATACGGCGGCGACCTCGACTTTTTCTTCGACCGCTACAAAAGCCGCAGCCTTACGCTGTTCTACCACCGCGACCTGAAACAAGCCGCCAGCACCAAACTTTACAACTACCAACTGCTCGACATCAGCGGCAACACCGAATACGCCGCGGAGCATTTCTACAAAGAGCAGGCCGCCGGCGTCAAGCTGAGCCTCCCGCTGTGGCGGCACGTAAGAGGCACGGCATCGTTCTCCTACTCGCGCGAGACGCCGATGTACGACTCCAACGGCATTTTCTACGCCAAAGACCTGATAGACCCGCCCGGAACCACCGATTTCGCCGAGGTGGGACTGACACTAACCTACGAGAAAAACGACAAAATACGTCTGCCGAAATACGAGATAAGCCTCGGCACGGAGTTCTCGCACCCCGTCATCATCATCAACTATACACACGGACTGTCGCTGTTCGACGCCGATCAATCGTACAACCGTCTTTTGGTGGAATACCGCCAGCATATACAAGTGCAGCACTACGGCACTTTGGGACTTTTCTCGCAGCTGGGCTACGTGGACAGCGATGTGCCATACAGCCGCCTGTTCGCCACCGTGGGAACGGGAAACATGTGGTACTACTTCCGCAACAGCTTTATGACACTCAGACCGCACGAGTTCGTCTCTGACCGTTTTGCCAACCTGTGCGTCAGCTTCAGCTTTGCCAAGCCCTTGTGGAAACTGAAACACTCGCGTCCGAAGTTCTTTTTGCAAGTCAATTCGATAATCGGCACAGCCAAAAACGAGCTCTCCTTCGACGGGATGCCGCTCAAAGCACCCGAAAAAGGCATACTGGAGCCATGCGTGGCCATCAACGACATAATCAACTACAGCGCCATATCGCTCGGCGTGGGATACGCCTACCGCATAAGTGCCTATAACTCGATATACGAAAAAGAGAATATGGCCGTTTTTATGACAATAGGAATTAATTTATAACCCGAAAACACATAACAACAATGAAAAAAGTATTATTAGCACTTGCAACCATAGCACTGTTCGCAGCCTGCGGCGGTAACTCTAACAACACCGAAAACGACGAGGACACCACTACCTACGAACAGGTGAAACAGCAAATCGACTCCACCGTTGCCGAAAACGCTCCCGAAATAATTCAAGAAGAGTGGAAGGACGGCGGTGAGATTGTGTGGGATGATTGAGTTCGGATTTCGGAATTAGGATTTCGGAATTCTCCGCTTCGCTATCGAAACTACCACTGGCAGTTTCTTCATTTTGACAGGCTCTGCCACCAATCTTACTTACTGAAAATTATAGGTTTGGCAGATTACAACAGGATAGCAGCTTTCGAATACCATTGTGCGCTGTCCTTTCACATTGTTGATACTGAATGAGTTGTCCGTCTCACATTCGCAATCGGCCTGAACCGGAGTAACCTCTATTTCTTTCACAAAAATAGTGTCGTGCGACTGGCGGCACCGCACTTCAATATCCTCCCAACCACAATTAACCCAAAGGTTGTAGTGTGTAACATAGACAGTGCCGTTGCTATAGCTCACGGCAACCGAGTCGGGGTTGTAAGGACCTTTTTCGTAACTGCCGTGGCAAGGTGTGAAGGAGATGTCCGACACCGTCAGTTCATTGGCGTTGTTCTCGTTTTTGTCTTTTTTGCACGAAGTGGCGAAAACCACTCCCACCAAAGCCACCGCCAACAATGGCAATATGGTTTTGAAAATTGACTTTTTCATAAATTATTGAAAATTAAAAGTTTGGCAATACTCTGGATAACTGTTTTCTAAAACGAGAGTCCAGCGTCCTTTGAGGGTGTTCAAACGGAAAGTGTGGTCGGTTTCGCAAATGCAATCGACGTAACCGCCGTCGGAATACTCGAAAATACGCATAGTGTCGTTGCTGGTGGAAATGCGTGTGCCCACTGTTGTAAAATCGCACGGTACAACAAGGTTGTAATGGGTAACGCTGACAATGCCACTAAAGTACGTCACCTCCACCGAATCGGAGTCGCCGAAACCCTTGTCGCCACCGCCTTGGCACGGCGTAAATGAAACTTCGGAGACAGCGGCGTCGCTCGATTGATTGTCAGTTTTGTCTTTCTTGCACGAAGTGGCGAAAACCACTCCCACCAAAGCCACCGCCAAAAACGGCAACAGGGTTTTTAAAATTAACTTTTTCATAAACTACTGAAAATTAAAGGTTTGACAATACTCAGGGTAACTGTTCTCTAAAACGAGGGTCCAGCGACCTTTGATGTTGTTTATCTGGAAAATGTGGTCAGTAGAACAGATACAGTTTGCGTAGCCACCGTTGCCGAATTCGAGGACACGCAGTGTGTCGTTGCTTTGGGTTACTCTTGTGCCTACCTGTGTAAAATCGCAGCAAACAGTAAGGTTGTAATGCTCCACGGTTACCGTGCCATTGCTGTAATTAACCACCACCGAGTCGGGGTCGCCGATACCTTTGTCGGCACCATCGTGGCAAGGTGTGAAGGATATTTCGGAGACATCGCCAGTTCCCGGTTTGGCATTTTCTTTGTCTTTCTTGCACGAAGTGGCGAAAAACACTCCCGCCAAAGCCACCGCCAACAGCGGCAGTACGATTTTAAAAATTGACTTTTTCATATTTTTATTGATTTTTTAAATTATTCTTTTGTTTACAATTGGTGTCCGAAGGATTCGAAGGTTCCAAAAACACTACAACAGGGCTTATATTCAGTAATATTGGTAATATACAGTGTCGCCGCCGCCGTTTTTTATCACTTTCATAAGCCTGTCGCCGTCGTAGAAATAGCTGTGTTCGTTGTCTATACGGTTGTGTTTCGAGTTCATCACACCACATACGCTGCCCGATGCGAATAGTGTATGGGAGTAAACGTTTGGGTGATTGTCGTAGGTATAATATGTTGTGTCGCTATGAGTTATGCTGCCATTGTTGCAGTTGTATGTGTCGCTTATTTCTTTTACAATGTCGCCGTTTTCCCAGACATAATGTGTTTTTGTGAGGCTGGTGATGCTGGTGCTGTACAATTGCGTGGTTGTTATGTCGGTGATGAGATTGTTGTTGTCATAACCTGTTACGGTAACTATGATGGTGTCGTTCGGTTCTATTATGTATGTAAGGGTGTGAAGCAGGCCGTTTTGGTATTCGAATAAAAAGTGGCCTCCGCTGTCGTACCGGGCTTTTACAGGTCTGGAAGCCATGTCGTAGGTTATGGTTAAGGTCGAAGAGATAGTGGAGCCTTCGATTGTTAATTCATTAACAATGCTTTCCAATAGTCCTTGATTATAATTATAGTTTCGCACGCCTTTTAGACCGTAATTTATAGTTATCTCCTTTTTTATAAAGAGAGCATCATTGTTTTCTTTTTTCTCCTTTTCGCACGAAGTGGCGAAAAACACTCCCACCAAAGCCACTGCCAACAGCGGCAAAACGGTTTTAAAAATTGACTTTTTCATAATTAATTTGTTTTATACTTTGAATAACGTTACAATTTTTCGTTTATTATATGTTTAGTACATTCTGCTAAACGACGATGAATAGCCGTCAAACATATTGTCGGAAGTATAAAGTACCCTGCCTCGGTTTCCATTGTCGTAATATCCTATTGTAACGCCGTCCGAGAAAACTAAATTGAGCGTATGCGAATCTAAAAGTACTGGGTCGGCCGTGGTTCTGAAAATGTAACATGTGCCCATTCCAAAAGGGTTGTCGTCGGTTGAGGGTTCAAGACTGTATTCGCCAGAAAAAAACTTTCTGCCGTCCTTGAAAATAGTATAAGTATTTCTGTCAAACGAAAGATACATTGTGTATCCCGATGAAGCCGGCGTAACATTATCCCTGCCGGAAAAACCACCGGAAGTAATCTCCCATTTCCATTTTCCAATCAAGCCGTAACCCTGCTGGTGGACTGTGTTATCCCCTTTTTCACACGAAGTGGCGAAAACCACTCCCATCAAGGCCACCGCCAACAGCGGCAGTACGATTTTAAAAATTGACTTTTTCATAAACTACTATTTGTTGATTGATTGACGTAACTATAATTTATTCTCATGGCAATATTACCGTTTATCTTGGGGTAAAATGCCCAAAAATATAATTTCTCTATCACACAATAACCGGGTATGTTTACCATCACATCTACATTAAAAGTATAGTCACCGTTTGCAGCATTGCTTGTCAAATATGTCGAATCTATTGTGCTTGGATGAGATGGTGAAGTAACCCACCCAAAAAGCAATGTGTTTCTTGCAAATTCGATGTTAGGTCCTGTATAGTTAAGGCTTTGTTGCAAGTCAGACATGCTATTGGCAACAAACATTGAATCCATGGCTATGCAATTATGTTCCAACAAACTGTCCAACACAGATGCCGCCTCCGGGGCAAGAGAACTTTTTTCGACCAATAAATGGTCCAAAGCAACAACTGAAGATTGTTCCTCGGCCTTTTCGCACGAAGTGGCGAAAACCACTCCCACCAAAGCCACCGCCAAAAACGGCAATACTGTTTTAAAAATTGACTTTTTCATAACTATTCTATTTTGTGGACTTCTATTTATACTTTTTTTCAAGTCATTTTATCCGATTTTTTGCGAAGTCCGTTGAACAAAAGCGAACAAAACGACACTGCAAAGTTACGATTTTATTTCTTATCTGACAAGTTTTTTTCTTGATTATTTTGTCTTTGTGTAGTAGGCAATCTTTTAATACTCAATAATTTATAATATGGTCCCGTGCCAAAGCAGATTTCACCTTCTATTGGATAGAGCTGCTCCAACACCGTCTCCACCAATATGGTATCGCCCTTGACGTATCCTCTTGGCATACTGCAACCGAAGTCTCCAACAATGATATGGGAAACAGTTCGATATTGTGCCGAGGAGTCGGGAAGCCAACAATCTGTAAACAAGTACGCTGTTTCCCTTTCATGGATTTCTGTAAGGCCTCCAGGTTCTTTCAACTGCACAAAATAGCCTTTGGCGTTTATTATCTCATGTTCTTTTTCGCACGAGGTGGCGAAAACCACTCCCACCAAAGCAACCGCCAAAAGTGGCAGTACTGTTTTTAAAATTGACTTTTTCATAACTCAATCATTTTAATATAAAACAATTACATTACTGATTTTCGACAAACACCACAAAAAACGCGTCGTTGGGGTCGCCAATACCGACACTTGGCTGGTAACAAAATACCGACACTTTTTTTCGGGTGCGGCTGTAGAACCATTGGAACTCCTCTCGTTTGGAAATTGTGTTCCACAACTCTTGGCCATACGAGAAGTCCTTCTGTGTTTTTTCAGCTATACCCACCCAATTGATTTGTGAATCGCCGGGATAAAGCGGTGCAGAACTGGCTGTATTGCCGCGCTTCAGATTGGTCGGGTACTCCATACGCCCGCATCCCGACCAAATTATAGTACCATAGAAAAGCAGGTCGCTCTCCTTTTTTTCGTTGTAGTAAAATTTCACATAGCCGAAATCGCCCGGCGACATGTATTCGGATTGGAAAGGAATGACACTGCCAAAAGAAGTTTTGTCGGCCACATTCACCGTGGTATAGCCTATGTAGCGGAAAGTCATATAGTCAACAAGCATCACCAACATGTCGTCGTTTTTACCAACCACTGTGTTTGTGTAGGGAATAGTGTCGGTTGAATTGTCGTGAATTTTTGAGTTGATTATCTGCATAGAGACATCTTTACCACCGCCAACGCGTCTATCCTCCCACATACAAACGCTATATTGGTATCCTTTTATATCGCGGCAATCGGCTGCAAAATACATATGCTCGTCAAACTGGGCGATGTCTATGTCGTCATACATCTCATCTAAACTGGAGTACACCTTACTGCCATTGTAGTCGTGCGAGAAAGTGTAATATTCATCCACTATTTTGGACGAATTGATTAACTGCCGTAGTTGCCCAAGCCATTTTTTGAGCAGTTGCTTACGGGCTTCGAAATCGCCTCCATTTGCATATAGTTCGGCATTAACAACATATTCGTTATTATTATTGGTGTCGTTGGCATAAACAATGAGTTTTTTTGTGAATCCATCTTCCTCTTTCACAAAAAGCCGCATGAAGTATTCATTACTGATTGTACTTGAGAAACCCTTTTCGTTGGCCATAGATGGTATTGCGCCCTGCTTTTGTCCAATAATGCTTTTCAGAAATGCTAATTCACCGCTTAGTTCAGGTGTTCTTTCTTTCTCTTTTTCGCACGAAGTGGCGAAAAACAAAGCCACCGCCAACAGCGGCAATACGGTTTTAAAAATTGACTTTTTCATAAGTTGATGATTTTTATTTTATTAACCAATATTTTTCACTTTGAGTCAGTGTGTTTTGATTGAATCAGAAACTAATACTACCTATACACCTGTTAAATCACCGACAATACTTTTGTTACGACATATCTGGGGATGTTGGGAATTAAAGGTTCCCAACAATAAAATGGAGAGGCAAAATATTTTTTATCCTCTGGATTTATAAAATCTCTACACTGAAAAACAATGTCATTGCCCACACCAAACAACGGTGTTGAACCATCAACCATAAAATAGTTGAATTCAAATTCGTCAACCCTCATTTCAGGACCATCCTCAAACACTTTGGTGGCACGTATTATAAGCGGAATGGCTATTACATTGCTATTATAGTTTGAGTCATATACACCCATATCGAAATTGCTAGGAATAGATACAACAAGTTCGTTTCCTCTACAGTTATCTAACAAATCCACCACATGACCACATAATGTATAATAACCATCTTCGTTTTTTTCTTTCTCCTTTTCGCACGAAGTAGCGAAAATCACTCCCACCAAAGCCACCGCCAACAGCGGCAATACGGTTTTAAAAATTGACTTTTTCATAATTAATTTGTATATAAGATAAATAACATAACCAGTATTTATTGCCGTTTATACTCTGATGTTTGTACAATAGAGAATTTGTCGTTGCAGTTTGTTTCGCGTATCCGCAATTTGGTTTCGTCAATGGTTAACAATTCCAAATTACGATCAGCATAACCAATTTCCATGCCCATATTATTTCTACCATTTGTTAGAATAATATATCTTCCGTCGTCCGATATAGCCCAGTCATATATATCCATATAGAAACCTCCATGGTTATTAACTTCGCTATAAAAATACACAATCCCGTTGCTGTGAAAATACGCTATTTCCAAAGTCAAGTTGGAAATATAAAATGTGTCGGAATACACTTCATTTGAACCATCGTTGCTTATCCTGTCACGTACAGTATATTCTACTTTCCATTTACCAACCAAACCGTTGCCTTGCTGGTGGACTGTGTTATCCCCTTTCTTGCACGAAGTAGCGAAAAACACTCCCGCCAAGGCCACAGCCAACAGCGGCAGTACGGTTTTAAAAATTGTCTTTTTCATGGCCCTATTTCAATTTAGTGTAAGTAATATTTTTCACATCGCAGGTTATGCACAAATTAATGTAATTGTAAAACATAATCTCCAATTGGTTTGTTGTTGTGTCAATAGACAACGAGAAATCAAATACCCGAGACGTTGAATCTTTTGCAAATTGTATTGTATTGCTGGTCAGCACATTAAACTTATAATTCGAAAAAAGACTTGTTTTGTCGTAAACAATAGAGTCGTTACCTGAAAATGTAAGGGTGTCACGAATATTGTCATCAGAATAATAATGGTGCCAGCCATAATATTTCTCTTGCCACGAACCGACAAGCAAATTGCGTATGGAATCGGGTGTCAACGACAACATTACCTGATTATTGGGGTTGACAATAGTTGTGTCTATCTGAGAAATGACGGGAGGATTCTGTGTGTTTGTCGGGATATCCTGTTTTTCCTCAGCCTTTTCGCACGAAGTGGCGAAAACCACTCCCACCAACGCCAGCGGCAGTACGGTTTTAAAAATTGACTTTTTCATATTTGTAAAATTTTGATATTTAACAACTTATTTGTTTCCATCTTTAGAATCTCCCTATTGTGATACCGAATTTTAAGGGATATACGTCGGGTGAGTCTTTGAACAGCGGCACAGTGGAAGTCTGCACAAACAGCTTTACGAGGTTCCACATACCCACCGAAAGCCGGAGGTCGCATTTGAACAGGTTCAGGTCGGCAGCAACATCTCTTCTAAGAGAGAGATAAGGGTCATATTTCTCGCTCATAGTGCATTTGAAACCTGTGTTTGAGGATGTGTAGTTGATGCCCGGGATTACCGCCAACGAAGCGGTAAACCATTTGTGCTTGTATTTCATGGTTATTGGCAATGTTACATATCTTGATACCAACGAAAGACTTTTAATATAATATCTTACAGAAAGGTCACTTTGACCCGAAAGCGGGGTAATACCATCGTCAAAATCATTAACGTCTGTAGTGATTTCGTCAAAATCAAAGTTAAAAACATCCGATTCGTAGCCGAGGGCAACGTTGAGATACCACGCATCGCGCAGTATATTGAGCTGGTAGCCCACGCTCAGCTGGTACGACGTGGGAGTGGTGCTAATGCCGTATCCCGCAGGCAACCGCTTGAGGGGATTGAAAGGGCTTCCGCTCCAGTTGTTGAAAGCCCACGAAAAATCGACAGTCCAGTGCTTGTTGCCGGTAATCGTTTCCACGGGGTCGCTGTAGCTGGTGCCGAGACTCACGTTGGGCGTGTGCTGTATGTTGTTTCCCGACACGGTACGTGCGTAGATGGAGCTTTCATTTCTGGAATAGAGGCACACTGTGTCGCCCGAAACCTCTTTCGGTTTAAGTTTCACCACGGCGTTGTTGAACGACCACACTTTCAAGTTGTTGACCGATGTTGTTTTGTCGGACTCCCTGCCGATGTTCACCTTGCTGTCGTCGCAGGCCAGAATCTTTATTGCACTTTTGCCGTTGGGATGGACTGTTCCTTCGGAGTGGTCGCAGAAAATAAGCTCTGCGGCCTTGGCGGAATCCAGCTGCACGGTGATGTAGAACGTCTGCCGTATGTCGTCGCGTTCGCCGATAAAGAGGGTGTCGCCCCTTACGGTGAAATAGTCGTCGTACGCCTTGTCGGCAAGTGGCTCGCCTGCAACGACTTGGTTGCGCACTGCCACCTCGTTGCCGAAACAAATTGTTGCCTCGGCCCAGTTTTTGAGGCACACGCGGGTTATGCCGCCGATGGTCGTTGTGGTGCCTTGCATCGGTTGTTGCGCCAAAGCAGTGGCAAAAGCCAGAATTACCGCTGTCAAAACAATAATTTTTTTCATGTCGTTATATATTCGTTTTACTTTTTTCATGTTTATATAGTTGGATGGGATTTTGTCTTTGGTTTTTCAGTGTTTTCGGAGATATAGGGTTCTTTTTCGGGTTGTTGTTTGGGCTTTTCCTGCTTGAAAAAGCCTTTTATCCTCTCCTTAATCCGTATGGCGATGCTTTGTGTAACCTTCTCCACTTCGTCGTAAATGTCTTTGTCGCCGGAGGCACTTACAATGACGTTGTCTTGTGCCGAATAGCTTCTAAAATATTCGTCGTTTTGTCCAGCGCTTACACGCTCGGAGTAAAACGTTATAGCTTTGGGCGTTGCAACAGGTTCCTCCGCCAGCTGTTCCGACACCACCGTCGTCGGTTGTTGACTTTCTTCCGCCACAAGCGCAGGCTCGGCAGAGGCGGGTTCGGTGGCAGGGGCTGTGGGCTGTGGGGTAATAGCCGGGGTTGCAGTGGCGTAATGGATTGGTTTTGCAGTATTTCGAGTTGGCGGCACGGCAGTTTCCGAAGGATGCTCGTCGGCCGGGACAACGGATAGCGAATCGGTTGGTGTTGTAGCGGTTGCAACTACTTGGTTGTCGGTGGTTTTTGCGTTACGTGTCAAAAAGAAAGCTCCCGCGGCCAAAAGCAGGGCTATACTTGCGGCAACGGCGATTTTGGCGTAGGTGGGGAACAGGATGATATGGTTGTGTTTTAGGTTTTCTTTGTGGGGAAATACGACTTTGTCCCTGTCGTACGCCTCGATTTTAAGGTCGGGATCGTAGAGCGAGAGCAGCTCCTGCATTTCGGGACGCTGTTGCAGGAACGCCTCCACATCCTTGCGTTCATCGGCGGTGAGCAGTCCCTCCGCATAGCGGAACAGGTAAAGTTCGTAGTTTTGGTCGTTTATGTTCATAATATCTCGTTTTCGGTTTTAAAAGTCATCTTTGTCTATTTGTTTCCGCATTGCCACCCTTGCCCTGAAGAGGTACACCTGCACCTGTTGTTCGCTGATATTCAGCACTTCGGCAATTTCCTTGTAGCTGTAGCCGTCGATGTCGCGGAGCTGGAGAATGGCTTTCTGAGTTTCGGACAGTCGCTGCATGGCTTGATCCAAGGCTTTTCGTAGGTCGTCGTTTTCGCAGGGGCGGCATTCGTTTTCTTGAACAGGCAGGTCGTGCAGTTTAAGTTCGGCGGTTTTCTTTCTCCGCAAGGTCATCATCAGCTGACGGTAGGTTACTGATAGCAGGAACGACTTGCCTTTTTCGAACTGAACGTTGTCCAGATTTTTCCACAGTGCGGCGTAAGCCTCCTGCACTGCGTCCTGACAGTCGGGCACGTTGCTGTGGCAATGCAGGGCGAAGTAATAGACTTCGTCCGACCAAAGTTCCACGCATTGGTTGTACTCCGTTTTTGTCAAGAGATTCCGAATTTATGTTCAGTCAATATATAATTGCAAAAGTACGGAAAATATTACACTTTGCGGAAAATTTTTTTGACTGCTTTAATTAAGTAAAGGTCGCGTCTCTCCGAGACGCTGTTTTCAGTAGGTTTGTCTTTACCCCCACACTGCATGCCGGAGCATTCTCCGCTTCGCTATCAAAAGAACCACTGGCTCTTTTTTCATGTGGGGTTATTAAGAGTTAGCCCCTCTGGGGCATTTTGTCGTTGACGCTCTTTTAGTTATTAAGAGAATTTCCCTACGGGGAAAGGATTGAAAGATAGTCAGATATTCGGATTTTCGGACATTCAGATTTTTAGATATCAGATTATCTGAACATCCAAAAACAACTTCTAATTACTAACTACTAATTACTAATTATCAATTAGTTCCGAAATCTGAATTTAACTGCCACCCAGTCCTGACGGCTCTCGTAATGGTCGAAAGCGAGTCCCGAGGCTTCGGCTTTGGCGCGGATGGCGGGGATGTCGTGTTCGTAGAAACCGCTCAGCAGCAGGGTGCCGCCGGGGGCTAGTACGGAGATATAGCTGGGCATGTCGCGGAGCAATATGTTGCGGTTGATATTGGCCACCACCACGTCGAAACGTTTGTCGGGGGTGAGCAGGGCGGCATCGCCGAGCAACGCCTTGATATTGCGACAGTTGTTGTTTTCGAGGTTCTCCAAGGCATTGCGGTACGCCCATTCGTCGTTGTCGATGGCTTCCACGCTGGCGGCGCCCCGCTTCTCGGCGAAGATGGACAGCACCCCCGTGCCGCTTCCCATATCCAGCACTTTCTTTCCTGCAAGTGGCTCGCTGTTAAGCAGTTTCAACATCAGGTAGGTGGTTGGGTGGTGGGCAGTGCCGAACGACATTTTGGGCTCTATAAGTATGTTGTACTCGGCCTGCGGGTTGGGGCTGTGGAAAGGAGCGTAAATCCAGCAGAAATCCTCCACCATAACGGGCTGGTGCTCTTTCTCCCAAGCGGCGTTCCAGTCCTGGTCGGGGATGGTGCTCAGCTCGTAGGTTATCTCGCAGCCCTCCACCGAAGCGATGACGGCCTTTAGCACCGCCTCATCGTATTGGTCCTTAGGGATATAGGCCAGAAGTCCAGTATCCGTTTCCACAAAACTGTCGTAGCCGGCATCGCCAAGCTCCGCCATAATTATCTCGGCAAAAGGCACTACCGGAGTGATGGTGAGTTTTATTTCGGAGTAATCCATGGTTTTAGTGATTAGTGATGGGTGATTAGTGATTAGTTAGTGAACTGTGATGATGTGCCTTCGACAAGCTCAGGCACCGAGTGGACTTTGCGGTCACTGAGCCTGTCGAAGTGCCGCTACTAACTGCAAACTCAAAACTACAAACTGCAAACTAATGAAAATTAGTTGTTGGTTTTTGTCTCTTTAAGGATAACATCGTGGGCGCCGCCCTCGATGATGCTGGTGGACGACACGAGGGTTATTTTGGCTGTCTCCTTGAATTTGGCTATTGTGGTGGAGCCGCAGCTGCACATGGTGGATTTAATCTTGCCGAGGGTTATTTCGAGGTTGTCCTTTAGTTTTCCGGCGTAAGGGACGTAGCTGTCCACGCCTTCCTCGAATTTCATGCCCGTCTTGCCGCCCATGTCGTAGCGTTGCCAGTTGCGGGCGCGGTTGGAGCCTTCGCCCCAGTATTCTTTCACGTAGTTGCCGCCGATAAGGAGTTTCTTTGTAGGACTTTCGTCGAAACGTGCGAAATAGCGTCCCATCATCAGGAAATCGGCACCCATGGCAAGGGCGAGCGACATGTGGTAGTCCTGCACTATGCCGCCGTCGGAGCAGATGGGGATATACATGCCGGTCTTCTGGAAATACTCGTCGCGGGCTTTGGCCACTTCGATAAGTGCTGTAGCCTGGCCGCGGCCTATGCCTTTCTGTTCGCGGGTGATGCAGATGGAGCCACCGCCGATACCCACTTTGATGAAATCGGCGCCTGCCTCGGCAAGGTAGTTGAAACCTTCGGCGTCAACAATGTTTCCGGCACCCACTTTCACGGTGTCGCCGTAGTTGTCGCGAATAAATTTTATGGTGTCGGCCTGATATTCGGAGAAACCGTCGCTGGAGTCGATGCAGAGCACGTCAACGCCGGCCTCGATTAGCTTGGGCACACGCTCGGCGTAGTCGCGCGAGTTGATGCCGGCACCCACCAGCAGACGTTTGTGCTCGTCGAGCAGCTCGTTGGGGTTGTCCTTATGGTTGTCGTAGTCCTTGCGAAAAACGAAATATTTGAGTCGTTGTTCGTCGTCGATAATAGGCAGGGCGTTCACTTTGTTGTCCCAGATGATGTCGTTGGCCTCGTCGAGGTTGATGCCTTCCTTGCCCACCACCAGTTTCTCGAAAGGAGTCATTATGTCCTTGATTTTGGTGTCGAGGGGTGTACGCGAGGGACGGTAGTCGCGGCTGGTAACCATGCCGAGGAGCTTGCCGTTGGGAGTGCCGTCGTGGGTGATGCCGATGGTGGAAAATCCCGTGCGTTCTTTAATCTCTATCACATCACGCAGAGTGTGTTCGGGGGTGAGGTTGGCGTCGCTAACCACAAAACCGGCTTTGTGTTTCTTCACCTTACGCACCATCTCGGCCTGACTGTCGATGCTCTGCGAGCCGAAGATGAACGACAGACCGCCGTTTTTCGCCAGAGCGATGGCCATGTTGGAGTCCGACACCGACTGCATTATGGCCGAAACGAAGGGTATGTTCAGCGATATTTTAGGAGTTTCGCCTTTGCGGAATTTCACCAGCGGTGTGCGCAACGAAACTGCGTCGGGATTGCAGTCGCGGGTGGTAAGTCCGGGAATCAAAAGGTATTCGTTGAAGGTTCTTGAAATGTCTTCGATGATGTGTGCCATAATTCTTACGTTTTTAAAATATTGCCAAACAATTACTTACTTTATTTCTTACATCTAATGCAATTATGCAAATATACGTTTTTTTTTCGATTTTTCGTCAATCGTTGCCTTCCAACGCATTTTGGAAGTCGGTTTGTGCCTTCTTCACCTCGCTGCGGAGCAGTGTCTGCAACGGTTCCGAAAGGTTGTTTTCGGTGCAGAAAAGGGATAGTGCCGCCATGTCGAAAGTGCCGTCGAAGTCCTGAAGGAGCAGCGGCGCACCGCCATTGGCGAAGAAACGCCGTTTTGTCATTGCCAGAGCCGCGTTCACCTCGCTTATGGTGCCCACGCACTCGAAAGGCTTGGTGGGCGCAAGTCCGCGCAACTCATCGAGGTAGGGACGCATGGCAGGCTCGTCGAGCAGGTTCTTGCCAAACACACGCTCCATCTCGGCAGGCGCTATAAACGGCGACAGTATGATGTAGGCAAAGAGGCATTTCGGACATTTGCAGCACCAGATATTCTGTTTGCTGCCTGCGTTGCAGCTACGGAATACACTGAAATACTGCGGATTGCACGCGAAAAGCATGGCTATCTGCAATTCGGCGAGGGGCCGCAAAAAACTGAAATAGTTGAAACTTCCCGACACATAGCTTTTCACGTATTGCCTGAAATCGTCCTCGAACTCGATGCTTTTGGAGTACTGGTGGTTCACCGAGGTGCCTATCACCGTGGCCTCGTTGGCGCTGTTCTCGTTGCTGAGGGCGATGCTGCCATAGCCCGTGAGTGCCGACGCCAGCAGGGTGTAGAACGCCAGCATGGCGGAGAAAGGCGTGTGGCCGTTGAGGTAGCCCTGGACGTTGAGCTCCAGCAGTCGCGGATGTATGGTGCGGCGTATTTCGAACACCTCGTCGGGAGCGAAACCTGCAATGCGGGCGCACTCGGTGGTGGCACCGCGAGGGTTTATTATCAGCGGACGGAAAGCTGTCCCTGCCTTGCGCAGCACCTCGAGGGTTACCACCGAGTCCTTGCCACCGCCTATAGGGACGAGGTATTTATCGGTATCGGTGTCGAAATCAACGGGTTGCAGGACGGTGTCGCTTTCGCAAACGATGTCCATAAAATCGTCCTGCGTGGCGGTTATGCCGTTGATATAGAAAAACTCTCCCAAGCCGTTGAAATACAGCTTTTTCCAAAATTCAATCTCTTCCGCGCCAAGGGCAAAGGGTTTTATTATAACCTTGGGCGAACAAACACATTTCCAATAGCTTACCAGCTCTATCATACCCATCTGGAACACCAGAGTGTCGTACTGCCGTTGCGACAGCCGTCCGAAATCGACGAACGAGCGGCTGGGGATCAGCGTCTCCGGCTCGAAAACGATGTCGCTGCCGGCGGTGAAACGGTGGCGGACAAGCAGTCCGCGGTCGGTTACAGAGTGGTGGAACGACTCGTAACAGAAGGTGGGGTACTGCTGCCTCAACTGGCTGTATTTCTCGCTATTGGACATTTTTTTATTTTATAAAAAAGGGCATCCGCACGGACGCCCTTAGAATTCAATAAAAAGATTTTTTATTTCAGAGTGAAGTTTGCCTTGCCAACTTCGTTGCCGTCATTGTAAACGGTAACGGTATAAACGCCCGAGTCGAGGTTTGTGGCTTTGGATTTTCTCCAAATCATGGAGAAGTTACGGCCTTGACCGTAGAATTCCACATCCTGTTCGCAAGTGTAAAGCATGTCAACGCCGCCCATGTCGAAGGCTTTGGGTTCGTCGCCGAGGTTGGTAACGAGGTTGTTGCCTTTGGTGATACGAGCGTAGAAAGTCTTGGTGCCGGGATCAACAACGGTGTTGGGCAGTATTTTGCCGGAGATGTTGATGCGTTCCACAGCATTGGCTTTGTTAGTGGTTTTGAATTTGTTGCTCTTGCCGCATTTTTTCTTTTCGGGATTGGCGGTAAGGTCGTTGATGAGCAGTGTGCGAGCTGCAACGAGTTTCTGGTTAAGTTCCGAAATTTCGTTGTTTTGGTTGGAGATGGTGCCGTTGGCGGTCTCAAGGTCGGACTGCATTTTTTCGTTTTCCTCTCTCAGACGACGGTTTTCGGCTTTCAGGGCTTCGATTTCGTCGCTCAGTTCGTCGCATCTTTTCTGCAGTTCGGCAATCTGACGTTTCAGTTTGGCGTTGCCGCCGCCGTTGCCACCGTTTATACTGTTGCGAATCTGGTTTGACTGCACGTTGATAATGCTGTCTTTGGTCCTGATTTCGGCAGCTTTCTGTTCGTCAACGTTCTGCAAATCTTCGAAATCGGCTTTCTTTTGGTTATAAGCCTTCATAATGCTGTCGTATTGCGACTGCAATGTGGCTATCTCTTCTTGCGATCCGCCGTTACACGAAATCATTCCAGTGGCGAAAAGTGCCATTGCCACTAATGATAAGAGTATTTTTTTCAGTTTCATGATAAATTAAATTTTTTATTTTCGATAAATGTTTTTATTTTTGCAAAATGGATTTGCAAAGATACGATTTTTTTTGAATTGATTATTTGGTATGAAAATAAATTTTATCAACGACCTGAGGGGGATATTTTTTCCTGACAGCTGCGTGTGTTGCGGCGACACCCTTCTCAGCTCTGAAAATCAGATATGTACCGACTGTCAGCTGGGACTTCCGTTCACCGATTTTTCGCCGGTGAAGGAAAATCCTGTTGAAAAAATTTTCTGGGGCAGGGTGCAGATAGAGTCGGCCACGGCCCTGCTGTCGTTTTCGAAGAAAGGCAGTGTGCAACGAATTTTGCACAGCATCAAATACAAGGACAACAAAGAGCTGGGCGTGTATATGGGCCGACAGCTGGGCACGGCCCTCGCCGAGAGCCACCGTTTCGAAGACGTGGACTACCTTGTGCCGGTACCGCTGCACCCGAAAAAGTTCAAAAAACGCGGCTACAACCAGAGTGAGGAGATTGCCCGCGGCATCGCCCAGAAATTCGACAGACCCGTGGTTACCGACGTGCTGATACGCACCGAGTTCACCCAGACGCAGACCAAGAAAAGCCGTTTCAGCCGCTGGGAGAACGTCAGCGAGAAATTCGCCCTCGCCGAAACCGACTCCTTCGCAGGAAAACACATACTCCTCATCGACGACGTAATAACCACCGGAGCCACGCTGGAATCCTGCGCCCGTGCCATTCTGCAGGCCGAAAGTGCCAAGGTAAGCGTGGCTGGATTGGCCTTCGCGGGACACTGAAACAGTTGAAAGTTGAAAATTAGTGGTCAGTATTCAGTAATCAGGGGTCAGTAATTAGTTTGCAGTTAAACATCTTCACACCTTAACGCCTTAACATCTTAACATCACATCAATGCACAACGTAAAAATCACCGTGATACGCAAGGCAAGCTACGACGACCTGTCGGCCTTGTACGAAAACCCGATAGAACACACCTGCGACGTGTGCGAGGGACAGACTTGGATCTCCATCGACGGACAGAAACCCGAAGGCCTGTGCGACAGCGCCTGGCAGTCGATGCAGTGGTTCGTGGAAGAGCTGGCCGCCGGACGCGGCAATTTCTATGACGGCT
>JAEEGH010002733.1_pt1 | contig 47281 bp, 35 predicted proteins | sample 9134181 | NCBI WGS metagenome assembly JAEEGH01 (sample SAMN16246544, study PRJNA631951) | gut metagenome | biome: gut microbiome; feature: rumen; material: DP-attached | host: Bos | place: Iran: Karaj | collected 2018-10
TCAGGGCGTAGATAGCATGTCCGCTAATACCCAGGGCGTTGCCCTGGGCTAATTGCTTTTTGGCCTTTCAGGCCGTTAATCTCCTAGGGATTGTCTTGTCAAGACAGCGTACTATATCGAACTACAGTGAAAAAAACACTTGTCAGACTTTAGTAAGGTAATATACACCCGATTTTGATGCGTTTGCCCTGAAAGAAAACATCCTCTCGTGTTGCTGCGACGACAATCCGTGCTCGAAAGAGACGTACACATGGATGTCTTTACTTTTTTGTTTCCGCCCCGCTACCGATACCTACCGTTTCTTACGGATTCCTACTGATTTGTACCGATTCTTACCGATTGGGAGGTCCTTCAAGGCTGTCTGAGCAATGAAGGACCCAACAACTATTCCCGAAAAGTCGGAGGCTCGAGGGAGCCAGGCGGGGAGAAGCATGTCGGCGACCCGACTTTTGAGGGACTGTACGAGGGAGGCTGGCGCACGCCGACAGGAGGCAGGGGGGACTCGTGGGAGGGAGAAAATGCGCTGTTAATAACTTTTTCTAAAAAAAAATCTGTCGGAATGAAATAAAGTTGTTATACTTGCACAAATTTTCTGAACAATGAAAGCTCACAGAAATCATAAGAAAAACCTGATTGTCAGCTACAAGAACCTTTCCGAGGAATTGAAGGAAATGTTCAAAGAACGCTATCCCGAAGGCTACAACGACTACCTTCAACGTTTTGAAAAGCCCAATGGGGACATTATCTTCGTCGTACCGATGGAGACGGACGATACTATGTATATGGTCAAGTTTGACGTGAAAATCGACACCACCTACACCGACGACGACATCGACAAGGACTTTTACGACGAGGAGGTGGAGAAGGCTGACAACGCTTTCGCACCGCTGCAGGAGGCCATCGACAAGGAGGAGGAGGACCCGACGCATAAAGAGCGCGTGGTGCGCCACGGCAACTACGACGACGAGCTGGACACCGGCAAGAAGAAGTCGGGCATCGCCCACGGCTCGCTGAGCGCACTGGGCGAGGAGCTGAAGGAGGCCTTCAGCGACGACGAGACGGACGGCTATGACGACTATACCAACGAGAAGGACGAGGAGGAGGACGAGGACGATTTCGTGGAGCCTACCGACGAGGAGCTGATGGATATCGACAGCGAGATTTTCGCCAACGCCGAGATACCGCCCGAGGAGCTGGCACGCATGGAGGCGGAGCAGGCTGCCGCGCCGAAGAAGAAGGGCCGCCCACGCAAGAACCCCCTGCCCGACAACGCCGAGCCTGCCGCCCCGAAGAAGAAAGGGCGTCCACGGAAGAACGCGTGAGAATTGAAAATAGATTATTGAAAGTTGAGAATTAGGCTGTCGTGCACAGATAATTCTCAACTTTCAATTTTCTACAAAAGTTTGACCGGTGGCCTTTTACCATAAATTGATATTGCACAGGGGCTTGGCGAGGTTGGCGCGCCATGTTTGCGGTTATCCACGGCCTGAAAGGCCAAAAACGATTGGCCCAGGGCATCGTCCTGGGTATAAGAGTCCACACAAGCAACGCCCTGAAAGGGCAAAAGAATCATGCTTTTGCCCTTTCAGGGCGAGAGGGGAACACATCCAGCCACCCAAGGCGTTGCCTTGGGCTATATGTTTTTTGGCCTTTCGGGCCGTTGTGACGAGAAATCTGTCACAAAACTAACGAAACCAAGAAATACTTGTCAGACAATAGTTTTCTATCCTAAAGTTTCCACTACTTCTCGTAGAAGTGCATTTCGGTGAGGTATTGGTAGACGGGCTCGGTGAGGAGGTAGCGCACGTCGTGGCCTTGGCGTATCTGCTCGCGGATGTAGGTGGAGGAGATGTCCATCGTGGGGACGTCGACAAGGGTGACGTTGGGGTGCGAGGCGTGGGGGCAGTCGAGGTAGCCCGGACGGGGATAGACGTAGATTTGGTAGTGTTCGATGATATACTCCCAATTGCGCCAGCGGTCGAGGGTGGCGAGGTTGTCGGAGCCCATGATGAGGCTGAACTGCTTGTCGCGGTATTGCTCGCCAAGGTGTGCGAGGGTGAGGACGGTGTAGGAGGGTATGGGGAGGTGGAACTCGACGTCGCAGGCGCGCATGTGGTAGTCGTCGTGGACAGCACGGCGCACCATCTCGAGGCGCTGCTGGTCGGCCAGGAGAGTGCGGCGTTCCTTGAGGGGGTTTTGCGGGGAGACGACGTACCAGACCTCGTCGAGCGAGCTGTGCGCCAGCATGGCGCTGCCGATGATGAGGTGCCCCACGTGGATGGGGTTGAACGAGCCGAAAAAGAGACCGATGTTTCGCATGAGATAAAATTGAAAATTAAGAATTGAGAATTGAGAATTTCCGTGTGCGGCAGCCTAATTCTCAATTCTCAATTCTCAATTCTCAACTCGATTAATAGTATTTGTATTTGCTGATAATCTGGATGTGGCGGAGGCGGTTGCCCTTGAAGGTGTAGATTTCGCCCACTTCGGCGGCTCCGGCAATGACCTTGAGGACGTTGATTTCGTTGGTGTAGGACTTGGGGTAGCTCTTGAAGACCACCTTGAAGACGTCTTCCTTGGACATGCCGACGCGCACTCCGTTGTCGAGCACCACGGCACTGTCGGTTATCTTGGCGTAGATCATTTCGAGCTTGTCGGTCCAGATGCTGCGATAGACGTTGATGTTGGTGCCGTCGAGGCGCTTGAGGGTGTTGACGGCGACCGTCATGGTGTCGTAGAACCGTTTGTAGCCGCTCTCGCGGTACCAGAGGAGCTGGTTGTTGGTGATGTACTGTTCGACGTTGTTCCACTTGCCGAGGGGGTAGATGGGATAGTCGGCCAGGGAGAAGACGGTCATGGTGTCGGCATAGACTTTTACGTCTTTCACCTGATATTCGGGACGGGCATAGGCGAGCATACGTACGGCTTTCGCCTTGGAACTAACTTGCTGTGCATTAGTGGCAACGGCCACAAGGAGCAGGGCTGCGAATGGCAGTATTTTCTTCATCTTTTTATCGTATTTCGAATTGCAAAAGTACGCAATTTTTAGCACATAACGAAAAAAAAAGTTTTTTATTATTGCCGGGGCGAAAAAACTAGCGTTTGAGCAGCTGCCGTGTGGCGATGCCGTCGGGGGTGGTGACGCGGAGCAGATAGATGCCTGCGGGGAGGTGTCCGATGCCGAGGGGATAGGCGGTGGCACCGCTGACGGTGCGGCGCATGAGCTGGCGGCCGGAGACATCGAGGATGTCGATGTGGCAGGTGGCATCCTCATGGCGGGAAGAGAGCTCGACGGTTACCATGTCGTGGGCGGGGTTGGGGAAGAGGCGCAGGGCAGAGTTTTCGGAGACTTCGCCGATGCCGAGGGAGCGGTCGAGGTAGTCGCCCATGGCGGCATTAAGGACGGGGCAGTTGTTGACATCGGAGGGGTCGTAGTGCCAGACGATGGCGAGGATGCGGCAGTTGCGGTAGACGAATTCGTCGGGGAGGGTGTAGTCGACGGTGTAGGAGAAGCTGTTGTCGTTGGCGGCATCGACGGCGAGGGGCTCGCCCCACATGTCGGTGATGGCGGCGCGGACGGTGCCCATGTGGACGAAGGCATTCTGGGTGCCGTTGTTGTAGTCGGCCTGACGGCCTACGAGGCTGTCTTCGACGATGAAGACAATAAGGCGGGTGCTGTCGTTATAGGAGAGGTCGCCAAAGCGGCCCGCGACGGTGCCGGAGAGGTGGCGCGTGGCGGGGTTGTAGGAGACGGTGGGGGTGTAGACCTTGCAGGTGGTGGCGACGGCCTTGGCCTGGGAGAGATAGCCGCGGATGTCGGTCACCTGTCCCACGCTCATGACTGGGGCGGGGTTGGAAGAGCTGAAGTGCGTGCGGTCGAACATGACGGCGGGGGCGTAGGTGTTGCCGCCGTAGAAGCGGGTCATGGCAGTGGCGATGTCGTTGGTAAGGAAGTCAGTGCCAAAGCCGGCATGATGCTTGACCCAGATGACGCTGTTGTTGCCCGAGATGGCGGTGGCGATTCGGTCGGCGCCACTGGGGCACCAGCCACAATCGGCACCGGTGAACTGCTCGATGAGAATTTTGCGGGTGAAGGTCTGCTTGTCGTCCTGTGCCATGGCAGCGGCAAGGACCGTTAACGCAAGGAGTGTCAGGAAAATCTTTTTCATATTAGACAATATATTAAATGATGGGACTTAATGTATTTTCGAAATGCAAAGATACACTTTTTTCGGCATGTAACATTTTTTTTATTTAAAAAGGCGATTTTTGGGAAAAAATGCGTATCTTTGCATCTTGAATTGTCAACGGAAAAGACAAAACAAATTCATATAATTAACTAACAATCAAAGCCGATGAGTCTGATGGCATATAACAAGACAAAAAAAGATTGATGAAAAAACTTTTATTAGTTGCGCTTGCCCTGCTCGTTAGCACGGCTTCGTTCGCACAGTTCAAGGCCGCTCCTCGCGAGAGAGCACCGCAGATGGCCACCAAGACTCTTGACTACGGTCAGGCCCACGACTTCACCGTGACCACCCTCGACAACGAGACCATCCACCTGCAGGACTGGCTGGATTCGGGCTACTATGTGCTGCTCGACATTTCCGCCACATGGTGCAGCTGGTGCTGGAAACTCCACAACGCCCACGTGCTGGAGACCCTCTATCAGAACTATGGTCCCAACGGCACCAACGAGATGCGCGTGCTGTGGGTTGAGGGCGACGATGGTACTCCCGCGTCTGAGATTTATGGCGGCGGCAGCAGCCTTGGCGACTGGACCAGTGGTGCCTCCTACCCCATTGCCAACGACGACCAGATTGCCAGCCTGTATGGCGTGTCCGGCTTCCCCACTGTACTATTGATTTGCCCGACCGGCTACACCCAGGATGCCTACAGTGTCTGCTCCTATGACGGCAGCCAGTTTGTCAACAGCACCTCTGTCTCCAACATCTACGGCCTGCTGAACACCTGCCCCGAGGCTGGTGCGGCTCCTCTTGCTGAAATTGAGGGCCTGAACAGCGCAGTGGTCGGCACCCCCGCCACTTTCCACGCCGCATACGTCAGTGTTGACCCCGTGAGCTCCGTGACTTGGAGCGTTGATGGCGGTGCCACTCCCAGCACCGGTACTGGCGACAACTTCACCGTCACCTTCCCCAGCGCTGGCAACTACACCATCACCCTGCAGGTGACCAACACCATCGGCACCACCACCGCGACCTTCAGCGTGAACGCCATCGAGTGGACTTGGGGCAACACCATGACCTATGATCTGACCGGCACGTCCGAGAACGCTTACGGCCTCCAGGGTAACATGACTTGGGGTGCAAAATATCCTGCTGCCTTCATGGCCAACCGTAACTATCTGGAAAAGGTGGAAGCCTATTGCGGATATGACGGCCACTTCACCCTGATGGTGTATCAGACCGCTCCCGGTGCCAACCCCACCAACAACGACCTGCTCTATCAGTACACCTACCCCATCGCTGCCGAAACCTACAACACGATGATGATTTGGGACCAAGTACGGCTTGACAACACCAAGGATCTCTGGATTGTGCTGAACTGCACCGACATCACCTATCCTGCATCTGTTAGCGCATTCAGTGGCGACCCCAATGGCTGCCTCGTAAACGTCCAAGGCACCTGGGGGGCCATATATGATTTCGGTGCCGCCCCCTGCACCTTCATGATTAAGACCACCACAAGTGCCACTGCTCCCGCTCTGGCTGTTTCCATCACCGGTCCCACATCTGGATTCACCAACGACAATATTACCTTCACCGCTGTTGGTGCCCCCTCTGCCACTTATAGCTGGAGCTTCGACGGCGGCAATCCTGCCACCGCTACCGGCATAAGCGCTACCACCTCCTTTGCCACCGGCGGCAACCACACCGTGACCCTGACCGCCACCAAGGACGGCGAGACCGCCACTGCCACCCACACTATCAACATCCTCAACTGCGAGGCTCAGAGCCTTCCTTGGAGCTGTGGCTTCGAGTCTGGCGTTGACTACACCTGCTGGCAATTCATCGATCAGGATGGCGACGGCTATTGCTGGGACTATCAGAACTACAGCGGCGGCAGCTATGGCCACAACTCTGCCGGCGTTGTTGCCTCTGCCTCCTTCATCAACAATTATGGTGCACTGACCCCCAACAACTGGATGATTACTCCCGAACTGACTATTCCTGCCGAGGGTGCTACTATCTCTTGGTATGTCGATGCTCTTGACGATAACTACTATCAAGAATACTACAGCGTGCTTGTTTCCACCACTGGTGCCAATCCTTCCGACTTCACCTACACCATTTTCGCCGGTGTAATGGACAGCCCCAGCTGGACCAAGAAGAGCCGCAGCCTTGCCGGTTTCGCTGGTCAGACCATCCGCGTTGCTTTCCGTCACCACAACGTTACCGACCAATTCGTGATGCTGATTGACGACATCAACGTTACCGCTGGCAACACCGCCAGCATCGACGAGGTTGAGAACGCCAACGTTGTCCTCTATCCCAACCCCGTGACCAACATCCTCAACATCGAGGCTCAGGGTATTCAGGAGGTTAACGTGCTTGACGTGAACGGCCGCACCGTGATGACGCTGCAGAACACCAACCGTATCGACATGACCGACCTTGCCAACGGTGTCTACTTCGTGCGTATCATTACCACCGAAGGTGTCTCCACTCAAAAGATTGCTAAAAAGTAACCTTTTCATAATCAATAGACCGAGAGCCCGCCCAAAAAACGGGCTCTCATTTTTTTAAATATTCTCACTATGAACTACGCCGCACACATTGCCGAACAGCTGAACCTTGGGCAGCGACAGGTAGAAAAGACCATCGAACTGCTGGAACAGGGTGCCACTGTGCCCTTCATTGCCCGTTACCGCAAGGAGGCGACAGGCAGCCTCAACGAGGTGCAGATTGCCTCCATTCGCGACATGCTTGCCCGACTGAAGGATATGGACAAACGGCGCGAGGCTATCCTCGCCTCCATTCAGGAGCAGGGCAAGCTGACCCCCGAGCTGGAGAAACAGATTATGGCCGCCACCACCATGACGGAACTGGAGGACCTGTATCTGCCCTACAAGCCCAAACGCCGCACCCGCGCCACCATGGCCATGGAACGGGGACTGGAACCGCTGGCCAACGAGATTCAAAAGCAGTATTCGTGCAACCTCGAGCAGATGGCGGAGCGGTACGTCAATCCCGACAAGGGGGTGAACAGCGTGGACGAGGCTCTGGCTGGGGCACGAGACATCATCGCCGAGCGGGTGAGCGAGAACGCGCAGGCACGCAACAAGGTGCGCAACATATTCCGCCGCAGCGCAATGCTCTCGTCCAAGGTGGTGAAGAACAAGGAGGAGGAAGGCGGCAAGTTCGAGTCGTGGTTCGACTGGAAGGAGAATGCCATGCGGGCACCGTCGCACAGGATTCTGGCGTTGTTCCGTGGCGAGAAAGAGGGGGTGCTGCGCGTGCATGTGCAGCCCGAAGAGGACGAGGCCGCTTTCGAGGCATTGGAACGCCAGTTTGTGAGCGGACGCTACAACTCGTCGGAACAGGTGCGACTGGCAGTGCGAGACGGCTATAAACGCCTGCTCGCGCCTTCGATTGAGACGGAGTTCTATAACCTGCTGAAGGAGAAGGCAGACAAGGAGGCGATACGTGTGTTTGCCGAAAACCTGCGGCAGTTGCTGCTGGCTTCGCCACTGGGACAGAAACGCATACTGGCCATCGACCCCGGTTTCCGCACAGGCTGCAAGACCGTCTGCCTCGACGCGCAGGGCCAGCTGCTGCACAACGAGACTATCTACCCCTTCACCTCAGTGCGCGAGGAACGTGCCGCCATTGCCAAACTGGAGGCACTGGTGGAGGCATTCCACATCGAGGCCATAGCCATCGGCAACGGCACCGCCGGACGCGAGACCGAGGAGGTGGTGAAACGCTGCCACTTCAAAGGCAAGCTTATCGCCGTGATGGTGAGCGAGAACGGGGCATCGGTATATAGTGCCTCCGAGGTGGCGCGACGCGAGTTTCCCGAATATGACGTGACGGTGCGCGGAGCCGTCAGCATCGGCCGCCGACTGATGGACCCGCTGAGCGAGCTGGTGAAGATTGACCCCAAGAGCATCGGCGTGGGACAGTACCAACACGACGTGAACCAGACGCTACTACAAGAGAGCCTCGAGGACGTGGTGGTCAGCTGCGTGAACAGCGTGGGCGTGGAGCTCAACACCGCCAGCCGCGAGCTGCTGAGTTACGTCAGCGGCATCGGCCCCGCCTTGGCAAACAACATCGTGGAGTATCGCAACAACGAAGGGGCTTTTCATTCGCGTCAAGAGTTGAAGAAGGTGGACCGTCTGGGCGACAAGGCGTTTGAGCAGTGCGCAGGATTCCTGCGTGTGCGCGAGAGTGAAAACCCACTGGACCGCAGTGCCGTCCACCCCGAACGCTACGCACTGGTGGAGCGAATGGCAAAGGATGCCGGTGCCACAGTGGAGCAACTGATGCAGAACAAGGAGCTGCGCGACAAGATTAAGATTGAACAATATGTCAGCGCGGACTGCGGACTGCCCACTCTTCAGGACATTATGAAGGAGCTAGACAAGCCAGGACTGGACCCGCGCGCGCGGTTCGAAGTGTTTGAGTTCGACAAGAACGTCACCCGCATCGAAGATTTGAAAGAGGGCATGGTGCTGCCCGGCATCGTCACGAATATCACCGCTTTCGGTGCCTTTGTGGATGTGGGCGTGCATCAAGACGGCCTTGTGCACGTCAGCCAATTGGCGAACCGTCGCGTAGCCGACCCATCGGAGGTTGTCCACCTGCACCAGCACGTCAAAGTGAAAGTACTTGAGGTAGACCTCCGCCGCCACCGTATCTCACTATCGATGAAGGGAGTCTGAAACGCTATTTCACAACAGAAAGACTCTGCACACTTGTACCAGCATCCGTCCGCACAACCACGGTATATAATCCTTGGGGGAGCGGACGGATGTCGATATTTGGGCTAGCTGCGTTGAGCGATTGGCTCAATACTTCGCGTCCCATTGCATCAAAAATCACCAAACTGCCTGAAGTGTAGGTTACCTGCATTGTATATTGCACTTGGTTTTGTGCGGGGTTAGGATAAAGACGGAATGCGATATTGCCAAGATTTGTGGGCAGAGCCACAGTGGGGTCGCCTGATTGTGGACAGGTGAGCGTGACGGTATAGGTCCGGCTAGTGAGAGTGTCTTCGGCAAGGATATGCAGAACAAACTGGCGCGACAATGCGTTGGGGACAAGCGTATCGACACTGACGGTGGCATCAGCTGCCTGAGTGACGAAGGTGAGTGTTGCACTCTGCAGGGCCGCAATGTCAGGCAATTCGATGTCATAATTGAAGTTGTCACGCTGGAAATTGGCAACAGCTACGCCATTGACAAAGAGGTTGTCGAGCCATGCGCTATAGATGAATTCGATGTCGTCGACCGACAGCGAGTCGTTGGCACTGCCACCGCCAGCTGTGGTATTAGTGGTCATCGACATGAGCACGTAATTGACTGACGAGGTGCCGTCGTAGACAAAGGGGACGCGCTGCTGCACCCATGTGGGCGAGGAGGCTGAGGTGGTAGTGCGGCTGAATTGGGCGACCGCCTTGCCGCGATAAAGGTTGGCCGTAGAGCAGTCGTTGGGGTCGCGGAAATCGCTGTCGCCGTGCAGGTAGGCACGCACGCTGCCCTGCGACGAGGCACTGGAGGCGTAGTACGACACCCACACATACATCGAGTCGGGCGTACCGCTGAAGGCATGGCAATAGCTGCTGCCACGGTGGGTGTAGTTGTAGTTGCTGGAACTGGAGGCAGAGGTGCTGCCCGCATGTATCTGACCTGTGGTCATATTGCCATTGGCAACGACACCCAGCACCGAGCGGGAGTAGATGGTTAGGTAGGCATTGCCCGACGTGCCGGGACGTCCGCCATTGCGGTGATAGTGCTGCGCCGTGCTGGCAGCCCATGCCCAAGTACCGTCAGCCTGCGGGAACGAACTCCAATGGCTAGGCTTTGCCGTGGCGGAGGCTCCCTCCCACGATTCAAATCCGGGATTTAACAATTGGTATTGCGCACGACCGCAGACTGGGGCAAGCATCAATGCGCAAATGATTAGAACAAAAGGTAAACGATAGTTCATAATAACTGTGTTTGTTAACAAATAGAGTAGACATTCGGATTATCTCCCAATCCGAATATCTAATAATCTGCCAATCTTTGTTATCTCGGCCGCAGCACAATGAACGGGATGAGCACCTCCTCCATCGAGATGCCGCCATGCTGGAAGGTGTTCATATAGTACTGCACATACTGGTTGTAGTTGTTGGGGTAGACGAAGTAGTCGTTCTCGTGGCAGAAGATATAGGGCGACGTGACGTGGCGGCGCGGAAGGAAGAGCTTGGCGGGGTCCTTCACCTCGAACACCTCCTTGGGGTTGTAGTCGAGCAGGCGGCCCTGCTTATAGCGCAGGTTGACGCTGACGCTTTGGTCGCCTTTGACGCGGACCGGACGGTCGATACGCACCGAGCCGTGGTCGGTGGTGATGATGATATTGACATCCTTGCCACTCAACGCCTTGAACACCTCGGCAAGAGGTGAATGTTCGAACCAACTGAGCGTGACGGAGCGGTAAGCCTTCTCGTCGGCAGCCAGCTCACGCACGATGTCGCTGTCGGTGCTGGCATGCGAGAGCATGTCCACAAAGTTGTATATAATCACATTCAGCCTATTCTGCAACAAGTTGGGCACATTGTCCACCAGCCGCCGCCCATACTGGGCATTCAGCACCTTGTTGTAGCCATGCTTGATGTTGAGGCCGTTGCGGCGCAGGTTTTCGTCCAGCAACTCGTTCTCAAACTGGTTCTTATAGCCCTCCTGGTCCTCATTCACCCAGTATTGCGGGTACTTGCGCTCAATCTCCGACGGCATCAGCCCGCCGAACATCGCGTTGCGGGCAAACTGGGTCGTGGTAGGGATGATGCTGTAGTACAGGCCGTCCTCCACCGTGCGCAGATACTGCTCGATGGCAGGCTGGAGGAACTTCCACTGGTCGTAACGGAAATTGTCGATAACGATGAGGAAGGTGGGACGCTCATCGCGCAACATGGGAAACAGCCGCTCGCGCAGCACCGTGGGCGACAGTGTAGGCTTGTCGTCTGAGGCGTTGCCGCCAATCCAGTCGAGATAGTTTTTCTCGTAGAACTTGCAGAACAGCTGGTTAGCCTCCGCTTTTTGCGAAACAAATATGTCGTGGATGTTCTCGTCGTCGGACGAGGCCAACTCCAAATCCCAATACACCAGCTTGCGATAGAGCTGAATCCACTCGTTGTGGTCGAGCCGGTTCGACAATTCCATGCCTATCTCACGAAACTGTTGCTGGTACGTCATCGTCGAGCGCTCGTTCTGCAGTCTCCGTGCATCGGTATGTTTCTTGATGGCAAGCAGTATCTGATTGGGATTGACCGGCTTGATGAGGTAGTCGCTAATCTTACCGCCCAACGCCTCGTCCATGATATGCTCCTCCTCGCTCTTTGTTATCATCACCACAGGCACCTGTGGGTAGCGCGTCTTTATCTGACTGAGGGTGTCAAGACCGCTAATGCCCGGCATATTCTCATCAAGGAACACAAGGTCAATCTCATTGGGCTGTGCATCCAATTCGTCTAGGGCCTCGCTGCCGCTCATCACGGGGATAACGTTATAGCCCTTCTCTTTCAAAAACAGGATATGGGGTTTCAAAAGGTCGATTTCGTCATCGGCCCACAGGATGGTGATATTGTCCATAATGCAGTCGTGTGTTACAATCTAATCATACCAATAACGCAAAAGACTCACAAATATTGTTTGGACAACTAAGCAACTTTATTTTTACACGAATTACCATAAATTGAACACGAATTTTTCATAAATAATCTTCTTCACTAACTAGACTGTAAACAGGATTCATGTTTTTGTCAAGCAGAACACACTCGTTGGTTTGCTCAAAAAAAGCATATCGCTCACCCTGTAAACTCTCTTGGCCGAAATTGATTAGCAAGCCAATAGGTTTCCTTGTCAGACGCATATAATTGAACAGCTGGGCACGATGTGATGAAGACAATTCGCCGACCGATTTCAGCTCTAGTATTATATCATCCACCACGATATCCATCTGGTAATGCCTGTCCAACAAACGGTGCTTGTAGAAGCATGGCACCGCCACCTCGCGTTCATTCTCAATTCCACGGTCAATCAATTCCAGATGAAGTGCCTCATTATAAATAGGCTCCAACAATCCCCACTTCAACTCATTATGCACCTCCATCGCCGCCCCTATAATCCTATATACAATATCCTTATAATCCTTCGGGTTCATCTTTCAATCTTATTATTAATGACAATTCATGTCCAATTCATGGCAATTCGTGTCCAACCACATTATTAATGATTAATAATAATTCGCGTCCAATAGAAACGAGAGCAACAAAGGTGCCCAAATTCATGGACACCTTTGTCTATTCAAGAAAGCAGAAACGCTTACAGTACCTGTACAGGTTCAATCAGGCCCTTACCGAGCTCGATAGCCTCCTCGTTCTGGGGGATGAGCTTGTGGTGACGCTCGGGGAGAGATTTCTCAAGACCCTTGTGGATGAACTCGGAACCGACGATGGGTTTCAGCTTCAGGAAACCACCGAGGACCACCATGTTGAACACCTTCGAGATGCCCATCTCCTGAGCCTTCTCAGTAGCGGCAATCTTATAGATGTTGATGTCCTTGCGGGTGGGCTCGTGGGTGATGCCGTTGGGGTCGTAAATCAGCAGACCACCGGGCTTCACCGAGCTCTCGAACTTGTCGAGCGACTGCTGGTTCAGCACGATAGCAGTGTCGAACTTGCTGATGATGGGCGAGCTGATGCGCTCGTCGCTGACGATGACGGTGACGTTGGCGGTGCCACCACGCTGCTCGGGACCATAGGAAGGCATCCAGAGCACTTCTTTATCTTCCATAACGCCTGAGTAGGCAAGGATTTTGCCCATCGAAAGGACACCCTGGCCACCAAAACCGGCGATGATTATTTCTTCTGTCATGATATTTTCTGTTTTTAAGCCGGACCTATCAGACCAGTCAGACCGGTCCGACAGCTCCGACGATGTTACTTCTTATTGCTTAACAGTTAGAGGTGCGCTGACCACCAGACGGTTGACGTCGATGCCTTCGGCAATCTTGCCGTCCACCTTGATGTCGCCCAGCGGATAGTTCGGGAACATGTTCTCTTCCATCCACTTGTTGGCCTGCACGGGGGTCATCTTCCAACCGCTGTTGCAGCTGCTGACGATTTCGACAAAGGCGAGACCCTTCTTGTCGCGCTGCACCTCGAAAGCCTTCTTGATAGCGGCCTTGGCCTTGCGCACATTGGCGGGCGTGTGCACGCTCTGGCGGGTCACATAGTAGGTGCCCGGCAGGGTAGCCAACAGCTCGGTGATACGCAGGGGATAACCGTTCAGGTCGACACGACGGCCATAAGGCGTGGTGGCCGACTTCATGCCCACCAGCGTGGTAGGAGCCATCTGGCCACCGGTCATACCGTAGATACCGTTGTTGATGAACACCATCACGATGTTCTCGCCACGGTTGGCAGCGTGGATAGTCTCGGCAGTACCGATAGCGGCCAAGTCACCGTCGCCCTGATAGGTGAACACAAACGTGTCGGGGTTCAGGCGCTTGATAGCCGTGGCAACTGCTGGAGCGCGGCCGTGGGCAGCCTCCTGGAAGTCCACGTCGAAATAGTTATAAGCCAAGACCGAGCATCCGACGGGGGATACGCCGACAGTCTTGTCTTGGATACCCATCTCGTCGATCACCTCGGCGATGATGCGGTGTGCTGTGCCGTGGCCGCAGCCGGGGCAGTAGTGCATTACGTTGTCGGTAAGCACTTTCGTTTTGGTGTAAACCAGATTTTCAGGTTTTACTATATCGTTAGCCATTGTAATTCGATTTAAAAGTTACTTGATGATTTTCTGTTCCATAGCCTCGAGAACCTCTTCGGGAGTGGGGATAATACCACCGAAGCGGCCGTAGTGCTCGATAGGAATCTGGCAGTTGGCAGCCAGCTTCACATCCTCGACCATCTGGCCGGCACTCATCTCGACGCACAGCATACCCTTGGCCTTCTTTGCCAGTTCGGCAACCTGCTTGACGGGGAAAGGATAGAGCGTGATGGGACGCAGCAGACCCACCTTCAAGCCCTTCTCGCGGGCAATCTGCATGCTCTTCATGCAGATACGCGACGACGTGCCGTAAGCCACAAAGATATAGTCGGCATCCTCGCAGTTCAGCATCTCATAGCGCACGTCCTCTTCCTTCATCTGGGCATACTTCTTCTGCAACTTCTGGTTAAACACCTCCTGACGGGAAGACTCAAGCTCCAACGAAGTGATAATGTTTCTCTCGCGGTTGGCAGGCTTGCCCCAGGTGCCCCAAGGAGCCTTCTCGCGACGCTCCTCGTCAGTCCAGCGAGGCACAAAGTCGCGGGTGTAGCACTTCTCCATGCACTGGCCGATAGCACCATCGGTGAGAATCAGCACCGGGTTGCGATACTTAAAGGCAATGTCCCAAGCGTCAAACACAAAGTCGTACATCTCCTGCACGCTGGCGGGAGCCATCACATACAGCTGGTAGTCGCCATGTCCGCCACCCTTCGTGCTCTGGAAATAGTCGCTCTGGGCGGGCTGGATAGTACCCAGACCGGGGCCGCCGCGCATGGCGTTCATCACCACGCAAGGAATTTCGGCACCAGCCAGATAAGTCAGACCCTCGCACATCAGCGAGATTCCGGGCGACGACGACGAGGTGGCCACCTTCTTACCCGTGGCGGCACCGCCGTACACCATATTGATGGAGGCAAGCTCAGACTCCGCCTGCAGCACCACCATACCGGTGGTCTCCCACGGCTTCTCGGCCATCAGCGTTTCCATAACTTCCGACTGCGGAGTGATAGGATAGCCGAAATAGCCGTCCGTACCGCTGGCAATCATAGCGCGGGCAATAGCCTCATTGCCCTTCATCAGTTTAAGTTCTTTTGCCATGTTATTCTTCTTTTTACTTGTTTAACATTTGACTTTGTAGACGGAAATCACGCCGTCCGGGCAGACGATAGCGCAACTGGCGCAACCGATGCAGTTGTCGTTTACGACATGGGTGTAGTTATAGCCCTTGCCATTTACATTCTTCGATAACTCGATGCAGTGCATCGGGCAAGCTTCGAGGCATACGCCGCAACCCTTGCAGTGCTCGGTATCGATTACGATTTGTCCTTTAAATGCCATAGTATTAGATTTATATGATTAATAATTACAGTGATGTCCGTACACCAGTCGGATTTGCAAAGATACAACTTTATTTTGATATATTAAATAAAATATTTCAATCTTTCCCACCTCGCGTCGCTCCGCTCGCACAATCAACACATTACCATCCCCCTCATCCCCCACACAATCCGCCCCGTCACAACCGCGGCGACGCGCCACCACCAGCCGCCTCCACCCCTGTCCCGCCCCTACGCGCGGCTAAAGATACAAACAAAACTCCGCCCCATTACCGATTCCTACCGCTTCGTACGGATTCCTACCTCATTCTACCGATTTCTACCGATTGCCAGACACATCAAGGCCCCCGAACCGACGAACGACCCATTAAGAATCCGCAAAAAACCAGAAGTCACTGGGAGCCACCCCAACCCATCGGCCACCCATCCCCGAGCCAGCGACACAGCTCTGTGCTCAAAACAATCTGACCTAAAGCCGAAGAGCCCGTTCTTACAATTCGCGCGCTATTATCAAAGACTTACCCTCATCAATTTTTTCAAATTTATCATTAGACCGCATCCCAGGAAAGGTGTAACCTAATTTCTTTAAGAATTTGCCTTGCTCGGATTTAGGATCTATCTTATAGTACGGGTTACCGTTCTCGAGGTACTTCCCTATCACAGTATATACATACACTGGAAGAAGGACTGGCCCCTGGCCAGCATATAGGGTAACACACTGAGCCTCATTGTGGTCTTCGTCATTTAGATTGGCGACCTTAAGAATGTCATAATACTCATTCTGCAAAACGAGGACCCTAGTAATCGTGTCATTAATTTTTTCACCGAGATAATTTCCCTTGATTCCTGGGGAGAATTCGTCCCACAAACCTCTGTCTCTCTTATTTTGTATCACAGCATCGAATCCATCTAGGATTGAATCCAAAACAGACCTAAAGAGACAGTACGTACCCGAACGGTAATTCGTTGTGGCGACGAACGTGCAAGAGTCTTTTATCAAATCAGCGAGAGTTTCTAGGGATATCGAATCACCAAGCCTTGGGTCTTTAGGGTAAATCAGAACCTGCGCCTTCGCATCGCCACATTTCAGTTGAAAAATACGGCTCTTAAAGGTAGTGGGTTCTAAATATTCTTTGAGCACTGTATCAGTATAGCGTTCGGCAGAAAGGATTATTGGCATGGGAGTTTTGCGGGTGACCATGCTGTCCTTTACAGCTTCGGCCAATAGCACGGCAGCACTTTCCGACGGCATGTGCAGGTAGACACTGCCCCTCTTATAGTTGCCCACACTGATACCATATTTCTGTTGAAGGAAATTCCTCGCCGTGCCCCCTCCGGCAAAGAGTAAGTTGCAACTATCAAAGTGCGTTTGTCCAATGTATCCAAGGGACAGAAACAATAGAAAAACCAATGTCTGAAGGATTGTCATTCTAGGGCCTAACAGACTGGGGTTCCTGATCGCCTTCAAAAGGGACTTATATGATGTATTAAAGCCTTCATCTATATGGAGCTTCCTTCGTTTAACACTATTAATCCACTCAAAGTCAGTTCCATACAACACCTTAGAATGGAACGATTTATTAATATTAAGAGCAATCACCTTCTGTTTCCCATTCCCCTCGTCAAGCAACGTTTTCGCTGCATTCAGTTCTGACGCAAAACCGCTACCATCAACCCTGTCAAAAAAACAATCAGACAATAATATTATGATAAGCTTGCACCGGCGCATAATGGCAACCGTCCGATCGCTCTGCGGACGTGAAATGAGATTCTTTTCAGTATATTCGTCACAATCGAAATACACTGAGTAGCCAGCACGCTTCAGCGGCTGGACGAGACTTCGCGCCACCGCACACCCCAGACTCTTGCACTCTTCCGAACCACCCCAATCCGATCTATATGATACAAAAATATCATACCTCTTGCCTCGCACCCGTACTTCTTGTGGTACGATAGCCTTATCTGAGGTAGTCTGCACTTGGGTCGTCATACAACCATTATTCGTATTGATTTGTTCCATATAGACATATAATATTTTCCACACTGCTATTGACAATACAAAGATACACCTTTTTTATTATATTCCAACGCTGTCGGCAAAAAGATTCCAAAATGTGGTACTAAAAAGAGTGGCTCCTACACAATAAACGTCCCTACATTCCGTTACTATCACATAAAAATAATGTACCCATCACACCATTCATTATTATCCAATGGCAGACGAGAAAAAATTCATTTACAATCACGCAAGACCGTACGTGGCAGTAAATTGCGTAACCCTTAGAGTATTCCCCAATAGACTTGGACTCTATGTATTTTTAGAACATAAGCAGGATTGGGATGATAAAGATACATGGGGACTCCCCGGAGGTATCTTACGGTGCAGCAAAGATCCAAAAGATGAATTTGGCGAGGAAAATGAGACCATAGAAGAATGCGCAGAACGAATACTCACCCTCAACTACGAACTCGAGTCACGAATGTGGCGTATTGAAGGCAACAAACGCCAAGAGGAACAAATTGTACGAGAAAGGAAATCAGTAAAACTGTACGACAAGTCGCAGTTCGAAGACTACGACAATTGGGGATTAACCCCGCTTAGAGTCTTATCCGAAATCAAAAGAGACACACGGTTTCGCTGCATAGCAATTCCTTTCATGCTTTTCTGCGCAACCTCAGAGACAATTGACACTTACGACACCAAATGGGTTCCAATAAACGATATCCTTGATGGAAAAATCAAGTTCCAGTTCGATGATCATGCCATCATGGTTAAGGAGGCTAAAGAAAGACTTGCCCAAATGGTACGGACACAACCTATTTACAAAATTTTACTGCCACCTGAGTTTTCAATTGCAGAGATGATAAACATCTATCAATCTATGCTTGGAATAACCCTAGACCGTAGCAATTTTAAGAAGACCATGCTAGAACGAAAACTAATCGAGCCAGCCAACCGAAGCATCAGTAACGGCCGTCGCCCATTGGAGCTATTCCGATTCAACAATGCCATGTACACCCACTACATGAAAGAAAAAAACCTCGCTTACAACCCAAGTCCCAAAACAACCAAGTAAGACTCCTAGAGCAAAAACACATTATTTCAACCCATAAAAAAAGTACTTCTACTCATAAGTAAGAAAACCGAACATTAGTATAGGGAGGCCGAACAGCCCAAAGCCCTTGTACACCGCCCACACAGAGCAGCACCGAATAGCCTTTTGTGTGGGCGGTGTCGTTTATACTATTCATCGCGACGAACTCAAACTCAGCCAAAGCACGATGGCCATTCTCACCTTTGTTGACAGCACTCGTCCAACTTGAGGGCATGAGGTCCCAGCAGCATCGTCATTACATAAAATACACTCTAAAACACTGATTTAGGGTTTTGCCCTTACCGGGCGATATTTGCAACTCACTGATTCACATAAGGTGTTGCCCTTAGGCCAAGTCATTCTTCTTATGCATCACGGCTATTTTCCGTCTCCAGCTTGCTCTAAAGCAAAAAACACAACGCCATAGCCCTTTGAAACAGCCAACGAAATGTTGAAAATTACTATAGATATTATACTGATACACATTTAATTATATAAACAATTTAACAAAATAATACAACGAGTGAGTAAAAAAAACTTGCTATTTAATATTTTTTATGTATTTTTGCAGTACAAAATCATACAAAACAAGTGTTCTTTGACATATATTCTCGCACTCACATACGGAGGGGAGCCGCCCCCGAATATCCGTTTTCTCATGGCTAGCTCTTGGTGAGAGAACGCAAAATCAACATAAGAAATATCATCACCTAATACCTTAGTTACAATGAAAAAATATATTTTCTTAACCATGTTCGTCTTCTGTTGTGCAAACACTTTCTGCCAAAACAACAGCCTGAATCAACTCTATGGGGAATGGCAAAGCGAATGCATCCCATTCCTCTCTATCGGAGAGAGAGCCTGTTCGATAACCTGGGAGGGTAGAATCATTTCGACAAGCAGTACTCTAATCGAGTGTGATACTCTGCATTTCTTTTTCATCCTTGAGAAAAAGTCCGATGGGTACGCATTCCGTTGCCTTGAATTGAAAATCCACCCATCAGACCCCAACATCCACTGCAATGCCGACATATATTGGGTGGACGAATCCTGTGGTCATTACGAAATAAAGCCCGACGTTCAATTCGAATGTGTTTTAAAAGCCTTGAGAGATGGAAGTCGGTAATAAATTTCGGCACCTGCTCATAATAGCCATTAGCCTATTATGCCTATTTTGGAGTATCCTATTGGCAACGATGCTTATCCGTAGCGAACTGAGCCCCTTATTCAAAATAACTATGTCACCCGCAATTCTAGCATTTTTTCTTATTAGCCTAATCCCATTTATCCATCATTCTTAAAACTTAAAATCATGAGCCTTTTAGCATTTCTTATCAAAGGTGCCATTAACACTGCTATCATTAATACCTATCAGTGCAGAAAAGAGATGAAAAGTATGGAAAATCACTTTTCTAACGGGAACCCCGATGGTCCTATCATCACACCTTTCAACCACGACCAACAAGAGGAAAACAATCAATACGTATATACTCTCAGAAAAGAGTTTTCCGAAGACACCATCCTTCGTAATGGTGGAATGACCGCTATTCTAATGGAGATAGCGAATAAGGCCAAAGAGTCAGAAGCATTACGCACGATGAACATTCATATTCAACGGAAGAGACGCGACTACACCAACACGATATTCTGTCCAGACGGGCAATCCGTCGTATTCCGCTTAAGTCGTTGCGTCGTGGGTGCTCCTCAGGCCATAGAATTGAATCGAATAATAGATGAATTGAGCAATAAACAGTAGCATGGACATACAAACCATAGAAACAGCGTTAGCTATATTGATTCTAGTTATCGGATCAGCACTAACTATATTATATATAATAATTATAGGTAGGCTGATAGCAGAAAATCCAAAAGAGAATTGGCTCCTCTTAGTAGTGTTGGCCATCATACTTTTACCCCTAGTATTGCCCATGTATCAGTCCATTGACTATCTTTGGATTCCAGCGCATGACCCGAATTGGCTAGACAAGTTAATTGAATATCAGGGTGAATATCAAACCGACTGTTATTTATAGACCCCACTGTTTATGGGAATAAAAAAAGTAAAACATTTAATCAAAAAACACAGCCATGATACAGACTTATGTGATAGTTCTCTCTATCATTTTGGGAATTATAGCTTTACTATCTTTCTTCATCGGAGTATTTGTTGCCCAAAATGGGTTTCTCACCTTGGTTGCAGCAGTATTATCATATATTCTTGCAATAGTCCTCATCTGTAACGAGTTGGAAATAGGATTCCTACTATTATTCATTGCATGGTTCATTATGGGTTTTGGAGCCTTGTTCGACGACGACATTGGGTTGGGTGGTGCCATCATACTATGGATTATAGGAGGTGTTGGAGTATGGATTTACGTTCAGGGGAACACTCAGAAGGAACAGCCTGATGTCCAAAATCTGGTTCGCACCGTAAGGGACGATGGCACCGCCTTGTGGTGTGATACCACAAGGCGGTGCTCCAAAATTGATACGTGCCACACCTGTTTTGAGACTCGAGATAGCGTTGTTACACGACGCAGTATCTGTGAAAAGTGCCAGTGCCGATGGATGCATCACTATAAACCGTCGCAAATGATGACTTTGGAGGAATATCAGCGTGAGCAGGAACTGGATTATGAGGAGTTCCGATACCCACCATTCCCGTATTAAACAACAGGAAAATAATGGTAAAAAAAACGTATAACAGAAAGGAGTAAAGATGGAAAACTTCGTTAACGAACTCATAAGCAAAGGTGAAGATCATTATGCAGAAGCCGCACAATTATTCTTTCACGACCTCGTAGATGATAAGTGGCAAGCAATTTTCCCCGATGAAGCACCACGCCTATTTGTCTGTGAATTATGGAGACTCTTGCTTTTCTCTATTGAGAAGAGTTCTATAAAACTATATGACCAACTAGAGGTCGTAAATATATTGTTATATATTGATTGGATAGACTACCACCAGACACTCAAAGCCATAAAAATAATTGACTTGAGGATGCCTCACAACAACACTGTCCTAGGTTTTTATGTCCGGTTATTCTCATCATGTGGGTTTTATCACGCCGCATCCATATACACTCGGCGAATCGAAGAAGAACAAGTTGTTGCCTCACTGGGAATAGTATCAGAAAATGAGACAGAAGCATTCTATGAAATAAAAGACACTGCAATGATTGAGGCGGGGACAGAGGTTCCAAAAGACAACCCCCTTTGTTTGGCGATGGCACTAAGAGCGGAAGGGCGATACATGGAGGCGAACCGCCTCATGGACCAAGCTGTAGCCAGCAAACCCGATTATGTCCCCTACCTCTTTCATAAGGGCTGGTTCTCCATGCAATTAGGCTTCGATGACGAAGCCTTTAAATACTTTGAAAAAGTCAAAGCGGCACCTGAAGAGGATATCCAGCGGAACTACTTTCTCCCATTCATTTATGTCTACTACAATCAGCCATACATGGCCATATCTATGGTCGAAGAGACACTAAAAGAATACCCTAATGATAGTTGGTCACTGTACGCTGCGGCAGAAATACACTCATTATTGGGTAACGAATCCCATGCCTATAACAATCTAAAACAGGCTTTCGCAATGGGCCTGTCTTCTCGAATCAGCCTGCTTTCTGACCCCGCACTTAAAAACCTTCTTAAAACAAGCCGTGGGAGAAAACTTGTTCATGATAGGATTGAGAAATTAGAGGGTACGGATCTCGAAGAAGCAATAAAGATTGAGAGTGAAGGAGGCAGAGCCTCAGTACTACAATGTGAGGAAGGAGAGGGCGGAGCCGTCCTTTGTAAAGTACCAATCATGGGAAACGAAATATCTTTTTTTGTTGACACTGGTACTGTCGAAACAATTGTCAAATGCCCACACGTCTATGCAACAGAATCTTTGGATTATGTCGTTAAGAACGAAAGTATTAACAATTGGAACATTTCAGAGATGCCTTTTCCTGGGCAATATGCGACAATTCCTGGCCTTGAAGGAGAGCCTTTAGAGGGAACCCCAGCCATCGTACCCTCACTGAGATTTGGCATAAACATCCTAGGGATGGCATCGCTGGCCAGATTCAAAAGGATTGCCCTGCACGGAAGCCTCATGGAAAAGCAATGCATACACATACCGTTCAAGTGGATAGACTCTATGATTTGTATTACCTGCGAGATTACAATGGGAGCAGTCTTCGCATACGATTCTAGCGAGTGTGAAGATGCCACCATCAATTGCATCATCGACAGTGGCAGTAGTGGAAATCTAATCCCCTTATCATATATGAATGAACTATATAAGACGAACTGCGAAGACTTCGTTGGCTACGAGATAACCCTCCATCTCAATATCGGGAACAGCCACTCGGACATCCCTTTCGTTGTTCACAATTCGGAACAGAGACCTCTGCCAAGACTAGGCCTCTCATTCATTAACTCATTCCAAACATTCATTATTGACACAGAAGAAATGGAAATCTCAATTACCGAACATTAACCCTAAACACCTGAAATCATGGTAGACACAATCCTTGTAGGAGTTATAGCAGGTCTGTTGGTGCTAGCCCTGCTAATAGTAATTCTCAAGGCCGCATGGGCACCTGCCGAAAAGTGGAAGGATAACCTCGTCTTCCTAATTCTTTTAGTTCCGTTCACTATCATCTTTCTCGTCTCTTTTATTTCCAGCAATGAGGACTATGACATCTTTGCCCAACCGTCAGCCATCCCCACCAAAGAGGGCTATTACATAGACCCACATCGTCACTGCAACTGTCATGCCGATGAAGAACCCAACATATTCACTGCCGAAACCCGACCAATAAAGAGAACCACTCGGTGTAAACAATGTGGAAAAAGCTGGGGCGACCACTACGTGCGACTGAGAGAGCGCTCTAATCTGGCATCTTCACTATACATCGACATACCTTGCTGAGAATGTGTGAATGTGTACGTTGTTTTATAATTGGGGGCTAAAGAGGGGGTAATACTCCCATCTAATTTCATTCACCATGTCAGTTTTTTTTCGTATTTTTGCAGTTTGAAAATTTCCACATACTATGGCGAACGAAGAAGATAACATACTGCCACTGAACAACTCCGCAGAATACAACGACGAGAGCATCAAACACCTCGAGGACATGGAGCACATACGCCTGCGTCCTGGCATGTACATCGGCAAGCTGGGCGACGGCTCGTCGCACGACGACGGTATCTACGTGCTCGTCAAGGAGGTGATAGATAACGCCATCGACGAATTTACGTCGGGCTTTGGCAAGCGTATCGACATGACCATCAACTTTGCCGAGCGCAAAGTGAGCATCCGCGACTACGGCCGGGGCATCCCGCTGGGCGCGATGATAATGGCGGTGAGCAAACTGAACTCGGGAGCCAAGTACGACAGCAAGGTGTTCCAGAAGAGTGTGGGATTGAACGGCGTGGGTACCAAGGCGGTGAACGCGCTGTCGAGCTATTTCAAGGTGCAGTCGTTCCGCGACGGCAAGACGCACTGGGCCGAGTTCTGCGAGGGCGAACTGACATACGACAGCGACATCGTCGACTACACGGCCGACGACCCCTTCATGGCCACTGGCACGCTGGTGGAGTTTGTGCCCGACTCAAAGCTGTTCGGCAACTACCACTTCATCAGTGAGTATGTGGAGCGGCGCGTGTGGAACTACTGCTACCTGAACCCCGGCCTTACATTTTATTATAACGGCAAACGCTATTATTCCAAGAACGGCCTGCTCGACCTGCTGGAGCACAACATGGAGGGTGAGCCCCTCTACCCCATCATCCACATCGTTGACAAGGATTTCGAAGCTGCGTTCACCCATGTGAACGGGCAGAACAGCGACTACTACTACAGTTTCGTCAACGGCCAGCACACCACCGAGGGCGGCACTCACCAGAGCGCCTTCCGCGAGGGCTATGCCCGAGTGGTGAAGGATTTCTACAATAAAAAGGAATTCGCACCCGAGGACATCAGACAGGGGCTGGTGTGCGCCCTATGCGTCAGGATACAGGAGCCCGTGTTTGAGGCACAGACCAAGACCAAGCTAGGGTCGACCCACATGGCTCCCAACAACAAGGACGGCAGCAACGACAGCCCCGTGCTCAAAACCTACGTGCTGGACATCTTGAAGCGGCACTTGGACAACTATCTGCACATGCACGGCGACACTGCCGAGGTGCTGCTGGACAAGATTCAACGCAACGAGAAGGAACGCAAGAGCATAGCCGGCATCAAGAAACTGGCCAAGGAGAGCAGCAAGAAGGCGAGCCTGAACAACTCGAAACTGCGCGACTGCCATGTGCACTACAACAGCAATCACGAGCGACGGTTGGAGAGCACCATCTTCATCACCGAGGGTTTGTCGGCATCGGGTTCCATCACCAAGAGCCGCGACGTGGAGACGCAGGCGGTGTTCAGCCTGCGCGGCAAACCCCTTAATACAGTTTCAGCCAACAAGGCTGACGTGTACAAGAACGAGGAGCTGAACCTGCTGCATAACGCCTTGGATATCGACGACGGCATGGAGAACCTGCGCTACAACAACGTGGTCATTGCCACCGATGCCGATGTGGACGGGATGCACATCCGCCTGCTGCTGCTGACGTTCTTCTTGAAATTCTATCCCGAGCTGGTGCGGCAGGGGCATGTATACATACTGCAGACACCGCTGTTCCGCGTGCGAAACAAGCAGAAGACCACCTACTGCTACAGCGACGAGGAGCGGGTGGAGGCTATCAACAACACCAGCAACGCCGAGATTACCCGATTCAAAGGTTTGGGTGAGATTTCGCCCGACGAATTCAAGGGCTTTATCAACCAGGACATGCGACTCGACCCCGTGCTGCTGCACAAGGACTTCGACACGCAGGGGGTGCTACGTTTCTACATGGGGCAGAACAGCTCGGAACGCCGCGAGTTTATCATGAAGAACCTGCGCGTGGAGGACGACGAGAGCATCATGGTTTGACGGGCTGGAGGGTCTCCCAGTCCGCCTCTTCAACATCGACATCGAAGGTGTGTCCTGGCGAGGCAAAAACATATTTCCAAGTTAGTCCAACGCCTTTTTGGAAGTGGTAGATATAGCCGCTGTAGGAACAGATGGCCTCAACAAGTGGCAACTGTTTCTTGGCACTGACCCTGCTGCTAATAATATCGTCGCTGACCGTGTAAGCGTATCTCCCCCCTTTGACCCTGAAGGTCATGACGGGACCGTTGTTCTCCAGCTTGAGCATGGTAAGTTCGTCCCAACGGACAAATAATCTGTCGCACGTCAAGGGACCGCGAAAGTCCTCTGTATTCGCACGGGCGAGATACATGCCCTCCGGCGTGAGAGCCATCACAGAGCATCTGCCCCAAAACCAATAGCCGACCATGCAGGCCGCTTGCACAGTCAGGAAAGCAATGATTGTCACCACCGTAGTGCCGTTGGGGAAGAATAGGGAAACATCCCACAATACGAACAAGAAGATAAACATCGCCAGCAAACCAATGTGCTGAAACTGGTTGCGAAAGACCTTGGTTTCGGGATTGCAAAGCAGTTGTTTTACTGCCGCCTTGTCCAACTGACGGGGCATAGTCTTGTAAAATTAAGAATTAACAATTAAAAATTAAAATCATTGATGTGCGTCAGCCTATTTTAATTCTTAATCCTTAATTTACTGCATTTTAATCAGCCGCACATAGTCGAGCATGGCACGGTTGATGCCTTGGGCGTTCATGTTCTCATTCTCTGGCTCGTAGGAGAGTACGAGGGTGTTGCTGCCCTTCTTCAAAGACACCCGCAAACTGGAGCTGTAGCCCCAGAGGGTCCACAGATCACGGCCACGCTGGGGGAAGACTACCGTCCCCACCTTGCTACCGCCCACGCTGAGCGTGCGCACCGCGCACATGTCGGCATCGGTCAAATTGTTACTGCCATTTGCATATTGGAAGTCAAGCAAATACTCTCCATCCGAGAGGACTTCGACCTTCATCTCGATACGGGTGTTCACCTTGGTGGCAATCTCCACCGCACCATTACCCGTGTAGCCCTTGCAAGGGGCAAACTGGGTGGCGGCAGCAAAACGGGTCATATCATAGCGCAGCTCATTATCGTAGTTGTAGTATGCCACCGGCTCGCTGGCAAAACTCTCGTAGCCCTCCTCCGATACAGCAATGACCTGATATTCGGTATAGGTCCTGCCAACGGGGATGTCGTAGCGGTTGCCGTTGATGATGCGTTCGGGCTGGGTGGCAATCACCTTTCCGTCACGCACAATCTTATACTCCTTGGCATTGGGCACCTGCCGCCATGCCAGCCGCGTGCTGCCGTCGAGGTAGGCCTGCGGTGTTTCGGGCGAGGTGATGACAGGCTGGTTATTGATGCGGTCGAGATTAGAGAAGGCATTGTTCATCACCAACTTCACCGTATGGCGCCCCGTCAGCGATGCCGGCACGGTGGCCACGGCCTGTCGCCTGCCGTCGATATAGCAGGCAGAGACCTTGTCGCCGTAGCCTTGCACGGTGATGTCCAACACCGCCTTGCGGTATTTGAAATTCTTCAGCGTCTTGTTCCCACCCCAAGGCGTGGGCACGCAGGGACGGAAGTTGATGCCCTCCTCCTCGAAATTAATGCCCACCAACACCCTATGCACCACGCTGATGTTGCCGGCAATGCTCCACAGCATGCTAGGCGAGTTCATGGCCGTATGGTAGTCGCCTGTCTCGGCAACGAAGTTCTCCTGATTGGTGGCAAACAAGGCGGCGGGTCGATAGATGGAGGCAATGCTGTGACTGACAGCCAGCGAGTTGCCAGTCAATGCCGATGCCCACATCCAGTAGGCCTGCACAAATGGCCACACGGCATTGTTGTGGTAAGGATAGATGTTGGGAATCTGCGGCTGTATGCATGGTGTGCCGAACGGTGTCTGCCCAATGCTGGCGACCATACGCTTGGCGCGGGCAGGCTCGGCAATGCCGAAAAGAATACACAGCGCCTCGCCCAACGTCTCGCTGCGGGGAGAGAGAATCAAATGTCCGCGACCGTAGAGGTACTGCCCATAATACCCCTTTTCCTCAATCCAAAGGTGGTTGTTGATACCATCCTTGATGCGGTCTGCCGTACGCGAAAAGTGGGCCGCGCCGTCATAGTCGCCACACAACTGCGCCATACGGGCGGTAATCTGGTTGGCACGGAAAAAGAGCGCGTTCGTACCCAGACATTCCGACATGGCGATGTCGGCAGGCTGCATCCATCGAGGATAGCTCTCCTCGCGCCAGTCCAAAAACGACGACTCGCCACGCATCAATCCCGTTGCGGGGTCGTATGCCACCGCCTCGTCCTGCAAGAGGGTCTTGCTTGCTATCTCGTAGCACTGCTTCACCCACTGCTTGTCGCCCGTCACAAGATACATCTGCCATCCCGCCAGCACCCACACCGCATGGTCGGTCGACACCGGCCACGAACCACCCGTGCCCGTATCCTGCAGAATCCTGCCGCCCCGCACCCGCTTCATCAGACTGACGCGGGTCACATCGGTATTCAAATACGAAAGGGCCAACAGCGAGCTGTAGCTCACATCTCGTGTCCACACACCTCCCCACCACTTGCCCGTGCGCCAAGTGCTGTCCGGTTCAATCAGGCCCTCCAACTCATCCAAGGCGAGATTGTAGGCTGTCACCCCGATAGGCACCTCGCACGAGAAAACGGGATACCTGCCCGCCTTATGCTGCTGGACCCACTTGCGCATCTCAAACGTACTGGTAATAGCATTATCCGCCACAATACTGGCATGCTCCTCAGCCTGCACCACCTTGCGCGGATATATCGTGTATGCCTCCGACTGGTAAATCGGCGCATCTTGTGCCACAGCAAAAAACGCCGCCGACACAAGACTTATAACAATAAATAGTTTCTTTATCATCTTCAACATGTTGCAAACAATTGTCGTCAACAATAACTTTTGCAAAGATACGAAAAAAGTTGAAAGTTGAGAGTTGAAAGTTGAAATTTTAACCACACAACTCGAAAAAAAAGCCTTAATTCAAAAAAAAGTCGTACCTTTGCACCGTCAAACTAGTAATTTAGAAGTTAGAGATTAGGAGTTAGTGTATAAAGGTTTGAGGTTAACCGCGTCAGCCAACTTTCAATTTTCAATTATCAACTTTCAATTTATAAAGATGAACAACAAAGATTTAGAAGACCGTATTGCCGACATCCTGTGCGATGTACTTGATTTCCCCGAGGAATATGCCGACTGTGTGCTCGGCATCAACAAGAAGACCCTCGAAGTCGTGCTCGACGAACCCAAGAAACTATCCAAGGATTTCGACACCTTTGCCCTCAACAACTTCATGACCAACAACGAAGACGGCGATGTCGACCTCGACCTCTCCGAAATCAGCTACGTTGCCAGCCGCTTTGACCACGTGGTGTGACTGCAGGATTGCTTGATTGCCTGATTGCTTAAATGTTTGAGCGTTTGTCGTGCCAACCACCCAGGCATTCAAGCAATAAAAACACTGAAATAATCAAATAGATTATTTACCTTGCGAATATATAATAATTGGAACATTGTTTATATATTTGCAAATTGAAATGTGGGAGCCCCCCATTAACACATTGGCAAGCAGACGACTATACCCAACATCTCTTTGTCAACCAATACAAAAAAAACATGAAAAAGCATCTACGAACACTCCTACTTCTGACAGCACTATTGATACCGTGGGCAACAAAGGCTCAGGACACTTGCATCATCAATTCGCTCCCATACCTCAACGATTACGAGAGCGAACCTTCCTACCCAGGCGTCAGTTCATACAGAATCAACGCCTTCCCTAACTGTTGGGTACGCATCAACGACGCCATCAGCTCAGAAAACTACTTCCCCTACATTGCTACCAACAACATCAACGTTATCCACGGAAATAATAGCATGCTTTGGCGACTTCAAACTTACTATGCCCATGCAAACAATCAGTATGCCGTACTGCCCCCTATCAACCAGAGGATTAGCAATCTCACCCTGGCGTTCTATGCCAAAACCACCGCCACGGAGGCCCCATACCCGATGTTCATCGTGGGGGTGATGTACCAAGTAACCGACACCTCCACCTTTGTGCCTGTCGACACCATCACGCTGACCTCTACAGTCACACTATACACGGTTGATTTCGCCGACTATACCGACTCGGGCAAATATATCGCCATCCGCTGCCCGCGCACCCCGGAGGAACGGTATGCATCGCTCGACGACATCTACCTGAACCGGACCGACCGATGGTGCAATCCAGTCTCCAACCTGAGAGCCACTGCCACCAATTCCGAAGTAACAGTGAGCTGGAACTCGAGCGGCAGTGGCAGCTACACCGTCGTCCTCGACACTATCACCGTCACGGGTGTTACCGACACTTTCTACACCTTCTATGGCCTTACTGACACCACAATTTATCATTATGCCGTGGCTGCCGAATGCGCGGGAGGCAGCAGTCCGTATTTGCACGGCAGCATCCTAACAAGATGCCACACGCTGACATACGACGACCTGCCCTACACCGAAGACTTTGAGAGCTACGGATATGGGAGAGATTCGGCCATCAGTCCCTGCTGGCGCAAAGGGATGACAGACATGGTGTACCTCAACTACCCCTACCTTGCATTATTCCAAAACAGAGGCGATACCGTAGGCCTTGGCTGCTCCTCCTCGACGAGCTATGCCAGCTGGGCTGCGCTGCCACGAATGGACGACTCGGTGGATGTCAGAGAATTAGAAGTAGAGTTTCTAATAGGGCGAGTCCTCAATGCGCAGTATCTCACACGGTTGGTGGTGGGTGTCGCGTCCGATCTTTACACCGACTCGTTCAACAATTTACAACTCGACAATTTCGTGGCGGTCGACACCTTCGACCTCAGCAGCGAGCCGATTGGCTCCATCAACCCTGCCTCGGTGCGGTTTGAGAATTATGCCGGGGACGGAAAATACATTGTGTTTCTAGCCCCGAAGCTTCCCGACAGCCTGCCGTCGATGACGTACAATGGTTTCTACCTCGACAACATCACACTCAAGATAGCCAGTCCCTGCCCCACGCCTCAGCACGTGAGGGTTACGCGCACTGCAGCAGACAGTGTCTTTGTGACGTGGGATCACCTCGATAATCACGATTTCGCCATCATATATATCGGCACGCCAGGCTTCAGCATTGACACCGCCTCGCCACAATATTGGTCCGACAGCAGTGCCGCCATCGGTGAGCTACGTCCCGACACCGAATACGAGTTGGTGATTGTCGCTCTGTGCGATGGAGTTGAGAGCTACGCCTCCTACCCGGTCCGATTCCGCACACTCTGTGCCTACATCACCACGCTGCCCTTCGTAGAAGGCTTCGAGGAGGTGACGGGATTTTCCTACCCCGCGTCGAACGTCAACAACCTGCCACCCTGCTGGCTGTACTGGAACACAGGAACAGAGTTTTCTTACCGGGGATTTCCCATTGTATTTGGTAGTGATGCGGCATACGCCCACCACAGCAGCAACGCAATGCGGTTTGCCACCACTAACCAACCGGGTAGTTATAGTGACCAAATAGCCATTATGCCCCTTACCGACCCAGACGAGGCTCCCCTATCCAACTTGCAGGTGTCGTTCTGGATGCGTACCGCCCACTATTACCACAATTCCTACATCGTGGTGGGTGTGATGAGCGACCCCTCCGACACCAGCACCTTCGTGCCTGTGCGAACCATTTACACCAACGCCTCCACCAACTATGCACACCATACGGTTGGCTTCGCCAACTACTCCGGCCCCCACGGTCATGTGGCGTTTAAAGCTCCTATGCCCGCCACGGGAAGCAACCAACCTATGATAGACGACATCATCCTTGACGTAATACCCAACAGCTGCCCGGAAATCTCGGCGATACACGCACAGACCACCGCCTCGGCGGCACTTCTGACATGGGATTACAGCATCGAGTTTGGCACCCCATTAGGATTTGATGTCACGTACCGCTATGCCGACGACACCACCGCCACTCCTATCTGTACCTTCACCAGTGAGCCTGAGATTCTGCTGACCGACCTCGGTTCCGACTCTCTTTATTGGGTGTCGGTCTCGGCCGATTGCGGCGGCATGATAGGAACAGCCTGCACCACACACTTCCGCACACAAGGCGTTCCCTGCACCCAATTTGACAGCATCGGCGCCCCCGGCGACACCATTACCTTGGGCAACCCGGGCACCGCAGCCACCCAAGCTGTTCCCCTCAGCAGCGGCAACGAATACAGCTACTGCCAGCACCTCTTCCTAGCCTCGGAAATACCAGTTAATGAACCAACAACGATTAGCGGCATCGCCTTCGACTATTACCACGCCCAATATCAGCCCATGACCAACACTACCAACTGTTCCATCTATCTGGCCCACACCAACCGTCCCCACATGTTTGTCGGCGACTCGTCGTTTGTGCCATACAACCAGTTGCAGCTGGTGTATGTGGGACCTCTCAACTTCCCCACTAACGGCTGGCACTATTTCGAGTTCAACCAAGGGCACTTCCACTACGACGGACACAGCAACCTCTGCCTGGCCATTGTCGACAACAGCGGCACATCACACAATGCCTACTTCTGTTTCCGCTACGAACAAGTGGTGGACGACGACAACTCCGCAATACCCATGACGCTCAGGTCTGTCGCATGGGGAAGCACGGCTGTCCCCTACTCTCCTGTGGAGATGGATGCACACCCCACTTCTTATGGCTTTTCCAACTGGCGCAGCAATACGCGGTTCATCACCGACGGGGCTGGTGACTGCACCGGTTGGGCCACCTGCCTCCCTCCAGTAGTGATTATCGACACAAACTACGAAGACTATTACCGTATTTCGTGGATTCCCGGCTATCACGAGTCCTCTTGGGATGTGGACTACCGCGTGGCCGACTCCAACAGATGGACTCGTGTCGCCAACGATACCACCGCCACCTTCTGCTTCGTCCCGACATCCAACTTCCAGCCAGACACACGCTACGAGTTCCGCGTCACCTCCAACTGCAGCGACACCACAGTCTCCGCCTCGGCTTTTATCACCACCCCTTGCTCCTACATCAGAATCCCATTCGCCTACAGCTTCGAAGGCTTGCCTACAGGCAACAGCACCACGCCTGCCGACATACATTGCTGGCACCACCTGAACGATGGTGCCATCTACAACGGCTCCCCATTCATTGTCGGTTCGGGCCATAGCGGCAGTCGTAGTATTGCGTTTGCGCCCTCCGTTGTCAACTACCACGGCACATATAATGTAATCGTCCTGCCCCCGGTGGATGTCTCCACCGACCCCATCAATACGTTGTATCTGAGCTTTTGGGCTGCGGCCAGCACCAACAACGATCCCCCCCTATTGTATGTGGGCGTGATGACCGACCCTGACGACATCACATCCTTTCAAGCGGTCGACACATGAACTACTCCACCTACGGCTGGGATTTGTACGAAGTTCGCCTAAACGACTATATCGGCAATGGCCAATATATCGCCATCCGCGCCGACCGCCCCTCATTAGGCTTTTGGTCGGTCATCATCGACGACATACGGGTCAGCAACGCACCGCTGTGCCCTCGCGTACACGACCTCAAGATTAGCAACGTCACCACCGACAGCGCCACCATATCATGGACAAGGGGAGGCAGCGAGACGGCATGGAAACTCACCTTGGGCGACAGCACCTATTATCCCACCGACACAGTCTACAATATCCATAACCTTGTGAGCAATACTCCTTACACTGCCGCCGTGCACAGCATCTGTAGTGAGGGCGACACAAGCATTGCCGTGTCGGCCTCCTTCATCACCCCCTGCTATCTCCTCAGCACCCTTCCATTCTACAACAACTTCGAGAACGAGCCTTTCTATCAAACTCGTACCACCTCATACATCGATGCCTTCCCCTCCTGCTGGAGACGCATACCGCCCAACCAGTACTACCCCTACATTGTCAATGGCAACACCAGCAGTATCCTTGGCAATAACTATCTGTACTGGTATCTTAACCCCGACGACAATTACCCTGACAACGAGTACGCCGTGCTGCCCCCAGTCGATTTAGGCGAGTACGACATCAGCGACCTATACCTCCAATTCTATGCCAAAACCACGGTCGACGAGGCTCCCCACCCCATGTTTATCGTGGGTGTGATGCCCCACAGCACCGACACCGCCTCCTTCATTCCTGTCGACACCATTGTGCCGACCCGCAACGCAGCCCTCTATACCGTCAGTTTCGCCAATTATAGCAGCACATACAACTACATCGCCATCCGCAGCCCGCGCACCTCACGAACCCGCCAAGCGATGCTCGACGACATCTATCTGACCGACCACGTATGCAATCCGGTCAACAACCTGCGCGCCTCTTCCACCGCCTCCACCGTGACCCTATGGTGGAACGCCAACGGCCACGACCGTTTCACCGTTGTTCTCAATGCCGATACCATCAGAGGGGTTACCGACACATTCTATACCTTCCGCGGACTTGACGACAGCATAGTGCACAACTATGCCGTAGCCGCCGAATGCGATGGCGACAACAGCATCTTCCTGACCGGCAGCATCCAGACAGAGTGTCCCCCCCCCACCTACGGCGACCTGCCCTACACCGAAGACTTCGAGGTCTACGACTGGCGAGGAAACGCCATCAGTCCCTGCTGGCACAAGAGTACGGCAAACAATCTCCCCAACCCCGACAGATGCGATATAGCGGGCGACACTGTCGGACTTTACTTCACCGCTTCGACGAGGCACAACAGCTGGGCCGCGCTGCCACGACTGGACGACTCAGTAGATATCAGCAGACTGGAAATCGACTTCATGATCAAGCGATACTACAACCCATCGTATCCCACCCAAGTGGTGGTGGGTGTCGCGTCCGGCATCTACTCCGACTCCACCAGCATCCCGCAACACTCGGATTTCGTACCCATCGATACCATCGACCTCAGCACCGAGTCGGGCAGTTCCATCCACAACGCCTCGATACGATTTGCAAACTACACCGGCAACGGCAAATATATCATCATCCAGTCAGCAATACCACCAGACAGCACAGCATTGAACAACGTCTTCTACATCGACAACGTCACGCTCAAAGTGGCGAACCCCTGTCCCACTCCACAACACGTCGTTGTGACACGCGTTACTGACGACAGCGTCTATGTAACTTGGGACCCTATGTCAGATGCCGACACTTTCCTAATTTATATCGGTGCTCCCAGCTTCGATACAGGCAGCGTTGCTCCGCAATATGTCTACGGTAATAGTGCTGCCATCGGCAACCTGAGCCCCGACTCCGAATACGAACTGGTGGTGGTAGCCAGATGTAACGGCGGCGAGAGTGATGCCTCCTACCCCATCCGATTCCATACCCATTGCGCACCCCTCACCACACTGCCCTTTACTGAAGACTTCGAAGGTGTGTCAGGTAATATAACCCCATCGTTGGGTATCAACAACCTGCCTCCCTGCTGGCTGTACTGGAACATGGGCACCGAGCTATCAAATTCCATTTACCCTATCGTCTATGGCGACCAGTCTTACGCCCACGGTGGCACCAACGCGATGTGCTTCTCCACCGGCAGCGTTGCAGGCTATACTGACCAGATTGCCATTATGCCAATTACCGACGCCACCCGGTTCCCCGTGTCAGGATTGCAAGTATCGTTTTGGATGCGCAGCCACCACTACTATTACAACTCCTACATTGTGGTGGGTGTGATAAGCAACCCCGATGACACCTCTACATTCATTCCTGTGAGCACCCTCTACACCTACAATTCTCAGGTCATTAGCTCCAACCACTATTCTCATCACACCGTCAGTTTCGCCAACTACACCGGCCCTCACGGCCACATAGCCTTCAAAGCCCCATGTCTCGTCGCTTCGAATCTGCCCTATATCGACGACATCACCCTCGAGCCTCATCCCTGCCCCATTGCCGAAGGCCTCCATGTTGTACACGCTACCACCGACAGCCTTATCATCGCCTGGACCGACACAAACGGTTCCTCTTGGTTTCTCGAGTACGACACTGCGGACTTCACACCCCACACAGGCATGGCAACCCCCATTTACGTCACCGCACAGGCAGACACTGGTGTCTGCCTCTACACGTTGGCTGGTCTCGACTCCGGCACCACCTACCACATCTACCTCTATCCCGACTGCCTAAATCCCGACACATTCTATCACCTCACTGCCACCACGCCCGCCACCTGTACTCCTCCCCAAAACATCACTGGATCAATCTTTGCCGACAGCCTCAGCCTCACTTGGTCTCCCGTCGGCACCGAAACCTTATGGGTGGTCACTCTTGGAAACATTTCTGTCATTGTCAACTCCCCAGACTACACTTTCAGAGGACTTTCTAGGGACAGCATCTACATGGTCTCCATCCGCTCCATCTGTGGCCAAGGCGACACATCCTTACCCACCATCGCATCATTCACCGCCCCCACATATTTGGTCACCGTAACAGCCAACAATCCCACCTTTGGCTCAGCGACAGGCGACGGCACCTACTACTACGGTGACACCGCCACGCTGACGGCCACGCCCAACACAGGCTACCGTTTCACCGAATGGAACGACGGCGACACCGCCAACCCAAGGAATCTAATTGTGACATCCGACACCATCATCGTCGCCCTGTTCCAAAGGGCAAACGATAGCGTCGGCATCGACAATTCTCGACTCTCAACTTTCAACTCTCAACTAAGAATTCATCCCAATCCCACTACGGGCGCCACAACAGTCTCCCTCACGGGCATCAGCGGCAAGGTGTGCATCGCGGTGCTCGACATGCATGGCCGCGAGGTAACAAGGGAATGTATCGAATGCCCCACCATGAGCAGCACCCCCTGCGAGAAGCAAATCAACATCACACACCTCCCCGCCGGAGCCTACATCCTACGCATCACCTCCGAAAGCAACGCCCCAATAGTCCAAAAACTCATTGTCAAGTAATGTTTAAAGTTTTACCGCGTCAGCCGTCCCCTCTTGAGAGGGGTGCCACGAAGTGGCGGGGTATGTCTCTCCAATTTTCAATCCCCCAAACATGTCCAACACCGAAATCCACCCCCTCCAGCCCTTCCTGCCGTCCAACGCACGGCTGCTGATGCTGGGCAGTTTCCCTCCGCCACGCCAGCGGTGGTGCATGGACTTCTTCTACCCCAACCGCACCAACCAGATGTGGGAAATCTTCGGACTCGTTTTCTTCGGCAACAGCCAACGCCTGGTGGATGCCGAGCATAAGACATTCCGACTCGCCGACATACAGGCATTGCTCAACGAACAAGGCATCGCCATCTTCGACACCGCCTACCGTGTGCGCCGCCTGCGCGACAACGCCTCCGACAAGTTCCTCGAAGTGGTAGAGAAAACCGACATCCCCGCGCTACTAGAGCAAATCCCCCTCTGCTCCGACATCGTCTGCACCGGGCAAAAGAGTGCCGAGACCCTCTGCTCCGACTATGCCGCCCACCTACCCCGCCTAGGTGAGAGCGTTCCCCTCACCATCGCCGACCGCCAATTACGTCTCTGGCGCATGCCCTCCTCCTCCCGCGCCTATCCCATGCGGCTCGAAGAAAAGGCTCGGCACTACCAAGTCGTACTCAAGCCTTAGCCAAATATGAAGTGTCAATGTACATATCTGTTATTATCGTGAATCAATTAGCACATCCACACATTCTAAAGGCTAACCCATTAACACCTTCAAACATTATATTTAGTGACCAGTGAACTGTGACCAGTGACACGAATGCGCACGTTTCACAGGTCACAGTTCACTGGTCACAAATTATAATTCTTAATTTTAATTTAAATCACCCCGTAGAGGTGTGGCAATTAATAATACTGAATAGTTTATATGGGAATACGGATAAAAATACTGCTGCCAATCCTATTGCTGACCCTTAGTAGTGACCTGTGGGCGAATACGGGCGACCGCGCGACCACGGAGAGCATTTATCCCGCCCGTTGCCAAGTGAATGCCAACCTCAACGTCCGTAGCGGCCCGACGAAAAGATACTCCAAGATAGGACTTCTTCAAAAGTACGACTATATCACGGTGAAATCCACCACCGGCCCCGACTCCGACCTCTGGGGTGCCATCGACTATGGCGGGAAGCCGGGTTACGTGTCGATGCGCTATGTCACTTACATCGAGCCGCTCAGCGACTCAACCACCCAGGCACTCAGCCACCCGAAGAAAGCCTCAAAATTCTTCGCCGGAGTATGGCGGTTCCTCAAGTCGATTCTGTTGATCATAGCCATCATACTGGCTCTTTACCTGTCGAAATATATCGTCGCACTCGCCATGTATGCCGGTATGTTCGCCGGAGGGGGCGCGTTGCTCTTTCTCATCTTTGGTGGCAGCGGTGCAACCAGAGCCATCGTCGGTCTGGTGGTTGCTGCGATAATAGGTGGTGGTTTGCTGATCATCCGTCTGGATTTAGACTTGCCGTACATAAACTTGGGTGGGATAATCCGGGCTATCTTCATGGGTGCATACTACATCATCTCATTTCCCATATATTTCCTCAACCGACTGGAGCATTTCCTAGTGTCACCCTGGCGCTATTTCTTTAAAAAGAACTGGCCTTCAGACAAATCCAAACCTATCTGGCGAGTAGTGACAGAGATCATCACCGTGTTAATGTACATCGCCACAACACCGTTACGCTTGGCCAATGCAATAATATACAACATCTTCATCCACTGCATTACGGGTGTCTACGACCTGCTCCTAGAGGTGCTGGCTCCTTCCGACTACAAGGAAGGTGGAAAAGGTTTCTGGAGGTGGCTATGCATGCTTCCGTTGCGCGTGCTCAAATACGCCATATGGCATGTTTTCCTACTTCTTTTGGAAAGCGCTATATGGACCATAGTGGATATCTTCATCCCAGCACGTACTTTCTACCATGGCACCAACCTTAATGCCGGCAACGCTATCATCAGCGACCCACACCGCAATCGCTATATGCGAAATACCTCGAAGTGGACTTCTGGTACCTTCCTGGCCAGCTCTGACCCCAATTGCAGTTGGGCGGGCAGGGGAGTCTATTTCGCCATCCAACGAAAGCTTGCTTTGGCTTATAGTGGCGACAATCGGTCGGGTATCGGTGGTGACGCTGCGATGATAGCCTGCCGCGTGTCTATGGGTCGCGTCATTACTTACACCCTCATGCCCGACTATGTATACAATCAGGCAGGTGGCGGTGGAAATCACGACAAAATCAACCAATTCGCTGACGCCCACGGCTACACTAGGGGGAATGGTACAACTACAATAGGGTCTGGGAGTATTGCCTATTCGACTGGCAGAACCTTTTCAACAATCCGTGGCGCATTCGTCCCATCTACATGCTCAACCTTCGCACAGGCCGTGCTCAGCACGTTACTGGCGGCATGCAGCATTGGCTCTTCGACAAAGGTGTGCTGAAAAGCCTCTTTAGTTGATAACTCTTTTTTTCCGCGCCTAACCTATGAAACTAGATGAAAAGGATCGGTACTACCAGGTCGTGCTAAAATCCTTTGCAAATTAAAAAAAAGTTGTATCTTTGCAACCAAGTTCCACAGGGGTGAAACCTATGGGACTTCCAAAAAACCAGCACATTGAAATATTAATACATCTTTGGGGTCAATCTTGTAATGAGATTGCCAAGAGGGAATCACGTGCAAATCGTGAGCTGTCGCGCAACTGTAAAAAACGCCGCTGACGGGCAGAAAAAGAAAGTCATTGGGAGCACTGCTCCTGAGAAGACTTCTGCCAGGAGGCCACAAGCCAGGAGACCTACCCCAGACGATTCGGCAATGCTTTCGCGTTTATAAGGCGATTGTCGGCACCAGCACCCATGCTGCCCCATCTTCTTATCCAATACAAATACCGTTAGCATTGCCAAAACAACAATGACTGACGACATAAAACAATTAACACTAATGAACTGGAAAGAAGAATACAAAAGAAAAGTCTCAAAACCCGTCGAAGCAATCAAAGACATCCACGACGGACAATGCGTAGTAATGGGACACGCGGCAGCAGCTCCACGCCTAATACAACAAACCCTAGCCGACCACTGTGAGGACTATAACGACGTGCTCATCTTCCACATGACCACCCTCGGCGACAATCCCTGCTACAAACCACGCTGTTTCGGTCATTTCCGCCATGTCAGCAACTTCCTATCAGCCAACTCGCGCGAGGTGATAGAACGCCGCGAAGGCGATTTTTTCCCCGCATACTTCAAAGACGTACCCTCCATGATAGGAGGCGACATCCCTTGCGATGTAGCTGTTTTCCAGACCACGCCTCCCAACGCTGAAGGCTACTGCTCTCTCGGTGTAAGTTGCGATTACGCCAAAGCTGCCATCCGTGCCGCCAAAACCGTCATCATCGAAACCAACGAACTGATGCCGTTCTCCTACGGCGACACACTAATACACGTATCGCAAATCGACCACATTATCCCATGTGCCTACCACCTACAGGAGCTCCAACTCCCCGAACCTGGCGAAGTGGAGCTGGCTATCGGCCAGCACTGCGCCTCGCTGGTGGCAGACGGCTCCACCCTACAGCTTGGCATTGGAGCCATTCCCGACGCAGTGCTACAGTCGCTCGCCAACAAGAACGACCTCGGAATACACAGTGAAATGTTCTCAAACGGTGTCATGGAGCTCATGCGAAAAGGTGTCATCAATGGCAGCCGCAAAACCCTCCACCGTGGCAAGGCCGTTGTCACCTTCATCATGGGCACACGCGAACTCTACGACTTCGTCGACGAAAACCAAGATGTCGAATTCCACCCCGTGGACTATGTGAACAGCCCGCTTATTATCGCTAAAAACGACCGCATGATTTCCATAAATTCATGCCTCGAAGTCGACCTTCAAGGACAGGTGGCCAGCGAGACTATTGGCATGAGGCAATACAGCGGCATCGGCGGACAGGTGGACTTCATCCGTGGAGCCTCGCTCGCACGCGAAGGCAAAGCTATCATCGCCATGCCTAGCACCGCCGCTGGAGGAACCATCTCACGCATAAAACCCTTCCTCACCGAAGGTGCCGCCGTCAGCACCTCGCGCAACGACGTGGACTACATCGTCACCGAATACGGCATAGCACGCCTCAAAGGGCGCACCCTTCAACACCGTGCCGAAGACCTCATACGCATCGCCCACCCCGACTTCCGCCACAGCCTCATCGAAGAATACGAACACCGCTTCCACTGCCGCTACCAGGAGTAGTGGAAAGTAATGGAAAATGAAATATAGTTCCACGTATCTCGCGTATTTTCACGTATTTTATACTTGTGATACGTGCGATACGTGGAGCCTTGGGAATTGATTGCTGCGGCAGCCGTCCCCTCTTTAGAGGTGTGGCCGATAGGCCGGGGTATGTTCACAGAGGGGTATGCCGATAGGCGGGGGGTATGTCCCAGTGGCGGGGTTTGTAGTTCAACTCTCAACTCAAAAACAATTTTCAACTCCTTGTCGACAGTCTGCTTGTCAACATATTTGGGTTTATTGTTATACCCATACAATATTTGTTGTTTATTTGCGTTATAAGATTTGAATCAAGTAAAAGGAAGTAGTGATGACTACATTAGCACATAGAGTATCAGAAACCCCGATGGCTCCATACATGGGAATCATGCGGGGGATGAACATCAATGACATCAACGTCGTTATTGAATTCCTGAAAGAAACTGTACGAGAAGCCGAAGAGTCCAAACGGAAAGCCGATGATGAATTTCTAGCAAAGAGAATGGCAGAAATCGAAATCTCACCAGAAGTCAATGAACTATTTGATGCACTTCGCCTTACCCCAGAAGAAGCTGCGGACGAACGTACAAGATGGATTTTAGGACTTGACCGGAAATGAAAGTTTTTCTTGACACCAATATCCTTGTGGATATAGCAAATAATCGCGAATTCTCTCAGCAAGGTAGAATGATATACCAATTCGGAGCAAGTGGCATTTTTGATGTGTGTGCTTCGTATCTTACCTTTGCCAATTTGAACTATATTCTGAAAGAAAGAACAAAAGCAGAACGTCACAAACTTCTTGACAATCTTCGTAAAGGTCTTACTGTGCTGCCCTGCGATACTCATCAACTTGATACTGCATTGAACTATGGAGCCGTGCACGATTTCGAAGACATGTTGCAATACCAATGTGCTCTTGCTGCAGGTTGTGATATCATTGTGACTAACAACACCAAAGACTATGAGGAATTCTGTCAACTTCCTTTTATGACGTCACGAGATTTTCTGCTGAACTATTTCAAAAGTCATTCGCTCTAACATGAAGAAACTTCTACTATTTTCATTCTTGCAGATAGCGACAGTCATGTCGCTCATGGCTCAAACTGGCAGCTTCACCTATTCCCGTCCCGACGGAAGCAGTTTCAACTGTGTCGTCACCTCCGACAGCACGGCCAAACTGACTGGCGGCAATGTGGACTCCCTCAACAGACTGATATTGCCCGACACGGTTTATCAAGGCACCACCCCCTACCTGCTGACAGATGTTGACAGTGAAGCATTTGAATCGTGCCGTGCTGATTACGTCTGCATTTCCAATTCTATAAGGACAATCGGACCGAATGCTTTTAAACTGCTATTGGTACAGGATAGTCTGACAATAGGATCAGGGGTAGAATCTATCGGTGATTGGTGCTTCTATCGACTATCTCTACGTAAAATCCGTTTCAACGCACGCAATTGCACCAATATCGGGGAGCATTGTTTCACTGGCAGAGGTGGTACAATTACTCTGAGAGAACTCATTATTGGCGATAGTGTCCAATCAATCCCCAACGGCTTAATGAGTCATTGGACTAGAACGGCAGGTGCACGGATAATCATTGGACCAAACGTAACATCTATAGGGGACAATAACTTTCACTTTTTGGTTACTTCTCAACGCGCGGAGATTGTTATGCTAGGCCTTCCTCCAACAGTGTCTCAGAATGCCTTGAATGAAGCTATTGGTTGCTCAATAGCAATACAGGTGCCCTGTGAATATATGTCACAATATCAGTCCGACTCCATTTGGGGCAATTGCAACCTTGTGCCCTACCTGCACCGTATCAGACTGAAGGCCTCTCGTGGCACGGCAGAGGTAACTACTCCGCTAAGCTGTACCAACAATGTGGCGACCATCGTGGCAACACCCGATGCGGGCTATCGATTTGTCGGTTGGAGCGATGGCGACACTTCGGCTACACGCAACATAATCGTAGACAGGGACACCATAATTGCCGCCCGTTTCGAACCCATACTAGACAGTGGCGATTACGCCTTCTTCTTTGACTTCGACAACCCAGCCAACGATAGTTTATGGGTACTGCCCGACAGCCTTGATGCCAATTGGCATATAGGCGACAACTATTTAGTGAATAACATCAACGGCAGTCGCTGTCTTTATGTAAGTGGTGTTCAGCAACCAGATGGGACTGCACCAATGGGCACAGGCAGCAGTGACTTATGTGCTAACGGTTGTGGGTCCTCTGGCGTAGTATATGCATATTATACAGAAAGTATTTATTTGCCAGAAAGAACCTACATTCCACACATCGACTGCAACTTATGTCAGACATATATATGTCATCCATATGGAATTGGTATTTCAACATGTCCAACCGTAGCCCTTGTGCCAGATAGTGCCGCATTACCTACATCATCCAATGATCATGGGAGTATATGCAATATGCCAGAGGGCAGCATTATATTGGAAAACGACAACCAAATGATAATTCCTGAAGGTGCGTACAAACTGATTATCTGCTATGGTTGGAGTGGATTGTGGGACACAATTGGTGCCTCTGTAGATAATATTTGGCTTGAAATTGTCGACAGTGTAAACATCATTTTGCAATCAAAATATATTGACAGATATGGACGTTCCAACATGGGAACTACACTCCCAACAATAAGAGCTGGATATAACGACACCTTCTTTTTCACTCCTCCTCCAATCAGAGATAGTGACTACTATCATTTTAGCCGTTGGGGAGGGAACTATTGGCCCTATGGGGAATATTCTACAGACAGTTTATTACAGATTGTGGCGAAAAAAGATTTACTATTAAGCGCTTATTATGACCCTAATATATATAACGTTAGCATTGACACCACTGGACTGTCGCCTTGTATGACGATAGGTGAGGGTTCTTACCCATACGCATCAATGGCAACCATCGGCATTACTGTTGATAGAGGTAATTCCTTTACTGGGTGGACAAATGGTGCCACCAATAATCCACATACTTTTCAGGTATTGGGGGACACTATCCTTTACCCAATAATATCCCCTACTCAAAGGGATACCGTTTGGGTAGACAACTACATTCACGACACAACCTATCTTTGGCAGTATGACACCACTATCGTCATCCAATACGACACCACCTATATTACCCAGTATATCCACGACACCGTCACGGAAAGCATCGTGTACTACAACCTGTCGGTAACAAGCGGCAATTCCGCTTGCGGCATCGCCGCAGGCAGCGGCCGTTTCCCCGAAGGCACCCTGGTGGAGATTGCCGCCATACCCTTCTCGGGCAACAGGTTCCTCCACTGGGATGATGGCAACAGCGACAACCCCCGCATGGTGACCTTGGACGGCAACCAACAGTTCACCGCCCTGTTCGACACCGAAGGCATCAGCAGCGTGGAGGCCTCCCGCTGGTGGCTGCGGAGCGAACGCGGCGCACTGATTGTGGAGGGTGCCGCTGGCAGGACTATCAAGATATACAACATGTGGGGACAGCTGCTAACCACCTACCCCGAGGCACTGAACAGGGTACGTTTCGAAGTGCCCGCCGCCGGCTCCTATGTGGTCCGCATTGACGACGGCCCCGCCAAGAAAGCCACCGTCATCCGGTAGAGCATACTCTCATTAATAGCCTTTACACAAAAAACAGACTCACCCCGGCCACGCTGATAAGTGCGCCTAGCACCTCGCGGGGCGTTACCTTCTGGTGGAACAGCCACGCCGCGGGGGCGATGATGAAAATGGGGGTCAACGCCATGAGGGTCTGGGCGATGCCCGTGTTGGTGTACATCGTCGCCAACAACGACATACTCACCCCGACAAAGGGACCGAACATCATAGAGCAGAAGGCACACAGCATCGACTTGCGGTCGTGTATGGCGTGGTTCAGCTGCTGCTTGCCTCCCTTAGTGAAAAGGAGCAATGCCACCGAGAAGCCCATGATGCCCATGATGGCGCGTATCATCGTGGCGGCGAAAGGCATTGACAACGAGAGCGGAATATTCAACACCGCCTCCGCCGGCACGCTGTCGGGTGTCAGCCCATGTGCCAAAATCGAGGCGTTGTAGTGTTCCAATCCCATCTTACTCAACACCAATCCTATCCCCTGCCCCACGCCGGCACCGCAGCCATAAAGCACCCCTTTCGGCGAGAGTTTCAGCCGCCAAACAGAGGAGCGAGAAGAAGTTTTAGAGACATACCCCCCGCCTATCGGCGTACCCCTCTCAAGAGGGGACGGGGTCGCCTGCTTCGACAGCACCGACATCCCAATGCCCACCAGCGTCACCACCATGCCCAGCAATGCCAGCGGTCCCATCCTCTCGCCCAGCAGCAGGAAACCCGTCACCGCAGCCGTCGGTGCCGAGAGCGTCATAAACAGCTGCCCGAAGCGCGACCCAATCAAGATATAGCCCTTAAACAGGCAGTAGTCGCCCAGCACATACCCCACCACGCCCGACAACAGTAGCCACAGCCACGTCGCCCCATCGGCATAGCGGGGGTACGGCACCCCCAGCGTCAGCCACAACGTCAATGCCAGCGCCGCCAGCGACATCGCCATGCGGCACACATTCAGCGGCAGCGACCCGATACGTTTCGACGCCACCTCGGCAAACAACGCCGTCACCGTCCACGACAGTGCCACACAGATAGAGATTATCTCGCCCTTGAACACGACCTTAATAATTGAGAGTTGAGAATTGAGAGTTGAGAATTATCCGGGTGCGGCAGCCAACTCTCAATTCTCAATTCTTAATTCTCAATTCCCAACACCTGCTCCGTGTGGTTCTTCGTGTCCACCTCACCGATGGCATCAACGATTACTCCATTTTCATCTATGACGTAGGTGGTGCGCAGCGTGCCTTCGGTTTCCTTGCCGTACATCTTCTTCTTGCCCCAAGCCTCGTAAGCCTTCAGGATGGTCAAGTCGGTATCGGCAATCAAGTGAAACGGCAGCTCATACTTGGCAATAAACCTTTGGTGCGACGCAGCCGAGTCGCGGCTCACGCCCAGCACCTCGTAGCCCAGCGCGAGGAAACGCTCATAATTATCCCTGAGGTCGCAAGCCTCGGCGGTGCATCCGGGCGTGCTGTCCTTGGGGTAGAAATAAAGCACCAGCTTCTTGCCGGCAAAGTCGCTCAGGCGTACCATGTTGCCATTCTCGTCATAACCCTCGAAATAGGGCGCAGGGGTTCCAATCTGTAGCATATTTTCAGTTTTATTTTCCCCCAATAACGCAATTCCTTCAACATTATTGCCTCCCCTCACAAATGCCACACATCTCACCCATCCTCCCTAACAGATTCAGTACTTATCCTATATTTATACTTTAGTTATACTTTAGTTATACTATTATATATAGAATAACTAAGGTATAAATAAAGTATAAATATAGGATAAGTATAAATGATATGCAGGAACTACTGAGAGATGCCTAATCATCAATTCCTTTTTTTCTTCGTATCTTTGCATTTTGAAAAAAAATTTTCGGGACTTGTAACATTTGGGGTGCGCCATACGACTATTCTAAGCAAAAGGCCCGTAGATTGGGTAGAAAACAATAAGAGAAAAATGTCCGACAAGGAGAAGTTAGAACGATACGACGAGCTGATAGCCAACCACAAAGGGTTGATTGTAAAGGCATGTCAAACTTATTGTCGCTACGACAGCGAGGCGGCTCGCGACCTCTACCAGGACATCGCACTCGAGATATGGACGCACATGGACACGTATAGAAAAGAAAGCTCCGAAGCCACATGGATATGGCACCTGGCGGTGAACACCGCTATCGACAAGCTGCGAAAAGAGCAGCGGAGGCCGGTGCTAGTGCTGGGGAGTACTTTAGAGGATTTAGAGACATACCCCGCCACTTCGTGGCACCCCTCTAAAGAGGGGACAAGTCCGCGGCGCATCGACGACCTCTACGAGGCGATAGCGCACCTCAGTGCCGACGACCAGCAGTTGGTCAACGCACGGTTACAGGACTACAGCTACGAGGAGATTGCCAAAGAGACGGACGTAAGCGAAGGGACATTACGCGTGCGTTACAATAGAATAGTGAAACAGTTAAGAGAATTGATGAAAGGAAAATAATTATTTACGGTTTAAAGTTTAAGGTTTAGGCTGACGCAGCAAATATTAAACATTAAACACTAAACATTAAACCCAAATAAAAACAGCCATGCAGGAAGACAAGTTTTTAGACGATTACAAGCAGACCTGGCAGCAGGACAACGAGGAAATGGCACGCATAGTGGACATCCCCTTGGAGACGCTGCACGCAAACATAGCGCGCTACGAGCGGATGAAAACATACCCCGGCCTTACAGCCACCCCTCTCAAGAGGGGACGGCGCAGCCGCCGGATAGTATGGACAACGTTGAGTGCCGCCGCATGTCTGGCATTCGCGGTGACTACGGGAATACATTATCTGACACCCAGCACAACAACTGACAGTCCCGTGTTGGTAGCAGAGAATAGGGTGGAGAGACATACCCCCCGCCTGACGGCGTACCCCTCTCCAGAGGGGACGG
>JAEEGH010002734.1_pt1 | contig 47279 bp, 25 predicted proteins | sample 9134181 | NCBI WGS metagenome assembly JAEEGH01 (sample SAMN16246544, study PRJNA631951) | gut metagenome | biome: gut microbiome; feature: rumen; material: DP-attached | host: Bos | place: Iran: Karaj | collected 2018-10
CGTGCCAGGCGTTTACACCGCCGCTGTGTTCCAGAAGATGATGAACCAAGAGCACACGCTGTTAGGCAAGAAAGTCCTCACCGTGGGCGCGGGTAACATCGGCTACCTGACCTCCTACCAAGGTATGCAGGCTGGCGCGACCATCAAGGCCATCATCGAGGGCATGGATCACGAGGGTGGCTTCCCCGTGCAGGCCAATCGTGTGCGCCGCTTGGGCATCCCGATTATGACCTCGCACGTGCTGCTGAAGGCCATCCCAAATAAGGACCACACGGGTGTCGTGGGTGCCGTTATCGCCGAATGCAAGAACTTCAAGCCCATCCCAGGCACCGAGAAGATCATTGATGACATCGACATCATCAACATCTGCACCGGCCTCGTCCCCGACGACCAGATCCTCACCAAGGGCAAGCAGGTCTTCGGTCTCTACACCTACGGTTGCGGTGATGCCGTCCGCATCGGTGAAGGCACCAGCGCTGTGCTGCGTGGCAAACAGGCCGCCTTCGAGGTGGCCCAGAACCTCGGCGTGCGTTACAACTATGACGAGTATCTTGAGATTTCGAGACAGTATATCGACTCGCAACAGCGTCCCGTGCGCATCTTGGAACATCCCAACCTGCCCAACAAGGAACGCATGTTTGCCAAACCCTTCGTGCAGCTCGACTGCCTCTATGGCTTCGCCTGCAACCCCTGCTCGTTCAGCTGCCCGCAAGGCGCCATCTCCAAGGCCTCGACCAACACCACGCCTGTGGTCGACTACAGCAAGTGCATCGGCTGCATGCAGTGCGTCAACCACTGCCCGGGTTTGGCCATCTTCGGCTACGACCTCAACAAAGACACACTCTTCCTCCCCGTGGAATATGACGTGGAAGAAGGCAAGGAGGTCTATCTCATCGACAACAACGGAACGATCCTGTGCGAAGGCACTATTGAAAAGGTGATGCGCAAGGAGAACAAGACCCACGTGGTGCGAGTGAAAGCCGACAACGCAAAGTGGAGAACTGAGTTCCCCATGATGACCGAGATCAAGGGCTTCATTTTGAAGGAACGCTACCCGAAACCGCTGCGGTTCATGATGCTTGAGCCGATGTCCGAGAAGACAGCAGCCACCGTCACCACCGAAGACGCTTACGTCTGCCACTGCGAGGATGTCGACCTGAAGACCATCCTCAACGTCATTGGCGACCGCAAGTTCATCTCTGTGGACGAGCTGAAGCACATCACCCGCATGGGTATGGGCCCCTGCCGTGGCAAACGCTGCGTGTCGAGAGCCAAGCAGGTGCTGCGCGGCTATGGCATCGAGGTCGTGGGCGAGTCTTCGCCTCGTGCGCCGCTGGCCAACCAAGTCACCTTGGGCGACGTCTATAACCCGAAAGCCAAGGAGACCTTCGTCTTCCAGACGGGTAACGACGTGAAAAAAGAGACCGTGGAAGTGCTCATCGCTGGCGGCGGCATCGCCGGTAGCGCGGCCTTCCGCTACTTCGCTGAGGCGGGCAAGCATCCCGTTTTGGTCAACTACGACCGTGGCTCCTCGTGGCGCTGCATCGGCGGCGGACGTCCGGCCTTCTCCAACCCCGACATCTCCGACATCGCCAACCATAACCTCGAGATCTTCAAGAGCATTCAAGCCGTCCATAACATTGACTTCAAGATGACGCGTTATGTGAACCTCGTCCACGACGAGGCCACCTACAAGGCATTGGATGCCTCGCGTGCCTGGAGCGACGCCTATATGATCGACAAGAAGGACTTCCGCAAGGAGATCTCCCCGCTATGGAACATGGACAGCAATGTCTACAGCCACGCCTTGATATCCAACGACTGCTGGCAGGCCACGCCGGGCCGCACCATCGACTATATCCGTGGCATCGCTATCGAGCACGGTGGCCGTCTGATGGAAGACTGTGAGCTGGTCTTCGTGCAGAAGAGCGGCGACAAGTTTGTGGCCCTCGTCCGCTCCCACGACAAGCAGTATGTGGAGTTCACCTGCGACCACTTCGTCAACAGCATGGGTTGGGGTGCCGAGAAGTTCACGGACATGTTGGGCATCGACACCCAGCTGTATCCCGTGAAGCACCAAGCCTTCATCACGCGCCGTCTGCCCAACATGGGTGTGAATGGCGATTCGCTCGACATGATCATCGACCGCCGTCATTACAAGGGCTTCAGCGCTGTGTACGGACAGCAGTTCCTGCACACTGGCCAGATCATCGGCTGCGCCTCGCCCGACTGCGACGCCTTCGAGGCACGTCAGAACCTAAAGTACAACAGCAAGGAGTTCCTGCAGATCGTCAGCGAAGTCTTCGCCGACTGGATCCCGAACCTCGCCAGTGTGGGCTTCCACGCAGTGTGGGCGGGTTACTACATGGAGCCGCGTTACATCGTCGACCCGTCGGTCGGCATGCTCACCGGCCTGCGCGGCCACGGCTTCATGCTCGGTCAGTACCTCGCCAAGATCTATGTGGACAAGTACCTCGGCAAGGAGGTGCCTAGCTACATGAAGGATCTGGCTTTAAGCGGCAAGGGCTTAAGCGAGAACGCATTCAAATAAAAAAAGAAAGGCTGCCGCGATGCGGCAGCCTTTCTTTTTTTTGTTTACCATTTACCACTCAATACCGATACGCAAGGAGATGCCGGAGGGGCTGACGGCCTTTTCGACATACTCACCATGACCTAGTTCCTCGTTATACTCGTAGAAGGAATCCCTGATATTGTCATAGTAAGTGCCGGCCACCATTACGTTGATGGCAAAGTCCTTTTTGGAGGCGAAGCGCACGCCGAAAGCAAGATCACCGTAGGCACCCACCTCGTCACCGACGAAGGAGCCAAGACGCAAGCTAACTACGGGGCTTGCTACCTTATTGTTGTTGAACTGATAGCGAACGTTGGTGTAGATAGGCACCAGACCGTGGTCGCTATTGAAATCGACACCAATACCGATACCGGCATAGATGTGGCCGTTGAAATAAAAACCATGAGTGGTCGACAGGTTGATGGTGTTGCGCATGTTCTTGTCGAAATGCCAGGAGTTGCCATATTCGAGGAAACCTTGGTAGCCGTTGGGGACGCGGACCTTTCCTTCTTGTTCTTGAGCGAAGACGCTCGTTGCCATGAACAACATGACAAACGCTAAAACTAATTTCTTCATGATTGATAGATTTTAAGTGTTTGTTACTCGTTTTCAATTTTGTATTATAACGCTCGGCCCTTGGTTTTATTATGTATTGGGCCTTTTCGCAACAATGGATTTGCTACAAAAATTATGCCGTTTTGCTTGTCTTGAACCTTATTTAGCCGGTTTTTGGCGATGCCTTATTCCCTCACGAATCCCATGATCAAATGGACATCCTGTCCTATGTCGTTAAGTTCGGCGGGATTGAGGAAGTCGATGGTCATATTTGTTTCGGTCAAAGTTGTGATGGTGCCGGTCATATCATATAACATCACTGTATCGTTGACCTTGTGACGAATGCCGTCTTTTATGATCATTTTGTCTCCCTTCAAGGTATAATAGCCGCCATCCTCTTCATTGTCGTCCGCGATCGCTGTTCCATCCTTCCTGAATTCGACGGTGTGGCCGACCACTGCCTCGTTATAAAACTCATCAAAATCATCGAACGACTCGCCACCTATGGTCACCGACACCTCGGTGATTCTCCATTTCCCATAGACCTGGGGTTGTTTGTTGCAGGATGTCATCGTTGCCATGGCTGCCACCACCAGCAGCAGGACCATGATTTTCAGTGTGTTTTTCATTGTATTGAGGTTTTGATTATTTGTTTGTTTTCCGTTTCGGTTTGTAGGGCTGTCGTACCACGACTGCTGCTGTGCCGTTTCAGCGTGCGACTGCCACGGTGTGACAGCCCTACAGGACCGCGATTAACGCACCACAAATTTCCGTGTCATATCGCCTACGGTGATGAAATACATGCCCTGGGGCAGATTCGTTACACCAATCTGTTGGGTTTCAGCAGTAAGGCTACCCATTAGGACGGTCTGGCCCATAAGGTTGGTGATGCGGTAGGTTTGTGTCGGTAGAGACGGTGCATGCACCATCTGTACAAACAAGATGCCATCGGTCGGGTTGGGATAGATAGCAGAATAATCCTCGTTCGTTTCGCCGAGACCGTTGAAATTGGAATAGTAGAAATCCCAATCTGTGATTTGCCCCAAATTATCGAATGTGATGTGTTGCATCTGATTGAATACCGGCACACTCAAATCAAAGTCGTCTAACCAATGCTCCCAAAACAACGAGAACCCCGATATGTTGTCGATGCTAATCGTACGGTCGAAAGTAAAATCAAAAGCGTTACTCACATTCGTCCATTGCTCCGTATCGTAATCATAACGCTTGTAAACACCGATGTAGGTACAGTTATTGTTTTCATCGTATTCCAATTCGGTCTTTTCGTAGTAATACCATTCATCGGAATTTGTTCTCAGCCGAAGAGAAACTCTGAACAACAGGTTGCCTGCATCGTCATACTCGTAGCGTTCTTTATAATATGCGCCCCATTCCTCAGTCCAACCTGGTTCAGTGTTGCGATAGCAACGAGTCATTTCGTTGCAAAGTCCTTGCGCGTTATAACTGTATAGGGTCTTCTCAAAGGCATAACTACCCAAATAACGCAACATGGATTGAGGCAGACCTTCCTCATATTCCCAGACCTTCTTTTCGTCTTCCGCCCAATGGTCATTTTCGTATTTGTATTGGACGAAAACCGTCAGGTTCCCTTCCCCATCATACTCGTAGTTGTACTTATGTTGGAGATGCCAATTGGTACCATTGAAATAGGATTGGACGACTTCCGACAGCAGGCTTTGTTCGTTATAGAAGTATTCCTTTTTTTTCACTGCCCCATCATCGTATAATCTTATTAAAGTTACGCGGTCAAGGTCGTCATAAGTATACTCACGGGTAAAACGCGTAATCCATCCCATGGTATCAATGATACCTAAGGTATATGTGCTTTGGAGCGTGCAGCGGAATCGGGCGTCGTATTCATACAGATATCTGGCATATCCATCCGTGGCGCTGTCTAACTTCACAGTGTAATTATTATTATACCGGTTCAGCCGCTGGATTCTCAAAACCTCAAGATCACCGTAGGTTTGTTGTGCCCCAAGCGACACAACGAAGCACATCAAGACTGCAAAAAGCATCAATTTCTTCATTTTCTTTGGTATTTAATTGTTCTGTTTTCCGTTTCGATCTGTAGGGCTGTCACACCGTGGCAGCCTCCGTTGGTTTTCCATGAGCGGCTGCCGTAATACGACAACCCTACAGAACCGCGATTAACGCACCACAAATTTTCGTGTTTCGCCTGCAAAGGTAATGAAATACATTCCCTTTTGCAAATTGGAAACATCAATTTGTTGGGTTTCGGCGGTGATTTGGCCTGACATTAGGATTTGGCCCATCAGGTTGGTGATGCGGTAGGTTTGTGTCGGTAGAGACGTGCCATGGCGCGTCTCTACAAACAAAACGCCGTCGGTCGGGTTGGGATAAACCGCAAACACATCATCCTCATGATCTTCGAGGCCGTTGTGATAAACCTTGTAAACGGCATCGCAATCTTCTTCGCCGTATTTGAAGAACAATTCGCCTTCGCGCCAGAAGCAGCGGATGCCTTCCACACGGTAATTCTTGCCTCGGGTCATCAGCCTTTCGGGGAAGAAACTGCTGAGGTGACCGATGCCGCAAACAATGGTGCCGCTGAATAGGTCTTGGTCGTCGCTCACTTGCAATATCTTAAAAATACGGCCGTCGTATTCACGGTGTTCTACAGCATCTACATGCATGGTAAGGCTTTCAGTACCGACTTTAATCTCCCACTTGTCCCCAACCTCAGCACCGAAGTCGTAGAGGACGGTAAACTCCTGTAAACTCTCATTCCACCAATAGACTATGCCATTTTCCTCATACACATATTCGCGTGTCACCTCGTTTCGTTCGCCCTTATCATAAAGCGTGTTGGTGCGAATGATGACGACCACTTCCTTGTGGTTGACAGTGGTGTCGCCGGCATATTCCAAATGCTGATAGGTGATTGTTCCGTTCTCGTTTTGGATTTCGTAGTACCATTCCGTGCCAATGAAAGGATACCCGACCTTCTCTATCCCGCTAAAGACAGGGAAGCCATCATTGACATGGTCATTGTCATATTCCCAACGGTGAACCATGGCAAGTACTGCAGGATATTGTTCCACCAGGGCTTCCGCACCTGTATTCAAGGCTTGGGCCAAATCGTGACCAAATTGCAAGCTGTCGAGACTCCATTCACCATAATAAGTGGTAGGCCAAAAAGCGCATGAGTGCTGTAGTGGTTCGCCTTCGCTTACTCCAGCATGGTTGTCCAAATGACCCAACCAATAACAATCGCTGAAATAGTCATTTTCTTGCTGAATATAGGCGATGGCTCCCTTAGTCTCTTCTCCCGTTATTACCTCTCCCGTGTTATACACATTCTGTATGGTGCAATTCCTAGTGTCCATGGTGCCGCCAAGAATGCCTCCTGCATATTGTGGGGCACTCACAGAACCTCTATTAAATACATTCAAAATATAGATTTCTTGGTCGATATCCCTTACTTCGCCCAAAATACCTCCTGCACTTCCTTCATCTTGATGGTTAACCACCACATCGCCAAAATTGCTACACTCCACAATATAACAAGCATTAATACGACCACAACTACCGCCAAGAATACCGCCTGCTGACGTCGAACCGTTGCAAGTCACTTGCCCATAATTATGACAGTTTTGGACAAATGAGGGACTACCACTGAATAAACAACCAACAATCCCACCACACATTAACGAACCTGTAACATCAGCATGGTTCATACAATTCCTGATATGTCCGCCAGAGTAAATCATTCCGCCTCGCGTACCACCAGCAATGCCACCAACATTGACACTATGACGTCTATCTGCGCTACAAACCTGACCATAATTAACACAATCCGAAATATCGTCATAAGCACCATAATCCAGCAAACCTATTATGCCGCCTACACATCCGCCAAGTGAGGAGGTACCACCAACCACTTTCTGATGATTCGTGCAACCTCTCACCTTACCATACCACATGTGGCCAACGATTCCACCTGCAGCCGCACTTCCCCCCACATAAAAAGGATCAGCAGTTCCCTCCATGGTGCAGTTAATGATTTCATATTGCGTATTGGCATACAAATCGCTGACCAATCCAACAACGCCACCAGCACATTCAGTACTCCGCACCTTCACTGCTTCCCTGACGACACAGTTGGCGATGGTGTAAGTCTCTTCGCTCGTTCCATTTTCGCCATACGTATAGCCCGCAAAACCTACCAAGCCACCTGCCACTCTATTGTCAGTCTCCGCACATCCATCATAAATGCTGCAATTGTAAATGTTTGTCAGTCCGGCGTAACCTACGAGAGTGCCCACATATTGGGCGCTTCCACTGACATAACACTGCGATAGATGGACATTGTTGATTTCGGCACCGTTGGTGCAGCCGAAAAGACCGCCTACAGGCTGTGCATCGCCATCGGTGATGTTTTGATGCAAGTTATTAATGCTATGCCCATTTCCATTGAAATGACCCGTAAACGCATGTGTTGTGGTGCCAATGGAAACCCATGGAATCATTCCACCAGTAAGGCAATTTGTCAAGTTGATATTGTCGATTAGCTCATAATAGGCATCGCCACCCGTGCCGTCATTGGTCTGCTGGGCAAGCAACGCCAACTGTTTAGAGGTCTTAATCTGATATGGATTCTCGGCTGTGCCGTCGCCACCAGCGTATGCTTCGGCTATAGTGCCGTCCCAGCAAGAACCATATTCGTCACAATCATATTCACCTTCATGGTAAAGCATCTCGCCATCAATGAGATAACAGCGCAAATAATCGGGATAAGGGCCACAAACAATGCCAGAAGAACAGGCCATCGGATCAGGAAACAAGCCCCTACTATACCCAATACCATCAATGATATAACCATGAAATGGCATTATACCCCACTCATTGTTCTCCGAGAGGACAAGCTGCACCCGATAGGTATGGACTTCCCATGTTACCTCCTCAACGGATTCCACCTGAATCTCAAAGGAGCAAGAATCGATGTCGCAAATCCAAGTGTCGCCTACCTCCGCATTGAAATCATAAAGTGTGGTAAAGGCTTGCAAAGTCTGGTTGTACCAATACACCACGCCGTTGTCCTCATAGACATATTGGTGATTGCCATTGCTTCCGTAATACTGCCGAGTAATAATGCTGCAAGTGTGACCTTGTATGACCGTGTCACCAAGCACTTCCATGTGATAATAACTAGGCGAAACCGACATCATACCGTCAACACTGAAATACCACTCCGCACCTTGGGGAGCGAAACTACCTTGCTGCGCCACGCTGCCGAGGGTAAAGGCGAGCAGGATTGCTGTTGTTAATAAAGCCTTTTTCATTTTTCTAAGTATTTGATTGTTTATTCATTCTATTCATTTTCAATCTGTAGGGCGGTCGTACCACGGCAGCCGCTTGTTGTCATGGCTGCCAAGGCGGCTGCCACGGTGTGACAGCCCTACAAGACCACGATTAACGCACCATAAACTTCCGCGTCGCCTCACCCATCGTAATGAAATACAGACCTTGAGGCAATTCTATGGTTTCTTTCCCATCAACCTCCCTAGTCAAAATTGTCTGGCCAAGAGTGTTGATGATAGTCAGAATTCCAATTCCTTCGATAGTTACTCGGTCTTTTGCTGGGTTTGGGAAAACGTTAAACTGACATTCGGACAGTTCACCCAAACCAAGATGTGTAGGAACGCGATTGGAGTATGAAAAATCACCAGAACTAAACACAGCAGCCACCACCGCATCGCCAGTGAAACTGTCAGGATTGTAATTGTAGATATTGACGAAATTACCAACTTCTTCAACAAGGGTTAACTCACCGTCAACACAATCGTAGATACGATAAGACTCAATTGAGGCACCATTTTCGGCCTCAAAGGAAGTCCATTGCAAGATATGGTTGTTTTGGCCTTGCAAATGATCGAGATGGATGGGGCGATTCCAATAACTTGGCACAGGACATTCCTCTCCATCCGCAGTCACACCAACCAAGTGATACTGCCACTGCGTCGCCTCGCTGCCAATATTGTCAAGGAAACTTCCTTCTAAATAGGGCACAGTGCCGACAAGATGATTATTTCTGTATATATTGACTTCGGTGATATAGACGGCCTGCGCATCATCGACCAACCAACTGATTTTATTCAAATTGGTTGAGAGGTCAGTCGTAGCAAGGCTAATTTCGACAGCATTTCGAACCTCGACACTATCGACGGCTTCTCCACAATTATTAAACAAACGCGCCCAATATACTCCTGGATCCGTCACTTCAATCTCTCTCTGATTTTCTCCTGTCGACCATTCATATTCCCAATAATAAGGATTGTTGGGATTTGGGGGTGCTGTAAGCGTAATCGTTTCTCCCGCATGTTTCCATTCATGTTCAGGGAACCATGGATCGGGGGCAGAAAAAGCTTTAAACCAAATCTGGAACCTGAACCAATTTCCCCCGAATGGTGGATAGGATTGATAATGCACAATTAAGCCGAAATACAAATGATCATCATTTGGAATCAAAGTAAGCACTGGTTCTAATACCTGATAGCCTTCAACACCCGAAACAGGATCCACTTCCCAATGTTCATTATATGAAAAGTTATTAATTGTGTCAACAATGACAATGCTATCATAATCCTGTAGGCAAAACTCAAATCTTTGGTCGGGTTCAATATCATTGATGTACATTAGAAGGTAGTTTTGCGCTTTAACGAGCAAGCAACTCGCAAGCATCATTGTCATTAGTAATGTTTTTTTCATGATTCTAATTATTTGATTGTTCATTATTTAATTCAAAATTCAAAATTTAAAATCTATACTGCATTGACAATTTCCTCAAAACTTCGCGTGTCTTCGCCGAGGTTCATCTTCATTTGCTTGATGCGGGTCTTGCGGCGGTAGTACGACTCGGTCTGGGTGTCCAAGAGGATGGAAATCACCTGGTTGGAGAAACCGTTCTTGGAGAGGCAGCAGATACGCACATCCCACTTGCCGAGTTTGGGATAGAGTTCGAGGAGGCGCTGCGAGAAGCCGTCGTACACCAAGTCGGTAAGACTGATGAAGTCGGCCCAGTCGTCATCGCTGAGGGCGAAGTTCATCGTGTCGGCGGTCACCTGTTCACCGAGGCCCTGCGCCGTGGTGTAGACCTTGTTGCGCCCCATGATCTTGCTCGTCATCAGCAGGTCTTTTTGCGAGAGCGTCTGACGGTCTCGGCGCAGGTCATCGTTGGTGCGGATGAGGTTTTCCATATCGCTTACCAACTCGTGGATGCGGTTTTGGTCGCGCTCCACCTGGCTGCGGAACTGCTCCACGGCCAACTTGTGGTCGCTCACCTTCTTTCTCACTATCAACACGATGACCAACAGCGCAATCACCGCTGCCGCAATGATGAGCCAGAGCTTGAGGCTACGGTTGCGGAGCAAGCTTTCCATCTCGCTCTTTTGGGCCTTCAGTTCGTACTCGGCCTTGAGGCGTTGCAGGTTGTCGGAGGCGTGTTCCTTGTCGGCCTGCATCATATTTTGCGTGAAGAGGTCTTGGTATTCCATGGCTTGCTCAAGATGGCCCTCGTTGTAGGCGATGGCGTAGAGCGTTTGGTACACCGACATCTTCAGTCCCGCGCGCTCGCTGCGGAGGGCGGCATCGAGGTAAGACTTAGCTTCAGCGTAGTTATCTGTGTAGTAGTATAATACACCCATTGTCATGTTGGCGATGTCGGTGTTGTTGTCGTCAAGTTCGCCCTCCAAAGCGCGGCGAACGCAAGTCATGGCTTCGGGATAATTGCCCACGGGCAGGTAGTAGTCGCGGCCCATCTCAAGGTAGATGTCGCTCTGCATGGCCTTATCGTTTAACAAGGTGGCAATGCTGAAGGCCGTGTCGTAGTAGTGCTTGGCTTGGGCAAACTGCTCCAGCGACTTCGCCACGCGGCCACAGTTGCGCATCGTGGTCATCACAGCGGTGGAGTCGTTGATTTGGCGGAAACATTCGATAGCTTCGCAGTGCATCTTGAGGGCGTCGTCGAAAAGGCCGTGTTTGTTGTACATCGCGCCAAGGTTGTCCTTGAGTTGGCCTTCGAGGCGGAGGTTTTCGGTGGTTGGATCGCAGCCATGCATCAGCGTGAGGGCTTGCAGAAAACGTTCGGTGGCCTCTTCCGAGAGGCGTTGCTGGCGCAGCTCGGCACCTTCTTCATATAAGGCACGCGCCTGCTGCACGCGTTTGGCGGGTGTGTCGCACGAGGGCAGCATCACGCCGAGCGCGAGGGTCGTTAGGATGAGTGATTTTAGTGTTGCTTTCATAGGCGTTCTTTTCTTGACTCGGGACTATTGACTGGGTCGTCCTACCTTTCACCCTTTACCGTCATGGCGGAGGAACATCCGCCATCTCCTGTACGCGAAGACGTATCCCTCTCGTTCAGGAGATTGACTACGTCGAATCTTCGATTTGCGGGTCAAGCCCGCAATGACGGTCTCAGGGGGGATTTCGTAAACCCCGGTCCCATGTCCGTCGATGCAAAAATATGCAGAAAAAACGCTTGTCAAGAGGTTTTTGGGGAGCCTCTCGGTTTTGTCCATGTTTTTTTGGATTGTCCAAATTTATTTTATTGACAATCAACGATATAATTTTCATATGGACAAAATATTGTCCCTATGATTTCTATGTGGTTTTTATTGAAAAAACATCAAAAAACACGAAATTACACAAAAGATGTTACACAAAAAGTGTTACATAAAAAGTGAAATCAATTGGTTTGCTGCAAGATTGTTACTCAAAATTTTTCTTACCTTTGCACCCCGAAAATTAAACACCTTATATTAATATGATCACCCAAGACCAACTTAAAGACTTATGTAAGAGGATTGATGCCTTGAGGAGGTATCTTTGACGTCGACAGACGTACCATTGAAGCACAAGAATTAGACGAAAAGACACAGGACCCGCAGTTTTGGGCCGACCCCAAGGCCGCCGAAGCCACCATGAAAAAGGTGCGTGAGGTGAAGGGATGGCTCAACGGCTACAAGGAAGCCGAAGACGCCGGCAACGACCTTACCGTACTCTTCGACTTCGCCAAGGAAGGCGAGGCCACAGAGGAGGAAGTGGACGAACAATACAACGCCACCCTCGAAATCGTGGAGAACTTAGAGTTCAAGAACATGCTGCGCGAAGAAGCCGACCCGATGAGCGCCGTGCTGAAAATCAACGCGGGTGCTGGCGGTACCGAAGCCCAAGACTGGGCTCAGATGCTCATGCGTATGTATATGCGTTACGCTGAAAACCACAAATACAAACTCACCATCTCGAACCTCTTGGAAGCCGACGATGCTGGCATCAAGCAGGTGACCATGAAGATCGAAGGCGACTATGCCTACGGCTACCTGAAAGGCGAAAACGGCGTGCATCGCTTGGTGCGCGTCAGCCCGTATAACGCCCAAGGCAAACGCATGACCTCGTTTGCCTCGGTGTTCGTAACCCCGCTCGTCGACGACACCATCGAAATCGTGATTGAACAATCGCGTCTGTCGTGGGATACCTTCCGTAGCGGCGGTGCAGGAGGCCAGAACGTGAACAAGGTGGAGTCGGGCGTGCGTTTGCGCTACCAATACAAAGACCCCTACACGGGCGAGGAAGAGGAAATCCTCATCGAAAACACCGAAACCCGCGACCAACCCAAGAACCGCGAGAATGCCTTGCGCCTCTTGAAGTCACAACTCTACGACCGCGAGATGCGGCACCGTATGGAGGAGCAGAACAAGATTGAGGCGGGCAAGATGAAGATTGAATGGGGCAGCCAAATCCGCTCCTATGTCTTCGACGACCGCCGTGTGAAAGACCACCGCACCAATTATCAAACCTCCGATGTGCAAGGCGTCATGGACGGCAACATTGATGCATTCTTGAAGGCGTATCTGATGGAGTTTGGAGGCAAAAAGGAATAAATTGTTTTTCAATTATTTACAAGTCATTTTCTTTTTATAAAACTTAAACATATCGGCATAATTTTTGTATTAAACTTAAACGATACCTTCCGCAATGTGGCTAAACTTTGCAGTGTTTCAAACAGTACCGTTCAAAGAGTAAAGAAAGAATTTGGACTATGATAATATAAAATTCTGTAATTTTGCAGAAACGATTAATCAATACAATAGCAAATGGAAACTATCAGAATTGGAGCAGACGAGCTAATCCTATGGCTCCGTAAAAATGAAAAGGCAGAAAATGTGCCTAATGATGAAATCACGGGGCTTGGAAGACGGATTTACAACCTTATTGTTTGTGAATTAGGAGGGCGTAAGCTTGAACCTTCGTTCCCGTGCAGATGGGAAACAAGCGATGAAGCACAATCAATCGACAAGTATAACCTTCCGAAAACCGCAGCACAATATGAGATAAGCATCAATCAGATAGGAGAAATGTATAGAATCTTAAATCAATGGTAATATGAAAAAGACATTCGTTATTTTACTAAGTTTGACAATTTTTGTTGGCAAAGCATCAGCACAACTCACTTTAGACCATACTTTTTCAGAGTTCGTAGTGAGTTCTTATCAATTTGTTGATGAACCTATTGGACTATATTATAATAGTGCAATTTTAAATCCTAATTCGTTTCATCTTTACAATTCAAACTATTCTTTGTACAAAACCGTTGTATTGAATTTGCCCTCGGGCTACACATTGTCAAATGTTTTTTCTTTGGGAAAGCATTTAATCAATACTGATGACAAAGCTGAGTTTTTTATAAATGCTTCTAATTCAAATTCTACATATTTGTCTAAAATCGTCAATGAAGACGGTGTTGTAATTCAAGAACTTGGGCAAGGTTCTTCTTCGTGTTCTGGCATTTACAAAGCGGGAACTCAATTACGCCTTAACATAACTAAATCTATCGTGGGCCAAAATTATCAAATCAGTTATCAAACAGATGTTTATGTATGCCATGGCAATTACAATGCGGTAGCATCTTTTGAAAATGAAAACACCACGATGCAGCCTTATCCTAACCCAACAACAGCCCTAATAAACTTACCTTATCATATTGATAAAGGAACTGTTTCAACCATAAATATTTACAACATCAACGGACAGCTTGTTGATAGTTATAATATAGGTGGTGATTTTGAAATGATAACCATAGATGTCAATAACTATGCTAAGGGCATCTATGTTTATGAATACAATGGTATTAGCAATAGATTTGTGGTACAATAACGACACGGTTTTTGCAAAAGAATAACCGATGAGCATTGTCAAACGATGTGTTATTGTTTGGTAAGAGCCATAGATTTTTCGTGTTCATCTGTTATAGCTAAAGTCGTGTACGCAAAAAGCATGCTTTTTGTTTTCATGGTGGATAACGCTTGAAAAAACACCCCACCCCCATACGCCCAACAAGTAGAATGGGGGTATTGGGCTGCTCAGCATTGACAAAAAATTCAAAGCAAAATCAAATTCCAAATATTTCATAAATCATTGATTGTTAATTATATACATCGTCTTTAGGTGATGTGGGGTTGTGCATTGAAATTATTCGATTTTTTCTTTTCAATTTTACATAGAAAAACAATAGAGTATTACAGAGCCAATTGGAGAAGATTTTCGTATTTTTGCAGTCGCTAACAAGAACGAGCCTTTATGCTTAAACAAAAACTTAAACAAAGGAATTGACTATGAATAAAATAATTGAAAATAAGATATTTTCATCGATTTCCTTAAACTATCTGATGGAGTTTGGAGGCAAAAAAGAATAAACTGGCACAATTATTGCAAATAAGAATTTATCACCAGATCATTAACATTAAACTTTTCAAATAATGAAAAAACTTATTCTCGCTTTCATTGCCATCGTTAGCTTTGGCTTTTCCACGGCAATGGCACAAAACACCAACACCAATCCTGCCATCACCCAGTTTGTGACGCAGCACTTCCCTAATGCCACTGTCCAAATGGTGATGCCTGACGAAGACGACATCGATGTCGTGTTGAACGACTACACTAAAATCGAGTTCCGACTCAATAACGAATGGAAAAAAGTCGACTGCGAGCACTCCACGACCTTCACTGCCGTGCCCGCCACAATCGTCCCCGAGCAAATCACAGCCTATGTGACCGCCAACTTCCCGAACGCCATCATCAAGAAATTAGAAAAGCAATTCAGAGGTTGGGAGATTGAGCTGAACAACGGACTTGAGCTGAAGTTCAACAGCAATTTCAGAGTAATGGAAATTGACGACTAATCAGAAGCAGTCATGAAAAAAATAGTCTATTTAGCCCTATTTCTAGGTTTCGCCCTGACCAACACTTCGTGTAATAGTGACAAAAAAGCACAGGCTATCAACAGCTTTGTTAGAGCTTACTTTCCTGACACAGAAGTGATTGCCAATATCAAGGACGGCCTTGACTGCGACGTCACCCTCAGCGACTACACCCAAATCGGTTTTGACGGTAACCTGTTCGGCAAGCTCGAATGGGATGAGGTGGACTGCAGACACGCATCCCTTTCCACAACGGTGCCCGCTGCATTGGTTCCTGCCGAAATCAGCAATTATGTGAACCGCATCCACGGGAGCCAATCCATCACAAAAATCGCCAAGGACAACCGTGGTTGGGACATCGAGCTGAGCAATGGCGTTGAAATCGAGTTTGACAAGAGATTCAATGTCATCGACTTCGACGACTAACACTTATCAGTCAAAGACTTATTTAGGCGGCTTGGAGGTTTTCAAGCCGCTTTTTGTATGTTTTTTGACCATAACCGTACATTTTGTTTTTCAAAAACTGTAATTTTGCGCCAATTAAACAGACAAACCTATGGTCACCTTTTTTATCGCTTTGGCCGTACTCGTCATCGGCTATCTCGTTTATGGAAAATTCGTTGAAAAGCTCTTTGGTGCTGACCCACAACGTGCCACGCCAGCCACCACTATGGCCGACGGCGTCGACTATGTGCCGATGAAACCCTGGCGCATTTTCCTCATCCAGTTCCTTAACATTGCGGGGGTAGGCCCCATCATCGGCGCCATCATGGGTGCGCAGTTCGGCACGGCATCTTTCCTTTGGATTGTGTTAGGTAGCATCTTTGCGGGGGCCGTCCACGACTACCTCGCGGGTATGATTTCGTTGCGCGACAAAGGCTGTAGCTTGCCCGAAATCCACGGCACCTACCTGGGTAACGGCGCCAAACAAATCATGCGTGCCTTCACCATCATCCTCATGATTTTGGTCGGTGTGGTGTTCGTCAACACGCCTGCCACTTTATTAAACGCCCACTTCACGCAAGGCTGGAACCCTTATATCTGGATTGGAATCATCTTAGCTTACTACTTGATTGCCACGCTGTTGCCCATCGACAAAGTTATTGGCAAGATTTACCCCATTTTTGGCATCCTGCTGTTGGGCATGGCTGTGGCCATTTTCATCGCTTTTCTCATCTACAAGCCTGAAATCCCAGAGCTGTGGAGCGGTATGCAAAACCGTCACCCTGACGCAGCCAGCAACCCCATCTTCCCGATGATGTTCATCAGCATCGCCTGCGGTGCCATTTCAGGTTTCCATGCCACGCAATCACCCTTGATGGCGCGTTGCATGGTCAATGAAAAACAAGGACGTCCCATCTTCTATGGCGCCATGATTACAGAAGGCGTCGTGGCTTTGATTTGGGCAGCTGCTGCCGCCTATTTCTTTGGTCCCGACAGCGTGGTGGATGTCACTGGCAAGAGCGGTGCCGCCATTGTGGGTGTTATCGCCAACACCTGGTTCACGCCCATTATCGCCACCATTACCATTTTGGGTGTCATCTCGGCTGCCGTCACTTCGGGTGACACAGCCCTGCGTTCAGCCCGACTCATCATCTCCGACTTCATGCACTACGACCAGAAGCCTATCAAAAACCGACTGAATGTGGCCATCCCCATGTTTGCGGTGACAGCAGCCATTTTGGTTTACAGCATCTCTGACGCCAAAGGCTTCCAAGTCATCTGGCGTTATTTCGCTTGGGCCAATCAAGTCTTGGCCACGGTCACCCTTTGGGCCATTTCGGTGTATCTTGCCAAGAACAAAAGTAAAATGTGGTATCTCATCACCCTCGTCCCTGCCCTCTTCATGACCATGGTAACAGGTTGTTTCCTCTTCGTGGCCAAGGCTGCCGACGGCGGTTTGGGCTCTATCCTGCCCCGCCCTGTCGGCTACGGCATCGGTGCAGCTATCACCGTACTGGGGTTGGTGCTGTTTATTCTCTTCTTGAAAAAACAGAAGAATAAGGAATTTGCTTCGCAAAGAAATCTTTCAAAATAGTTAAAAATCATTTAAAACCAACTAATTACCATTATTATAGATTTTTGATTAGATTTCTTGCCGAAGGCAATCAATAACAAAATGCCCGACTGGAAAACCAATCGGGCATTTGTTGTAGAGACGCATTGAGCGTCTCGGATGGAATTATATCATAGAGACGCATTCAATGCGTCTCTACAAACGGAATTATTTCGTTGCCTGAGCGTAACCAGCGCGAACGGCCTGGATATTGAGGTCGACAACCTCTTGGCCTTTCTTGCCGAAGATGTGTGCGATGGCCTCCTCGACCTTCTCCATGGAGATGCCGAGATAAGGCACCGTGGCACCCAGTAGCACCATGTTGGAACGTGCCTTCAGCTGCTTGGCAATCTCGTTGGCATTGAAGGAAACCACATGTTCCAGCTTGCCCAATTCAGCGTTAATCTTATCCATGTCGGGATAGTTGCTGATGTTGACAAAAGGATCGTTGTTGGTGATGACCCAGCCTTCCTTGCTCAGCCAAGGCAGGTAGCGCAGGGCTTCCATCGGCTCTGACGACAAAATGATGTCGGCCTGGCCTTCGGGAATGACATCGGCGAAGATTTCGTCGTCGGAGATACGGAGGTGTGAGAACACCGAACCACCACGTTGCGACATGCCGTGGATTTCGGACTGTTTCAGGTTCATGCCCATATTGAGAGCGGCATCAGAGATAATCTTGGCCACCGAAACGATGCCATCGCCACCCACGCCGCATAATACTATGTCTTTTTTCATTGTTGAATTGTTTACTGTTTAATTGTTTAATTGTTGACGCGGGACTTCGGGACACGGGACGCAAAACCTTTCTGTCTCGTGTCTCGCGTCTCGCTGTCACGTGTCTTATTTTTTCATGTGCTTTTTCAATTCCACGATGCAGGTGCGGTGCGGGATGATGACCGACACGCCGTTATAGTTCACCTCTTCTTCGATGATCTTCACGTTCTCCTCGTGGTTCTTGGGCAGCGGGATAATGTCGCGGATGTGCTCAGGTTCGACACCGAGGCCTTCGCAGATGCGGCGGATCTTGTTGTGTGCCGACGAAGGCTGACCGCCCGTCATGGCGGTGATGTCGTTGTCGAGGATCATGACCACAACGTTGGCTTTCTCGTTGACGCAGTCCATGAGGCCCGTCAAGCCGCTGTGACCGAAGGTGCCGTCGCCGATGACGGCCACGCTCGGGAAGATGCCCACCTCGCTGGCGCCCTTGGCCATCGTGATGGAGGCGCCCATGCACACGGTCGTGTTGATGGCACCCATGTTGAAGCCCAAGGTGTAGCAGCCGATGTCGCCGAACACCTTGCCAGCTTTATGCTTGGCCATGACTTCATTCAATGCGTTGTAGCTGTCGACGTGCGGGCAACCTTGGCAGAGCGCAGGCGGACGGTTGGTAACCACTTCCGGCACCTTATACATCACCGGCACATCCATACCAAGAGCCTTGGCAACCTTTTCGGCATTCAGCTCACCGTCGCGGCGGATGGTCTCGTCGAGACGACCCATGACGTTCTTGCCTTTGCCGAGGAAGCCCTTAATCAGTTCTTCCACAAACGGCTGACCGTCTTCAAGGACGAGGATCTCATCGCACTCGTCGTACAGTTTGTTGATCATATCGTAAGGCAGCGGATACTGCGTGATTTTCACGACAGGATACGGGCATTTGCCATCGGGGAAGTTCTCCATGAGGTAGTTGTAGGCAATACCCGTAGTGATGATACCGATGTTCTTCTTCGGGCCATCGATGTATTTGTTGAAGCCCGAGGTGGCCGAGGCCTCTTCAAAAGCGGGTTGCTTGTCGATGAGGTCGCGGTAGAGACGCTTGGCGTTGGCCGGCAGCAGCACGAACGACTTGGCGTCGGCGGGTTCGGTGAGTTCATTCTGCGGGCGGACGGGCTTGCGCACCACGCCAGCGCGGCTGTGAGCCAAACGGGTCGGGATGCGGTAGAGCACCGGCGTGCCGAGCTTCTCACTCAGGTCGTAGCCGTAGTGCACCATGTCGTAGGCTTCCTGTTGGTTGGAAGGCTCCAGCATGGGAATCATGGCCCAGTGACCGTAGAAACGGCTGTCTTGTTCGTCTTGCGACGAGAACATGCTCGGGTCGTCGGCCACCACGACGAGGACGCCCTTCGTGCCGATGATGGCGGCATTCATGAAGGGGTCGCCGCAGACGTTGAGACCCACGTGTTTCATGCAGGTCATGGCACGCTTGCCGGCGTATGCCACGCCAATGGAAGCCTCAAGGGCCGTCTTTTCGTTGGCGCACCAGTTGGCAATCACGCCAAGTTCCTTAGCCTGCTTAGAATTAATGACATACTCTGTGATTTGGGTTGAAGGCGTGCCCGGATAGCTGTTGATGGCCGAGCCGCCAGCATCGATGAAGCCCTGTGCAATGGCCTCATCGCCTAAAAGCAATACTTTCTCCATATCGTATAATTCAATATTTAAAATTCAAAATTCAAAGATTGGACTATGGCTGATGGCTCATGGCTTGCTTCACCCAAGGCGACAAAGACATTGCCTTTTACCAAAGCAATCCATTGGCCACAGCCTATAGGCCATAGTCAGATTTGGCAAAGATACGGTTTTTTTTGATACGGGCAAGAAAAAAAAGATGCTTTTTACCTCACGACTAAATTTTTTCACCTTAAGTTTTGTTTTAATTAATTAATGTAATAACTTTGCCCGCTTGAATCCAATATAGTTTTTAATAAAACACAAACAAAATAATCAACTAAATTATTAACAATCAAATCTTTAAGTTATGAGTAAAAGAATTACCATTCTTATGTTGCTGATGGCTCTATTCGTGCCGTGGGCAGCAAATGCACAGCAGACTGTGACGATTGGAGATGGGACCTCCCAACAACCCACTCTGCCAGTTCACATGGTGTACAGCTATTCCTTGTCTCAGCAAATCTTTACGGCTGATGAAATCGGGATAGCGGGAGACATCACTTCCATCGCATTCAATTACGCTTACACTGATTCATTCACCATGGAGGACATTCAAGTGTATATGATGCAAGTGGATAAGAGCATTTTCGCAAGCAACACCGACATGGTACCTCTCACCGATGCCACCAAAGTGTTTGAAGGCACCTTCTCGGCCAATGGAGCAGGTTGGGTGACCCTTCAGCTCAACACTCCCTTCCCCTATGACGGCGAGAGCAACCTCCTTGTTTGTTGCTTTGACCCCAATATCAGCAAACCAGGCTCAAGCTATAAATTTTACACCACTTCAACAACTGGGTACACGTCCATCGTCTATTTCGATAACAGCCGTATCCCCGACTTGACCAATGTAAGTACGCCTACCGGATCTAAGGCTTATTACAGGTACCGCAACAACATCCGACTTGTGATTGCTCCCACCAGTTGCCAAAAGCCCACCACCCTTGAGGTCAATGGTTCTACCCTAAGTTGGACGGGGGGCAGCGGCAGCTACAACGTGGAATACAGGAAGGCCTCTGAAACGAACTGGACAAGAGCCTATACCAACTTGGCTGCTACTACCTGCACACTGACGCTTGACCCCAACACTGACTATGAAGCCAGAGTGCAGAGCACGTGTTCGGGTGATGAAACCAGTGGATGGAGAACTATAAGCTTCACCACACCTTGCGGCGTCGTCACGGTTGACGCCACCCACTCATGGAGCGAAGGCTTCGAGAGCTACAATGACGGCACTTCCACAAGCAGTGGTGCCGCGGTGACTGACATCAGATGCTGGGAGCGTGTACAGATTAACAGCACTACAAACAGCCCGTTTGTGTACCGCAATTATGAATACGCAGCCAGTACAGGATCGGCTTCGCTTGAACTGAAAACCAGTAGCGGCACCCCTATCATGGTGGCACTGCCCGAGTTCACCGAAGCAATTGAAAACCTCAACGTGGCTTTCAATTACAACTGCACCAGCACATCATACACTTACACGGCTGAATTGGGCTACATCTCCGATGTCACCAATGCCAGTACCTTTGTCAAGCTGTTCGACATTCCAAAGCCTGTAGCCCGTTCTGGACATTCATCCTACTCACAAGATCTGTATGAAGCAGCGGCAGCAGCCAATGCTCCTGAAGGCAGCCGCGTAGCCATCAAATTCGCCACTACATCAACTAGCACGCCTTCCTGGAACCTCGACGACTTCGTGGTGAGCTATGTGTCGCCCTGCCGCAAGCCTTCTGGTTTAACTGTTGTGGCCAACAGCGTCACCACTCACAATGCCACGCTCACTTGGGATGCAGAGGCGGGTGCCACGTTCCAATGGACTATTGACGGAACCTGGAACGAAACGCAAAACAACACTGTTGAATTGACTGGTTTAACTCCTGAGCATAACTACACTTTCACCCTACGCAAAAAGTGCAGCAACACTGAATTCAGCAATGAAGTCTCTGTAAACTTCACCACCGCCATTGCCTGCCCCGCTCCCACCAACCTCACCGTAAGTAACATTACTGGACATACTGCCACGGCAAGCTGGACAGGCTCAAGCAACAGCTATATTGTGAAATATAGAACAGCAGCTTATATGAATGGAGTCGAAGAGAGTTTCAACAGCACATCCGTCCCTTCAGGCTGGCAAATGTACACTGGCTTGTTAAACAACGGCACTGCAACAATGGTCTCCGCCACCTCTGGATGGACCTTTGGCACCAGTAATGGTGTATTTGACAGCCATGCTAGAGTCAACATCTGGAGCAATTATCAAAGATGGCTTGTCATGCCTGCTTTTACAGTACCAGCTAACAATAATCTTAGTTTCGACCTCGCCCTTACAGCATACAGTGGTACCGATGTACCCGCACCTTCAACTACAGGCTCCGATGACAAATTTATTGTGTTGATTTCGACCGACAACATGTCTACCTGGAATACCCTTCGTGAATGGAACAACAGCGGTTCCTCATACGTTTTCAATAATATCGCACATACTGCAACGGGTGAAAATGTAAACATTAATCTTAGTGCTTATGCTGGACGAAATGTTCGTATTGCTTTCTACGCAGAATCCACCGTCAGCAATGCCGACAACAACCTGCACATCGACAATGTGAGTGTAGGCTTCCCAGTTCCCGCTGGCGAATGGCAGACCATCACTGTCAATGAGCCCACGGCCACAATCACGGGGATGGCTCCTGAGACCCTCTACGAAGTCATAGTGCAGAGCAACTGCGGTGACGATGGCCAAAGCTCCGAAACGGGCCCCGTTACCTTCACCACTGGTGTGGCCTGCACACCTCCCACCAATCTGCATACCACTGACGTCACTGCACACGAGGCTATGCTGCATTGGGACGGCTATGCCGAGAGCTACAATGTGAGCTACTATAAGACCTTCTTCTTCGACAGTTTTGAAGAAGACCTTAGCCAGTGGACCGTTTACCATGAAGGCGATCCCGAATCGTGGGAGTGGGCTATTGAAAACCCGCACGACAATAGTGCTGACTTGAACGCCCACAGTGGTTATTATGCCGCTGTAGCCTATAGCGATTTTGACATTCATGCTGACAGCTGGCTCGTCACGCCTCAGATTCAGTTCCCCAACCAAACCACGTTGAAGTTCTGGATCATGCGTTCCACCTACGATGATGCAAGAGACGAATATGAAGTGCGCCTCTCCACCACAGGCAACGCCATCTCAGACTTCACCACCGTTCTGAAGGAAAAGGCTGCCGCCAACTCGACTTGGACCCCAGTCACCATCGACCTGAGTGAATACGACGGACAGCAATGCTATATCGCCATCCGTCATGACTTTACTAACGGTTTCTTCATCATGGTTGACGACTTCGGTATCTATGGATGGTCGGAAGACATTGTCACCACCGAAAACAGCCTTCTCATCGAAGACTTGCTGCCCGAGACCGAATACCAATGGCATGTGCAAGCCAATTGCGGTGCAGAGGACGGTCTGAGCCAATGGTCGAGCATCAACAACTTCACCACGCTCAGAACCTGCCCGGTGCCGATTGGCTTGAACGCCTCCAACGAAACCGCCCATGGCGCCACCCTCGACTGGACGGGCTTGAGCGACAGCTACCAAGTCATGGTAGGTGAATTGGTTGGAAACACCATCTCCAACAATTTCGAAGACCATACGATTCCTTCCACCTGGACCAATAACAGTACCTATCCATGGACAGTGGTATCGGGAGGCCAAAGCGGCAGCTACTGCATCCAGAGTGGCAACGCGGGTCAGGCCAGCACCACTTCCAGCATTTCGTTCACCATGAACTTGACCAGCGACGGCACCATCGATTTTGATGCCAATTGTATGGGTGAAGGCACTTCGACTATGTGGGACAAGTGCATTTTCTCAATCGATAATGTTGCACAGTTTACCTATGGTGCCAACCATCAAGGTTGGAACCACTACTCCTACGAGGTCACTGCCGGCCAACACACTTTCACCTGGACCTATTCCAAAGATGGCTCAGTGGATCCTACGGGCGACTACTTCGCTGTGGACAACATCGTTGTTGGAAGCACCGAAGTCGCATCATGGACCACTTATACCGTCACTGAAGTGCCCTTCGTCCTCGATGACGCTCAGCATATCCACCCCGAAACCAGCTATACAGTGCAAGTAAAAGGCATCTGCGATGACGAAGAAACCGATTTTTGCGAGCCCATCACCTTCACTACCAGCGTTACCTGCTTGCCCATCGATAGCTTGAGTTTCACCAACCTCACCTCCACCTCTGTCAATCTGAACTGGGTGCTGTTAGACGAAACCCAAACCGCTTGGCAGATTTGCCTCAATGGTGACGAGAGCAACCTCATCGCTGCCAACACCAACGAAGGCTTCCTCTTGGGAGGCCTTGAACCCGAAACTGAGTACACAGTGAAAGTGCGTGCCTTCTGCGACCAAAACGACCAAAGCAGATGGAGCAACACGATAACCTTCACCACCCCCATTTCCTGCTATCCTGTCAACTCGTTGAGCTACGACAACCTGACCGCCTTCTCAGTCAATCTGAGTTGGGTCTTGCAAGACGAAACCCAAACCGCTTGGCAGATTTGCCTCAACGACAATGAGACCAACCTCATCGCCGCCAACACCAACGAAGGCTTCCTCTTGGATGGCCTTACGCCTAATGTTGAGTACACAGTGAAAGTGCGTGCCTACTGCGGTCAAAACGACTACAGCAGATGGAGTAGCACAATAACCTTCACCACACCTGAAGTCTGCGCCACTCCTACCGACTTAGCCGTCACCAACATCACTGCCCTTTCTGCCGACCTCAGCTGGATTGGTAGAGAGGACGTGGAAAGCTACACGGTGAGATACAGAACGGTTGAAGGCATGGTTACCCACTTCAAAGAAGACTTCAGCGACAACATCGACAGCTGGACCATGATTGATTGCGAGCCAAGAACCGGCCTCACGAACGGTGCCTTCGCTTTCTACCGTGTTACGGATGCAAGCAACCCCGAACCTCACCAATACCTGATTTCTCCTGAGCTCACAAGCTATATCACAAACAATAGCGTTCTCGAGTTCAAATATCGTGCTTATGCCTCAAGTTATGCCGAGACCTTCATGGTTGGCGTCTCAACCACCAACGATGAGGTTGATTCCTTCAGCTGGAGCGAGCCTATCACCGTTAGCACCAACGTGTATCAAACCTATCAGGCTAACCTGCCGGCCGGCACCAAGTACATCGCCATCCAATGCATTTCGTATCGTAAATACTTCTTGTTTATCGACGATTTCACCATTGGACATGAAGCTATCGGTGGACAATGGATGACAGAAACCACCGCTGAAACCGAGGCACAACTCATCAACCTCGATGGAGGCACACAGTATGAAGTCCAAGTGAGAAGCGACTGTAATCCTGATGGTTGGTGCGACCTGGCCACCTTCGAAACGGAGCTTAACGGCACCAAGGTGTTTGTCGCCGAGGGCGACTGGAACACGGCCAGCAACTGGATGCCCGAAGGCACTCCTACCCTCGACAGCAAGGTCATCATTCGCGCCGATGTCACCATTCCGAGCGGCTGCGTGGCCGAAGCCAACCGCATCCTCTTTGAGGGCACAACCCTCACCATTGAAAACGGCGGTCAGCTGAAGGTCAACAGCGACATCTCCGCTACGATTAAGAAGAACATTGAGGGCTACGGTGCTAACGCTGCCCAAACCAACAATGGCTTCAACCTCATCGCCATGCCTGCGACCACTGCCGTCACTACTGCCAATGCAGGTCTCATCACCGCCCAAAGCAATTATGACCTCTACACCTGGAACAGAACCGCCACCGATGAAGAATGGCATTACAACCATTCTGGCCTAAGCATGGCAAACGGCACAGGTTACCTCTATGCCAACGAGGGCGATGTGGAAATGAACATCACCGCCACATTGCAACGCAGCAGTCTGCCTATCACCATGACTCCTGCCTACGACGAAGAACACGGTGGCTGGAACCTCTACGGCAACCCGTTCCCCTGCGAAGCCTATCTCAGCTCCAACGACGACGTGACCTTCTATCGCCTGGTTGGCAGCGATTTCGTTCCTGTCACTGGTGCCATCGCTCCCATGGAAGGTTTCTTTGTCAAGGCTACGGCTGCAGGACAGACCTTCACCATCAGCAGGGAAGCTCCTGCCAAGTGATCAAGAATGTAAGTTTTAGTTGCATACTAACTTTTTCAAGGAAGGCCGGTGGCGCAAGCTACCGGTCTTTTTTTGATGAAATGAGGGATTCTACGCCTTTTCCTTGACTTTATTCCACAAAAAACATTAAATTTGCGCGCTTAAATATCCGATTAGTATACTAAGGTATGAATGGGTTATCATCAAGAGACGAACAACTATATTATTAACACATAAAAACTTTACTCTTATGATTAAAAAACTATCTATTTTGATGCTGCTAATGGCACTCTTTGCGCCTTGGGCAGCGAATGCACAGGAAACGTTGACTGTGCATAACGGGACAACAACCAATAATTTTGTTCCTGTTTACGGCTATTATGCCGATGCTTACCTGAAGTGCGAAATGGTGTATCCTGCCTCTGAACTTGGAGATATGGAATCAGGCACCATTACTGGCATGAAATTCTACGCCTCACAATCCAGCGTGACTTGGGGCAGTGCCAATTTCCAAGTCTTTTTGACAGAAGTTGGAAGTACTACCATCAGTACATTTTCCGGAACAGGTACAACCGTTTACAATGGTGCTTTAAGCATCATTAACGGCGAGATGAACATATCTTTCACCACGCCTTACGAATATAGCGGCGGCAACCTACTAGTTGGAGTGTATAACACTGTCGAAGGCGATTATGTAACTTCATCTTGGTATGGCGAAACTGTAACAGGTGCTTCATATCAGGGATACAGCTACAGCAACCTTAGCTCTGTGAGTGGTTCCCAGCGCAACTTCCTGCCAAAAACTACTTTCACTTATGAAGATTCCGGCTCGTCTTCCTGCCCAAGACCCACTGACCTAACTGTGAGTAATGTCACTTCAAATGGTGCCACCCTCACTTGGAACGGATCAAGCGACAGCTACCTTGTCATGGTGAAACAATCCAGCCAAGCTGAATCGGCCAATTATACCTATGACTTTGAAGATGGCTGGCAAGGTTGGACGACCTTCCAAGGCAACACAACTTCGCCTAACAGCTGGATGCATAACACCGCTTACCCCACCTCCAACAATGACTTCTCCACCGGCTACGGTTACAACAACTCCGATGGATTCATGCTCTCCGAGTCCTACATCTCCGGCTCTTCAAGTGGCGCTGGCCAGGCTGTCACTCCCGACAACTATCTCGTTTCACCGCAGGTTCGCTTGGGTGGAAGCATCTCCTTCTATGCAGGTGCCAGAAACACAAGTTATTGTGCAGAGAAGTTCTCTGTAATGGTTTCAACGACTGACAACACCAACCCTGCCAGCTTCACAACCGTTGGGACTTGGACTTTATCTTTATCCTCAGCTGGATATACCTCTTCGCCTTATACCGTTGACCTGAGCGCTTACAGTGGCATGGGCTATGTCGCCATTCGCCACTTCGATTGCTACGACCAATGGTTCTTGGCTGTTGACGATATCACCATTTATACCGGTGAAGAATCTCAATGGACTACTTATCCCGCTTCAGCATCGCCATTTACCATTAATGACCTCAACCCAGGGACCTCTTATGATGTGAAAGTGATAGGCATTTGTGATGGCGAAGAGAGCAATGCCAGCACCACCATTAACTTCACCACTGCCGTAGCATGTCCTGCACCCATTGACGTGAACGTGAGCGACATCACTGGCCATGAGGCTTTGGTCACATGGACTGGCAGCAGCGAAAGCTATATTGTGAAGTATAGAACAGCTGCCTATATGGATGGTATTGAAGAAGGTTTCGATTCGGGTAACCTTCCTTCTGGTTGGGAAAACAAAACTGGTCTACTCTCTACCATTATAGATGGAGGAGCGTTTAGTACTTCGACACAATGGTCTTTCGGCAACAACAATGGCGTGTTTGACTACCATGCTAGAATCAACATCTATGGTTCTTCTCGCTACGGCTGGCTCATCACCCCAGAAATCAATGTGGGCAACGACTTTGATTTAAACTTCGACCTTGCCTTGACCGCCTACAGCGGCACTGGTGCTGCTTCTGGCACATGCGATGACGACAGGTTTGTAGTCCTGGTTTATGCCGACAATGCATGGCACATTCTGCGCGAGTGGAACAACAGCGGATCCAGTTATGTATATAACGACATCCCCACCGCCGGCCAAAATGTCAGCATCGGCCTCTCTAGTTATGTTGGCAAGGTCGTGAAGATTGCTTTCTATGGTGAATCAACGACTACGGGCAACGGCGACAACAACTTGCATATCGACAATGTATTCGTCGGCTATCCTGTTACCGCTGGTGAATGGCAGACCGTCACCGTTGAAGACACCTTCGTCGCCCTCACCGACCTCGTCCCAGAGACCCTTTACGAAGTCGTTATTCAAGGCGACTGCGGCGAGGAAGGCATGAGCGCTGAAAGCGAACCTGTCACTTTCACCACTGAGGTTTCATGCCCCGCTCCTACTGGTCTCACCGTTAGCGACATCAATGGCCACGGTGCTACCGTGAGTTGGGAAAGGGTAGCTGATGCTGATCATCCAACAGTTTACTTCCAATTTGTTTGCGTTGAACATGGCGGAACTCCCGATTGGACCGATGCTCCTGTAGCTATCGACAGGCCAACCAATTCTAATCCACCTACTGGATTTTTCTTTGGTCTTGCCCCTGAGACCGAATACGATGCCTATATTCGCAGAATCTGTGGAACCATAAGTCCAAGTGGTGTGATTGACGGAGAATTTAGCGCCCCTGCCATAATCACTTTCACCACCACGGTAACTTGCCCTGCTCCCACTGACGTGACCGTAAACAACATCACCGGCCACGAGGCCACCGTCACTTGGACTGGAAGCAGTGACAGCTATAATGTAACATACAGAGAGGCTGGTGGCATTATTACCATCTTTTCCGAATACTTTGAGAACGATTTAAGTGACTGGACACTTCGTGATTGCTATGCGGCTACGGGAATTTCCACAACCAGCTCCTATATCCATTCTGGCAGCGGCAGCTTCACCTTCCACTACAGCGTCACCCCTCCCCAATACCTCATCTCACCAGTGCTCACGGGAGTTACTTCAAGAACAAAGTTAGAGTTCTATTATAAGAATGCCTCAACAACATGGTCAGAAACATTCCAAGTAGGCTTTAGTTCAACGAACGATGAGACATCCTCGTTCACTTTTGGTTCGACATACACCGCTTCTGACGGAGAATGGCATCTATACAGCGAAACCATTCCTGCTGGAACGAAATACATCTGCTGGAAATACACTTCCAACGACCAATGGTACCTTTGCATCGATGACATTGTTGTTGGCGTTGAAACTACCGGCGGCGAATGGCAGACTGTCACCACTGAGGAATCCACAATTACCCTCACAGGTCTTGCCTCTGAGACTTACTACGAAGTCGTTATTCAAGGCGACTGCGGCGAGGAAGGCATGAGCGCCGAAAGCGAACCCGTCACATTCATCACCGATGTGACTTGCCCTGCTCCCCATGATTTGACAACATCAGATGTCACCTCAAACAGCGCAGTGTTGCATTGGGAAGGCGATGCCGAGAGCTACAATGTAAGCTACTATAAAACCTTCTTCTTCGACAGCTTTGAAGAAGACCTCAGCCAGTGGACTATTTACAAAAATGGCGATGAAAGCTCATTTGAATGGGGCATTGAAAACCCGCATGACAATAGTGCTGACTTGAATGCCCACGGCGGTAATTATGCCGCCGTAGCCTATAGCGATACTGATGTTCATGCCGACAACTGGCTTATCACGCCTCAGATTACAATGCCCACCCAAGCCACGCTGAAGTTCTGGGTCATGCGTTCCACCTACGACGATGCCCAAGACGAGTACGAGGTGCGTCTCTCCACCACGGGCAATGCTGTCGAGGACTTTGACGTAGTCCTTCAGGAAAAGGCGGCTGCCAGCTCGACTTGGACCGAAGTTTCCATCGACTTGAGCGAATACGACGGACAGCCATGCTTCATCGCCATCCATCATGACTTTACTAGTGGATTCTTCATCATGGTTGACGACTTCGGCATCTTCGGATGGTCGGAACCCATTGCCACTACCGAAAACAGCCTCCTCATCGAAGATTTGTTGCCTGAAACCGAATACTTGTGGCACGTGCAGGCCAACTGTGGCGATGAAGACGGTTTGAGCCAATGGTCAAACATCGGCACCTTCACCACCCTCAAGGCCTGTCCCGTCCCATTCGACTTGAATGTCAACGAAATAACAGCCAATGGTGCCACCATCGCCTGGACGGGCTACAGCGAAAGCTACAATGTCTGGCTGGGACAATACGAAGTGTCTACAACTGGTTATGACTTCGAGGACCAAACAATTCCCTCAACTTGGACCAACGACGCCAATTATCCCTGGGTGGTAACGAATGCTTCTTCAAATAACGGTTCCTACAGCTTGAAGAGTGGCAACTATAACATTGGCAATTCAAGCTCTTCCATCCAAATTACTGTTGACTTCGAAGGAAATGGTACAATTAGTTTTGCCGCCAGATGTTCTAGTGAACAAACCAGTCAATCTAATGATTGGGATTATGGCACCTTCTACATTGATGGTATACAACAAGGCGATAAATTCATCAATAGCACAACATTTGACCTCCGCTCGTACGAAGTGGAAGCTGGCACCCACACTTTTATGTGGAGATACAAGAAAGATGGTAGTGTAAATAGTAACGACGATTGCTTCTATGTGGACGACATCACCATCGAAAGCAATGTCCTCTTATCGGAGATGAACTATACCGCCACGGAATCACCCTTCATCCTTAACGATGCCACGAACATCCTTCCCGAAACCACCTATATGGTGAAAGTGAAAGGCATCTGCGGAGACGAAGAGACCGAGTATAGCGATATCATCAACTTTACCACGCTTGACGAAAACACCAAGATCTTCATCACCGAGGGCGACTGGAGCGACGACTACAACTGGGTGCCCGCTGGCGTTCCTTCCATCGAGCAGGATGTCATCCTTCGCGCCGAAGCCACCGTCTTCGACGTCGCCGAGGCTAACATTATCACCATCGACGATGCAGGCGCACTCACCATCGAGGATGGCGGCCAGCTGAAGACCAACGCCGACGTCGAAGCCACCATGAAGAAGTTCATCATCGGCTACGGCACCGACTATGTAGAAACCAACGATGGCTACTACCTCATGACCCTGCCGATTGCCGATCCCATCTCTGCCGCCGATGCAGGTCTCATCACCGAAGAAAGCGAGTACGACCTCTACAGCTGGGACAGAACCGCCACCGACGAGGAATGGCAGAACAACCACGACGGCATTGACATGCAGAACGGCGCTGGCTACCTCTATGCTAACCAAGACGACATGGAGATGAGCTTCACCGCCACGCTCCGCAACAGCAGCGAATCTATTGTTGTGACTCCTGCCTACGACGAAGTGGAACACGGTGGATGGAACCTCTACGGCAATCCGTTCCCCTGCGAAGCCTACATCACCACCGATGCCGAAGGCATGACCTTCTATCGCCTGATTGGCAGCGATTTCGTTCCTGTCACTGGTGCCATCGCTCCCATGGAAGGCTTCTTCGTTAAGGCTACGGCTGCAGGACAGACCTTCACCATCAGCAGGGAAGCTCCTGCCAAGTAAATAAGAATGTAAGTTTTAGTTGCATACTAACTTTTTCAAGGAAGGCCGGTGGCGCAAGCTGCCGGCCTTTTTTCAATTAATTGGAGTTTTTCCCGCTCATTTTGCTGCCGTGTCACAAAAAAGTTTTAATTTTGCAGGCTGAAACTTTTTTCTAAAAAGCCAAATGCTCTAACTTTTTTAAAGAATTAATTCAATAAATCATTAACAAATAACACTTTATGCTTATGAACAAAAGGTTTACCATTATCATGCTGCTAATGGCACTTTTCGTGTCTTGGGCAGCGAAAGCACAAGAAACTAAGACGATTCAAGTTACACCCGACAGAGGAGGCGACAGAGGAACCATGACGGTTTATAAACGTGTGTCGTCACCCAGCTCTGGCAGTAACTACCTCATCGTGAACAGCGCAACAGCTAATTCCGACGCGTTGGCGTTGTCACAGGTATCGTCAACCGCATCGACTATTACCGCCAGTTTTGTGCATATCAATTCTGGCATCAGCGCCACCAGCAATGCCGCATACATAGCTGACGTGGCAGAACCCACAGCGGTATGGAGAGCAACAAGCGGCTGGAATTTCTCACACTCGAAAAGTGGGACAACATACTATATTAACGGTAGTGGCAACATTTTATCAGGCTACACTCTATCTGCTAGCACTTCTTCAACAAATTGGACATATTCCAACAATAGTTTATCTTGTGAGTGTGGTACTCTTTTCACTACTACTTGTTACATCACTCCTGGTACTAGTGGTTTCAGCCTTGGTACATCCTCGGCAAACGTGTATCTTTTCGAGGAAACGAGTATTACCACCTATAACGTCACTGCATCTGTTTCGCCCTCCAGAATCGGCAGGGTGACGGGTGCTGGACAATACCCTGCGGGTGCCACCTGCACACTGACAGCCTCGGCCACCAACAGTGAATATGCTTTCAGCAACTGGACGGTGAATGGCATCGTGGTCTCTACCAACCACGCCTATAGCTTCACCGTGAGCGAAGACATAGAAGTCGTAGCCAATTTTGAAAGCACCGCATCTTGTCCCTCACCCACAAACGTGACCATCACCGACGAAACCGCCCATGGTGCTACCATCTCTTGGGACGGCACCAGTGACAGCTACAGAGTTATGGTGAGTGAAACGGAACAAAGCATCACTTATTCATACGACTTTGAGGACGGCTGGCAAGGATGGACGACCTTCCAAGGCAACACCACTTCGCCACATAGCTGGATGCATAATACGGAATACACTGGTTATGACTCCAACGGAAACCAAATTGTTCCAGAGTGTCATAATTCTACTAGTGGAATGATGCTTTCCGAATCTTACATTTCCGCTACTACATCAGGAGGTTCTGATGCTCATGCTGTCACTCCCGATAACTACCTCGTTTCTCCGCAGATCCGTTTAGGCGGAAGCATCACCTTCTATGCGGCGTCACGAATGAGCAATTATCCTGCGGAGAAGTTCTCCGTGATGGTATCAGAGTCAGGCAACACCAGCGCAAGCGACTTCACTTACACAGAATTAACGGTGACTTTGTCTGATAACAGCTGGCATGAGTACACCGTGGACCTGAGTGCATACAGCGGATTGGGGTATGTGGCCATCCGACACTATGACTGCACTGACCAGCATTTACTTTATATCGACGACATTACCATTGAGAGCGGTCCCACCTCAACCTCATGGATGACCTACGATGTCAATGCATCGCCCTTTGTTCTCTACGATGCTGCAAACATCCACCTTGAATCCACCTATAGTGTACAAGTGAAAGGCTTTTGCGGCGATGAAGAAAGCAATTTGAGCCCGATCGTTAGCTTCACCACTACCATGGCATGCCCTGCTCCCACCAACGTGACTGCCAGCAACGAAACCGGTCACGGTGCCACCATCGCCTGGACGGGCTACAGTGACAGCTATTTGGTTATGGTAGCCGAAGCAGAAACCTCCTCGGTAACCACCTACGACTTTGAAGACGGCACCACGCAAGGCTGGACTATATTAAAAGGCAATACTGGCGATTCACCGAACAACTGGCACCATAGCACCACACATGTTTCTTATGACGGTAATACTGGTAACATACAGGATTGGTCATCGTTTGGCCACAACAGCTCTTCGGGATTCATGATTTCCGAATCATACATTTCCGCCACCTCGTCAGGCGGCACCGCCTACGGCGCAGTCACTCCCGACAACTATCTCGTTTCTCCGCAGGTACGCTTGGGCGGAAGCATCTCCTTCTTTGCAGGCGCCAGAAACACTAGTTACTGTGCCGAGAAGTTCTCCGTGATGGTATCAACGACCGACAACACCAACACGGAAAGCTTCACGACCGTTGAGACTTGGATTTTATCTTTGTCCGAAAATGGATTTAACCCTACTCCATATACCGTCGACTTGAGCGCATACGCTGGTCAAACGGGTTATATTGCCATCCGCCATTGGGACTGCTATGACCAATGGGTACTTTGCATTGACGACATCACCATTGAAAGTGGTTCCACCGAAACCTCATGGATGACCTACGAGGCCGAAGAATCGCCCTTCGTTCTTTACGATGCCGTAAACATCCACCCCGAGTCTACTTATAATGTACAAGTGATCGGCATTTGTGGCGATGAAGAAAGCCATCCGAGCGCAACCACAAGCTTCACCACTATCATCGCTTGCCCCGCTCCCACCAACCTTGCCGTTGTTGAAAACAGCGTCACTGGCCACGGGGCCACTGTCACATGGAATGGATCTAGCGAAAGTTACATTGTGAGCTATAGAATATCAGCGGGCACTAATGTTTTGTTTGAGGAAAGCTTCGAAAACGAAAATTCATTAACCAACTGGACCTTTACTAGTATGAATACGGCCAACAATATCGCATCAGGCTATGCTGGTCGCAATGCTAATGCTGCCCACAGCGGCTCTTATGGCTTCAGATTCTCTTCATATAGTAGTGCAGATGATTACAACCAATATTTAGTTTCTCCCAGACTTACCGTGTCGGGAGACCTCAAATTCTACTATAAGAAATATAACACCAATGATACCGAAAGCCTGAAAGTGGGTTATTCCACCACCACCGACGACATTGATGCATTTACTTGGACCAGTCTTTCTCTTACCACAGATTGGCAAACCTACACGCACGAGATTGCCGAGAATGTGAAATATATTGCATTCCATTATTATGGCGACTATGCCTATTATGTTTATGTGGACGATTTCACCATTAGTGAATTAGTTCCCGCTGGCGAATGGCAAACCGTCACTGCCGACTCGACGTCCATTACCCTCACTGGCCTTGCTCCAGAGACCCTTTACGAAGTCGTCGTTCAAGGCGACTGCGGCGAGGAAGGCATAAGCGCCGAAAGTGAACCCGTCACCTTCACTACCGACATTTCATGCCCCGCTCCTACCCCGCTGGATGCCACAGAGGTCACCTCAAACAGCGCGGTGCTGAATTGGACCGGCGATGCCGAGAGCTACAATGTGAGCTACTATAAGACCTTCTTCTTCGAAAACTTCGAATCTGATGAAGACTTCCACAGCCTGTGGACCGTATACCATCAAGGCGATCCCGAATCGTGGGTGTGGGAGATTGAAAACCCGCACGATAACAGTGCTGACTTGAGCGCGCATAGCGGATCTTTTGCCGCAGTAGCTTATAGTGATCAAAACATTCATGCTGACAACTGGCTCGTCTCACCACAGATTCAGTTCCCCAACCAAACCACGCTGAAGTTCTGGGTCTCGCGCTCCACTTACGACGATGCCCAAGACGAGTACGAAGTGCTTCTCTCCACCACAGGCAACGCCATTGAAGACTTTGACATAGTCCTTAAGGAAAAGGCTGCTGCCAGCTCGACGTGGACCGAAGTCTCCATCGACCTGAGCGAATACGACGGACAACTGTGTTACATCGCCATCCGTCATGACTTTACCGACGGTTTCTTCATCATGGTCGACGACTTCGGCATCTTCGGATGGTCGGAAGAAATCACCACCACCGACAACAGCCTTCTCATCGAAGATCTGCTTCCCGAGACTGAATACCAGTGGAAGGTGCAGGCCAACTGCGGCGAAGTAGACGGCTTGAGCCAATGGTCAAATATTGGCAACTTCACCACGCTCAGAGCCTGCCCTGTGCCCTTCGACTTGTCTGCCACCCAAGAAACCGCATACGGTGCCACCATCGCCTGGACAGGTTACAGCGAAAGCTACAATGTTTGGGTGGGACAATACGAAATGTCCACAACCAATTATGACTTCGAAGACCAAAACATCAGCGACTTCACCACCACAACCACCGACTATCCCTGGACAGTGACCAGCAACGACAAACATTCCGGTAGCTATTCCGTGAAGAGTGGTGGCGCTGGAGTAAACAGTGCAACTTCCGACCTGAATCTTGAGGTTACCATTGAGCATGATGCCACCCTCAGCTTCTGGGCAAGAATTTCCTCTGAATCATCATACGACAAGGGATATTTCAGCATCGACGGCGTCAATCAGTCTAGCCTTAATGGCATCTCTGGCAATGGCTCGTGGATCAACTACACCTACACGCTTGAAGCCGGTTCCCACACCCTCCGCTGGTATTACACAAAGGATACCAGTGTGAATACTAACGACGACTGCTTCTACGTGGACGACATCACCATCGAAAGTAATGTCCTCTTATCGGAGATGAACTATACCGCCACGGAATCGCCCTTCATCCTTAACGATGAAAGTTACATCCTTCCCGAGACCACTTATCTTGTGAAAGTGAAAGGCATTTGCGAAGACGAAGAGACCGAGTATAGCGAAGCCATCGCCTTCACCACTTTGGACGAAAACACCAAGATCTTCGTCATCGAGGGCGAATGGAGCAATGGCGACAACTGGGTGCCCGTTGGCGTGCCTACCATTGATGAGAACGTCATCCTCCGCGCCGAAGCCACCGTCTTCGACGTTGCCGAAGCCAACAACATCACCATCGAAGGTAACGCTACCCTCACCATCGAGGACGGCGGCCAGCTGAAGACCAACAGCGATGTTACCGCCACCATGAAGAAGTTCGTCATCGGCTACGGCACCGACTATGTGGGAACCAACAATGGCTACAACCTCATGACCCTGCCAATTGCCGTTCCCGTCTCAGCCGCCGACGCAGGTCTCTTGACCGAAGAAAGCGACTACGACCTCTACAGCTGGGACAGAACCGCCACCGACGAGGAATGGCAGAACAACCACGACGGCATCGACTTGCAGAACGGCGTTGGCTTCCTCTATGCCAACCGCGACGACATGGAGATGCTCTTCACCGCCACGCTCCGCAACAGCAGCGAGCCTGTCGTAGTGACTCCTTCCTACGATGAGGTGGAGCACGGCGGATGGAACCTCTGCGGCAACCCGTTCCCCTGCGAGGCCTACATCACCACCGATGCCGAAGGCATGGCCTTCTACCGCTTGGTCGACAACCAATTGGAGCTTATCGAAGGTGCCATCGCTCCTTTGGAGGCCTTCTTCGTTAACGCCACTGCTGCCGGTCAGACCTTCACCATCAGCAGGGAAGCTCCAAGAGAATAAAAAATTCCTACAATCGTAGCGAAATATCAAATTATTCTCTATCTTTGCAGTCCGATGAAGTACTTAAACAAGCCATCGGAAAAGATTATCACCACGGAATCAACGGGTTCCACAAAATTGAATTTCCTACTTTTTCATATTGACGGTCGCTTTGTCGACCGTCTTTTTTTTGCCAAGTTCAACATATTAAACCGATAAGCCTATGTCAATTTCACTGAAAAACCGCAGCCTGATTTCCATCAGCGACTACACGCCTGAAGAAATCTGCCATGTCCTCGACATCGCCGAGGACTTCGAGAAAAACCCGCACCAGAACCTGCTGAACGGGCGCATCATCGCCTCGCTCTTCTTCGAGCCTTCCACCCGTACGCGCCTGAGCTTTGAAACAGCCATCCAACTTTTGGGCGGCAACGTCATCGGCTTCAGCAGCACCGCCGGAACGAGCATCCAGAAGGGCGAATCCCTTGCCGACACCATCACCATGGTGGCCAGCTACGCCGACCTCATCGTCATGCGCAACCCCATCGAAGGCTCAGCACGCTTTGCCTCTGAAGTGTCGAAGGTGCCAGTCATCAACGCGGGCGACGGCGCCAACCAACACCCCACCCAGTGCATGCTCGACCTCTACAGCATCCGCAAGACGCAAGGCACACTCGAAAACCTTGAAATCACCCTCGTCGGCGACCTGAAATACGGCCGCACCGTCCACAGCCTCGTCGAGGCCATGTGCCACTTCAACGCGAAGTTCAACCTCGTCTCGCCCGTCGAGCTGAAACTGCCGAGCGTGGTGAAGCAACACATCAAAGACCGCAACCTCGAATACCACCAGTACACCGAGCTGGAGGACGCCATCCCCCACTCCGACATCATCTATATGACCCGCATCCAACGCGAACGCTTCCCCGACCCCGAGGAATACGAGAAGGTAAAGAACTCCTATGTGCTGCGCAACGCCATGCTGGAGAACTCGAAGCCCAACTGCCGCGTGCTGCACCCACTGCCGCGTGTCAACGAGATCCACGTCGACGTCGACGCCAACCCGAAAGCCTACTACTTCCAGCAGGCACAAAACGGCGTCTACGCCCGTCAAGCACTCATCGCATCAATACTCGGGTTGAAATAATTCAAAATTCAAAATTTAAAATTCAAAATTATGGCAAGTTACAAGAGGTTTGAAGATTTACCTATATGGCAGGAAGCTCGTGATTACTCCAAAAAGGTGTTTTGGGCTTCCAAAGAAGGTGAATTTTCAAAAGAGTTTCGGCTGTGTTCACAAATCAGAGCTTCTTCAGGTTCGATTATGGACAATATAGCTGAAGGCTTTGAGAGAAATGGCAATGGCGAGTTTAAACAATTTCTTTATGTTGCCAAAGGCTCTTGTGGAGAATCAAGAAGCCAACTCTACCGTGCTTTTGACTATGGTTTCTTGCCAGAAGAACAATTTGAAGCATTAAAAACCCAATCAGAAGAAATCTCTAAATCAATAAGCAGCTTCATCGATTATTTGCAAAACTCAGAAATCAAAGGAGCAAAATTCAAACCTGCCGAAAAAGATAAATAATTGAATTTTAAATCTTTAAATATTAAATCTTTAAATTTAGAATTATGGAAAAGAAAAAAGAACTGACCGTGAGCGCCATTGAGAATGGCACCGTCATCGACCATATCCCCGCCGACAAAGTGTTCCAAGTCGTCAAGATCTTAGGCTTGGAGAAAGTCAGCAACCCCGTGTATTTCGGCACCAACGTGGAGAGCAAGAAATACGGCACCAAGGGCTTCATCAAGGTCTCCAACAAATACTTCCAGCCCGAAGACGTGAACAAGATCGCCCTCGTCGCCCCCACTGCCTCCATCATCGAAATCAAGGACTTCGAGGTCATCAGGAAGCAGACCGTGACCATCCCGGATCGCATCGAGCACATCGTGAAGTGCTTCAACCCCAACTGCGTCACCAACAAAGAACATGACGTGCCGACCAAGTTCACCGTCATCAAGGACGCACAGGGCAACATCAAGCTGCACTGCCACTACTGCGAGAAGAACACCACACAGGACAAACTTGAATTCATCTGATTTTTCACCATGACTAATGACCATGACTATGACAGCTTTAGAAAAAGATAAAGGCCAAAAGTCTTTAATAAAGCGGTCATAGTCATAGTCACTGGTCATAGTCAACGAAAACACTACTCATGAAAAAAACAGGGATTATTATCGCCATCATTGTGGGCATCATCCTCATTTGGGGCATCGGAGCTTACAATGGTTTCGTGAAGAAACAGGAAGCCATGACCACGGCTTGGGGACAGGTGGAGAACGTCTACCAACGCCGTGCCGACCTCGTGCCTAATCTCGTCACCGTGGTGAAAAACTACACGGAATACGAGCAAGGCACCTTGATTGCCGTGACGGAAGCCCGGGCCCAGAAAGCAGCTGCCACCACGGTCAACATCGAGAACTACACCGAGAGCGACCTGAAGGACTTCCAAGCCGCACAAGACGAATTGGGCGAATCACTGAACCGCCTCATCGTCTCCGTAGAGAACTACCCCGACCTGAAAGCCAACGAGGAATACCTCACCTTGCAAGCCCAACTGGCTGGTTGCGAGAACCGCATCCTGACAGAGCGCCAGCGCTTCAATGAGGCCGCCATGACCTACAACCAAAGCATCCGTCAATTCCCGAACAGCATCATCGCCAACATGTTCGGTTTCGAGAAGCGGCCCTATTTCGAGGCTGACGAAGGAGCCGACAGGGTGCCGGAGACGTTTTGAATCTAATTGAACACAAACAATAATCGGGAGGAAGCCAGAAGACTTCCTCCCGATTGTATTCTATCAACACAGGTCAACGCAACTCCTTTTTCTTCCCAAACAACCACCCAAACAACCCCGCTGTAGAAAAAGCCTCATCCCAACACACATGACCCATTTCGGGATAAGTGACCAGAATGGCCTCTTTGTTGTCGACATCCTTTAATGCGTTATACATCTGTATGCTCCGCGAAGGCATGACCACACCGTCAAGCAAACCATGAAAGATATAAATAGGAAGGTCCTTCATGGCCTCGGCGTATGCTGAGTCTCCACCACCGCAGATGGCAATAGCTGCCGCAAATCTCTTTGGCCAACGCTGCAAGGCATCCCAAGTGCCAAAGCCTCCCATGGAAATGCCGCAAATATAAACCCGAGTTGAATCAACGACACCAACACCAACAAGGCTATCAAGCACAGCCATCACGCCACGCAACTCAACTGTAGGCATACTGTCCATCGTGTGCTTAGGCAGGCTCCAATTGGTATTCACCCATCGCTTGTCATTTGGGCATTGCGGAACCATCAACAGAAAAGGATAACGGCTTGTCACGGTGTCATCAAGGAAATACTTGATGCAATGCTTCAACTGCATACAATTGTCGTTGCCGCGCTCTCCTGCGCCATGCAGGAAGATGACCAAGGGCAAAGCTTCAGTCATTGTATCGGCTTTCTGAGAACGATAGAGCCGATACGGAAGTGTGTCATTGCCTTCGATATGATGATGGGCTTCAAATAGGCTTGTATCAGGAAGTATTTCCTGAGCCTGTAAAGTGCCAGCAACCAATGCCAGAAGTAAACAGAGAATGTGTCTCATTGCTATATTAATGCTTATTTACAAGAAATCGACCGCCTATGTTACTCCATGTTCGACCTTCCATAGATTCCATTCGCACTTGCCTCAGCAAGGAATGACATGGAAGGTCGGGCATACGGAATTATAGGCGGTCGATTTCAAAAACGGCAAGAGATGATCAAGCCTGTGCCGTAGGAACACCCATATTGAAGGGAGCGATGCCGCCGCCATCCTTAATGGTGCCGAACTGCTGCTCGTACTTGGCGATATTGTCGGCCAAAGCCTTGTACAGACGCTTGGCGTTCAAGGGGTTCAAAATCACTCTTGAGCGAACCTTGGCCTTGGGTGTGCCAGGCATCATCTGGGCGAAGTCGACGATGAATTCATTCGGCGAGTGGGTGATGATGGCCAAATTGGAGTAAGTACCCTGGGCAACCTCGTCGCTGATTTCAATGTTCAATTGATTCTTCTGATTGTTTTCCATATTCTTTTTCATTTAAAAAAGCGGGGACAACCGATGATTGGCCGTCCCCGCTCAGTGAATTACAAATTAGTTGTTTTCGGCCTTAGCTTGCAGTTCCTCGTATTCATCGCGGGAACCCACAATCAAGTCCTCATACTCACGCAGACCCGTGCCGGCAGGAATCTTGTGACCGACGATCACATTTTCCTTCATGCCGAGCAGGAAGTCGCTCTTGGCAGCGATGGCAGCGTTGGTCAGCACCTTGGTGGTCTCCTGGAAGGAGGCAGCCGAGATGAAACTGTCGGTAGCCAAAGCAGCACGAGTGATACCTTGCAGCACCTGGGTAGCCGTTGCCGGACGTGCGGGACGCACCGTCGGCAGGGTCAAGTCCTTACGCTTCAGAGCGGATTCTTCCTCGCGCAGCTTCATGGCCGAAACGATTTCGCCCTTCTGCAACTTTTCGGAAGCACCATTGTCCTCAACAAAGAACTTACCGTAGATGTCGTCGTTCTCTTCTTGGAAGGTCAGCTTGTTGACCAACTCGCCTTGCAGGAAGCGGGTGTCACCTGGGTCGATGATTTCGACCTTACGCATCATCTGACGCACGATGACCTCAAAGTGCTTGTCGTTGATGACCACACCTTGCTGACGGTACACGCTCTGTGCCTCGTTGACGATGTATTCCTGCACCTTCATCGGGCCCATGATGGCCAAGATGCTGGCAGGAGTGATAACACCTTCCGAAAGCGGCTGACCGGCCTTCACGAAGTCGTTCTCCTGAGCCAAAATCTGCTTCGAAGTAGGAATGAGGTAACGCTTCTCCTCACCCGTCTTGGCCGTAACCACAACCTCACGGTTGCCACGCTTTAGTTTCTTCTCAAGGTGGACGATGCCGTCGATTTCGGAAACCACAGCCGGGTCGATGGAGTTACGAGCCTCGAACAGCTCTTGCACACGCGGCAGACCACCGGTGATATCACCGCCGCCAGAGACGTTACGCGGGATACGCACCAACTGGTCGCCAGCGGTGATTACATCACCTTCGTCAACAATGACGTGGGCATCCACCGGCAAGTCGTAGGAAACGATAGCCTCACCGTTCTCATCCACAATCTCGATGAGCGGGTTCTTGGCGCCTCTCCTACCCTCGATGATGACGCGCTCGTTAAAGCCCGTCTCAGCGATGGTCTCATTACGATAGGTAACACCTTCAACCACATTCTGGAAGCGCACCTTACCGGTATACTCGGAGATGATGGTTGCATTGTAGGGGTCCCATTCGCAAATCTTGTCGCCCTTCTTCACCTGATCGCCAGACTTGAAGAACAACTTGGCACCGTAAGGAATGTTGGTCGTCATAAGAACGACGTTGGTATGGTTGTCGTGCAGCTTCAATTCAGCGGAACGGCCAATGACAATCTGATAGTTGTCGTTTTCCTTGTTGACTTCCACGGAACGAAGCTCATCGATTTCGAGATAACCGTCATACTTGGCTTCGGTGCTGTTAGCCACCAAACCCTTCGATGCCTTACCACCTTGGTGGAAGGTACGCAGGGTCAGCTGGGTACCAGGCTCACCGATGGACTGTGCAGCGATGACACCCACAGCCTCACCTTTTTGTACCAGCTTGCTCGACGACAAGTTACGTCCATAGCAGTTGGCACACACACCGCGCTTCGACTCGCAAGTCAGCACGGAACGGATCTCGACGCTCTCCAAAGGCGATTCATCAATGGCCTCGGCAAGAGCCTCATTGAGTTCCTGACCACTGGCAGCAATGAGTTCACCCGTTTGCGGATGGAACACATCGTGCAAGGCCACACGACCAAGGATACGGTCATATAATAAGGAGTGCTTGCCAGGTTCTTTTTGTTCCTCACCACGCGAGATGGTCATACCACGGAGCGTACCGCAGTCCTTCTCGGTGATGATGACGTCGTGTGCCACGTCGACCAGACGACGGGTCAAGTAACCAGCATCAGCGGTCTTCAGAGCGGTATCGGCCAAACCCTTACGGGCACCGTGCGTGGAGATGAAGTACTCCAACACAGACAGACCTTCCTGGAAGTTCGAAAGAATCGGGTTCTCGATGATTTCGGAGCCGCCTGAGCCAGCCTTCATAGGCTTGGCCATCAGACCTCTCATACCACAGAGCTGTGACACCTGAGCCTCGGAACCACGAGCACCAGAGTGCAGCATCATGTACACTGGGTTGAAGCCTTGGTCGTCGCTCGACAACACCTTCATTACCTCTTGGGTGAGCTTGGCGTTGACGTCAGTCCAAAGGTCAACGATCTGGTTGTAACGCTCATTCGGGCCCATGAAGCCCATCTTCTCGTATTCACGGATTTGTGCGGCTTGGGCATTGGCCTCACCAATGAGGTTGCCTTTCATTTCGGGTACGAGCACGTTACCCAAGTTGAACGACAAGCCACCTTTGTAAGCTTGATAATAACCCATGTTCTTGATGTCGTCCAAGAACTTGGTGGTGACGGCAGTGCCTTCCATACGCACCATGTCACCGACGATGGAACGAAGTGACTTCTTGGTCAACAGTTCGTTGATGAAGCCATAATCGTCAGGAACCACTTGGTTGAAGATGACACGGCCCACGGTGGTCTCGACCAGTTTCGTGACGAGTTTGTCCTCTTCACGCACCTTGACGCGCACCTTGATGACGGCGTGCATATCGGCACGACCTTCATTGTGGGCAATAATTACCTCTTCCGGCGAATAGAACGACATGCCTTCACCCTTTACAGGATGATCAGGCGTGCTCTTACGCGGCTTGGTGATGTAGTACAGACCCAAAACCATGTCCTGCGAAGGCAGCGTGATAGGCGCACCATTCGAGGGGTTCAGGATGTTGTGCGAAGCCAGCATCAGAATCTGGGCCTCAAGCACGGCGGCATTGCCCAGCGGTACGTGGACAGCCATCTGGTCACCGTCGAAGTCAGCATTGAATGCCGTACACACCAAGGGGTGCAGACGGATAGCTTTACCTTCGATGAGCTTCGGCTGGAAGGCCTGGATACCCAGACGGTGCAGCGTAGGAGCACGGTTCAGCAGAATCGGATGACCCTTCAGGATGTTTTCGAGGATGTCCCAAACGACGGGATCCTTACGGTCGACAATCTTCTTTGCCGACTTCACGGTCTTGACGATGCCGCGCTCGATGAGCTTACGGATCACGAACGGCTTGAACAGCTCGGCGGCCATGTCCTTAGGCAGACCGCATTCGTTCATGTTCAGGTCAGGACCAACCACGATAACGGAACGACCCGAGTAGTCGACACGTTTACCGAGCAGGTTCTGACGGAAACGACCTTGCTTACCTTTCAGGCTGTCGCTCAACGACTTCAGCGGGCGGTTCGAGTCGGTCTTCACCGCGCTCGACTTACGCGAGTTGTCGAACAACGAGTCGACGGCCTCCTGCAACATACGCTTCTCATTACGCATGATGACGTCAGGAGCGTTGATTTCGATCAAGCGCTTCAGACGGTTGTTGCGGATGATGACACGACGATAGAGGTCGTTCAAGTCGGAAGTGGCGAAACGGCCACCATCCAACGGGACGAGAGGACGCAGCTCCGGAGGAATCACCGGCACAACTTTCACAATCATCCATTCGGGACGGTTTTCGATATGGTTGTTGGCCTCGCGGAAAGCCTCAAACACCTGCAAACGTTTCAGCAGGTCTTGCTTACGCTGCTGGGCCTTCACCTCATTGGCTTCGGCACGCAGGCGGTTGGCTTCCTCGTCGATGTTCAGGCGGGAAAGGAGGTCATAAATGGCCTCGGCACCCATCTTGGCGATGAACTTGTTCGGGTCGTCTTCCGGCAGGTATTGGTTCTCAATCGGAACCATCTCCATCAGGTCGAGGTATTCTTCCTCGGTGAGGAATTCGAGCTTCGTCACCTTACGGCCTTCGTTGTCGTTCGGGATTTCCTTGCCTTCCAAGATACCGCCTTGGATCACCACATAGCGTTCGTAGTAGATGATGGCGTCAAGCTTCTTGGTAGGAATACCGAGCAAGGCACCGATCTTGTTGGGCAACGAGCGGAAATACCAGATGTGGGCAACGGGCACCACCAAGGAGATGTGGCCCATGCGCTCACGTCTGACCTTCTTCTCAGTCACCTCCACACCGCAGTGGTCGCAGATGATGTTCTTGTAACGGATGCGCTTGTACTTACCGCAATGGCACTCCCAGTCCTTCACGGGACCGAAAATCCTTTCGCAGAACAAGCCGTCGCGTTCGGGTTTATAAGTACGGTAGTTGATGGTCTCGGGTTTCAACACCTCTCCGTGTGAACGGGCAAGAATCGATTCCGGCGAAGCCAAACTCACCGTTATGCTAGCGAAGTTGCTATTGACTATATTGTTGGTTGCCATATTTCTGTTTGTTTTATCCTAGCATTATTAAACTCAATTCAAGACTTTACCATCCTTATCCTTAAAGGTGATTTCGAGGCCTAAGCCACGGAGTTCGTGGATCAACACGTTGAATGACTCAGGAATGCCCGGGATAGGCATATTGTCACCCTTAACGATGGATTCGTAAGCCTTGGCGCGACCGTTCACATCATCCGACTTCACGGTCAGAATCTCTTGCAGCACATTGCTGGCTCCGAAGGCTTCGAGTGCCCAGACCTCCATTTCACCGAAACGCTGGCCACCGAACTGAGCCTTACCGCCCAGAGGCTGCTGCGTGATCAGTGAGTATGGTCCAATCGAACGGGCATGCATCTTGTCGTCGACCATGTGGTGCAACTTCAGCATGTAGATGTAACCCACAGTGGCAGGCTGGTCGAAAGGCTCACCCGTCTCACCGTCGTAAAGCTGCATACGGCCATTGGCAGGCAAACCAGCCTTGGCCATATATTCATTGATTTCGCTCAAGGTGGCGCCATCGAAGATAGGCGTGGCGAACTTCAGTCCGAGTTCGTGACCAGCCCAACCCAAAACGGTCTCATAGATCTGACCGAGGTTCATACGGGAAGGCACGCCCAAGGGGTTCAGCACGATGTCGACCGGAGTACCGTCGGCGAGGAACGGCATGTCCTCAGCACGGACGATCTTCGAAACGATACCCTTGTTGCCGTGACGACCAGCCATCTTGTCACCAATCATCAGCTTACGCTTCTTGGCCACATAAACCTTAGCCATCTGGACGATGCCATTCGGCAACTCGTCACCGACACTGGCCACATACTTCTCACGATTGAACTTGCCTTCGATCTCCTTATACTTGACCGTATAGTTGTCGATAATGGCACCGATCATCTTGTTGACTTTCTCATCCGTCGTCCACTTGTTGGGGTTGACTGACAGATAATCAATATCATAGAGCGCCTTTGAAGTGAACTTCACCTTCTTGGGAATAAGCATTTCCTTGAAGTTGTTTTGCACGCCAGAGGAAACACGGCCATTCAACAAGGTCATGAGTTTCTCGACCAGCACATCCTTCAAAGCAGCCAGTTCCTTATTGCAGGCGGCATCGATACGTGCGATGTCCTCTTTGTCCTTGGCGCGGGCCTTGCGGTCCTTTTGCAGACGCGAGAACAGACGCTTGCCGATGACCACGCCCTTCATCGAAGGACCAGCCTTCAGTGAAGCGTTCTTCACATCGCCGGCCTTGTCGCCGAAGATGGCACGGAGCAACTTCTCCTCAGGAGTGGGATCCGATTCGCCCTTAGGCGTAATTTTACCCACGAGGATGTCGCCTTCCTTGACCTCGGCACCCACACGGATGATACCATGCTCGTCCAAGTCCTTGGTGGCGTCGGTGCTCACGTTCGGGATGTCGTTGGTCAACTCTTCCAAGCCACGCTTCGTGTCGCGCACCTCAAGGGTGAACTCCTCGATGTGGATGGAGGTGAACAGGTCTTCCTTCACGATGCGCTCCGAAATCACGATGGCATCCTCGTAGTTGTAACCCTTCCAAGGCATGA
>JAEEGH010002738.1_pt1 | contig 47191 bp, 32 predicted proteins | sample 9134181 | NCBI WGS metagenome assembly JAEEGH01 (sample SAMN16246544, study PRJNA631951) | gut metagenome | biome: gut microbiome; feature: rumen; material: DP-attached | host: Bos | place: Iran: Karaj | collected 2018-10
ACAATCCGAAAATGCAGTTTTTCAACGAGCTGATGAAGGAGATGCTTCCGCGCTACGGTATCGAGGTAATCGAGCTTCCGCGCGCACAGGCCGGAGGGCGCGCCATCTCCGCCTCCCTTGCCCGCAATGCCGCCGCCGAGGGCGACAGGGAGACGCTGCTTGCAAATATCCCGGAGACGACGTTACGGTTCTTTATGGGCACCGATGACTAAAAATGAGACGTGAAGGTAATGGTTGACCCGGTGGGACGCGTTGCGTATGGTTATAAAAAATGCATTTCTTATCCATAAAGCGTAAAATCAGTAGTTAGGGTAATAATGATGAAAAAACGTATTCGGGTTCAGATTATAGGGAATTATTTAGATAAAATACGATATTCACTTAACAGAGCAGGGATTTACGCAGAAGATACGTTGGCGGGAGGCAATCCTTTAGGCTTTGTATCTCTTGAAGATGATAAGAATAGAAAAGCTTTTGAGTTCCCCGAGAATATCCAAAAAGTCAATAATATAGTTACACAGTTAACTATAAAAAAAAATCTGGATGCATACTTGTCCCATAATGAGAATACCTTTGAATCAGATATAATAGAACCCATTATAGGGAAAACAGTGCGTCTTAGGAATACCAGTTCCTACGTAATCATCTGTAATACCAATTTGGTTTACCCCCTTTATTTACATAAGGATAATTTATACTCAGACACAACCCCGAAAAATGTGTTCAGCGAATACCTGCAACTGGCAGGTGCGGTCAATGTAATTCCTTCGGTTTGTTTTGATGATATAAAGTACTATTATGATAAATATATTGAGATTTTACTTAAAGAATATGACAGAAATCATATTATTTTGATTAAGTCAGCTCCTTCTCTCTGGTATTTGGAGAATAGGATTTTTCAGTTGTTTGACACTGGTATTGCGAAACTCCGTAGATTCGTCAATGAAGCGGATAACTATTTTATTGAAAAGACACATTGCCTGGTTGTGAATACTTTTGAAAGGTTTGTGCCGGACGGATTGTTAAAGGAAAGTTTTTTGCCGTGTGCCTTTTATCCGGATTTTGCTTATGATGAGCTTTCTGCAGACGTTATATCATTAATAAATAATATAGAAAGCATGCACGGTTCTGTTGGAGAGGAGTCAGAAAAAAATATAATAATACGAGAGAATTTGCATGGCGCAAACGAAGGAGAGTTTTTGCAATTTTTTGTTGATAAAAGTAAGGTAAGTTCTAGTGTGTCCGTAGAAGATATCAGTTATATCCAGCAATACACTGAGTTATTTCATGTTGACATAGATGGGTTGATAGGGATTCTCATGCTTGCTGATCATCCTGTTCCCCGACAGTATTTAAGAATAATAGCTTTTAATCTGCTTCGCAATGATTGTTGTTCTGCAGTGATACAAAGCTTGCGCAGATATAAAAACAATCAAGAGTTTCTGAATCGATATCCATATTTCCGGGGGAACATGCCGAAAATAAATGGCGCATATATCAGGGTAAATAATCAGTATATCCTGGGGATTTTGCCGGAACAGGATGTTCCGTTTCAGTTGATCCTGTTTAGCACTAAAGATACTGTGGATGAAGAAAAGGTAATAAATAACGGTTATTGTTGTTCTGTTCATGAAGCGGAAGCACTTTGCAAAAGCATTAAATTCTATGTACAAAGGGCAAAACGTGGCGAGGGCAATCGTCCCGTAAAACTGCAATATGAATCAGAAGATAGTTTTATACAGTCTTTGTTCGTGTTGGATTATGCATATTTACTGAGTAACGAACCCTTTTTAATCGGAATGGATGCTGTTGCGACAGAAGATTTTTGTGTAAGAACAAATTTAGAGTTTTTATTTAGAGAAAAAACAAGAATCGTGAGGATTTGTAATGGGTTGGCGGATCAGATTACACAGTATTTATTGTCTAAATGTATTCAGTATGAAGGCATGGATGTGTACTATGACGATCTTCAAGCAAGAAGCATCAATGCGAATCACTTGGGCTACGAATTGGACAAAGTGATTGTTGAAAAATTAGATAAAAAATGTTTTTCGAATATTTTGTCTAACGAACTGGTAAAAGTATTTTATAATCATGAAATGGACCTTCCGGATGTTTTGTTTGATGCTGGCGCAGACCAGTTGCTTGCAGCAACTGATATGAGAATCTACTACCATCTTAATAAAAAGTGTTCCCGGATTTTATATACGAGAAAAACGGATTATGAATATGAAAATTTAAAGAATTTCGTTCGGGGTTTTGGACCATATTGTACTCATTATTACAGCGTAATAAAGCCGGAACTAATAATGCTGCATTATCCTCTTTGCCTGAAGAAGCTGTGTCGGTTTCCCGGCTTTGATGATGAAAAGAACTCCCGTTTGCAGCAGGAAATGACAGATTATACCGGGGTTGGAGTTCATGTTCGAAAAGGAGACTACGTACTGTGGGGAGATACGAATCTTAATTTTTATAAAGAAGCTATCTGTAAAGTTCTCAGCATTCCGGAATACCGGGAAGCGAAATTTTATGTTTTCTCTGATGATATCCCCTGGTGTAAAGAAAATGCAGAAGGGCTGGGTCTTTTGCAGGTTGACAAAGGAAACCTGGCTTATATCAGTCACAACAAAGGAGACAGCAGTTACCGGGACATGCAGTTGTTAACCTTTTGCAGGGTTATCATAGGGCAGCATGGCGGGTTCGCAAGAATGGCGTACGTATTAAGTGAAAAATGCGAAATGTACCTTACTCCTAATAAAAAAATCTGTGAACGTTTTGAAAGAATTGGCAAAGGGAATAAATATGATATTGATTTAATCTAATGGTACTACGTTAACTGCTACAAGTTATAATTGTTCTTTTGAAGTTTAAAAATGGGGGTTTATAAATGTCTAAAGTTGCTTTGATTACAGGTATCACGGGTCAGGACGGCTCTTTTCTTGCTGAGTTTTTATTGGAAAAGGGCTATGAAGTGCACGGTATCCATCGCCGCTCGTCCCTTCCCAACACGGGAAGGATTGAACATCTGCTGGACAAAATCACGTTGCATTTTGGTGATTTGACGGATTCTGCTTCCCTTATCCGCGTTATCAATCTGATAAGACCGGATGAGATTTATAACCTGGCTGCCCAGAGTCATGTCCAGACTTCGTATGATGTGCCGGAGTATTCGGGGAACGTGAATGCGCTGGGGGCATTACGTATTCTGGAAGCGGTACGCATGCTTGGGCTTACGGAGAAAACAAAATTTTATCAGGCATCCACTTCAGAACTTTTTGGGAAAGTGGAAGAGGTGCCGCAGTCTGAAACGACGCCGTTTCATCCTTTCAATCCCTATGCCGTGGCCAAGCAGTACGGCTTCTGGATTACCAAAGAGTACAGGGAGGCCTATAATATGTTTGCCTGCAATGGGATTGCTTTCAACCATGAATCGGAACGTCGTGGTGAAACCTTTGTGACAAGGAAGATTACGTTGGCGGCGGGCCGTATTGCGGAAGGTATCCAGGATCATCTGGAACTTGGCTATATGGACAGCCTGCGGGATTGGGGTTACGCTAAAGATTATGTGGAGTGCATGTGGAAGATTTTGCAGCAGGAGAAACCGGATGATTTTGTTATTGCTACCGGTGAGCAGCATTCTGTCCGTGAGTTTACGGAAAAAGCGTTTTCCGCGAACGGCATTACATTGCGCTGGGAAGGGTCTGGAGTGGATGAAAAAGGCTATGACGCGGCAACGGGTAAAATGCTGGTGTGTGTGAACCCGCAATGGTTCCGCCCTACCGAGGTGGATAGTCTAAGGGGGGATTGTACCAAGGCAAAGTCACAGCTCGGCTGGAATCCCCAAAAGACAGGTTTTGAAGAACTGGTGCGGATTATGTCGGAACACGATCGTAAACTTGCCAGGCGGGAACGGATCCTGAAGGAGGCGGAATAGCAACATGATGGAAAAAGACGCCAAAATTTTTGTGGCCGGGCATCGGGGCATGGTGGGCAGCGCCATCGTTCGTGAGCTGGAACGGCAGGGCTATACCAACATTGTTACGCGTACCCACAAAGAACTTGATCTGACAAGGCAGGACCAGGTGGAGCGGTTCTTTGCAGAAGAAAAACCGGAATATGTATTCCTGGCTGCTGCGAAAGTGGGCGGCATTATGGGGAATGTTACAGCTAAAGCGGATTTTATGTATGAGAACATGATGATCGAAATGAACGTGATCCATGCTGCCTGGAAGAACAGCTGTAAAAAAGTAGAGTTCCTGGGGTCATCCTGTATCTATCCGCGCATGGCACCCCAGCCCATAACAGAGGATGCGCTGCTGACCTCTTCGCTGGAATCGACGAATGAAGCCTATGCGCTGGCCAAGATCAGCGGTCTGAAATATTGTGAATATCTGAACAGCCAGTACGGCACGGACTATATTTCTGTTATGCCTGCCGGGTTATACGGGCCCAACGATAATTACCATCCGGAGCACAGCCATGTGCTGCCGGCCCTGATTCGCCGTTTCCATGAAGCGAAGCTGGAAGGAAAGGAAAGTGTGACCTGTTGGGGCGACGGTTCGCCCCTGCGGGAATTTTTATATGTGGATGATCTGGCCAACCTGTGCGTGGTTCTGATGAATCACTACAGCGGGAATGAAACGGTAAACGCCGGATCGGGGAAAGAACTGACCATTAAAGAACTGACCGAACTCGTAGCGAAGGTTGTAGGCTATACAGGCCGGATTGAATGGGATGCTTCCAAGCCGAACGGCACGCCGCGGAAACTGCTGGATGTGAGCAAGGCTAAAAAGCTGGGCTGGACCTATAAAACCGAACTGGAAGACGGAATCCGTTTAGCGTATGAAGACTTCCTGCACAATCCGGTGCGGGCAGAAAGGTAATATGTAATGCATATCATTTTATTATCCGGAGGGTCCGGCAAACGTCTCTGGCCCTTGTCCAATGAGGTACGGTCCAAGCAGTTTATTAAAATTTTCAAGAAAACGGGAGCCGGTGTTTCCGGAGAAGACAGCTATGAATCCATGTTGCAGCGTGTGTACAGGCAGATCCGGACTGTGGACAAAGAAGCAACCGTGACGGTTGCGACTGCAAAGTCACAGGTTTCGTCTATCCGCAGTCAGCTTGGAGATGAGGTGGGAATCAGCGTGGAACCCTGCCGGCGGGATACGTTTCCGGCGATTGCGCTGGCAACAGCGTATCTGCATGATGTGAAAGGCATTTCCAAAGACGAGGCGGTCGTAGTCTGTCCTGTCGATCCCTATGTGACGGAGGATTATTTCACCGGTCTGAAACGGTTATGGAAACTGGCGCAGACGGGAATTGCCAACCTTGTACTGATGGGCATCCAGCCCACGTATCCCAGTGAGAAATATGGGTACATTATCCCGGTTACTCAGGAGTCTGTTTCTAAAGTTTCCACATTTAAGGAAAAGCCTGATGCCGCTGCAGCACAAGTTTATATTGAACAAGGCGGTCTGTGGAACGGCGGTGTATTTGCCTATAAGCTTTCCTACGTATTGGAACGGGCCCGTCAGCTGATTGATTTTACGGATTATGCGGACCTGTTCAGCAAATATGATACCCTGGAAAAAATCTCTTTCGACTATGCGGTGGCAGAACATGAACCGGACATTGCGGTGATGCGTTTTAATGGAGAGTGGAAGGATCTGGGAACCTGGAACACCCTCACGGAAGCTATGGAGGAAAGCGTCATCGGTGATGTGCGCCTCAATGAGACCTGCCGGAATGTCCATGCCATCAACGAGTTAGGGATTCCTGTGCTGGCCATGGGGCTCAGGGATGTGGTGATTTCCGCATCGCCGGAAGGCATCCTTGTTTCGGACAAAGAACAGAGCAGTTATATCAAGCCATTTGTAGATGAAATAAACGGACGGGCCATGTTTGGGGAGAAGTCCTGGGGCAGCTTCCGTATCCTGGATGTGGAAGAAAACAGCCTGACCATCAAGGTTACACTGAACCCGGGGCACCGGATGAATTACCACAGCCATGACCGGCGGAATGAGGTCTGGACGGTGATCAGCGGACAGGGCCGGACCATCGTGGACGGGATGGAACAGCCTGTGAAAGCCGGGGATGTAATCACTATGGAAGCGGGCTGCAGGCACACGGTGATTGCGGATACCATGTTGCAGCTGATTGAGGTGCAGTTAGGCAATCATATCAGTGTGAGTGACAAGCATAAGTATGAATTGGGACTATGAGCGGAAATATTCCTTTTCTTTTGAAACCTGCTGCAAAAGATTACCTCTGGGGTGGCAGAAGATTAAACGATGAATTTAATAAAGGAATCGATGTATATCCTCTGGCGGAAACCTGGGAGTGTTCTACCCATCCGGACGGGATGAGCCTGGTTGCTTCCGGAACAGATGCAGGAAAACCGTTAATTGAGGTATTACGGGAACATCCGGATTACCTTGGCACCCATCCCCTGCAAATCATGAGCGGCAAACCGGAACTGCCGGTTCTGATCAAGCTGATTGACGCCACGCAGGATATGTCCGTACAGGTACACCCGGACGACGCCTATGCGTTAGAAAATGAAAACTGCCTGGGCAAGACGGAAATGTGGTATGTGCTGGCGGCCCGGAAAGGCGCGTCGCTGGTGTATGGTTTTAATCAGGATATGGACCGGAAACGGATTCAGTATGCGCTGGCAGATGGTACGATAAAAAAATACCTGAACCTTGTGCAGATCCGGGGAAATGATGTATTTTTTGTGGAGGCAGGTACGGTACACGCTATCGGCGCCGGCATTATTATGGCAGAGATTCAGGAAAGTTCCAACCTGACGTACCGTCTGTATGATTACGGGCGTGTGGACAGAAACGGAAAGCAACGGGAACTGCATGTGGAAAAGGCCTTGCAGGTGATGAAGATGCATTCCTCGGCACAGCCCCGTCAGCCTATGCGTGTATTGTGTTATAAAAGGGGATGCGCCTGTGAGTTGCTGACGCGTTGCAAGTATTTTCAGGTGGAGCGCTTGTTGCTGAACACAGATATTTACGGGCTGTCATTGGATTATAAAACCGGCAGCAACAGTTTTCAGGTCCTGCTTTGTACAGAAGGTCGCGGGTTTCTTTCCGGTGAAAACTTTTCGTTGTCTTTTAGTAAAGGGAACTGTGTTTTTGTTCCTGCGGAAAGCATCCCGTTGAAACTAAGCGGGAAAGCACAGATTTTGAAGGTGAGTTGTTAGCTTGACAGTGCGTTTCTTTTGTTGCTGGCTATGTTGCCTGCCGAATCCTATGAATAGTTGGGGTTGCTGGCTGGCAAAACTATTTAACATACTGAAGGATTATTAAATCGAAATCTGCTGTAATTAGTTATTATTTTTAAGCTTAGACAGGAAAGAGGCAAAATGATATCTGTTATAGTGCCTGTTTTTAACACAAAGCAATATCTGGAACGATCTATAGAAAGTGTATTACACCAGTCATATAAGAATTGGGAACTGCTTCTTGTTGATGACGGAAGTTCTGATGGTTCGGGAGCAGTTTGTGATGTTTATGCTGGCAAAGACAGTCGCATCCGCGTTATTCACCAGAACAACAAGGGCGCTGCCGCTGCGAGAAATACAGGCATGAAGCATGCGCTTGGCGGGTATTTGCTGTTTCTTGACAGCGATGACTGGTTGTACCCGGACACTTTGGAAGCTGTTTACAACGCCGCTGTTTCTTCCGGTTCGGATATGGTTATCTTCGATATGCAATACGAAGGAGAAAACTATTCCTGGCATGAAAAGTCAAAGCTTCCGAAGGGAATCTACGATTCTGAAACTGTTTTGGAGAATCTTGCAAGGCTATCCATACCTCCCTATGCCTGCAATAAATTCTGTGTCCGTCGGTTATATGATGGCATTTGGTTCCCGGAAGGTGAAAAGTGGACAGACGTAGCTACGACGTTTTATCCGGTTTCCAGGGCAAAAAAAATAGCGGTTCTTGGAAAACCGCTGTATCATTATTGGCAGAGGGAGGAAGCCATTTCAAAACAGGCTAAAAAAGACGGTAGCATCCACAAATGGCGTTTTATTCAATACAGCAAACGATATGAGTTTCTGAAAGCCAATTATCCGCATTTGTCAAATGCTGCCAAGAATTCTGTTTTAAAAAACGGTCTGCTATACTATTCGATTTGTTTGCAGGGCAGAGATGAACACGAGACCCGCTGTAAGGTCCGGTCATTCTTATGCTCCGGGGAATTTGATGACGGTATTACGAGTAAAAAAGTTAAAGCGGCACGGGGATTCTTTAAAATCTGCCCTTCGATTATATCGCTTTTTATCAGAAAGAGATTTTCCCGGTGAACTCAGGGGCAAAGTAAATTTTTCATGATCAGGCTGCTCAGTCTCTTGTTGTTTTCTTCTCCCACGAAACTGTTGTGAGGCGTAATGATAACGTTACTCATTTCCCAAAGAGGGTTGTCTTCATTCAAAGGTTCGTTTTCAAATACGTCCAGAACAGCGCCGCCTACTTTTTTATTATTGAGCGCTGCCACTAAATCCTCTGTTACAACCACAGCGCCGCGTGCCACGTTAACAAGGATGGCGCCCTTTTTCATGTTTCTGATTCGTGCGGAGTTGATCAGGCCTTTTGTTGCCTCAGTTAACGGAACTGCAATTACAACGATATCGGAAATACCGAGAATCTCGTCAAGCTTATTGATTTCGGTTATGGTGTCGTAATAGTTGCTTTCCTTTACAGTAACGTTTACACCAATAACTGTTGTTTCAAAGGCTTTGAACCGTTTTGCGCATGCTGTGCCGACACTGCCACAGCCAATAATGGTTACCGTTTTGCCTGCAAGTTCCCGGATTCCCCTGTTTTTCTCCCACAGATGGTTTTTCTGGTTTTTGTAAAAATCTGCCATCTCTTTAATTAGATGCAAAACTCCTGCAATGACCAGCTCGGCCATGGGAACACTGTAAACTCCTCGCGCATTATGAATGGTTATCCTGTGCTCTTTTACATAATCCATAGGAACCCTGTCAAAACCGGCGGAAGTGAGCTGAATATAGCGCAAATTCGAAAATTCTTCTATAGAATGATAAAGGAAGATCCCGTTGCCGATGATTCCTTCTACCCACGTCGGGTGACAGGGCAATTCATCCTTTTCAAATTCCAGATAATGGACGGAATGTCCCTGTTGCATTAGAATTGGTATATAATCCGACGACTCCTGCCAGGCGCCGGTGATAAGCAAATTCATATAACGTCCTTTCTATATTCCGGGTACTTCTTTTTCAAGCTTGATTTTATCCGATATCTCCCGTACGGTCTTCGCGATGATTTTTTCATTCTCTTCAAAATAACGGCTGTGGATCGCGATCTCTTTTTCGAAAGCGCGCATACTGCGTATGCCTATTTCGAATTTTTCACGTATATAGTCAATGTCTTTATCTTTATTTACGTTGCAAAAAGAGCGGGAAAGAATAACCATACTGCTTCCCAAACGGTAGTGCTCTTTCAGGATCGCTTCTGCCGGCAGGCGCCCTGCACCGATTGAGGCGATGCCGCCGAAACCGTAAGGAATCCCGGAATACTTGCATTTCAGGCAGAGATTTTCAATTGTGCCGTCGCAAAGCAACTCAAACATGAATGATTTACCGTACCCAAGGCTCAAGTCGTTGAGGCCGATATGGATTTCGTCTATTCCGGGTATGATTAAAATTTTATCAACCTGGGCTGCGGCTTCCGGCGTTTCCAAAAGCAAGGAGGTTTTCGCCCTGCCGTCGACACAGGCAATAAATCTTTCTACTTCGTTTAATGTCCTGAAAAACGGCAGCATAATTATATCCGCGCCTGCTTTAATAACCGCGTTGATCTCATCTTCGGAAGAACAGTATCCGTTTGCTGCTTCATGAACGGGATTCACCCTGACCAGCAAATCTGCTTTGGTAAGGACGTTTCGAATTGTCTGTATGTCTTCTACAGTGTGATGGTTTTGCACAGAATCCAGATTACCCTGACGGGCAGCCTTACCGATATATTCCATGTCAACAAATATGCGGTCGACGCCTGCGTGTTCTGCAATGAGCGCTATATCAGGGCTGTTGGTAATATACATGAGTTTTAACGGCATAATGGCTTGCTCCTTCTTAAATTGCAGAGTTGTATGTAATAGTCTCGATATGCAGAAATATGGTTTTGTCGTAAACCTTACGCCAGGCAAGAAAAGGCTTACAGGAATCACTGCATATAAAGGCAGATCATCAAATAAATTATAACACAGTTTATATTGGAAAGGACATAGTGTGAAAGTAGCTTTTTTTATTTCAGATCACGGATACGGTCATATCATGAGGAACCTGCCTGTTGCTGAAGAGCTGATAACAAGGGGGCATGAGGTTACGATTGTTACTGGAAAAAGTCAGGCACTGATAGCGGGTCAGTATCTGCATGGCAGGGCAAAATCAGTCGTTCTTCCTACAGACGCGGGACTGGTTGTGTATCCCGGAACTCTTACGATAGACATTGAAAACACGATTGAAGCAGTGAAGGCTAATATAGCCAGATGGCCGGATATGATGGAACAGGCTGCAGAACTCCGTGCTGATGCGTTTGTCGTTGACATTGTCCCCTGGGCTTTGCCCGCGGCGAAAAAGATGGGGATACCGTCTTATTTTATGGCAAATTTTACCTGGATAGACCAATATGAAACGTTTTTGTCTGCCGGCTTGCTCCGTTACTATGAGGATGCGTATTCCCTGAGGGACAGGGTCCTGTATTATGATCTGGCAAACGAGCCGACTAAAAAGCGACTGGGGCAGGGAACAGATGTCGGATTTGTCGCCAGACCTTTTCATGATAACGAAGTGCAAACGATAAGAAGCTGGCACAAAAGAAAAACCGTGTTCCTGTCCCTGGGGGCCAGCAACAGCGGTTTGAATATGCCGGTTGATGTGAGCGGCCTGAATTATGACTTTATCGCGACCAAAGCGATGCAAATCATAGGGGAGAATGTGGAATATCTTGATTCTTCCGTGCAGAATACACAGGATTACATAAAAGCGGCAGATTTTTGCATATCAAAGGCCGGCTGGGCAACGGTTGCCGAAATCATGCTGGCCGGAGTCCCGTTTGGCGTGCTGAACCGGGAGAATGTAACCGAAGACATGATGACGATTGGGCAGTTAACAGAGAGAAAGGCTGCCATTGCAATTAACGAAAACGAATTAACGGATATGGGAATGCTTCTGAAAAAAATGGAAGATTACCCGTGGTCAAAAGCAAGATATAAGAACAACTATAAGCTGGTTGCTGACATAATTTGCGAATCGTGAACCGGTTCAGGCAGAAGATGTTTGATGAAAAAACGCAATGTCCGAACAAGTAATTTTAGTTCTGTTGTACTGACATGAGGAGAAAAAGTTAATTTAATATGAAAAAATATCTGGTGTTCATATTAAGTATTTTACTTTTGGAAAGTCTTTTACTGCTGATTAGTTGCCGCTCAGAAACGAAAACACCGCAACAGGAACAGAGAACTCATCATGTTGTAGAGAATGGGATTCTGTATTCCCATGCCTCCGGTATTTATGACAAACCGGAACTGAAAGTGCATATGAAAGCGCCGGAAGGATACACGATAGCATTTACTACAAATGGAGCTAAGCCTTCCGGTAAAGATGCCAGCGGCAAATCCGAACTGGATGTTACCTTAAACCGCGGTATGTCCGGGTACTTGGTGAATCATAAAGAACTGATGCTGTGTCCTGAATTAACTAAATTTGTTCTCCGTAAGGATGACAGCCTGCCAGCCGGCGTTGTCTTGAATACGGCTCTGGTTGACAGCAAAGGCGCAGTCGGCGATACAGTACAGACAAATGTTTATTTTTTAAATGTAGATTTTGCAAAGAGGTTTCCGGGGTGTCTGGTTGTTTCAATAACGACAGACCCGCGCAATCTGTTGGATTATAAAACCGGAATTCTTGCTTCAGGCGCTGTATATGACGCCTGGAAGAGGACAGATGCAGGAAAACAGGTGATAGCAAAAAAGAACTGGTGGAAAGCCGAAGCGAACTTTACCCAGAAGGGCAGGAAATGGGAAAAGCCCTGTCAGATACAGATATTCAAAAACGGTTCAGCAAAACCGGATTTGGAAATGAATGCGGGATTACGAGTGCGCGGAGGCATGTCACGGTGGTATAGTCAGAAATCTTTTAAGTTTTATTTCCGGGAGGAGTATGGAGATAAGCTGTTGCCATTTCCAATATTTGACAAAAACAGAGAGTATAAAACGTTTTCGTTGCGGAATGGCGGAAACGATACTGACTTTCTGAAGTTTAAAGATACGTTTATTCAGGATCTGGGCAAGGGGGGCAGATTCACCGTTTTTGATTCCCGGCCGGCCGTATTGTTTTTAAATGGCGAATACTGGGGACCCTATTCGTTGAATGAGCTTGTATCGGATAAAACGATGCATACCCTGTTCGGGGTTGATGAGAATAATGTGGTCGTAATCAAGGAAGCAAAAGTTGAGGTCGGAAAAAAAGAAGATATAAAGCTTTATGAAGAACTGCAGGCTTTTGCTGAAAAGGATCTAACGAATCCTGAAACATACAGGAAGTTTTGTGATGCGATGGACGTCCGTTCCATGGCGGACTATTTTGCCATGCGAATCTACATCGGTGACGGGGACTGGTATGCCATTCATAATCATGTGCTTTGGCGAAGTCGGGATGCTTCCTACAACGACGGACGGTGGCAGTATATTGTCCATGACACGGAATACAGCGCAGGGCACTATAATCAAAAACTGACATCTCCTGATACAGACCACTTCCGGCGGGCAATGGAGTATTTCCCTTTGTTTAGAGCAGCTATCCGGAATAAAGAATTCTGTGAACTGTTTTTAGAAGCCATTAAAAAAGTAGGTTCGGAAAACTATAAGTATTCAAGGGTACTGGAAAAAATGAATTCCTATGATAAAACCTGGAGGCCGCTTATGCCGGACTTCTATAAGCGCTTCGGAGACTCTTCACGGAAGCGGGAAAAATGTATGGAATTAACATTGGATTTCTTTAAGAAAAGGTATGATATTATCATACCCATTGTGGAGAAGTGGAGACCGTGAAGAAAACGGTTTCTTATTTTTAAAATTTGGATAAGCAGTAATTATAGCAAGAGCTTTTTGGAATTGGAGATAGAATTTATGAGTTTGTCCCCTGTAATATCGATTATCGTACCGGTCTATCATGTTGAGAAAGAATTAAAAAGATGTTTGGACAGTTTATTGAATCAGACGTTTCCTGATTATGAAATAATTCTGGTAAATGATGGCGGAAATGCTACGGAAACAGCAATCTGTGAAGATTATGCTGCGAATAATCAATGCATAGTGTATCGTTACCAAACAAATCAGGGACTAAGCGCTGCGAGAAACACCGGTTTGTCTATTGCCCGCGGCAGTTGGATTATGTTTGTTGATAGTGATGATTGGGTTAATGAAGACTTTTGTTTGAAGGCAATTACGGCAGTTCGCAATCATCAGGCGCAGATGGCGATTTTTGATTTGGTCTATACTACTGGTGACAGTCGTGATGGCAGTGTACACAGATCTATTTTGCCTGAAGGCATATATCCAATGGAAACCATTCTGAAAGAACGTCTTGTAGGAAATATAGTTGGCTTCGTATGGAATAAGATTTACAAAAAAGAACTGTGGGAAGGCATTATTTTTCCTGTCGGCGAGGTTTGGGAAGACGATGCTGTTCTTCATGAGGTGATAGACCGGGCAAGTAAGATAGTTATATTACATGATGTACTATATTATAAGCCGGGGAGAAAAGGTTGTATTACTGAGAAAGCACATCGAACAGGTGAATGGGCCAAGTGGGTATACATCCAGAGAAAAAAACGTTATTTATATTTGCAAAAGAACCATCCGGAAATGATGGATATTGAGTGTAATGTTATGGCAGGAGCGGCTATTCAGTATGCACGTTTTTTAACAAACTGCCAGAATGATCTACTGGCGGTCCGGGATGTTTCAAACTGCTTACGGATCAATAGTGTTCAAATAAATAAAGGAAGCATAAAAAGAAAAACTGCGTACTATCTGTTGTTTAATTTCCCGACAATGTTTTTCTGTTTGGTTAAGTTGCTGGTGTGTATCAAACTAATTAAAGAATGAAGAACAAGTGGCATAGTTACTGTCACACCCTGTTCCCAAAAGTGGTCAGTTAATTAGTTTATACAACCCTCATTATGAGCAATAAGATTTTAAATTTGACGTCTTATGTGAAAATTGGGGGAGTTGAATATTTATTTCCACTAATAAATAAAATATATATTTTTGAAAATGAGTGGACAGGCGCTGATTTCACAAATGTAAAAATAGCTTTTCTAACAAGCGTTTCTTGTAATATCTTCTTATATAAGAAATGTAATCGTAGTTTTCAGGATCTGACAAAAAAACAGATAGGTCGTCAAATTTATTAAAAAAATCACATCTTCTTATTTCAGATTGGTGTAAAGAATAAAAAGGAAACAGGATATTTTTGATTTTTACGATATTTTCCCGGATTTTTTTATTATCTTTTCGTGTATACTTTTGAAAAAAAACACTTCTTACAACGCTTATTGACGAAGCATATTTTTTTTGTATGGCTTTTCTTATAGCAGGATTTTCCTTGGTTAAATCGGTATATCGTATTTGCTGCGCAACACAAAAATCTACCATTGTTGCCAGATAACCATCCTGTCCTACAAGGCTATTGTTCCTGCGGATATAATGATACAAAGGCAGATTAATTTCTATGATGGTTGCAGCGTTTCGATAGAAATTATGCAGTGCGGCTAAATCACTCATCCGTTTTAATGGAGGGAAGGGGGCGTCAGGGACGCATTCCCTGCGAAACAGTTTATTCCATACATAGCTTTGCATATTACGGTCAAGAATTAGTTCGCACAAGGCTTCTTCTTTGGTGTAGCAACGGAAACTTTCCGATACTTTTAAGACACTGTAACCAGGCCATTTTTCTTCAAATCCGCAGATGGCGATGTCGGCATTGTATTGTTCCAATGAACCTGCCAGCTTTTCAAACATATCAGGTTCGACCCAATCGTCTGCGTCTGCAAAACCTATATAATCGCCGTTTGCAATGTGAATACCGCAATTTCGGGCTGCCGCAACGCCCTGATTTGATGTATGGAGTACTTTTATTCTCGGGTCTTTGGATGCCCAGGCATCACAAATTCCACCGGATCCGTCGGTACTTCCGTCATTAATCAGAATAATTTCCAGATTCCGGTAGGTCTGGTTTATTATGGACTTCAGGCATCGGTCCAGCAATGTGTCAGCGTTATAAACGGTAATTATGATGCTGATAAGTTTGTTCATGAGATGAATTCTCCCAAAAGAAGAAAGCAGTTAACTTAGGGGCAACGGATATTGGGACGTTACAAGACATATTATTGCAGTAATTATAATACATTTTTGCTTTTTGTGGAATGATATCTGGTGGGTTCGGTTCACATTGGTAATTCAGGGGAGGTTATTGCGTGAGTGAGTTAATCAGTGTCGTTATTCCGGTATATAATGTTGCGCCGTACCTGGGGCAATGTGTGCAGTCAGTGATACAGCAGACATATAAAGATTTACAGATTATCCTGATAGACGACGACAGTGCGGATGGTTCTGATTTGATTATGAAAGAACTTGCTGCGATGGACAGGCGTGTCGTTGTGGTTTCGCAAGGCAATCGCGGCGTAAGTGCTGCAAGGAATAAAGGTCTGTCTTTGGCATCAGGGAAATACATATTGTTTTTGGACGCTGATGATTATTTAGAAACGGATGCCCTGGAGTCTGCTTACCGGAAACTGTCTGAACAGTCTTTGGATATCGTTTTTTTTGACACAAAAGCGTTTGGCGATAATGGTATTTCGCTGGAAGCAGTGGAGGCAAAAAACCGGTATTATGCCAGAAACCATGACTATTCCTCATTATGGACAGGGGAGACACTTCTGTATCAGATGCTGGAGAATGGGGAGTACAGCTGCCCTGTCTGGAAGCAGGTGTCTCGCAGGGACTTTTTGTTGGGGAATCAGCTGAGTTTTTATGAAGGCATTATTCATGAAGACGAATTGTTTACCATTAAAGCGATGTTGCTTGCGCAAAGGGTTTCGTATATTGGCCGGGTATTGCATCATCGCAGGCTCCGGCAAGGTTCTATTATGAACAGTCCGCGGTCTTTTCAGTCGGTTTATGGATATTTTGTATGTGTGCGGGAAGCGTATCATTTTATATTGGAAAAAGATAGGTGTCTGAAAAAGAGATATCTGCTGTTTGGCTTATTGGATCAGCTTTCTTTGTATGCCCGCCGGGAGTTTAACTGCCTGTCATGGGAGGAACGTGGAAAAATCAATTATCTTCCGGAAGAAGAAAGGTTTTTGTTTCGGATTTTCATTACAGCGGATTTAAAGAAGCTTCATAATAATGAAAGTAAGCAGAAAGAGGGACGCCTGATTGGCAAGCTTCGCAGAATTAAAGGCTCTTTGTCGAAGGAAGTCCGGGAGGGAAAAAACAGTTTATTACACATAGTAAGCAGAAAAGGAAAAAGTAAGAACAAATCGGATGATTTAAAAAACGATTCTTCAGTATCACGAAAAGAAACTGCTTCGGGCTTTATTGTTTCCTCGTCTGAATGTGAGAGGTGGAAAGAAGATGAGCGTTATGTTACGGCGGCGCGCAAGTTACAGTTTATGCAGGAAGCATTTTCGGACTCTTCCCGAAATGTGGCCGGTTGGCTACATGATTTTGTCTGCCCGCACTGTGCTGCGCTGTTAAAATTTGAATTGACCGTTGATAAGCGGTCTGACCGGAGTTTTATTTGTCCTAACTGCGGAAAGGAAGTATCAGGGGAACGATATTTTAATGCATGGGTATACCAATACCGCTGCTATTTTGCGAGTGAACTGGATAGTATTGTAATATGCGCACATGCCGGTAATAAAGAAGCCGTATCGTTTCTGACGCAGTTTGTTGATTTTTATGCAGATCGGTATGCGGACTTTGCCGTTCATGGAGACCATGCGGGTAAAGGCAAAATCATGGGCCAGTCTTTAGATGAAGCGGTATGGGGTATCGGTGTTGTCAGGTGCATTTATTTATGCCGGCGGTTTATATCTGAGAAAAAGATGGAAACGTGGTTCGACAAACTGTTTGCCCCTATGGTCCGCCTGCTTCTTCCTCAGGGGGAATCGGTTCAGAATATCTCTGTGTGGATTCAGGCCTGTGTGGGCATGATCGGCATTACGTTTAATCGGCCGGAGCTGATTGATAAAGCGCTTCATGGTGATCATGGTCTGTACAAACAGTTGGAAAGAGGACTGACAAAGGATTTCCTCTGGTATGAAGGTTCTTTCCATTATCATTATTATCTGCTTGACGCGCTCACTTATTTTTGCGAACTGTATTCCGGCAGTGCCCATGAAAGCCGGTTGGTGCTGCTTTTGGAGAAAATGTATGACAGTGTGATGCCCGCAGTTTATGACGGGTATCATATTTTAGCTGTTAATGACAGTTGGTATCCTGTTACGCTTAAAGACTATGCTTTGCAGATTATAAGGGCCGCGGTCATCACTCACAACACAAGGCTTCTTGAAATGGCCGGGAATATCAGATGCCGCTTTCCGGACGTTTTCAGGGAACCCGGAACATTGCTGTATGAAACCAGGCTGACAAACAATTATCGGTTTTTGTTTGATCATCATATGGTTCTGCTTTCAAAACCGTTTCCGGTTTTCTTAAAAAGCGGTTCCTGTACAGTTTCCCATAGTCATAAAGATATGTTTTCGATTATCATTCCGCCGTTCTTATTGGATTTAGGGACGGCCGGATACGGTTCTCCGGTGAATGATTCCTGGTTGCGGACTTCGTTAGCTCATAACAGCATCAGTGTAGACGGGAAGCAACCGGCCCCCTTGGTAAACACAACAATCAGGGAAACGGATTATGGGGTAGAAGCTTTTACAGAAGAGTGGCCCGGTATAGATTTCGTCAGCCGTTCATTGACTGTGGAAGGGCAGTTTGTGAAAGATTGTACGGAGATACGGGCGTCAGCTGAGCATATTTATGAATGGACATTTCACAGTGAAGATGAAGTGGATTGCAACCTGGACGGAAGGACAGCTGAATTGACGGGAGGGGCTGCTTACCGTTATTTTTACAATACCTGTAAACTGGATTTTTCAAAAGACCTGACTGTGAGTTATAAGGATAAGAATGGACATACACTAACGGTTTCCGTTCCATATAATCCGGGAATTGAGATTTATACTGCGCAGACTCCGGGTAACCCTGCTGACACGATGAGAAATACTATATTATGCAGGGCAAAAGGCAAATACGTGAAATTTGTCGTTGTTTATTCGGCAAAAAACATTGGATATTCCAAATAATAATTTTTGTGCGATGCTTATTTATAAATGGTATAATAATTTAACAAACTAATCATGGAATTAATAACAAAGAGGAAATTATTGAAAAGTAAGTAAAACGGAAATATATTTCGCTTTTCAAATAATGGTTATATACCAGAGGCTTTTATGGCAACGCAGCAAACAGACTTTGTCATTACCTGGATAAAGGATAATGATTCGAACTGGCTGAATGAAAAAAGTAAATATCTTTCTGAGAATACCTCAGGAGACGGTTATGCAAGGCAATACCGGAACTGGGGACTTTTGCGCTACTGGTTTCGCGGGGTTGAAAAGTTTGCTCCCTGGGTTCACAAGATCCACTTTGTTACAGAGGGTCATTTACCGGGTTGGCTGAATACAGGGCACGATAAGCTGAACATTGTAAAGCATGCTGATTTTATTTCCAAACAGTATCTTCCTACTTTCAATTCCAATGCAATTGAACTGTTTATGCATAAAATTCCGGCTTTGACGGAACAATTTGTGTATTTTAACGACGACATGTTTCTAATTAACAAAGTGGTTCCTCAAGATTTTTTTAAAGACAATCTGCCCTGTGATCTGGCAGTGTTAGGCGCGGTTTTGCCACAGGATGAACCGGTCACCAATATTATATTTAATAATGTTAAGATTATAAACCGGTATTTTAGGAAAACAGATTTAACGATACACCAGTGGAGAAAAGTCCTTTGTCTTTGCTACGGGAAACTGCTGGTACGGTCGCTTTGCCTGTATCCGTTCAGCAGGCATACCGGATTTTTTGATCCCCATCTGGCGATTCCTTTCACAAAAAACACCTTTGAAACCGTTTGGAATCACATACCTGATGAGTTGTCCGAAACCTGTATGCACCGGTTTCGTTCTCCGGATGATTTGAGCATCTGGCTAATGCGCTACTGGAGTCTGGCAAAAGGAGAATTTGTTCCCCATGCGATGCCGGGGAAATATTTTGAGATTGGTAATCCTGACCTGGTTCCTTTTATCAGGAACCAAAAAGGAAAGATAGTTTGCTGCAATGACGTAAGGGACGGATTGGATTTTGAGACAGAAAAACGCAGGCTGGCGGAAGCCTTTGCTTCGATACTGCCGGAAAAATCCCGGTTTGAAAAATAAGAGGATACTGTGATATGCGTGATGCGATTGATTTTGTAATAACATGGGTGGATGATACCGATCCGGTCTGGCTCGCTGACAGGGAAAAATATCGCGGGATTCCTGCCGTATCTGGCGACTGCCGCTTCCGGGATTGGGGGCTTTTGCAGTTCTGGTTCCGCGGCGTGGAAAAGTTTGCGCCTTGGGTTAATAAGGTCCATTTTGTTACGTATGGGCATCTGCCGAAATGGTTAAATACAGATCATCCTAAAATTAACATTGTAAAACACACAGATTATATTCCGGAAGAATATTTGCCGACGTTTAATTCGCATACGATTGAACTGAATCTTCACAGGATTCCGGATTTGGCGGAGCAATTTGTTTATTTTAACGATGATATGTTTTTGTTAAATGCAGTTACTCCGGAAGATTTTTTTAAGAACGGTTTGCCAAAAGAAACGTGCGGTCTGGATGTACCTCGATTTGACAGCCGGTCCATAGCATTTATTGACTCGAATAATATCGCCCTCATTAATGACAGATTTGATAAAAAGCAGTTTATAAAGCAGAGTTTCCGGAAAATTTATACGCCGGTAATCGGCAGAAATAAGTTTATTAAAAATATATTTTTAGCACCGTTTCCATATTTTACGGGATTCTTTAACCATCACATTGCCTGCTCGTATCTCAGGAAATCGTTTGAAACCGCTTGGAAGCTTTATCCGGAGCAGTTAGACGCGACCTGCCGCTGCAGGCTGAGACAACGGACCAATGTGAATCAGTGGCTGATTAAAGACCTGCAGTTTATGCATGGATGGTTTGAGAACAGAAGCAGCTCATTCGGTGACAGAATAAATGTACACAAAAGTAATATCAAGGATTGTTGTTACCGGATTCGTGAACAAAAACTAAAAATGCTATGCGTCAATGATAATGAGAGGGTCAAACAACTTGAAGAAATGAAAAAATGCCTTCAGGCTGCCTTCAAATCCATTTTACCGGAGAAATCTTTCTATGAACGTTAAAAATACCTTATTAAGATTTAAAAGGCACCAGTTTCTTTTCGAGGAACTGGTCAAACGGGATTTTAAACAAAAATATAAGCGGACGGTATTAGGCATGGGGTGGAGCATACTGTCCCCGCTTCTGACCCTTTTTGTGATGAATTTGATTTTCAGCCGCTTTTTCGGACGTTCCGTAAATCATTATACAATTTATCTGTTCTGCGGAAATCTCTTGTTTGCTTACTTTAAGGAATCAACGACCGGCGGCATGAATGCCCTGGTAGGAAATGCAGGAATTTTTACAAAGGTCAATGTGCCTAAGTATTTGTTTTTGTTTTCCAAAAATGTGTCTGCGTTGTTCAATTTCGGGCTGACATTATGCGTTTTCTTTTTGTTTGTTCTGTTTGACAGAATCCATTTTAGCATCCATTTTCTGGCGCTCCTGTATCCGATACTCTGCCTTGTTATCTTAAACCTTGGCGTTGGTATGATTCTTTCCGCCCTGTTCGTATTTTTCCGGGATGTAAAATATTTATATGACGTGTTTACAATGCTGTTAATGTACTGTTCCGCCATTTTTTATACGGTGCCGGACAAATATCAGATTTACTTTATGTTAAATCCGATTTACGCCTATATCCGGTATTTCCGGCTGATTGTCCTGGACGGCAGGATCCCGTCTTTAGGGCATCATGTATTATGTGCATTATATGCGGTTATGTTTTTCGGTATTGGCTGCTGGATGTACAAAAAATACAATCACAGATTTTTGTATTATCTCTGATGCAGAATAGGAGGGAACACGGTGTCTGTTATCCAGGCCGAGCATGTCTCGATTCGTTATATAACCGGCGATTTAAAAAATATAGGTTTTAAGGAATATCTGGCCCGTAAATGGAGAGGGAATTATCATGTTAAAGAATTTTGGGCAGATAAGGATATATCCTTTTCTATAGAACATGGGGATATGTTAGGAATTATCGGTACTAATGGCTCGGGCAAGTCAACGTTGCTAAAGGCTGTTTCCGGTATTATGCGTCCGTCCGAAGGCACATTGAAAGTGAAAGGAAATATGGCTGCCCTGCTTGAACTGGGAAGCGGTTTTGACAATGATCTCACGGTGCGGGAAAACACCTATCTGCGTGGCGCCATGCTGGGCTACACCCGTGAGTTTATGGACGCACAGTATGAGTCGATTATTGAATTTGCTGAATTGGAAGACTTTCAGGACTATCTGTTTAAACAGCTTTCCAGCGGTATGAAATCCCGCCTGGCGTTTTCCATAGCCTGCTTGGTGAATCCGGATATTATCATTCTGGATGAGGTTCTCAGCGTTGGCGACGGAGCTTTTCAGAAAAAGAGCATGGACAGGATGAAAACGATTTTGTCCAGCGGTGTGACAGGCATTTTAGTGTCCCATTCCCCAAAGCAGGTAAGAAAGATGTGCAATAAGGTTTTGTGGCTGGACCGCGGGAAACAGGTGGTTTTTTCGGACGATGTCGCAACCTGCTGCTATGCTTACGAAGAATTTTTAATTACAAAACGTTTACCTCACAGTAAAGAAGAAATTATGCGGCTTGCCAATGACTGGCAGGAAAGAGTGAAGGAAGACGGCGATGATGCCGAGCTTGATTAAGGGGCATATTTTGTTATGAAGCATTCTGACTATCTGTTTTCAGTTGTGATGGCAGTTTATAATGTCGAAAAATATATTGCAGAAGCTGTAGGCAGCGTTATTGACCAGACAATTGGATTCCAACGCAATATCCAGATCATTTTTGTGGACGACGGTTCAACGGATAACTGTGGTATTATATGCGACCGCTACAAAGAAAAGTATCCGGATAATATTGTTGTGATCCATAAAAAAAACGAAGGGCAGGCAAAAGCCCGCCTGGCAGGTCTTAAATATGCCCGGGGGAAGTATATAAACTTTTTTGACCCGGACGATATTTTATCGCTTAATGCCATGGAAAAAGTTTTGGAGTTTTATAAAACTTACAGAGACGAAGTGGATGTTGTAGCGATTCCCATTTTCTTCTTTGGATATAGAAAAGGCGCTCATCCGTTAAATGATAAATTTGAAAAAGGCACGAGGGTAATTGATTTATTGCAGGAATGGAAAACCGGACAGATGAGCCTGGCTTCTTCGTTTGTCAGGCGGGAAGCACTTGACTGTTTTAGCGCTGATGCGGAAATCGTAACTGCCGAAGATGCCATTGAACTCATAAAGATTCTTGTCAGGAAAAGTAAGCTGGGTGTCGTAAAAGATGCCCAATATAAGTACAGAAAACGCAGGGATTCGACTGTCGGGCAGGCACAAAGCAGGAAAGGCTGGTATAATACCTATTTAACCCATTTTTCTGAGTGGGCTTGCAACTATTGTAAAAAAACAATAGGATATGTGCCAAAATTTGTTCAATATACTGTGTTGTATGATTTGCAATGGAAGTACAGTTCTGTCGGTATTCCGGCAGGTATTCTTACAAAGGAGGAGGAAAAGCAGTATCGTAATCATTTATTTTCACTGGCCCGTTATTTTGACGACGACGTCATTTTGTCCCAGAAATCAATTAATGATGAGCATAAGTTGTATCTCTTAAAAGAAAAATACGGAAAAGACCCGGCGTTAGTAAGGGAGCCGGAAACAAAAGAAACAGAACTTTGCTATAATGATGCAACTGTTTACAAGCTGTCTGATCTTTTGGTTACCGTCCGCCGTATCGATATAATCCGGGATAAGATTTTTGTTGAGTATACCCAGGTGATTCCCGGCGTTGCCCTTCCGGCCCCCCACTTTTATGTTGATGTTTCGGGTTCGCTTATCCCTGCGGAAGTTGAACCATACGATAATACGATTTATTCGGTAGGTATCAGTATCGGAAAATTAGTTGCCTGTAAAGCCTTTCTTCCGTTGCCTCAAAAAGGGCAGCAGTATTGTATCAGTTTTATAACCGGCTATGATGATGTCAGGATAAAACAGTCAAAAACAGATTATGGTAAATATGCTCCTCTTACACTGAAAGTTAAGGGCGCACATTATTATAAAAATGGTATCATGCTTGAAACAAATGACAAAGGATTTGTTGTCAGGAGAGTTTCTGAATATGAAGCGTCACTAAAAGAATTAAAACATAGTTTTTCGTTATTGCTGAACAATGATATTGCCGCCAAAAAAGCGGCTTTTGCCCGGTTGGCTGCACTTTGTGGAAGGTTGAAAAAGAAAAAACAAATCTGGCTTGTATGTGATAAAGCAGACCGGGCGGACGACAACGGGGAGGCTTTTTTTACATATCTTCAGGAAATAAAACCGGAAAACGTGGATGCATATTTTCTGATAGGGAAAGATTCACCGGATTTTGAGCGGATCAGAAAAATCGGTAAAGTTGTTCCATATATGTCCAAAGAACATAAATCCCTGTATCTGAAAGCGGATTATGTAATTTCTGCTTACAGTCATGACGAAATTAATAATCCGTTCTTTAAAAATGCGAAATATTATGCGGATCTGCTTCAGCATTGCCAATATGTGTTTTTGCAGCATGGGATTACAAAAGATGATGTGTCGGCCGGATTAAATCGTTTTCATAAGAACATAAAGTTACTTATATGTTCCGCAAGGGCAGAAGCCGATTCGTTTTTGCATAATGTGAAATACGGCTATAGTGAGAAGGAAATCGGATTGACAGGTTTTCCCCGGTATGACCGGCTGTATCACGCAGAAAAGGATGAAATCGTGATTATGCCTTCATGGAGGCGCAGTTTGTTTGGTTATTACCAGGCGGAAAAAAGCCAGTGGCATTTAATGCCGGGGTTTGAAGAAAGCGCATTTTATCAGTTTTATAATTCCTTGTTAAACGATGGGAAACTTCTCCGGGTAGCCAGAGAAAGCGGATATAAGATTAATTTTGTTCCACACCCGGTTTTTTTCCCTTATATTGATCGTTTTTCTGTTCCGGAGGAAGTTTCATTATGGGGAACGGAGGTTACTTACCGGGATATGTTTGCCCGGAGCAGACTGTTGCTGACAGATTTTTCTTCTGTGGCATTTGATTTTGCTTATTTGCGTAAGCCTGTTATTTATGCCCACTTTGACAAAAATCACTATGCAGAAGGGTATTTTGACTATGAACGGGATGGATTTGGAGAAGTGGAATACAATTTGGAAAACACAATTACCAGGATTATCGAATATATGGATAACGGCTGCCAGTTAAAAGACAAATACCGGAGACGTATAGACAGATTCTTTACATTTAATGATCAAAAAAACTGTCAACGTGTGTATGAAACGATAAAATCCTTACAGTAAGCGTTTCATAGAAATTAATGAAGATTTTCAAAATGGGGTGAAAATAATTGCTTCCGGTTGTTTCAATTATTATACCTGTATATAACGTTGAATCGTATCTTGCTGAGTGTTTGGACAGCGCCTGCAACCAGACGCTGAAAAACATTGAAATTATTTGTATTAATGACGGTTCGACAGATAATTCTTTAGGGATATTACAAAAGTACGCGGAACGCGATAATCGCATTATCATTATAAATCAGGAGAACCGGGGCGTTTCACATTCACGCAATGTCGGAATGCAGCATGCGAAAGGGAAGTATATTTATTTTCTGGACAGTGATGATTATCTCGCGCATGAAGCGCTGGAGACCCTGGTCAATACAATGGAAACCAGGAACCTGGAGATCCTTCTTTTTAAGGCTAACGTGTTTGGCGGGGAGGGTGTTGAGGAAAAGAGATTAAAAAAAGAGAGAGGCCTTTTCCGGAGGGTTTGCGAATATCCGTCTGAGTGTAAAGGTGAAGATTTATTCAGAAAGCTGATAGAGAATGAAGAATACTTAGCTTCTGTGCCGGTTCAGCTGGCAGCCGCGGATTTTTTAAAGAATAATTCGCTGATGTTTCAGGAAGGGATTGTCCATGAAGATGAAATATATGTTTTTAAGTGTTTATTGCTTGCCTTAAAAGCGGGATACACAGATAAGGCGTTTTATTTCAGGAGGGTAAGACAATATTCCGTCATGGATTTGAAACAGTCAGGAAAAATGGTTTTCAGTGTGTTTAGTTGTTTCATTTGCCTGAAGCAGATGCTCCGCTTTTGTTACTCTGCAAAACTGAAGGAAGAAAACGAAGAGGCGGTTTTTTCAAATATTGAACGCATTGTTACGACTTGCCGTAACCGGTACGGGGCGCTGAATGAAGATGACAGGGTAAAAGTTTTGGAAATGACCGGGAAGGATAAAATCTTATTCCGGGCGTGGATTTCAGCTTTATCTGATAATGATGAAAGGATAAGAAAATTAACAACAGAGATTAAACGGAATAATGTTAAATTATGGAGGCTTGAAGTCAGGCAGAAGTCTTTACAGAAAGAATTATTGAAAGTAAGATCGTCGAGAGGTTATAAGGTTTTAAGCAAGTGCTATCACGCGAGAGACATGATCAATAACGGAATTAAAGGCTTTCTTCCTGACAGAAAAAGTCAGACAGTATCAGACAGGTATTATCAATTGACCGGGGAAACTATAGATTTGCATGATCTGAACGAGAAAGCAAATAGAGTTTTGCTTGTAGAGTTTAACGATTATCACGGAGAGTGCCTGCCCGGTTTTTATAAATATCTTTCGGAATCAGGTTATGATGTTGATTTTTTAATTCATGAGAAAGTTTATAAAGAAAAAGCATTGGACATGATAAACTGTAAAAATGTTTATCATAGTGATGTTGAACTGATGGGACAGCTGCTGCAATTTATTATAAAACGCTATGAGGTTGTTATATTTAATTCTAATACATTTTCATGGGACGGGAAATGGTACACGGTATTACAGGAGTTTCCTTTTCTTAATAACTACCTCGATAAAATATATGTTCTGGAACATCAAATGGAATATTTAAATAAAACTTTGCTGGAAGTGGGTCATGTCTTTGTGTTAACAGATAAGTTGCCCTTGGATAAAAGACTGATTCCGGTGAATTGCCACTGGTTTGGAAGTTATGGTTTGTTGCCCAAGAATAGAGTTACCCGTTTTATATCTGTTGGAGCGATTGAATCTGTAAGGAAAAATTTTAAAATGCTTTTAGACGCGGTTGAGTATTTGTGTGATAAAGGCATAACGAATTTTCATATTACTGTAGTAGGCCGTGGTAAGTTAGATACTATTAATCCGAAAATCCGTCGTTTTTTCTCTGTGCCGGGCAGGGTTTCATATACGGACCTGTACGCCGAAATGAGAAAATCTGATTTTTTCCTTTCCCTGCTTGATCCTGATAATCCTGACCACGAGCGTTACATTACGTTGGGCACCAGCGGCAGTTTCCAGTTAATTTACGGCTTTTCCAAACCCTGCCTGATTGCTGAGAAATTTGCAGACGTGTATGACTTTTCTTCAGAAAATGCCATTGTTTATAAAAAAAATAAAGACTTGTTTTCAGCTATGTTAAAGGCAATTAATATGACAGACGCTGAATATGAGAAAATAAGAAGTAATTTGATTACTAAGTCGAATGATATTTATAACAGATCATTTGACAATTTAAAAAGAACCCTTTGTAAAACAGGCTTTGCGAGAAAAGATTTGATACCGGCCAAAAAAGAAACCGTATTGGATAATGTAATTCCCCCTGCTAAACGGATAACAACATCAGATAAAAGAGTCACTTTAATCAATTATTGGACCAACGATTCCGCTATCTGTAATAAAGACTGGTTATACCGGTTTATCAAAAATAATACCGGTATAAAACATTTGAATGTGTTTTCTCTTTTCGGTAAAAAAGAGTATATAGTAAAATACGCCACAAAAAGAGACATATTTTATTGCGGGGAAAATCTGGACGTTAAACGGGGCACGCCTGTTGATGAATACTGTGACTATTGTCTTGATTATGTGGGTTTATCGTTAGGGTTCGGACAAAGAAATGAATCAAACTATTTGCGGCTGCCATTATGGATAGCGTGGATTTTTGACCCGGTTCTCGATAAAGACAGGATTGCGGAACGTGTTGATTTTATAAATCGCAGCTGGAATACAGGTAAGTACGAATGCGCTGTCATCGCCCGCCACGATAAATGGAATATGCGTACTCCGATATATGAAGCGTTTAAAGACAAGATGGATATTTTGTGCGCCGGTAAATGGAATAACAATACAGATCTTTTGTGGAATGATTATAAAGATGATAAAATAAAATTCTTAAATGATTGCAAATTTACCATTTGCGCAGAAAATACTGATACGCCCTATTACGTGACAGAAAAACTGTTTGAAGCATTTTTGGGAGGATGTGTTCCCATATATGCAGGAGGAGATTCGCGGCCCGAGCCCGGTATTGTTAATCCGGATGCGGTGTTGTTATGGAAAAACGGGGACCGGGAGAATAATGAGGCTGTCATAAGGAAAGCCTGTGAGTTAAACTGCAATGAAAAACTGTACGCGGAGTTTATATCGCAGACGAAACTGCTGCCTTATACTGTTGATTATGTGTATGATACATTGCGGGCTTTGCAAGAAAAACTGATAATGTTAGACAGAGATTTGTAATAATCTTAACTGTGTTGCGGTACTGAAAATGGTGCATTATGGGGACAAGATGAGATGATGACTGATATTCCTAAAGTTTCCGTTATAATTCCGGTTTATAACACGCAATCCTGGCTGAAAGAATGTCTGGACAGCGTTTTGCGTCAGACCATGGATGATTTTGAGGTTATTTGCGTTAATGACGGGTCAACGGACCATTCCGGTTCCATTTTGCGGGAATATGCGGCAAAGGATACCAGGTTTTCTGTTGTTTCCCAGAGCAATCAGGGACAGAGCGCAGCAAGGAATACCGGTCTTAAAGCTGCCCGGGGGCAGTATATTTATTTTTTGGACAGCGACGACTATATCGAACCGGATCTGCTGGAAACAGCCTGCAGGGAACTGGACAGTAAGGATTTGGATATTGTTTTCTTTGATACATATGTTTTTGGCGAAAAGGGGATAAAGCAGGAAGAAATTGATGTAAGAAATGAATACTACACCATGAGCCGTGATTATCCGGAAGTATCTTCGGGTGAAGACTTGCTGTACGGTTTTCTGGAGAACGGTGATTTCTGCAGTTCTGTCTGCAGGCAGGTTGTCCGCAGAGAGTTGCTGATGGGGCATGGGCTGCGTTTTTATGAAGGGATAATCAATGAAGACGATCTTTATACATTTCAGGTTCTGATGCTTGCCGGACGGGCAGCGTATATTCACCGGGTCCTTTTCCACAGAAGGCTGCGATTGAATTCCACGGTAACCAAACCGCTGAGTTTTCAATCCCCTTATGGTTATTATGTCTGCGTAAAAGAGGCGTACCGTTTTCTGTCACAGCGAAACTGCAACGCAGAAAAATTGAAGAGGTTTTTATCATTGTTAAATAAATGGGTTAGATTAGCGCGCAGGGAGTATTCGCAATTAAAGGAAACGGAGCGGTCAAAAGTTGAACAGTTGACTGAAAAAGACAGGTTTTGGTTCCGGCTTTGTATTGCAGACTGCGTAAATAAAAATGATGATGTTATCAGAAAGTTAACGGCTCGCAATAAAAAAATGGAAGCGAAAATAAGTAATCTTGAACATTCCCGGTCATATAGGATAGGAAGACTGATTACGTTTGTGCCGCGAAAACTACGGGACTGGATTTCTCACCGTTAAAACCGGATCACAGCTATAAGGAGCAGAAATTATATGACTACTTACCAACAAAGAACAGTTTTGTATTTTTCGCCCCATCAGGATGACGAACTGCTGTCCATGGGAATCGGTATTTGTAATTCCGTAAGCAACGGGCAGGATGTCCATGTTGTTTTATGTACGGACGGGTCCAAAAGTTCCGTCAGACAACATCTGGCAGAAGGCAGGGAATGCAGACTGCATGCGGGGAATCATACGTATTCTTTATCGGAGGAAGATTTTATAACCGCGAGAGATAAAGAGTTTCGGGAAAGCTGCAGCGCATTAGGGGTTAAAGGTTCTAACGTTCATATTCCGGAGGACCGTTTTATTGACAGGAAGCTGACTGTTTCCGGCAGTAAAAGAGTCATAATGCAGTATCTTGATGCCATGGGGCCGGACTGTGTTGTGTGCACGTTGTACCCGGATCCGGAAAACAGCAGCCAGCACCGCGATCATAAAGCCCTGGGATATGCCGCGGTGGAATTGTTTAATGAAGGATATATCCGTGAAATCAGGTTATTTACGGAACCGTATTATGCAGGGTGCTTTAAGCATGAAATGGATTTTATCCGGGGTGAATGCAGACCGGTTACGGTTTCCGCGACGGAAACCGTAACGGAAAAACTGAAAAAAGCCGCAGCTGCCTACTCCCGTTGGGAACCGGAGGCAGGCCGGTACGCGGTGGGTTATCACGATTATTTCCGGGCGTTTGACGCGTTTTTAAAAAACAGGACAGCATACTGCCATGTATGCGGGCGGGAAGCTGTTGCGCCTGAAAAAACAGTGAGCGGCAGCCGTTACAGGAAACTGATTGTTTGCCTGGATTCGTCCCCGGACCGGATTAAAAATACGGTTGATGCGCTTGCTGCGATTTATGAGCAGAGGCTCACGCCGGATGCTGTTATACTGTGGCTGGCAGCGCCGGATTTTCCTGACAGGGAAAAGAATCTGCCGGAAGAACTGGTAAAGATGATAACGGAAAAAGGTCTTTCGGTCCGTTGGTGTGAGGAGGGCCTGAAAGCGTGCGGCCAGTACTTCCGGACTGTAAATGAGTTCCCGGATGCATTGGTACTAACAGTTGACGGAATCGGAACGTTCCACAATCAACTGACTGAAAAGCTGTATTATTCGTATCTTCTTAATTCCCGGGCTGTTTCTGCCGGAATGGTGGTTATTGCGCCGGCAGCGTATGAATTGGGGAAGGCGAAGAAAGAAGCTGCGAAAGCGAAACGCGAATTGAATGATATTAAGAACGGCTGGTCATTTAAATCAGGCAGAGTACTTACCTGGCTGCCGCGAAAGATTAAACAGATGTTATGGAAGCGCTGATGTTACCTTGAAGCAGTGAACGGTCAGCAAAGGTGGTGCTTACATGAATTATCTGTGCATTGATGTCGGGGGAACTTCAATAAAATACGGAGTGGCTGTACAGAACGGAACCCTCCTGCTGAAAGGCGAGATGCCGAATGTCATTGAGGATAAGGGAGTGAAGCAGTTTACGGACCGGGTGGCGTACATTACCGAATTGCTCGGGCAGGAATATCATTTCCAGGGGATAGGGGTTTCGGCGACCGGCGTGGTAGATCCTGACCGGGGTATTGTATTGGATTATTCCGGTTTTTTCCCTCCGGAGACCCCGCTGCGGGATCTGCTTGAACAGGGCTGCGGTTTACCCTGTACCGTAGAGAATGATGTGAATGCGGCAGCTTTGGGGGAGTACTGGCTGGGGGCGGGACAGGGCGCGAAATCCCTGTACTGTATTACGTTGGGAACCGGAATCGGGGGAAGCGCCATCATCGACGGGCATCTGATCCATGGCGCGGCGTTTTGTGGCGGCGAAGTGGGGAACCTGTATGTAGGGCTGAAAAACGTATGGGAAAAAGAAGTGCCTACTTCCGTACTGATAAGAAATGTGGCAGCAATAAAAGGAATGCCGGAGTCGCAGCTGGACGGCAAAAAGATTTTTGCGATGGCGCAGGCCGGTGATGCGGATGCAAAGGCTGCGATTGCGAAACAGATGGACATTCTGGCGGCAGGCATTGCCAACATCTGTTATGTTTTGAATCCGGAACGTATTATTGTGGGAGGAGGTATTTCAGCGCAGTCAGACTATCTGTACCCGCTGCTGGATGCCGCCCTGCGTAAAAGACTGATTCCGCCGGTGTATGAAAGCACGACGCTGTGTTTTGCTGCCCTGAAAAACGACGCCGGTATGATAGGCGCCCTGTACAACTTTTTATTGAGAAACAGCTAAGTATTTTTACATATTGAAAAAGAGTTTTAATTATTGACATGCCTAAAAATAACTTGGGAGAAGCAGGCGATGGATAATACTAATGTTTTGAACCAGCCGCTGATATCGGTCGTGATCCCTGTGTTCAATGCAGAACCGTATCTCCGGAGATGTCTGGATTCAGTAACCGGCTCAACACTGAAAAATATTGAAATTATCTGTGTTGATGACGGTTCGACAGATCATTCGCTTGAGTTACTTAAAGAATACGCGGAGAAAGATGCAAGGGTCAGGGTGCTGGCGCAGGAGCATGCTTATGCAGGTGCTGCAAGAAATAAAGGCATTGCAGCAGCAAAAGGTGAATATATCCATTTTCTGGATGCAGATGACTGGATTGACAGACAAGCCTATGAAAAATGGTACAAGCTTGCTAAAGAAAGTAGTGTTGATGTTTGTGAATGTATGTATTATAAGGTTGACAGTCAAAATGGTATGTGCATAAGGAAGGAGCAAAGGTCTTACAGAAGTAAAAAGAGCGATTACCTGATTATCACTGATTTTCATGAGGATCCGAAATTTCTGATCGTTGGCCCTGATGTTCCGTGGAACAAGATTTATCTGCGGACTTTTTTAACAGATAATCAGATTCGCTTTGACAATCTCGTCTGCGCGGAGGACCGTTCTTTCTACTTCGCCGTTATCAGTAAGGTCAAAAGGATCGCAATAGTCCGGGAATACTGGGTATACCATTACGTTAATATCGCGACATCGCTGGAAGGCAGCGGTATCCGGCTTAAAAAATTTGATATTCATTTCCGCTCCTTTGAAACTGCCTGGGAATTCTTTCGTGATGCAACAGAGGATGAAAAGCGAATGGTGTTGGACGAATATATAGACGGCTGTGTGCATTTTGGACAAAAGGCGATGGGCACGGAATATGAAGAAACGGTCAAACATCAGATGTTTGCGTATTGGGGTCCGTGGCTTTCGTTGTTCGGGGATGATTTATTTACGCGCAAGTGGTTGAAAAGATATTTAAATATCACTAAAAATGAGGAAAAGAAATCAGGAAGAATAAAAATACAGCCCACAGATCTGACGGGCAGCACCAGGACGCTTGTTTTCTCATTTGATGAAAAATATGCCAAATATTTTTCCGTTACGTTATTGTCCCTTATTAAACATGTAAACCCGGATACACAGTATGAAATTATCGTTTTATATAATTTTCTTTCCCGGGAAAAACAGGAAGCGCTGAAAGGGCTGCTGCCGGACAATATGACGATACGGTTTATTAATGTGAAAACATACGCGGAAGCAATTCTGGGTAACCTGGATACTAAAGTTTCTTCCGGTTATTGGAGCATCCCAGCCTTTTATGATATGTTAATTCCGCTCCTTATGACTGATTATGAGCGTGTCTCGTATTGTGACTCGGATATGATCTTTTGTAATAACATCGATGATCTTTTTACCATGCCCTTTGATGGCAGCAAGCTGATAGCGGTACGGGATACGGTTCCGTTAGCATTCAGCAGGAATCCGGAAAACAAGTTTCTTATCAGGCAGACTGCGTTTATCCGTCACGATCTTGGCATTGACGACCTTAACAACTATTTCAACGCAGGCATAATGGTATTTAATTTAAATGCGGTTGACAGGGAAGCGTATTGGGAAAAGATGTTACAGTCCCTTTCGTTCCCGGAATTACCGACAGTTGATCAGGACGCGTTAAATTATATATTCAAAGATACCGTTAAGTTTGTTCCGGAACGGTTTAACTTTCAATACAGTTTGTTTAATGAAAGTAATGAAGCGGACTATCCGGACGGAATAGCATCAGAGTATTTTCAAGCGGCAAATTGTCCGGCAGTTGTACATTATACTACGCATAGCAAACCCTGGAATACGCCGTCCTGCGCTTTTGGCGCCTTGTTTTGGGGTTATGCGAAAAGATCCCCGTTTTACGAAGAACTCATTGATGAAATCCTGCTTGATAAACAGCGTTCATTACTTGAGCTAAACGAGAAAACAGAGAAAATAAAAAGAATGGAAAAGAAATATGAACAATTGCGAAAAAAGATCAGCGCGCTTGAGGCATCATTCTCTTACAGGGTTGGCAGGGTCGTTACATTTATTCCGAGGAAAATGCGGGACGGATTCCGCTGCTGGCGGGAACACGGATTTGCTTATACATTGAAACGGTATCTGGGAAAATGAAGAATCTGTGAACAGGAGCCTGGCCATGAGTTTTAAAAATTATTATAGTCAGCTAAACTCACAAACCGGAATCAAAGCGTATATCAAAAAGAAAATATTTAATAACCTGCTGAAAGAACTGGTAAAACAGGAAAACGAAATTGAGAAACAAAAAGAAACCATAAAAGTACAGGTAGCCGCGTTACGTAAGCAGGAACGGATGATCGACGCCATAACCCGCTGCGAGGGTTTCGAAACGTGCCGGCCGGTAAAAATCGTCCAGTTTACGCCGGGACTGTGGTATGGGGACGCGGTCAGCAACGTGATGATTGCGCTTCATGAGTACCTGATTGGCAAAGGATATGACGCGGAAATCTATGCGGGTGAAATCGATTCAAAACTGAAAAATGACAGGTATAAGTCCTGTCACACGTTACCGGAACTATTGCCTGACGATATATTTATATGTCATATTTCCATTGAATCGGGACTGATGGAAAGGATACTTCGCAAAATTCAATGCAGAAGGATTATGTTTTACCATAATATTACGCCGGCCAGATATTTTGAAGAGTATATTCCCGGGCTGGCAAAACTCTGTGAGGGCGGCAGGGAGCAGTTGCGGCGGCTGAAGGATAAATTTGAATGCTGCCTGACGGTTTCTGAATACAACAGGCAGGATCTGCGTAAGGAAGGATACACCTGCCCGGTTGGCGTTCTCCCGATACTGATCCCGTTTGAAAAGTATAAGCAACAGCCGGATGAAACGGTACTGGAACAATACCGGGACAACGGGGTTACGAATATTCTTTTTACAGGCCGTGTTGCGCCCCAGAAAAAACAGGAAGACGTAATTGCCGCCTTTGGGTATTACCACAGCCATATCAATCCCCGTTCCCGTTTGTTCATTGTCGGAAGCGCGGATGAAGGGAACCGGTATTACTTATGGTTACGCGACATGGTTAAAGAAAAGGGGCTGGAGGAAGCAGTATTATTTACAGGGCATGTCCCTTTTTCGCAGCTGCTGGCGTATTACCGCCTGGCAGATGTTTTTCTCTGTATGAGCGAGCATGAAGGCTTTGGGGTTCCCCTGATTGAGGCGATGTTGTTTTCCGTTCCTGTCGTTGCCTGCCGTGAAGCCGCGGTTCCGGAAACAGTGGGAGACGCGGGTATCATTGTGGACTCAAAAGAACCGGCTGCCGTTGCGAAAGCAATAGACCGGGCCGTGAATGATACATCTTTGCGTAAAACACTGCGGTATCTGATGCAGCGGCGCCTGGAAGATTTTTCTTATGAAAATACAGCCGGGAAATTTGACAGATATCTTGCCGCGATTCTGGAAAGGCGTAATCTTGCAGAGGAATTTCCGGATATAAAGCAGGAAGCGGCGGAAGAGCTTCTTTTGCGTGACAGCCCGGGTCTTCTGGTCGATGTGACAGAGATTACGAAACATGAATGGGGAACAGGGATCCACCGGGTCGTCAAAAATATATTCCATCAGATTTACAACCGGTCAGAGAATGTCATCCCCGTCCAGTATAGGTCGGGTAAATTTATTACAAGTTATTCATACCCCGGCAGGATGGAAGGTGACGAAGCAAAACCTGAAAAAACGCCTGAATTTAAGAAAGGGGACAGCATCCTGTTATTGGATAACCCCTGGGGCGAATTTGCAGGATTTTCCCATATACTGGATTTAGCTGCCAATACAGGCGGAAAGAGTTTTGCCGTTGTCCATGATCTGATCCCGGAGCAGTACCCGGAGGTCTGTGATTCCGCAAAAATGATACGGGAACATACCGGCTGGCACAATATGCTGTTGCAGAAAGCCGATGCCGTCATTTGCGTTTCCCGGACGACAGCGGATTCCGTTGCCGGGTATTATGAGCAGATGAAATACAGACGTTCTAAACCGTTATCTCTGTATTATTTTCATTTGGGCGCTGATGTTCCCGCAGGGGAACAGATCCCCCGGAAGGAAATACAGGATTTTGTGAATAAGGGAAAAACTTTCCTTATGGTAGGAACACTGGAACCCCGTAAAGGACACATGGCAGTATTACAGGCGTTGCAGAAGCTTCCGGATGAAATACGCAGGGAGCTCCATCTTCTTATCATAGGCGCCAATGGATGGAAGAGCGATGAAATCCGTAAAACACTGGAGCTGCCGGAGTTCAGGGAAAATGTCCTTTGGCCCAGGGATGTTTCTGACGGGGAGCTGCGCTGGGCCTATGCCCATGCGGACGCATTGATAGCTGCTTCACTGCAGGAAGGTTTTGGCTTGCCGCTGGTGGAGGCCGCCCATTTCGGGATCCCCCTGATTTGCAGCGATATTCCGGTTTTCCGGGAGGTTACGCAGGGAAATGCCGACTTCTTTAAGGCGATGGACGCGGATGCCCTTGCGGAATGCCTTACAAGATGGCTGCAGACAGACCGGCATCCTGATCCCCGCAAAATCCCCGCTTATCCGTGGCAGGAATCGGCGCGGGAAGTCCTGGATATCCTTGCAGGAAAGACGGAAGCGTATAAGGTGTTGCAGTGATGTGAACAGCAAATTGGCTGTTAGTTTTAATAATTCTCACGATTTATATATACACAACAGGCTTTGTAATGAGAAGTGAGGGGATTATTTGTTAAAAATCATATTATTATTATCTCTGATTCCTGTTTATTCTTATTATGTTGTATTAAGATACAGGAAGATAATGATTGATTCCGATTTCTGTAATTTAATATTGGAAGCTAATGATATTCTTCATGGGAATTTTTTCCTGAATGACTGGCAATTGACCGGTCTGACTTTCATTACTACGGATTTGCCTTATTATGTGCTGACGACGTTTTTTTCCGGCGTTACTGTAAAAAGCTACGTTTACGCGTCGGCCTTAATGTTTTTGGTATTTTTATGCTCCTGTTATCTGTTGATTAAAGACATAGTCAGTGAAGATAATTTATGCAAAGTATTGTTTATTTGTATTGTATGTTTTCCCTCCGACTTTGCTTTTATGGGCATGAGATCCCACACGGCGGACGTAACGTTGGCGTTATTGGGGCTGTATGTCATTTGTAATGGCGGAAAAAAGAATAGAACGTTGAAAGGGCACTCTGCTTTTTTAGCCTGGTTGCTTTTTACACTGGCGGTTACGGGAGATTCGCTCTGTATTCCGTTTGTTATATTGCCAATCTTATGTATAAGCTTGGTAAATAGTATTGGAAATTATGTGAATAATACAGCCTTACAAAAAGATGATGCAATAATATGCGTCATTGCGTTATTATCAGTAGCAGCAGGAAAGATATTGGAAAAACTTTATTTTGTTTTGGGAACGGCCAGTAAAAACTCTTTTCTGGAAACCAAAAATTTTATTGCATTAGGCCAGGTATATTCTAAACTTGTCTTGTATTTACAGTCGTTGTTAAAGCTTTTTAATGCGGATTATACCGGCACACGGTTGTTTTCATACGAAGTGGTCTTTTACTTTTTAGGTGTGCTGGTTGTTGTAATATGTTTATATTCCGTAATGTGGAACATATGTAATTATTTCAGGGGAAGGGAATACGATTGTATTTCCGTTTCGTTAAGTCTGGGTTTCCTGCTTGTTTCCGTGTTATGCGTTATAACGAATATTTATGTAGATCTCATGGGTACCAGGTATTATGCTACTGCTCCGGGAATACTGTGCGTTATAATATTACGGACGTTTTCCATAAGTGTAAAACCGCATTTACCTGTCATGAAGTTGCAGAGGATCACAACAGTTTTTTCACTGTTTTTAATTATTTTTGCCTGTCATCAGTTATTTCCTCTGCCTGATAAAAGCTACAAAGCAGACCCGTCTGTTGTCTCCTTAATTAACACTCTCAGAAATAACAGTTTAAGTCAGGGATACAGCGGGTTTTGGGCAGCTTCTTCTTCAACTGTTTATTCGCAAAACAGGATCAGGATAAGAGCCATAAGAAAAGAAAAAAGTAAACTGGCGCAGTATAAATGGTTTTGTAAGAATGAATGGTATAATGATGAAAGCAATTTTATCGTGGTAAACAAAGACGGGAAAGACAGTTTTTTCACCAGGAGTGATGTTGTAAAGAGTCTGGGCAAGCCGGTTAAAATTCTTTCGTCGGCGCCGTATTTGATTTATGTTTATGATAAAGACATTTCCAAGATGATTGTAAAATAAGCTTTACAGGAAAGAGAGGCATGCCTCAATGATTAGTGGAATAACGGTGGCTTTACTGGCTAATAAAGAGGCTGAAAATTTGAAGCAGCTTCTTCCGGAAATTATTGAGAATCTGAAAATAATCAAGGTTCCGTTTTCCATTGAAGTTATTGATACGGCAGAACCGTCAGACAATACCGAGGAAATATGCGCAGAGTATGGAGTGCAATATATCAGGCAGGAAATGCCGGGTTTTGGCGGCGCTTTGCGAACTGCTATAAAATACGCTGACAGGCAGCTGTTTCTGATTTTAGACAGCGACGGATCGCATAAGCCCTGCTATATTCCTATAATGTTTAATAAGTTTGTCACAGATAAATGTGATATTGTCATTGGTTCCCGTTATGTGGAAGGCGGAAAAACATTAGACAATATGTCATCTGTTATTATGTCCAGAATCCTAAACACAACATACCGTTTTTGTCTGGGAATCAGTGCGCATGATATATCGACCGACTATCGCATATATGATACATGCCAGTTAAAAAAAGTTAGATTGGAAAATGTTAACTTCGACATCCTCCAGGAAGTACTTTTAAAAATGAAATTGAACAATCCAAATTTAAAAATCGGTGAAGTGCCTATCACGTTTGAAAAAAGGATTTACGGAGAATCAAAACGCAGACTGATTCCGTATATTTTAAGTTACATAAAGACTTTGTGCAAACTTATGCTTATGCGGTTTATGATTATTAAATAATTGACTGTGCCGGAATAAAGACGAGGATGTTGTAAAAAAGAAGAAACGGGCCTTAGAAGCGCTTGCTGCATTCAGACGTGGCGGCTTCCTGGGGTGGTATACATAAATAGAGGATAAGGAGCCTGGCAATGAGTTTTAAAAACTATTATAAACAATTAAACACACAAACGGGAATCAAAGCGTATATCAAAAAGAAACTGTTTAATAATTTGCTGAAAGAGCTGGTCAAACAGGAAAAAGAGATTGAAAAACAAAAAGAAACGATAAAAGCCCAGGCAACCGCGTTGCAAAAGCAGGAAAGAATGATCCGGGCTGTTACCAATCATATAGAGGAAACAGTACTGTTACGTGACAAACCGGGCGTATTGATCGATGTGTCACAGGTTACGGCCCACAAGGTTTGGGTGACGGGGATACAAAAGGCCGGTGATAAGCGTTGGCTGACAGGGATTACACGGGTCGTCAACAATATTTTTCATAATATTTACGGTCAGTCGGAAAATGTTATCCCAATACAATATAAAGGAAACAGGCTTATTACGAGTAATTTGTATCTCAGCCGGTTGGAAGGTTCAGAAGAAAGAATCGACCAAACAATTGCGTTTAAGCAGGGAGACAAGCTTCTGTTATTGGACGATCCGTGGTTTGAATCGGATGCGTATTCACATATACTGGATCAGGTTGCCGGGACAGGCGGTAAAAGTTATGCTATCGTACATGATTTGATACCGGTGCAATATCCGGAAGTTTGTCAGATTGAAAAGGTGATAAAAGAATATACTGACTGGCATCACATGATCATGCAAAAAGCCGATGCCATTGTTTGTGTTTCACGAACAACGGCAGATGCGCTGGCGGAATATTACGGGCAAATGCAGTTTACGCGTACGCGGCCTTTGTCGGTTTATTATTTCCATTTAGGCGCAGATGTCCCTGTAGGCACAGAAATTGTAAGGGAGGAAATCCGGCAATTTGCAGAGAACGGCAGATTCACGTTCCTTATGGTAGGGACAGTAGAACCCCGTAAAGGTCACATGGTGGCATTGCAGGCATTGCAGAAGCTTCCGGATACAATTCGCAAGGATTGTCGTCTTCTTGTCATAGGCAAAAACGGCTGGAAAAATGAAGACGTCCGTAAAATGCTTGCGTCGCCTGAATTAAAGGATTGTGTCCTTTGGATCAGAGACGCTTCCGACGGGGAACTGCGGTGGGCCTATTCTCATACAGACGCATTGATTGCTGCTTCCCTGCAGGAAGGCTTTGGCCTGCCGCTGGTGGAAGCTGCTCAGTTCGGTTTACCCCTGATTTGCAGCGATATACCGGTTTTCAGAGAGGTTACGCAGGGGAATGCCGATTATTTTACGGTAATGAATCCGGATGCTCTTGCAGAATGTCTTATCAAATGGATGCAGACAGAGCAACATCCTGATTCCCGTAATATCCGCATTTACTCCTGGCAGGAATCGGCGCGGGAGTTTTTGGACATAATGGAAGGAAAAGTGGAACCTTATAAGGTGCTTCGATGATGGAAATGCAACTTTACTGTTGTTTATTACGTATTGATTCATTAATATTCTAAAGTTTTGGGAAGGGCTTGTTTATGTGTTCTTTCAATCATAAACCTATTATAGTTTCCGTCACTTCGCATCCTGCCCGGATTCGTGAGGTGGTGCTGGCGATCCGAACAGTATACAGGCAGACAAGGCAGCCGGATAAGGTGATTCTATGGTTAGGGGAAGAAAAGTTTCCCAACAGGTATGAAGATTTGCCGGAAGAACTGTTGAGGCTAGTATCTGAAAAGGGCCTGGAAATCCGCTGGTGTGAGGATATAGGACCACATACAAAATATTTCTATGCGTTCCAAGAGTATCCGGATGCACTGGTTATCACGATTGATGACGATATATTGTATCCTCCGGACCGCATCGAGAATCTGTATCAGTGTTATCTGCGTTTTCCCAAAGCTGTTTCCGCCGGCCGTGCGGATTTCGTTCCTGTATCGGAATTTGAAGAAATGCCGCCGGTTACCACATGGCCGGAAGAAGTTGACGCGTGGGTATTGCAGCCTTCCATGCAGTTATATGCAATGGGCGTGAATTGCGTTTTATATCCTACAGTTCTTTTCTCCCGGGTATCGGAACTGCTTGATAAAGAAACAATCCGGCGTGTTTGCCCCTACGCAGATGATTTATGGCTTAAAGCTATACAGGCAGTGGCCGGTATTCCGGTGGTTGTAGCGGAACCTGACCAGCCACTGCCTATATCCACAGTGGAATCGCAGGACACGGCGCTGTGGCATTACAATTGTGTGGACGGCGGCAATAATGTACAGTGGAAGCAGATAGAACAGGAAATAGATGCCCGTTACGGAAAGGGCTTTTTACGCCGGAAACTGTTGGACAAATCTGTTGGCAAAAATCTGACCGGAAGCAAAGGATTAATCGATTTAGCGAAATATTTCCAGCAAAAAGTATGGAAACTTCAGGATCAGTACGCCAAGTATTATACGCTTCGTGTTGACATTAAGAATCTTGGCGGAAAAGACTGTGATCTGGTGGAACGGATCGTAACCCCAAAAGCTTTTTCTGCACGCAAACCCGCCTGGTTAAAGCCGAACGGTGTGACAATTGAGTCTCAATCTGACAGAATGAAGATTGTTGTGCAAGCCGAGGGTGACGGTGAACTGGAAATCGACCTGCTTGGGCGGGATATGCGGAATGCAGATAAAAAAAGATATCCGGTCTGGATCGATGTTCACTGGTTTGCTGTAAACGGGGCAGTCATTTTTAAAGATACGAAGACTGTCTGCCATGGAAGGCCTTTCGTATATAAAAAGAACGTGGCAGACGGAGAGCTGCTTGAGCTTGAACTAAAATGGACGGAATGCCAGTCCCCGACTGTATTGGAAGAAGACAGGAAATTACGGAAAGAAATTAACAGGCTGAAGAATTCACGTTCCTATAAGTTAGGGAGAATAATAACGTTCATCCCCAGAAAGATACGGGAGTGGATAAAAGCGTTAAAATAACAGCTGTGTTATTTTAACGGATGTTCAGTGTAAAAACATGCCATAAAATCGAACGTAAATAATTATGGTCGTGTTGCGTGCAAATTAGATAATGTTTTCCAATTATGATATAATATTGTCAAAGCGATTAATGGCGTCAGAAAATTTTATATCATTTTTGCTTTGAGGGGGATTCCCATGGAAAACTTTAAGCAGACTACCTGTCTTCCGTTACTGCGCAGCAGCTATAACGGGCTCACAAAATCGGAACAGAAGCTGGCGGATTATATATTGAAGAATCCGTCGGATGTGATGCACATGACCATGAGCGAACTGGCGGATGCCACTTCCAGCGCGGATGCCACCGTGTTCCGTTTCTGCCATAAGCTGGGTTTCAGCGGTTTTCAGGGCATGAAACAGGCGTTGGCGGGGGATCTGTTTTCCCCGGCTGAGTCTCTTTCCCAGGAAGTGAACGCGGATGATACCCCCCGGGACATTACCCGCAAGGTCTTCCAGGATATGATTGACGCCCTGCAGGAGACCCAGAAGATGCTGGATTACAAGGCGCTGGAGAAGGCTATCAATTATGTGGCGAAGACGGAGCGGATCGATGCGTACGGTTATGGGGGTAGCGGCAACGTGGCCCAGGATATTGCCCACCGGTTTATGCGGTTCGGGCTGGATGTGCATGCCTACAGCGATCCCCATTTGCAGATTGCATCTGCGTCCCTTTTAAAACCGGAAGATGTGGTAATTGCCATTTCCCATACGGGGGCCAGCATTGATCTGCTGAAGGTGCTGGAGATGGCCCGGTCACGGGGCAGTAAGATCATTCTGATCACCAGTTACCTGAAATCCCCGGCCACGAAATTGGCGGATGTGGTATTGACAGGACTAGCTAGGGAGACAAGCTACCGCAGCGAGGCCATGGCCTCACGTCTGGTACATCTGGCAATCCTGGACTGCCTGTATACTGGCGTAATGCAGCGCCGCATGGACGATTATATCGGCAATATGAAGCAGGTGCGCAAGGCGATCGCAAGTCAGAAAATGTAAAACATGGATTGCTATTGTAAAATGAACAGAAAACACTTATTTGATGCATTACGTAAAAATGTGCCAAATATATTATGCTTTATTTTAATAATTGTCATACAGATCGCGGTTATTCTTTATTACACCAATGAGCGCCGGAACTTATATATTGATGAAATCTGGACATTTAACACAGCGAACCACTATTATTTCCCTTTCCTGTTCCAGAATAATGAAGCGTATCTGGACACCTGGCTCCCGGCATCTTTTTGGGCAGACTCAATCGTTGCGACCGCGGATCATACTTTCAGTTACGGGTCTGTCTTTTATAACATGTCGCTGGACCACCATCCGCCCCAGTATTTTATAGTCATTCATACAGTGTGCTCTTTCTTTCCGGGAGAGTTTTCGCGGTGGTTTGGCATTATTCCCAATCTGATATTCTTTGTCTTGGGACAGGTGACGTTTTATCTGATAGGCGTTAAACTGTTTGGAAATAAACCTGCGGCGCTTGGTCTCTGCCTTTTGTTCGGCAGCTCCTGGGGCACTATTAATAACGTAATACTAATCCGCATGTATACCATGCTTACATTGTTTGCATTATTATTTTTTTATGCCCATTTGCAGCTTCTGGATGATGCGAAAGAACAAAAATCTTCCAAAAAAACGTTGCTTTTTCTATATGTCTGTGCAATTTGCGGATTTTTGACCCATTATTATTTTCTAATTTACGCATCGTATCTGTTTTTGGGGACCGTAGCCCTGTTGGTTTTCAATCACAGAAAGCATATTATTGCCCGGTATTTTTTCACCCTGCTTGGCGCGTTGCTGTCGTGTGTTCTTATTAACCCCTGCATCCCTGCGCAGATTTTTGGTTTCACGGGGCATTTAGGTACTGAAACATGGCACTATTTATTACGATCTGATTTTATGCGCCGTGCAGCTGTTATGTCCAGATTTATTTCTGAGGATTTATTGGGGCATAAGGCGCGTGTGGTAATCTTCCTCATAATAGTTTTGTTTTTAGCTAAAGTTATATTGAATGTATTAAAGAAACGCTATTTGGATGCTTCGGATACAGTAACGGCAGCAAGGGAAAAAGAGAGCGGGGATTTGTCCCTGTCCATTCATCCCGGAAATGTTTGTCCGGGAGTATTTTTGGCAGCGGTTGTTTCTTCCGCTTATTTTATTACTGCCGCAAAAATAGTTCCCTACTACCAGAACAGATATATGTATATTATCCATCCGTTTATTCTGATTTGCGTGTTCAGTATCTTGCGAAGCCTGTTACAAAGCCTGCTGTTACGAAAAGGGCTGAGTCTGGTTCTTACTGTTCTGATAATTCTGGGACTGAATATTAATTTTTATAATCGTAGGAATATGGTATTGTTGGATGATTCACATTTTAAAATGCTGGATACTATACGAAACAAATATTCAAATGTAAATATGATTACGGTTACTAATACTTCCAACTGGTGGCCGGTTGTCAGCAATATTTTAGTGTACAAGGAAGTTCCTAATACGCTCATGATGGACGAAAGCAAATTGACGGAAATAGACAGGGTAGTCAAATCCTTACCTTCAAATCCGGATTCATTTTTAATGTACCGGGGTATTTCCTGCAAAACAAAACCAAAAGATTTTATAAAATCAGTTAAAAAGGCAACCGGTTTTAGTAAGCATATTCAATTCGGGAGACAGCTATTTGGAGAGGTTTATTTGTTTTCCCGCAAATAAATTCTGTGGATTCAATTTATAGTTTAAGTTAAAAGAGTTTTAAAATTATTATCATAATATGCAAGCGGAAAATACGTTGGCAGAGCTTGACAGAAAACGCAAAATGAAAGAACAAAGTATTGGCATCATTGAAACTTTAAACTGGACGCCGCTCCTGATGGACTGGTTCGATACCCATAAACGTGACTTGCCGTGGAGAACGGAGAACCCCCGTGACCCGTACAAGGTGTGGGTCTCGGAAATCATGCTGCAACAGACAAGAGTAGAAGCGGTGAAGGATTATTATACAAACTGGATGGAGCATTTCCCGGATATTCCCACACTGGCGGCAGCTGAAGAAGATGATGTAGTGCGGCAGTGGCAGGGGTTGGGATACTACAGCCGCGCCCGGAATCTCCATACGGCAGTGCGGGAAGTTATGAAGACCTATGGCGGCAATGTACCGGGGTCACGGGAAGAGATCCGCAAGCTGAAAGGCATTGGCGACTATACCGCCGGCGCTATCCTCAGCATGGCCTACGGAAAACGGGAGACTGCGGTGGACGGAAATGTGCTGCGGGTGTTTGCGCGCATTTATAATATTGAAGAAAACATTCTTTCCGCCAAAGTAAAAAAAGGAATAACAGAACTGGTGAAAGCCCGGCAGGATGCAGAACGCCCCGGCGATTTTAACGAGGCGCTGATGGATCTGGGGGCGACAGTCTGCATTCCGGGGCAGCCCCGTTGTGAGGTGTGCCCTTTGTCCACGGTGTGCAAAGCAAAGGTCGCAGGAAAGGAAGCAGAGATTCCGCTGCGGGTTACGAAGAAAGAAGTGCCGGTGGAACCGGTTACGGTGTTTGTGGTGAGAGCAGGGGAGTTGTATTTGTTGCACCGGCGTCCGTCCAAAGGTCTGCTGGCTGGTATGTGGGAATTTCCCAACTGTGTGGGAGAAGGGGAAAAGGGGAAAGAAGCGTTGACAGCGGAACTGGCTGCCCTCGCGGTGCGTCTGAAGAATGTTTCCGGCCCTGTAAACCAGATACGCCATGTTTTTTCCCATAAGATCTGGCAGATGACAGTATATAAAGTTAGTGCAGAGAAAGATGCCGGTGCTGATTCCCGTCTTCCTTCCGTCTGGCGCTGGGTTCCGGTGACGGAACTGGCGGATTATAACCTGGCCGGGCCCCATAATAAAATCCTGTCTTTACTATAATTATAAATAGAAGTTAAAAAGGACTTTCCCGGGCAGGACAAATGCGAACCTTTACTTTTATTACGGATAACCTTAGAAAACCTTTACTTTTCATGGTAAAAAAGTTAAAATAAGTAAAGGATTTAAAAGGGAGATGGTTCGATGATTTCCTACGAAGGTTTGCTTGCCCGGCTCCGGGAAAAAGGAATCACAAAAACAGACTTAACGAAAGAACTGGGGATTTCTTCCCGGACGATCGCAAAAATTGCAAAGGGTGAAAAGCTTGGAGCCATAACGCTTCGGAAAATGGCGGAATATCTCGGCTGTGATCCGTCGTTGCTGTGCAGAGAAATCTCAGCTAACGCGATTTTACAGCTTTTGCGGGATGAAAAGAATGCAAAGATTTCCGGCGGCCTTTACCATGAGCTTCAGGTGCGGATGACCTACAATTCCAATCATATGGAAGGCAGTAGGCTTACGGAGGCGCAGACAAGGCTGATTTTTGAGACAAATACTGTCGATGTGGGAGACGGGATCCCTGTGGATGATATTTTGGAAACGGTTCATCATTTCCGGGCAATCGACTATGTGATTGATATGGCGGAGACAGAATTGACCGGGGAATTCATCAAACATCTGCATTACATTCTGAAACACGATACAGCAGATTCCCGGCTTCCCTGGTTTGCGGTCGGCGAATACAAGAAACGCGCCAATATGATAGGTGGGCGGGAAACTGTCCGGCCGAAAGACGTGCCCGGGAAAATGCAGGAGCTGCTGGATGCCTATAATGCGAAAACAAACGTCACGGTGAATGATGTAATCGCGTTCCACGCTGATTTTGAATACATCCATCCGTTCCAGGACGGGAATGGCAGAGTGGGGCGTCTGGTTGCGTTGAAAGAATGTCTACGTCACGGAATCATCCCGTTCATCATTGAAGATTCCAAAAAGCTATATTATTACAGGGGCCTGTCTGAATGGGGCAGGGAAAAGGGATGGCTGACGGATACCTGCCTTGACGGGCAGGATACGTTTATCCGGTTGCTGGATATGTTGGAAGTACCGCATTCATAAAAACAGAAGGCTCTGGATACATGCCCTATATAGATAAGGTAGAAATATTCAAAATTACACGTTAATACCGACAATAAAACAGTTCTGAAAGAATTATCTCACAATTCTACAAAATGTGTTAAAAGTATAAAAATCTCCCTGTTTTACGCTTGACAGAATAGTTATCAGTGGCTAGAATGAAGAAAAGAAATAAATTAGTCAAAATAAAATTAAAAAAAGAAAGAAACTATTCAATGTGTATGAGCAGGGAGGGCTCCTAAATGGGAAAGCTGGGTACTTACATATCGAATCAGATTAAGACAACCAGGAACACGTTCCGGGATCCGATTATTGCAACGGTCGCGGTGGGTATGGTCCTGGCTCTTTTTGTCTTTGTGGTGTGGCCGCTGCTGATGGTGGTGAAGCAGAGCTTCACGGACCTGGACGGCAACTTCAGCCTGCAGGCCTACGTCAACATCGTGACCATGAGCGAGACCTATCAGGCGCTGGTGAACACCCTGATGCTGGCGATCATCGTAGGGGTGCTGGCCACCTCGGTCGGATTCCTCTTCGCTTACTGCTCCTCGC
>JAEEGH010002739.1_pt1 | contig 47187 bp, 32 predicted proteins | sample 9134181 | NCBI WGS metagenome assembly JAEEGH01 (sample SAMN16246544, study PRJNA631951) | gut metagenome | biome: gut microbiome; feature: rumen; material: DP-attached | host: Bos | place: Iran: Karaj | collected 2018-10
GTCTGTCATCAACCCAGAAGGCAGCAATGGAACGAAAACTTGCAGGTAGAGGGCGAGGCAGACCAAAAGGCTCATTGAACAAAAAGACTATTTTGAATTTTGCGTGAAATTTCATGCAAAAATAGGATAAACATGTCTACAGTTTCTGAGGCAAACTTGATGGCAAAACCCGTCATCAGCATTTTCCAGCCGCCGGCATTTTTCTGCAGAACTCCGGTCTGAGCGTCTACGGCTTTGGTTACCTTTTTGATTTCGGTTTCCTGCTCCTGCATGATTTTCTTCTGCTCGGCAAGAGTGGTGTTGGCGTCTTTCTGCTGAGAATTCTGAGTATTTAAGTCCTTGCTGATTTCCTTTGTTACCTTGCTCTGCTAGCTACCGAGGTCAGTAACAGTTTTTGTTTGTGTCTGAATTGAATCGGTTACGGTCTTAACGCTGTCATCAAGTCCGTGAATGGCGGCATTGGTGGCCTCTGCCTGTTTTGCCGAGGCATCAAGGTTTGCTCCCATGGCGGCATTCGAGGAGGAAACAGCATCCTTCATGGCCGTCATATTTTCAGCTATTTTGGAGAGTGAATCCGTCAGAGCAGACGTATCGGAAGAAAGCCTAATTGTGCTGTCGTTCATTTTGAAACTCCTGAAAATAAAAAAGGATCTCGGTTAGGAGATCCTTTATGGGAAATGGTTTAGGTGGTGGAATTATTTATCAAGCTTTTCAATCAGACACTGGTGATCCTTTGTTTTAGGATTATAGTTAATGCCTATAAGCAACACATCGTTGGGATAATCACCATCACGATATCGACTGAAATACTCCTTCTCCTTAATCTGCTCCAAGGCTTCATCAGCACTAAGGCCATATTTGAATTCTATAAGCAGGATTGGTAGATTCATGTTTCTCTTCGGTGCATAAATCAGATCTGCACTTCCTTTACCGGACTGCAGTTCACGGAAGCATTCGTATTCACGTTCGGTGCGCCACATGAGACCGGATATAAGGCAGAATACCATTGATTCCTCACGGTTATAAGTAAGCAGGGATACATTAGGTGAATTATGAATCTCAGTGATGGTTTCTGCAGTCTTATTACCATCAAGATCTGTTATGGCTTTAAAAAGCGATTCTGAACGCTCAATTATAGGCATGGAATTAAACCATGGCTGAGCCTTCACCAGAGCAGAAAGAGCTGTTTTTATTTCTTTGTTAGGAACATAGGCAGTACGATCATCAGCTCCGTCATCCACACACCCGAGATAACCAAGACATACAAGCAACGAGAAAATATCATCTTTGTTCTCAATTGACACCATATCGTTTTGGAAAGTTCTGCAATTAAACTGAATGGTACTACCTTCAATAAGATGAATAATATCGTCCTTAATTCCGTCAAAATTCATGTTAATCAGATGTACTACATCTTCATTGGATGAAGTTCCGCTCCAGTAACTTTTGCATTTACCGTCATTAACAGCTGAAACTACAGAATTAGGATTATAGATATCGATACCATTAAGCTTATATCCTTCATACCATTCATTTAGTTCTTGATGACTAATATCGCATGACGGACTTCTTAAAATTTCTGCAATATCATCCTCTGTGAAACCAAAATATTTTTCATACGGTTCAGGAGAAAGCATATTGTACTCTTTAAAACCGTTTAATGCGGATTGAGAGTTATACTTCTTGATAGGAAGAATACCGGTAAGATAAGCAAATGCAAAACACGCCTGTCCGGATTTTGATTTAAATAAACCTCGCAGAAATTCTATAAATTTATCCTGTAAAGCGTCTTCATTCCGATAATCTCTGTAGATCAGATCCCATTCATCCATAATAAAAATGAATGGTTCGCCTGTATTTTTGCATATAACTTCCAGTGCCGAGGATAACGACTTCTTCCCGACTAAAGGATCACTGCTGATTAGTTTAGCGTATTCTTTGTTTTCCTTTAGATCACGAATAACCATGTACTGCAGAAAATCTACGATATCATCTATATCTTCAACGTATAGAGATCTGTCGTCCTTATACGAGAGATACTTATCTTTTATGGAATTCATATCAATGTATATGACATCATATTTGTTCAGGTGCTCGGCTTTTTTCTCTGGAAATTTTCAGACTGTCAAAATTTTCTTGCCGTCATACTCTTTAGAAAAATAAGCCAGAAGCATATCAGCTGTTACGGTTTTCCCGAATCTGCGGGGACGGGTTACGGCAAAGAAGCGTTTGTTCTTATTGATGTTTTCTGACATTTTTGCGATAAAATCCGTCTTATCTACAAAAATATCCTCGTCTTTGAATACAGGCAAATCAACAAATGAATTACCTTCAGCGGGATTCAGAATACTTCCCATGACTTTAACCTCCCCGAACTCAACACCATCGGCTGGCATTTTATTACAGCACCGAATTTTTATCCGTGATACAGGACGGTACCTTCCTGTGAACAATTATCCGTACTGTTCATATGTCAGTAATAAAAATGTTCTTTATGGTGATCTCTGTCAAATTTAAGTTTGAAAAACTGTGCATAAAGTGAAATTTTATCTCGGCTTAAATTTTTAAAATAACCCAATTGTGTTTATTTATCGCGGATTTGTGAATGCATGCTGCATGATGGATGCATCATAGTGCAGTTTTCCGCCTGATATGAGAAGAGTTCGTGTGTGCATGGAACTCCTGAAGCCGGAGATTCTCAGTCTGCTCATTTGCATGTATTCGGAAGAGTTTAATCCGGGAATCTGCAGATCGTGTCATTTTTTTGATATTTCTTTGACGGCGGAGGATCCATCCCTTTCGCCGTCAGATTATGAAAAAGGGTAATTCAAATGGATCAGCAACAGAAACTGAAGAACACTCAGCGCAGCAAGCTGATAACAAGTTTTCTTTCAACTTTTCATAGGAGGGTTATTGCCAACCCTCCGGGGGTATGCTGCATATCCACTCATATTGCCTATCTGCGCACTGCACGCAGTCAGACCTGCGGCAAATGCATACCTTGCGCCAAGGGACTTGAGCAGCTTGAGAACATGCTGCAGCAGGTGCTTGACGGTACGGCTGATATGGATCTTTATGTTGATATGCTGTGGCTTGCACAGACGATAAGAGATACGGCGGACTGTGCCATCGGATATGAAGCCGCGTACATGGTGCTGGCCAACATCAAGAATTTCAAGGATGAATATCTCTATCATATAAATCATCACAAGTGCCAGGCCGGTGTGTCGGTAAAGGTTCCGTGTATGTACAACTGTCCTGCCAATGTGAATATTCCGGGGTATATTGCACTTATCAGGGCGCAGCGCTATGCGGATGCAATCAACCTTATCCGGGAGGACAATCCTTTTCCTACATCATGCGCCTTCGTTTGTGAAAGACCTTGTGAGAGTCAGTGCCGCAGAACGCTGATAGATGCGGAAATAAATATCCGCGGATTAAAGAAGTTTGCTGTGGATCAGATAGCCGTGGACAAGATCCCGGTTCCTCCGCGGAATGTTGACACCGGTAAGAAAGTCGCGGTTGTAGGCGGAGGCCCTTCCGGTCTTACATGTGCGTATTTTCTGGCCCGGATGGGGCATTCCGTTGTGATTTTTGAAGCAAAGGAGAAGCTTGGAGGCATGCTCCGCTACGGCATTCCAAATTACCGTCTGCCGAAGGAGAGACTCGATGAGGATATCCGTGCCATTCTTGCCGTGGGGGGTATAGAGGTTCGTCTCAATGTACGTATTGGCAGGGATGTAACCACCGGACAGCTGGAAGAGGAATTTGATGCTGTATATCTTTCCATCGGAGCTCAGAAGGGAAGGGTTATTCCTATCAAAAATTACGATAATCCTAATGTTGCTTCAGCTGTTGAAATGCTGGATCAGATAGGTCACGGCAATCTGCCTGATTTCACCGGCAAGAACGTTGTTGTTATCGGCGGCGGCAATGTCGCCATGGACTGCGCCCGTTCGGCAGTGCGCTGCAATGCTGCTTCCGTAACTCTTGCTGTAAGAGAGCCTCAGGTTGATATGACGGCTCTTCCTTCCGAAATACAGGGAGCGATAGAGGAGGGTGTGGAGCTTAGAACCATGTATGCTCCTTCTGAAATAAAGACTGACGGAAACGGCAATGTGGTCGGTCTTGTCACCAAACCTCAGATCACGAGTTTTTATGATGCCAACACAGGTATGCCGATGGTTCGTGACGCTGATAAGGATGAATATGAAATCCCGTGTGATGTTATTTTCATGGCTATCGGTCAGGCGATAGAATCCGAACAGTTTACCGATTATGAAAAAACAAAACGCGGTACCTTCATTGCTGATGACACCACGGCGTTAAAGGATCATCCGGGCGTGTTTGCAGGAGGAGACTGTGTCAGCGGTCCAGCCACAGCCATCATGGCAATCGGTGCAGGCAAGATTGCCGCCATCAATATAGACAGATATCTGGGATACCACCACCATTATCATGTGGATATACAGATACCAGAAAGTCAGGGAAATATGCGGCATCATATGGGAAGGGTAAATTTAACCGAAAAATCTGCCAGGGAGAGGAAGAAGAGTTTCTGTCCGGTGGAGAACAGTATGTCCAGGGAGGAGGCTATGCAGGAATGCGGCAAGTGTCTCAGGTGTGATGTTTTCGGCAGCGGTACCATGAAGGGAGGGCTTTTGTAATGAGCGCCACGTTTCATATAAATATTGACGGTCATGATATTGAGGCCAGACAGGGTCAGACAGTTCTGGAGGTCGCCTCTCAGAACGGTATTTATATTCCGACTCTGTGTTATCTTAAGCATATCAATGAAATCGGATCCTGCCGTATGTGTGTGGTTGAGATAAAGGGGCAGAATAATCTTGTTCCTTCATGCAACACAAAAATATGGGACGGAATGGAGATTATTACCAATTCCGAAAAGGTAAAACTGGCAAGACAGTTTGTTCTGCAGATGATTCTTGCCCATCATGACGTGCGCTGTCTGAGCTGCAGCAAGACAGGAGACTGTGAACTTCAGAAACTTTCTAACGAGTTTGAACTCCCGCTGAATAATCCGTATAAGGCAAGATCAAACTTCAGACTGCCGTATGTGGAGGATAATCCTTTTCTGTCATATTATCCTGATTTGTGCATCGGCTGTCAGCGCTGTGTGAGTATGTGTAGCAAAATTGTAGGCAACGGTGTCCTTAATGCCTCAAGAATTGGAACCAAGACCTTTATTGAAGCACCTTTCGGCAAGGACTGGAAGGATACTTCATGCGAGCTTTGCGGCAACTGTGCGGCCGTATGTCCTACAGGTGCTCTTGTTACCAAGAGCATGCGCAAATATCAGACCGGCAATGTTGACAGAATTCTTACCACATGTCCGCACTGTGCAACAGGCTGTCAGCTGTGGCTTATGGTAAAGGACAACAGAATTGTTGATGCGGTTCCTGCAGACGGTCCGTCCAACAAAGGACTTCTCTGCACAAAGGGTCGCTTCGGATCCTATAATTTTATCCATTCTTCTGACAGACTTCGCTATCCTCTCATAAAAAACAGAGAGACGGGAAAATTTGAGCGGGCAACATGGGATGAAGCTCTTGATCTGGTTGCAAGGAAATTCCTTGAAATAAAGAAAACATACGGAGCCGACGCTCTTGCAGGTTTTGCATGCTCCAGATCTCCTAATGAGGACTGCTATATGCTTCAGAAGATGGTGCGCTGCGCTTTCGGAACCAACAATGTTGATAACTGCGCCCGAGTATGTCATTCGGCTACAGTCGCCGGACTTGCCATGACTCTCGGATCCGGCGCCATGACCAATCCTATTTCCGATATCACAAATGATGTGGATTTGATCCTTCTTGTGGGTTCAAATCCTGAGGAGGCGCATCCTGTGATAGGTATGCAGATCAGACAGGCTGTAAACAGAGGCGCTCATCTGATTGTTGCTGATCCGCGCAGGATAGGACTCTCCGGAAAGGCGGATATTCATCTTATGCTCAAGCCAGGAACAAATGTGGCGTTTGTCAACGGAATGATCCATATTATCATTGAGGAGGGACTGACGGATGAAGAATACGTCAGAACCAGAACTGAAGGCTTTGAGCAGCTTAAGGAAATAGTCAGGGATTACACCCCTGAAAAGGTTGCAAAGATCTGTCATATAGATCCGGATCAGCTCCGTGAGGCTGCCAGAATGTATGCCAACGCCAAAAAGGCTCCGATTATTTACTGTCTCGGCGTTACTGAGCATTCAACCGGAACCGAAGGTGTTATGTCACTTTCGAATCTTGCCATGATTGTGGGAAAACTGGGAAAGAGCGGTTGCGGCGTGAACCCTCTGCGCGGACAGAACAATGTTCAGGGCGCATGTGATATGGGTGCACTTCCGGGAGATTTTCCAGGATATCAGAAGCTCACCAATGAGGATGTGGTAAGGAAGTTTGAAAAGGCGTGGGGTGTTCCTCTCAGCCGAAAGCCAGGGCTTCATGCTACGGATGTTTTCCCTGCAGCTGTAAAGAAACAGATCAGGGGTCTGTTTATCTTCGGTGAGGATCCGGTTGTCACGGATCCTGATCAGGGACATGTCATCAAGGCTCTCGAGAGTCTGGATTTCTTTGTTGTTACAGAACTGTTTATGACAAGAACCTGCCAGTATGCTGATGTGATCCTGCCAGGTGTAAGTTATGCTGAAAAGGAGGGAACGTTCAGCAACACCGAGCGAAGAGTTCAGAGAGTCAGAAGAGCGGTTACGCTTGACGGAGAAATGCGTCCTGATACCGATATCTTTACCGATCTTATGAATCGTATGGGGTATCCTCAGCCTTATCTGACAGCAAGTGAAATTATGGATGAAATCGCGTCTCTGACCCCGAGTTTCGCAGGCATCAGTCACCAGCGTCTTGATGCGGGCGAGACTCTCCAGTGGCCGTGTCCGTCAAAGGATCATCCTGGTACTCCGATCCTGCATGTCGGAAAATTTACAAGGGGGCTCGGCTGGCTGTATCCTGCGCAGTATATTGAAAGCCGTGAACTGCCGGATGAGGAATATCCTTTTATTCTTATGACCGGACGCATACTTTATCATTACAATACCATGGCCATGACAGGAAGAACTCACGGCCTTGTGGAGAAGGAGGGGCATTCCTTTATTGAAATCAATACTGAGGATGCCGCCAGACTCGGCATAGCGGACAGAGAACGGGTAAAACTTGTTTCAAGGCGCGGAACCATAGAATCGGAGGCAAGAGTCAGCGACAAGGTGTCTCCGGGGGAATCGTGGATGCCTTTCCATTTCCCTGACGGTTTTGCCAATGTGCTTACCAATGCTGCTTTGGATAAATATGCCCGTATTCCCGAGTACAAGGTCTGCGCCATAAGAATTGAGAGAATTGCACAGGGATAGATGCTGATTTGACGGCTGTCCGCTGGGGTTTTATTGATAACAGATCCTGACAATCAGCGACCCTCTGCCGGACAGTATGTGTGTCAGCATCTTTCCGGTTTAAAGCCGTTCAGCTTTCTTTTGTATATTTCAATCTCACCGGCACATCCGGTTTTAATGTGCACCGGTGCAATACATTTCAGGGGAAGTCGCTTCAGCGTATTTCTCTTAAAAAAAAACTGGATTTTGGATTCGTTTGCACTGTATTTATGAGGAACCGTCTGTCTGTTGTTTCCCAAATGCCGCATGAGGAGTTTTATGTGCGGATGCAGATATGCTGCATATCCTGTCCCGCCCGATTTGCTGAGAGTTAATCTGTTATGATTTTCTGTTGCGGTTTCGGGAAGTCTTGTTCTCGTACATCAGTGCATCGGCTCGCCGGAACAGATCCTTTAGTGATGTGTCAATTTCGGGATCATACACTGCTATTCCGCACGAAATACTGATCTTCTCCCATTCATTTTTTGATTCGGCGGTTAAATTCTGCTGCTCTTCAAACTGGTGCAGGAGAGTATCTCTGATCTGATAGTCGCCATCCCGGAAAACAACAACGAATTCATCTCCTCCGATACGGAAAACAGGACTGTGCTTGAATACGTGGCAGATCATGCTGCTTGAAGCCTGTAAATACAGATTTCCTTTGTCATGGCCGTGCATGTCATTGATTTTCTTAAGCTTGTCGCAGTCGAATACGCCGATTGCCAAATCTATGTTTTCTCCGTTATCAAGTCGAGACTGCAGCTGATGAATAAATTCGTCGAATCCTGCTTTATTTCTGACATGGGTCAGGGCGTCTACAAACACTTTAGTGCTAAGATCATTAATCCTTCGCTGACCGTCCGTTATTTTTCTTTCCGCCTTAATGCTTTTTAACAGCAGCAGCAGTATCAGCAGAATCACTATGATGACTGCAAGGATCACTGTAACAAGATTAGCTTTGATAATGTCAAGGAAGCTGTGTTTTGCATCTTCTGTTGAATAATAGGTCAGGGCAGCATGAATTGTGCTGTCTGGAACTATTGCTGTAGTTTTTGCCAGTATGGAATAAAGCTCGGTATCACCTCTTCGCACTGCAAGGTAATAATCCAGATCCACTCCGGTATATACAGTGGTGAGGTTAAGTTTTTTACATTGCTTGGCAATATTGTTAAATCGGTAGTTGCTGATAATTACGCTGTCGGCTTCACCTGCAGCTATTGCCTCAAGTCCGCTGGTGGTGTTTGGAAAAAGTTTAATCTGCCAGTTGGGAAAATTATCTCGTAGAAACATTTCGTAATTGATATTGCCCTGGTTTACAGCAACTGTTACCTTATCCCTGCGTATAAATTCCCTTTCATCTGATTTGCGTACGACTGCATCCATTTCCGTTTTCATCAGCGCAGGAGTAATGATTACATCCATTGATTCAGCATCAGACGGAATAAGGTTTACCGGGAACATACAGTCGATCTCGCCTTTTTGCAGTGCTTGCAGGGCTGCCGAGGCAGTTGGATAGGCAATCATTTCAAAATCAAGGCTGGCATTTTCAAATGCACCTGATGCATAATCAAGATAATCCCTTAAAGCTCCTTTCAATTCTCCTGTAACTTCATCCCTTGCGCAGAATGCAAGATAGTTATCCTGGTATCCAATTCTTATTTTCCCATGTTTTGAAAGCCATTTTTTTTCCTCAGCATTGAGAAACAGATTTGCTTTTTGGTTTTTAAAGTACTTTTCGCCAAGCTGCTGATTGTAACTAATGTTTTCATCCTGTATTTTGCTCATTGCGGAATTAAGCAGAGGCAGAAGATCAGAACGATGTGAACTTAGTGCAAAAAAGTAGTCCGAAGATCCAATTTTCCATACAGGCACTGCTTTGTTGGGGGCAATGTTTACATCCATTGTAACGAATGCATCCAGCCGGCTGCCAAGCATCTGCAAAGATTCCTCTTCTGTTGATGTCAATTCCAGAATCTCAGGCTTGATGTTGCGGATTTTTGACCATTGGCGGAACAATCCGCTTTGAATGCTGTCTTTTGTTAAGCCGACGGTTTTTCCGTTTAAAGAGAAATAGTTATCTGATGTGATAGAGGTATTATTGGGTGAGATGAACAGATAGTATACTTCTGTTCCCATGGGTAAAGAGGCATACAGATAGTTCTTTGCGCGCTCATCAGTATATGATACATTTGCAAGAATATCGATCTCGCCCTTTTTCAGCATTTCAAGCAGTTCTGACCAGTTTCCTTCAACATAATCAAATTTCCAGCCGGTGTAGGCGGAAAGTTTCTGCTGATATTCATAAGAGTAGCCGAACCGTCTGCCGTATTTGTCTAACATAAAGTACGGAGGCTCGTGCCAGCCTGCCCGTACTGTCTTTTCATGGTTCTGTGCGGAAGCTGCCAACGGCAGAAGAAATATGAATGAGATTAACAAAAATTGCAGCACAGCTGTGCAGCGTCCCGGCATAGGGAGCAAACAGCTCCTTATTGTCATTAATGCACTTTCAGCGTTTTTACAAAACTGTTTCAAATTTATCATCAGCTTTTTCTCTTTTTGCAGTATTCCGTACATTAAAACATTCATCTCTTGTTTCTTTGGAATGTCAGCGCTTTATGTACATCTGCTTTTTTGCGGGAAACGGCTGCAAAATCCGCTTGACCGCCGCGTTTTACAGTCTGACTGTCGTCTGAAATCAACCTTATTGCTTTGAAACGTCAGGTTCAATCCTGATTTTTCTTCATGCTTTGCCTGGCTATTCTGCCTTAACTTTTCTGATCAGCATATATCAGCAGTATGCAGATCCTCCACGATCATTGTACTTTTTTCTGATTCGGGCTGAAAATTTATGCATAAAAAAATTTTTCGCGCGCGATGTTTAATCCCCTGAGCTGTACGGTTTCCTTTTCCATCTTCTGAAGAATACCGGCTGTTTTTGTACAGTTTAAATTAATACTTCAGTTTTGATCATATGATCATTCCGCGGACTAAAGTTCTGTTAACCACAAAACCATAGCTGGTTGAATACTGTTTGTTTCTGCGGATTTGTTATCCGTCCGGTTTGATTTCATTTTTAAATGCTTTACGATTACTTAGAAACAAAAATTTTGCATTTTCCACTCACGGTCTATAAAAAAAGAACATAGATCTCGTTGTTTTAATTTACACGTCCATCAGTTTTTCGTAACAAATGCTGCACGGAAGTGTTTACTTAAGTTATTCTCGAAGATTTGCTATTGTTTTTTTTTTTCGTTTGTCTGCATTGACTCTGAGTCTTGTCCAAACTGGTTGAATTTGGCTGCGAAGATAACACCGTTAATTTGCCTTTTGAATATCCTGACAGTCGCTGTTTCAAGTCATGTGAATGTTTACAGAGGATGATTTCAATCTACCGGTCTGTTTCAACTGCAGTGCAAAATGGTGTGTCTGCTATTATTTACAAACCAGCTATAGCCCTAAAGCATTTTTGCACGGGAGAAAGAAAAATGCATAATTCTGCTTTTCGGGGATTTATTCAATGTTTACAAAATCTGATACTCCGGTTAGATCCAGTACCTCCATTACAGCCGGCGATACATTTTTCATGATAACTGTGTTGCGGCGCTTCTTCAGAAGTTTATAGGTATTGATGATTATGCGGATCCCGGCAGATGAAATATATGTTAAATCGGAACATTCAAATATCATATCTCCATTCTCCGGAATGGCACTGTTGATTTTCTCCTTCCATTCATCCGCGTTTGAACTTTCTATTCTTCCTGTTAATTCCATAATGAAACTCCTTAGTTTTTTTACCCTGTTTTCAATACAGGTGTTATTGTATTAGTTATTCTGTTTTTATGTATGCCGGGCACAGCCTAATCAGGTGCTTATAGTGAAAATGTTGCAGTTGTCTTCCCGCTCGTATGTGATTTCCTTCATCATCTTTTTCACTATATATACGCCAAGTCCTCCCTCCTTTCGTTCCTCCAGAGGAATTGTTACGTCGGGATCCCCGATATCAGTGATTGGATTGAAAGGCTCTCCGTTGTCGGTGAAGGAAATTTTTACGGTTGTACTTTCACTGTCGATTGAGATTTTCACATTAATAAATTTTGCACTGCTGTGGCTTAGAATATTGGCTACGATTTCATCCGTGCAGATATTGATTTTAATGGCGGTATCAGTTGGAACACCATTGTTTTCAATTGTTTCCTCTACAAAATCAATAACTGATTCCGAGCAGAGTCCCTTGGTTTCAAAATCCCTTTCAAATATCATATTCCCTCCATTCTCCATTTTAATATCAGTTTCTACGGATTGCCATAACAGTTATATCGTCAAACTGCTTGGCACTTCCCTTGAATGTGTTTATGGCGTCTTTGAGAGCCTGACACATTTCAGTCATTGTTTTTTCCTTGTTTCTGTTGAGTACTGCAAGGGTTCTGTCAAAGCCGAATTGATCGTTGTTTTCGTTGGTGGCTTCCGGCACGCCGTCCGTGTAAACGAAAATAATGTCGCCACTGCCCAAAACCATTTCCTTTTCAGTGTATTTTATATCCTCGATTTCACCAAGAACAAAACCGGTTTTGTTGTTCAGGATTGTGAATGTATCGCTGTTCAGGGAAAGAATAGGATGATCATGACCGGCACTGGCATATTTAAGCACTCCGGTTTCAAGATTTATCGTTCCGCAGAATACTGTTACAAACATTTCAGCCTTGTTGTTCTGACACAGTTCATTGTTTGATTTCGTAAGGGCCGCACCGGGAGACAGACCGTCTTTCATGTTTTTCTGTATTATGGTTTTGGATATCATCATGAACAGAGATGCCGGAATACCTTTGTCGGAAACATCTGCCACAACAAAACCGAACTCGTGCTCATTGATCATGAAATAATCGTAGAAATCTCCTCCTACCTCAAGTGCCGGAGTCATATCCGCGTAGAGTTCTATTTCAGTAAGATCCAATGGTTCAGGCAGAACTCCATTCTGTATGTCGGAAGCTATTTTCAGCTGGGTGGCAACCTTGGTCTGCTGGTTTGAAAAGTTTGTGACCTTCTGGATGTATTCATTCAGCTTCTGGGAGAATGTTCTGAAAGATATCGCCAGCTCTCCTATTTCCGAATGATAGCCGGTGTAGTTATTCACGATGTTTTCAATGTGCTCTATTTCGGATTTGACATTATTGTGCTCGCCGAAATGCTGACCGATTGATGATAATTCCTCGATAGGCTTTGATATGTTTTTTTCTACAACTCTGAGAATGAGGAGTGTAGGCCAGAGGCAGATGTAGAGAGTTGCACCGCTGATAAGGTAGATGTAACTCCACATGGTTGTTTGATTGTAGAGATTGTAGTAGGAGAGAAAAATATAGGCCATTGCCGAGACAAGCAAAGCTGTAATAACGGATATCAGAACGAAGAACAGTATGAACTTTTCATTGATGGAGAAAGGATAGGTACCTTTTTTTTCTGCCTTTGCCTGTTTTTTCTGCAGATGATAGGAATATCCGACGAAGAACGGAATTCCTAATATAACAAAGAAGATGAGATGATTCATCATGGTGCTGAAAAATCCCATTCCGAACATTTCGAGGCCGTAAAATGCATGGAGTGTACCCCAGACCATCATAGTCAGCACCAGACTGATGGCAAACACAAGGCTCAGGTACTGGATTATTTTTTCAACATTGTTCAGACGGAAGATATTATCTTCGTTTCTCCTTAAAAATCTCCATACAAGAGCACCGCCGTATCCGTATATTATCTGGAAACTGAAACCCAGAGCCATAATGATGTTATCCATGCCGCCGTAGTAAAGATCGGAAAAAATATTGCCGGTGGCAGCTCCTACGGCTCCGGGAAATTTGAATATAAGTGCAAAAATAAACGGAAGAATGCAGTAGGGCCTGACCTCTGTGGTCTCTGACAGCCGCAGATAGTCAATAAACGGAATAGATGATATGAAGTATAAAATACTGCATACGAGTATTATAAAAATACAGTGTCTGATTCGCTGAAGTTTTGCTGTCATGTTTTGGTGCCGTTTACAAGTTTTGAATTCTCAATTGAACAAAATCAGTAAGTATATTCCCATTTCCGGGTTAGATTATAACCATGCTGCAGAAAGATTTGAGCCTGATATGTAACATCAGAGAAGCAGCCGCAACAGACCGCTTTTGGTCTTATAGCCATAGTTTCGTCAACTATGAACAGGAATATGAATTATCAAACCTGCGCGGAGCCTCTGTTAATGCATGATTCTTTCTAGCAGCGTTGATGCATTGTCTCCTTCTCTGTATTCAGTAACATATGATCTGCCGATATACTTACCGTCAGTTGCATCGGATACAATTCTGCTCAGACGGTTGGCTACAAGTGCTCCGTTTGCAGGATTACTGTCCTTTACTATTATAAGATATTCATCAATCCCAAGTTTTCCCACGTAGTCTTCGGATCTTATGCTTTTCCTGAAAGTTTCGGCTATTTTCTTGTAAAACTCAATGTTTGAAGACGGCTTGATTATTGTTTCCGTATTCAGTGGAGTCTGCTGGGTTACAACCATGCGAATGAGAATAAAGTTATCGTCATAACGCATATGGTTTAATATAAATTCATTTAACTCAGCAAGGGCCTCACATTTGTCGCCTATTTTTTTCGGCTGAACTTTGTTTCTAGTCATGATCCTTTACCTCAAGTCCGAAAAATTCTTCAAGTCTGTTCTTTCTTATCTTAATTATGGCTTTTTTAACCTTTTTTACCGCCGGATCGCAAATGCAGAGTGGTTTGTGCGGGGTATGAGGAAGAAATACAACAAACTGATGCTGCGAGATATCGGTGTACTGACAGTTTTGTTCTGATGGCAGAAAAGCCAGATCATTTGATGATAAATTATCGGTTTCCAGCTTTCCTTCATATGAACCAATCATATAACCGTACCTTTCCTTTCCTTCCAGAACAATCTGAACATCCGCATACTCCCTGTGCATTTCAAGTTTTCTGCTGTTTTGATCCTCAAGAATGTCTTCGGATATGGTTAGCGTAATATCATCATCCTGCAGACTGAATTTACCTGTTTTACCCTCATTGGCATATTCAAGTGCTTTATTGATCAGTTTCAGTAATCTGGGATTGTTTAAAGATATGGTTTTTATGTCAGTTACTATCATTAGCCCTCCTTTAAAATTTACTTTTGACAGCTGATAAAACCAGAGTCTGCATGATGTTTTTTTTCTTAGACTCTGCAAGTCTCAAGTTATCGGTCACTATAGCAAACATAATCAGCAATGACAAAGAACTGAAACGCTTTTTGTGAATTGTTACCCGTTCCGTATGTTAAGTGCACGTGTACTCAGCAAATTTGAAAGTAAATGAAAAGAATAAATTCGGTTCAGTAATTATCTATCGGTCTGTTGTAAGCATGTATCATGCGGGCAGTTTTTGAAATCTGTCCAGAAAGTAGTGTGACTAAAGACCTGCAGAATTGTATAATGTCTGCCGTTTTCTTCATGTTTTTTATGGGATCATATCGTTGAACGACAGTCAGAAAAATCTTGTTAAATGCTTCAAGCAGTTACTCAGAGAGGAGAAATACAGTTCGCAGGCTGAAATCGTTGAAGCAATGAACAGAATGGGTTTCAGTAACATAAGTCAGTCAAAAGTATCCAGGATGCTTACCCGTTACGGTGCGGTGCGTACGAGAAATACCAAAATGGATATGGTCTACTGTCTTCCTGTGGAGCTTGGTGTTCCTACGATCAACAGTCAGATCAAAAAACTTGTGCTTGATGTAAGTCATAACGGCAGTCTTATTGTGATTCATACAAGCCCCGGAGCTGCCCAGATGATAGCAAGAATGCTTGATTCCCTATCCAAGAGTGAAGGTATTCTTGGAACAATAGCAGGTGACGATACAATATTTATAACTCCGGTGGAGCTTGAGAATATAGATGATCTGTGTATCTCCGTGCAGGAACTTTTTGAGCAGACTGATTAATTTCCTTTTTTGTTTCATCGTGCCTGCTGGCAATATGGCAGGATGGTCCTGCAAACTGTATTCTGGTCGATAGTCTCAGATTCCTTCGGTGATTTTAATGCATCCCTTTCAACAGCATTATCTCAGACCGAACGGAGACATGCTGACAGTGGTTTATCAGCAGCTGGAATATTACTGCTGTTTTCAGGGCCTACGCATGAACGAAACGTAATTTATGGATCATAGCTAAAAAATATTTTGTGATACAAGGATCGCATTAATAAAAACTCACTTGTGCTCATTATCAAATTTTGATCCAATACTATTATTTATAAGTATGGAAAAAATTATGTTATTGGATGCAGTGAAAAAAATGATGGATATAGTGGAAATACAAGATAGTAGAGATCCTAAAAAAGTTCGTTATCCCCTTGGACCGACATTGTTCGCAATAATACTGGCATGGATGTGTGGCTATAATTCTGCACTTCAGGTTGAATACTTCTGGCGTTATAAGTTTAAAATTTTAAAACAGAGTATACCGAATTTTCCAGACAGCCTGATATCTCATGACACGGTTAACCGGCTGTTGAGCTTGATAGTTGTTGATGATTTAAAATCAATAATGGGACATTTTGCAGAGCTGGTAATAAATAACAAGGGGTATAACGAACTTGGAATAAAACGAATAATATCATTGGACGGACAGACACCTAAAGCAGCTGAGTATGAACCTAGGAAGGGATATCTAGAGTTTTCCAATGATGATCGTCGCCTGCATCAGAAGCTGTATTACGTAACCTTGTTTGATTCAACCTGTGGATTATCTCTCGGGATGGAAGAGGTAGAGAAAAAAGAGAATGAAAACAAGGCGTGTGTGCGTGCAATAAAACTGTTCGATTTGCAGGGAACGATAGTTACAGCCGATGCACTCAATACGCAGCGAAGTGTTGTGGATGCAATAATGGAAAGAGGCGGAGATTATGTTTTAGCCTTAAAGGATAACCACAAATCCCTGAAGAAAGTTGTGAAGGAGGCATTAAACAATCCGGAACTGATGAGTGAGTACGGACAAACTTATGTAAGTGATGTGGAAATTGCACACGGGAGAATAGAACAGAGGACCGTATACGCTTTGCCGGTAAGTGCTATAAAAAATAAAGTTCCATTAAAGGATTGGAAGAAAGATGCACAAACAGTATTTATGGCAGTAACAGAAAGTGAAAATAAAAAACATCAGGTATCAAGAGAACCAGAAGTCAGACTGTTCATATCTTCACTTTCGTTTGATAATCCAAATATAGCAGCATTGGGATATCGTGCAATAAGGGAACATTGGCATATAGAAAATAAATTGCATTGGTGTCTAGATATGGATTTCGGACAGGACCATATGCAGATCAAGAACAGAAATTACCTTAGAAACTGCGAGATGTTATCAAGGATTGCGTTGAATGCTATAAGGCTGTTGGAGCCAAAATTCAGGAGGCCAGGCAGAAATGAATCTGTTTCGTTGTCAAACGTGAAGCATTGTTTAGATTGGACACTTGACGAGAACATAATGACGGTTGCCAATCTATTTGTAGAAGGCAAGATCTAAATCTGACAGAGTGCAAATGAAATCAAAAGGTTCGATTGGTTGGCAGAAGAAACAAGATGATTGACGACGATTCCAAAAGCGGAGATTACGACATGAAAATCAAAATTTTTCAAAAAAGCAGCAGAAGAGTTGAGAGATAAATCTGATGGTCATGCGTAGGCCCTGTTTTTGTAGTAAGCCAGATCACAGTTTGAATGTGATCAACTGTTAGTTTTTTCAAATGCCCTATATCATGTCATAACCGATATGTCTCGTTTTTTTTTATTTCAGTAAGCGGTTTTCAGTGCCACCTGTCTGGTAAAGTCACATCATCTTGCGTTCGTAATCATTTTATTATCATGGGAGTTAACATATAAATGCAGAGTTACAAAATTGTCTTGCCTTTATGCATTACGTGGATGTCTGCAGCGTGGGCAAATACTGCGCCTGTGGCTGATTTTGACATTTCCTACAACAAGAATCTGAAAATTACTCTGACAAACAGTTCTACAGATCCTGACGGCAATGCGCTGAAATACAAGTGGAACTTCGGAGACAGTACCACATCAAAGGAGCAGAATCCTGATCACACATATGCAAAATCCGGCACCTATAAGGTTTCTCTCAAGGTAAGTGACGGTCAGCTGACAAATACAATTTCAAAAAAGGTAACGGTGAATTCTTATCCTGTATCTGATTTCGCTGTTGTTTCTCAGAATGATCTTCAGGTCAGCTTTGAATCTCTGGCATCAGATCCTGACGGTGACGCACTGAAATACAAGTGGAATTTCGGGGACAGCACAACCTCGAAGGAGCAGAATCCTGTCCATACCTACGCAAATGGCGGCACCTACAAGGTTTCTCTCAAAGTAAGTGACGGCAAGCTGACTAATACATTTTCCAAAAAAGTGACGGTGAATTCCGATCCGGTATCCGATTTCGCTGTTGTCTCTCAGAACGGTCCTACAGTCAGGTTCGAGTCAAGAGCATCAGATCCTGACGGGGACGCACTTAAATACAAGTGGTATTTCGGGGACGACACAACCTCAAAGGAGCAGAATCCGGAGCATATATATGCAAAGGCAGGTACCTACAAGGTTACTCTCAAGGTAAGTGACGGTATAAAGACTGTTAAATCTGCAAAGAAAATTACAGTGAAGGTCAATCATGCTCCGACTGCAGATTTTGTTATATCAGGGATCAGCGGCCGCAAGGTGAGCCTGGTGAACAATTCCATCGATCCGGATGGTGACGCTCTTGTCTACAAGTGGTATTTCGGAGACGGTACCACCTCGCGTGAAGTCAATCCTGTGCATACCTATCAAGCGGACGGAATGTACAGTGTGACTTTGAAGGCAAGCGACGGTATTAATAAAACTGTCAAGATTGAAAAGGATGTTACAGTAAAGAGCAATCGGGCGCCTGTGGCGGCTTTTGGTGTATCCGGTGTGAACGGTCTCGCAGTGAATTTGGAGAACAGATCATCAGATCCTGACGGTGATGCACTTAAATACAAGTGGAATTTCGGTGACGGTACCACCTCGAAGGATGCTAATCCGTCACATACGTATGACAAGGCAGGCGAATACACCGTCAAGCTCAAGGTGAGTGACGGAGTCGCCAGTTCAACTGCAAGCTACAAGGTTAAAGTAGGCGGCGGAAGCGGCACCACGGATCTGTGGGTGTCAGCCACCGGTGTTGTCAATGAAGAGCTTATTCAGCTGTTCCCTCAGATGCATGATTCATGCACCGTTGATCAGGGGGACATTATTGTAAGCGGTGACGCAGGCTTGAATGAATATCATGCATATGTATGGAATGACAGTGACGGAGCTCATCCGGTTGCCGCATGGCCGGGTGACGATATTACTTACAATACCCTTAACGGATGCAGTCTTGTAACAAGAGTATACAGTCCGTTTGCGAATCAGAATAAGACTCTCGCTGATTACGATATGATTATCATAAACGGCGGTGCTTCAGGATTGCAGACAGCTGATTTAGCCGGTCTTTCACAGGATAAGAACTGCGTGACAGTGAAGAATATTGACGGCAGACTTGTCGGCGAACTAAGTTCTGCGACAGAATGCGGTGTGCATGTCAACGGTATTCCTGACGAGGAAATCAGCAGCGAGGTTTATGTTTACCATGACGGCATGAACCGTGCTGATGGTTCGGATCTTGAGATTATTGAAAAAACAGGGGTGGACGGCAGTTCATACATAGATGTTGTTGCCCTGATCAAAGGTGCAAATGCGGGAGTCAACACCAGAGGCTACTACTGGTTTGACGATGACGAGGCAGGCAAGAAGGAATTTATTAACGGTGAGGTTCTCAGAATAGGCGAAAGGGTTGCTGTTGCTGACGGCGAAATGCAGGAGGGCATTCTTCATCTTCAGTTTATGGAGACAGATGAAGTCGGATATGAGATCAGATCAGTTGAATCATCGTACTACATCAGAAAGAGTTATGACGATACGGATCTTGATGATCGCATGAGAAAGCCGCGCCGTACTCTCGGTGCGCTCTATTCGTCCTACAGTACAACCTTCAGACTGTGGTCGCCTGATTCGTCTGATGTCAAGGTTACGGTGGGCGGAAAGGAATATACCATGAATCTGACCGCGGTTGACGGCTACAGCGGTGTATATGAAGTTACTGTAAACGGTGATCTCGCCGGCAGCAGTTATCAGTTTACAGTCGGCGGTGCCAAGGTCCGCGATCCGTACGGCAGAATGGTTGCCAACGGCAGCACCACCGCAAATGTTGTTATGGATATGTCTCAGACCGATCCGGTCGGCGGATGGGTTGATCGTCCAGAGCTTGTCAACAGAGAGGATTCGATTGTATATGAGGTTCATGTACGGGACTTTACTATTGATCCGACATCCGGTGTAGATGCTGACAAGAAGGGTCGCTATCTTGGAATGGTGCAGACCGGAACCACGGTAAACGGTGCCGGTACAGTCAGCACCGGTATTGATCATCTCAAGGAACTCGGAATTACGCATGTTCAGCTTTTGCCGGTTTATGACTACGGCACCTGTTCCGGTGTGGATTCACAGAACAGTTCCTGTTATAACTGGGGCTACGATCCGGTGAACTACAATGTTCCTGAGGATCGCTATACATCAGTATTCGGTACCGACAGATACGAGGAGAAGATCAGGGAATTTAAGACCATGATCAACGAGTTCCACAAAAACGGCATCCGGGTAGTTATGGATGTGGTGTACAACCATACCTATGACAAGTCCGTGTTTGAAAATATCACTGACAAGTACTACCTCGGAAAGAATGATCTGTCAGGCTGCGGCAATGCAGTCAATGCCGACAACAATATGGTGTGGATGATGATCAGGGATTCTCTTGATTACTGGGTGTCGGAATATCATATTGACGGTTTCAGATTTGATCTCGCCGGTGTGTTCAGTCTCAAGGATTTTTCAGACTGGGGCGTATATCTGAACAGGCACCATCCTGATGTGAATCTGCTGATATACGGTGAACCGTGGACCGGAGGCGGAGATCCTTCCGCAATTAATGAGCCTGTCCGTACAGGCAGAATGTTCATGCAGGACGGTAATGCCCATGTCGGCGCCTTCAACAACAGGGTAAGAAACTGTCTGAAGTCCGCCAGTGACAGCAGTGATTCCGCAAACGGTGTTTCGAAGCTTGGATTTATTTTCAATCAGCTCAATACCGCCGGTGACGGAAACGGTACTGATGAAAACGGATATCAGATTATTGGCAACAAGGGCTGCGTATTTATGGGTGTCAAGGCAGGAGTCCGGACAGCCTATGCTCCGCAGTATGTTGTGGATGAGTGGTCTGCACAGGGTTATTCTGATCCTGAACAGTCGGTTACGTATATCACAGCTCATGACAATCTGGGTCTTCGTGACAAGATAGAGCGGGCCTCCATTGATGGAAGAGTTCTTTACAATGACAGTGAGGTAAGGGCTATTCAGGCCTATGCCAACAGCATTATCATGATAAGTCAGGGTATATCCTTCATTCACGGCGGTGAGGAAATAGGAAGAACCAAGAAGGCTGCGGGTGAAAGCGGTGAAAGTCCGATGTGGAATACCTACAAGACAACATCCGGAGCCAACGACTTCAGGTGGGATCTCAAGGCTGGTGACTGGGGCGGAGTATCTGACATTTATGCCTCCTATATCAAAATGAGAAGAGCCCATCCGGCGTTCCGCATGACAACAGCCGAGCTGATTAACAATAATGTAACACTAGACGGATCAAGCACAGAGTCGGTTGTAATCATCAACATCAACGGTGCAGCTGTAGGTGATTCGTGGGGTCAAATCAAGGTCGTCATGAACAGTACCGATCAGCCTGTGACTGTTTCAGGTATCTCCGGTATGAAGAAGGTGGCTGACGGCGTTATTGTCGGTGACGGTGTTGTAAACAGCACTCAGGCAGCTCCGCGCTCGGTGTCTATCTGGGCCGGAGAGGGTGAAGAAGGTTGTCTTGTCGGCAGAAGGTACGGCAGTCTCTATCTTGTAGGATCCTTTGAAAATACCAGCTGGGGCAAATTTGTGGAATTGGAGCATAAGTGCGAAGGCTCAAATGCCTGGTGGCAGACAAAGGAGCCGGTGGAACTTGACAATACCACAGAATTCCTGATGTTTGAGGAGTCCGGCGTATGGAGTTCGAGAAAGGTCGGCTACAGCAGTTATAACGTCAGTCAGGCATCCTGCAGTGACAAGACGTCTTCCGGTGTAACCACCGGCTGCGTCGCGTACAATCTGACTGAGGGTTCGGGCACAGCCAACATAATTCCGGGAGACTGGCAGGGTGCGAATCTGTCGGGAGCGTATAACATTTATCTGCGTGAGTCTGATCTTGCTTTGACAATATCCAAACCGTAAAACAGGTGTAGTCTCAGAAGGGACAGACATATTCCGCTGATTGAATATTTAAGGGAGCCGGTTATGCCGGTTCTTTTTTCGTGGATTATTGCCGGTTTATGCATTTCCTGCATAATCGGTCCGGCGTGTCATACATCTGATAACCGGATCCCGTTCTGAGCAGATTATGCTAATGTATGAGTCTTATGAGATGACTGCGGCGGGATTTTCTTTAGGTGACGGTGCTGCACGGGCCGGAAACAGGACCGATATTGAAGCTGATATCAGACCTATGGTTGTCAGAATTCTTTTTTGACTTGACGAAATTGTTCAATACTTGTTTTGAAAACTGTACATATGACGGATTTACACTCGAAAAATATAAAGAAAAGAGGAGAAATGCCGGTTACGGAATGTCTTCCGAAGGGCTGCTGCACCGGCTGCAGTGCATGCATCAGCTCCTGTCCTGTTAATGCTCTCAGCTTTACGGAGGATCGGTACGGCTATTACGTTCCGGCTGTTGATATGTCAAAGTGTACGTTATGCGGACTGTGCAGCAGGATCTGTCCCGCTGTGAATCCTCCGGAAAGGTTGAATTCAGAGCTGCCCGATCTTTATGCCTTTACTGCGCGTGACGGAGAACTTTTATCCCGATCATCAAGCGGCGGTATTTCCGGCCTTCTTTGTGAAGCGGTTATAAATGCAGGGGGACAGGTTTGCGGCTGTGCGTGGAGCAAAAATGAGCTCAGAGCTGAGCATATTATTGCAGACAGTATGCAGGAGGTTTTGAGACTCCATAAATCCAAGTATATGCAGAGTTATATGGGCAATGTATTCCCCCGCATCAGGTCACTTCTCAGGGACGGCGTAAAGGTTCTGTTTATTGGATGTCCCTGTCAGGTTGCCGGAATCAGGGCTTTTATGCGAAGGGAATATGATAATCTGATAACCGTTGATCTTCTTTGTGCAAACGCCCCTTCTCATGGAATTTTTTCCGGATATCTCAGGGATGCATTCTCTGAAATTCCCGCTGAGTATGAATTCCGGGATAGAACGAGAGGAAACTGGAGCAGTTATACCGTAAGGGCGGTGATGCCTGACGGAAAAACTGTACATATTGAAAAGAAGAGTGATCCCTATCAGACTGCGTTTCACTCCCGCATCCTCTGTCCCGTACATTGTGAAAACTGCCGCTTTCAGACACTTCCCCGGTATGGAGATCTGACAATAGGTGATTTCTGGGGAATCGGTAAAAAGGAATCCTGCGTGAATACGGAAAACGGAGTTTCAGCTGTTTTGATCAATAATGAAAAAGGCAGAAGGCTGTTTGACAGCATTTCAGCAGACAAAGTCTCATTTTGCCGGAAGAAACCTCTTGACTGGCTCGGCGGTAACGGAGCAGCTCTTCCGGGCAGACACAACAGTGCTTCTGTTTCGAGGGATGTGTTTTATCTTAAGTTTCTCAGACACGGATACATCAAGGCTCTCAAAGCGGCAGAGTCAGCCGGCAGAGGATTAAAAAAGAGTTATTTTACCGGAAGACGTCTTGCCGATTTCAGAGGTGCGGAGATTGTATTCAGATATAAGCAGGGTATTTTTGAAGATCACGTTATTCTTGGCGCGCCGCACCTTTTTGCCCTTGGTTCAGGAAGATCTTTTTTTAAGAGAGTAAAGAAAAGAAGATATGCCTATATAAAGTTTAATGAGAAAACAGTTAAGGACAGGTGGTATGTTTTCTGTCTTGCATTCAAGGTTGCAACAGACAGCGAATCACTGTCTTTTTATGTTTCAGATTCTGAAGGCATCAGCAGGCAGAATATATCAGGACGCAGTGTTGTGTACAGCGACAGACTGCATTATGTCAGACTGTGTTCAAAGTTCAAAGCGCGTGGCGAGTATGATAACCTGCTGGTTGATGCATCGCAGCTTACCGGAGATGAGGCATGGATCTGCTTTAAGGAGGTTTTTGTCTGCGAACAGCAGTGCTATGCTGATAATTGAAGTATTTTTACGGCAGACTGTAATTTTTTTGATTTTGCAAATTCCTGCTGGAACGACGCTGTTAAGATCATTGAACTTTGGCGCGGAGTTTCCCTACGGCGGAAATTATGATATTTGCATTCGTCCGGCACATATGCCGTTATTCTGTCATTGTTCCATATTTGAATATTTTTATATATAATGTGCAACGGTATGGTCGGGGTAGTGGCAGTCCCTTTGAGTCAGAGGTTTGCAGAAATATGCAGGTAAAAGAAAGATCCTTGTTATGCATGGTTGTATTTTCATGGGTGTGCCGACATCCTGTGTTCATGATGCGTAGATAAGAGATTGCTGCATGCTTGTATCGGTTATAGTTCCTCTCTACAATATGGAAAAATTTGTTTCCAAGACCGTGGAATGTCTCAGAGCTCAGGACTGCCCGCTGATTGAATTTATTCTCATCAATGACGGATCTTCAGATAAAACTCTTCAGATCCTGGAGGAACTCGACCTTGGCAAGGATCGCCGGTTCCGGTTGCTTACTACAGAAAATCGCGGGTATGGAAGTGCGTGCAATCTCGGTTTGAATGTGGCTTCGGGAAGGTATGTTTCCATTTTTGAACCTGATGATTTGATTGAGAAGGATTTCTATTCCACACTTCTCCTTTATGCTGAAAAATTTTCTGATGCCGACGTAATTCGCTATAACGGTTTTTTCAAAATGGATGGAAATTCCAGGAAAAAGGTTTATTCCTGGGATTCGAGTGTTACCGGCCGTGTTTTTGATGCTGATGATTATCCCCGTTTCTGGAAATCTCACCCTTCTGTATTTAACGGAATATACCTCCGCAGTTTTCTGATGCAGAACAGAATTGGCTTCTGTGAAACCCCCCAGGCATCCTTTCAGGATGCTACCTTTATGGTTTCTCTTTACTATTCAAAACCGAAAATTCTGGTAGTTGATGAGGTCAAGTATACTTATGTAACTCACCCTGATCAGTCGGTCAGGTCAGCTTCATCCAAACTTGAGTTTGTATTCCGCAACTGGATAGAAGAGAAGAAATGGCTGAAAGAAAGAAATATCAGTGACTTGTCATACTATAACTTCAAGATGATTTCGCAGTACCGGTCTCTTCTTAAAAAAAACAAGGATATCAGAAAGGAGCGGATCCTTCGATCCGTAAGGCGTTTGCTGAAGAACAGATGTATAAAAGACTTTTCAACTGTTGCAACATTTAAAGAGAAAATCTCCTGCTATATGTTTTCCTTTAAGGCCAGACGCTACCGTCAGTCTAAACGCAGAGGTGCCTGATCCCGGCTGTAAATAAAAGATAGATTTTGATGATCTTAATGTTCAGAGCCGCCGGGTTTCCCGCTCTGACTGATTTCTGTTTTGCTGAAATTTCTAGACTGCTCTTTAACGGACAATGGACGACTCTCATCATACAGCAGTACTGATGTTCCTGTCACCGCTGCAGTGGAAAATGAAGCGGGTTATGACAGAAAATCAAATGAATGATTCTGCACTGAAAGATTTAAGCTGCGGGTATGCCGGTCATGCGTTCATGAATTGGCGTGTGGTTAAATATTTGTAAATAAGCTGGTGCTTTGAACGGAAACCGGCAGTTTACTTTTATGCCCGGAACATTAAAAGGCTGCTGTGAGTAAACACGGATTATGGTTTAATAAATGCTTTTAAAAATTATTAAAACAAAATGAAAGTGCGCCGGAATAATCTGAATGATTTTCCTGTTTCCTTGTACGGTACAGCTGTTGATTCTGATTTTTATCTGCAGCGGAAGGCTACAGGGTTTTCTTTTTGATAGCCGGCGGCAGTATTCTCAAAGCCTGTAATTTAGGTAAATGACATAACGTATAAAAACGTATAGAACAAGGTGGCGGACAGCGTGAACGCAAGAAAAATTATTCTGAATTTAAAAAAGGGAAGTATTAAAGCTCTGCCGGCAGATAGCGGACTGGTAATCTGTTCTGTCGATATTCTCCGCAAGGTATATGGCAGCAGCTACAGGATCAGATTCAGTTATCAGGGCTCAATTAATGTCAAGGCCGGTATCAGTCGCAGCGGCTATTCGTTTCAATGGATTGCAGAGCAGAGTTTCAGTTCATCCGGCGTGAGTGAAGCTGAAATGAAACTGGATCTGTCATCTGTTGAAACAGGTACTCTGGAGGTTACGTTTTTTGCCCTGTCCGATGCCAAAGTCTATTTGCACTTTTCTGAATTGGAAAGGGAGAAAAGTAAACCTGAAAGCAGCTGTACTCTTTATGATTTTATCTTTCCGAATTTTGATCTGTGCAGCGAGGAGCCGCTTTATCTTAAATTCAATGACGGCATGGCATATTTTTCTCATGAAGACAGAATCGTTCATCTTTATGAGAGGAGCTGTGTGGATTTTCTGACGTATTTTAATTCTTTCAGCGCAATGAAATGGCTGAAGTACACTAATGTTAGGAATTTGAAAGCCTACCTTGATATAAAGGGAAATGCTGAAGTATCGGTTGTGGTGCAGTGCGGCGGTGAGCGTTTTACTGTTGACAGATATGTCATCAGAGCAAAGGAGCGCGGGATATATGTGATTCCTGTCGCCTGCATGGAGGGTAAAACCATTCTCGGTCTTACTGTAAGAAATCTTCCGGAGGCCGATTACGCAACGTGGAGGAATGAATCCGCTGGCAGATGTGAAGGAAGAAGGGAACAGAGAAAAGGCAGGCAAGTTAAGACAGGTTCTGCAGAATTTACGGCCGGCAGCCTGAATAAATGCGGCTGTTCGGGTTCCTGTACAGAGATTTACGGCGGAGGGTGGCTGACTGATGATCCGGTGACCCAGGAGGTGAATCTCGGCATCGCCATTACCACCTTTAAGCGTGAGAAGGAAGTTAAGGCTGCTGTTTCAAGACTGGTGCGGGATATCTCATCGCACCCTGAGTACAGCAGCAGAATTGATATTTCTGTAATTGACAACGGCAGCACACTAAAGCCTGATGATGTGAAGGGTGCGCTTCTTGTTCCCAACCGCAATCTCGGAGGAACAGGCGGCTTTACGCGCGGTCTGATACACTATCAGGAGACAGGACGCCACACCCACTGTCTGTTTATGGATGATGATGCAAGCTGTGAAGCCGGTGCGATATTCAGAAGCATGTCATTTCAGAGACATGTAACGGATCACAAGGTGGCTCTCAGCGGTGCCATGCTTTTTGAAAACATTAAATTCATGCAGTGGGAGAACGGTGCATGGTTTGACGGAGGATGTCATTCCATCAAGCGTGATTTTGATTTAAGAGATCCTGCAAAACTTTTTGAAAATGAGGAGGAAGTGGATAAACCTATATACGGTGCATGGTGGTTTTTCTTCTTCCCTCTTGATGAGGCCAGAAATTATTCTCTTCCTTTCTTTGTCCGGGGAGATGACATTGATTTCTCATATGCCAACGATTTCAGAGTTGTTTCTCTTAATGGTGTATCCTGCTGGCAGCAGGACTTCAAAACCAAGGAAAGCGCCATGACGGCATATTTGTTCCTGAGAAGCCACATTGTTCATCACATGACGGTGCCGACTCTTAAATGCTCCTATGACATCATGAAGAAGATTCTCTGGGGACACTTCAGGGAATACAACAACTCCTATTTCTACGGAACCGCGGCCTGTGTAAACCTGGCTATGAAGCACGTGATGCAGGGCCCTAAGTTCTGGGAGGATAACATTGTTCCGGTGGATGTGATTAAGCAGATTAAGGAGCTGAGTGCCTGTGAAAAGCCGGTTCCGTATACTGATGATGATTTAAGAAATCTTGAACTTGAACTGGCTGACAGCAATCTGAAGACCAGACTGCTTCCGGTATTCGTCCGTAAAAAGAGCTTCTACGGTCATCTCCTTCCAGGTTTCATGATCAAAAAAACGCCTAAGGCTATGCTTCCTAAATGGATGACTCCGCGCAAGGAAAGAACCTATATGAGGAGTCAGATTACTGTGCTTGATGAACTCAACAGAACAAGGACTGTTCTTAAGCGTTCCCCTTCAGCCTATTTCAAGAACCTTTTTACATTTATGTTTCTGTCGCTTAAGCTGAGGCTGACACTGCCTCTTCTTAGAAGAAAGTATATGAAGGCTCAGACGGAGCAGAGAACCAGAGAATTCTGGAAGAGACAGTTCGAAGACGATGCCAGAACAGACAAAAAACAGTGAGTTTCTGTGGTATAATCACTGGATTGCGTGCCGGAACATAGTTCCGGCATGATATTCTTTTGTGAACTCTTTGGGTATGTATGTGACGGCTGTTTCGGCAGAAAATCTGAAAGTATGATGTTTAGTCATGATTTGATATCGTGACAGTTCTGTTCTGATTTGTTGATGTGCCTGGATATTTTGAAAAAATTGGAGTAAAAACAGCGGTTAAAAATGATATATCTGATAAAATCCGTGTATAAAACGGACATCTGATTATAAAGAGTTGCGATGTGGAATTAAAAAGTAACAGGAATAATTCTTGATGAAATATTCTGATCTGGCGGTTGTTGAATAATAAGAATGATATACGGTATCTATCCGGATAATCAGGTTTATAAAGGGATGAAATAATAAATGAATGTTGTTGTCGGTGCTGGAATTTCCGGTATTACTGTTGCCAGACTTTTGGCTGAAAAAGGTGAGAAGGTTCTTGTAGTTGAACAGAAAGGGCATATCGGCGGCAACTGTTATGACAGCTACGATGAAAACGGAATATGTGTACACAGGTACGGCACTCATATATTTCACACAGATTTAGAGAAGGTATGGCGGTTTGTCAGTCGTTTTACCGACTGGTACCCGTATATGCACAAGGTTCTTGGTCTGGTTGACGGTCAGCTTGTTCCGATTCCTTTCAATCTAAATTCCATTCATAAGGTGTTTCCGGAAAGCCTTGCTTCAAGACTTGAGGAAAAACTTATTTCCAGTTTCGGTTTTAACCGCAAGGTTCCGATTCTTGAATTAAGAAATGCAGGTGATCCTGATTTGGATTTCCTGGCTGATTACATATACAGGAAGGTTTTCCTCATTTATACCATGAAGCAGTGGGGGCTTAAGCCTGAGGAGGTGGATCCGGGTGTCACCGCCAGGGTTCCTGTTTATGTAAGCAGAGACGACAGGTATTTTCAGAACCGATGGCAGGGTATTCCGGCTGAAGGTTATACCCCTATGCTGAAAAAAATGCTGGATCATGAGAATATTGAGCTCAGACTCGGCTGCAGCTGGAAGGATATCGAGGATCAGCATATCAGTGACAGGATATTCTACACCGGATCTGTGGATCAGCTGATGGAGCGAAAGCTTGGTGATTTGCCTTACCGCAGCATCAGCCTTGATTTTAAAACCTACAAAAAGGAATATTTTCAGCCTGCTGCGGTGGTTAACTATCCTGAAAATTATGATTTTACAAGAATAGGCGAGTATAAGTATTTTCTGGATGACAGATCTGCAAATACGGTGGTTTCCTATGAATATTCCTCTGATTATGTTTACGGAAAAAATGAACCGTATTATCCGGTAAAAAGTGATGCCAATCTTGCAAAGTATGAGGAATATGTGAAACTGGCAAAGGAAAAGTTCAGTAATATTTATTTCCTCGGCAGACTTGGTAATTACAGATATTATGATATGGACAAGGCTGTGGAAAGTGCTATTTCTCTTGTTGAGGAATTGAGCTGAGGCTTTCAGGAACAGCCATAGAGCTGAAAAAAGTAGAAACATAAAATACTGAACTGTTTTTGATTGCTTGATGCATCTAAAAGACAGAAAGAAGAGAATTGCGGAATAAAATCAAAGATTATAATTATAGCAGTGGAGAAATATTTGATATGAAAGTAACAAAAGCAGTGATACCGGTGGCCGGTCTTGGAACAAGAATGCTTCCTGCAACCAAGTCGATTCCGAAGGAGATGCTTCCGATAGTTGACAAACCGCTCATCCAGTATGTTGTCAATGAAGCTGTTCAGGCCGGAATAAAGGATGTTATTTTTGTTACTCATTCATCAAAGAATGCCATAGAAAATCATTTTGACAGAAGTTTTGAACTGGAATCAACACTTGAAAAGCGTGTCAAGCGTCAGCAGCTTGCGGAAATCAGAGCCATATGTCCGAAGAATATAACAATCATGCATGTCAGACAGGGAGAAGCCAGGGGCCTTGCCCATGCTATATCAAAGGCCAGGGAGCTTGTCAGAGGAGAACCTTTTGCAGTAATCCTGCCTGATGTTCTGATTGATGACTATAGCTGCAATCCTCTTAAGGATAATCTGAAGGAAATGATATCCAGGTTTGAGGAAAACGGCAGAACACAGATTATGGTGGAGAAGGTTGCCAGAGAGAGTGTTTCAAGTTACGGTATTATTGATTTTGCCGCTAATGCAGTTGCGGAAAAAACTGATGAAAACGGTCGTGCAATATACGCGCAGGGTAGTTTTCTTCCTGTTTCCAATCTGGTTGAAAAACCTGCTGTAGAGGATGCTCCGTCTGATTATGCTATAGTCGGACGCTATGTTCTTTCTGATAATATATGGGATTATCTTGAATATACTCCGCTTGGTGCAGGAGATGAAATCCAGCTTACTGATACATTGAAACTTCTTCTTAGAGAAAATGAGATAGAGGCCTATGTTCTTAAGGGAAAAAGTATGGATTGCGGCAGCAAGCTCGGGTATATAGAGGCATTTATCAATTATTCCATGCATGATCCGAGATATGCTGATGAACTTAAAAAGTATGTGGAAAAATTGCTGAAACTGTAATGTTTTTGTTTTTCTTTGAAGTTTGAGCATTTTTTTTATTCTGTTGATGGAATCGTAATCGCATTTCAAGTTTGTTTTCATTGTTGAGAATATGGTGGTTAATCGTTTGTTGGCAGTAATTTGAATTATTTTATGGCTGTGTTTAACAAAAGTTTGGATGACAAATAAAATCAAGGGTTTTCATAAAGCTTTTATTTTGAAACTTAAGAAAATAAAAGTGTTTAATCCCTGTAGCTTAACAAGTTATCTAGTAAATTCTAGGATCAATACTACTGTTTATTAACTGAGCCGGTTTTATAATAACAAGAACTCCTTATTGACAATGATCTCCAATGGGCGCTGATGACGGATTGAGGAGCTTAATCTGTAATGATTGTTTGTAATTCTGCGGTGGCTGACGCATATATGGGTAACGTGGCTCGTAAAAGATCCTGCTTTGAAAGTTGATTTAAGACGCTGGGATACTGTTTGAATTATCGCAAACCTATGTATGTAACGTGTACTGATATTAGAAGAGATAAAGCTCTTGTTTTTCCATCTACAGTTGCTTATGATCGAGGGTTGTTTTAAGCGAGTGTAATAGTGGCAAAAAATTCAGTGACATTGGCTGTGCAAATATTAGGATTTTGAAAGTAAAAGTTTCAGGAAAAAAGAGCTCTTGCCGATTTGCAACTTGTGAAATTATTAGGAATGATAAAAGCGCAATGTTGATTTAATGTTGGAAGATTAGTTTAATTACTATGTTTGGTGGTATGACTCTGTTGTGAGAAACGATTATATGTTTTCTGCATTGATAGGATATAATTGTAATCAACGGCAGTGTTTAAGATATGTTCGTCTTTTTCCAATTCTATGGTTTGTTTTGGCGTTGCTTCTGTAATCTTTATAGGATGTTCGTGGCCTGTTAGATGAATCTTATGAAGTTTCTCATTATTCGTTGGTGTGTATAGAGAAGCACTGTACAGAGTTTGAATTTTTTCATTTTGATATTTTATAAAATATGATTGATAAGCATTACGATATCGGAGTTTTTGGAGTGTGGTGTGGTTGCAATTATGGATCTATTGCAACCTACTATGCCTTGCATCAAGTTCTGACTGGTTTGGGTAAATCTGTATTGATGATTGATAAGCCGAAGTCAAATGAGAGTGATGTTGAACATTCCGTAACTCATTCCCGGAGATTTGGACTGGAACATTATGAAATAAGTCCTTGCTATACAGCAGAGGATTTTTATAAGTTGAATGAGTTGTGTGATTGTTTTGTAATAGGCTCTGATCAAGTTTGGAATTATGGCATCAGTCAGCACACTGGCTATTTGATGTACCTTGACTTTGCGTCTGATGATAAACTAAAAATATCTTATTCATCGTCACTCGGACATGGTGTCGATTTTGCCCCAAAGGAAGAAAGAATAAAGATTGCAAAGTATCTTTCAAGGTTTGATGGTATCTCGGTTAGAGAAAAGTCAGGGGTTGAATTACTGGATCAGTGTTACGGAATTAATGCAGTCCAGGTTTTGGATCCTGTTTTTCTGCCTGATCCTAAAATTTTTGCGGATTTAGCTGATAAGTCCAAGCATAGAGAATCTGAGCCTTTCCTTGCTACTTACATTCTTGATCCTACTCCTCAAAAACGCGCAGCTATATTACATATATCTGAAAAGCTGGGAGGAATTAAGATTATCAATCTTCTTGATGGTCTCCCTTGGAAATTTAAGAAGAATGTACAATTGATGGATCTTCCTAATTGTGTTGAGAACCTTCAGGTTGAAGATTGGCTTTATTACATCAGTCACTGTGAATTTCTGATTACTGATTCGTGTCATGGTGCAAGTTTTGCGATAATATTCAGGCGAAGATTTGTTGCCATATCCAATAAGTCTCGCGGTCATACCAGGTTTGTTTCATTACTTGAAAATTTTCAACTTTCTGAAAGACTGGTTGTAGATCCTACCGATTTATTAAATACTGATCATTATCTTAAATATTATGATAATGAAAAGATTGATCAGATTATGCAAATCAAATCTTCGCAGTCAATTTCATGGTTGAAGAGCGTCCTTTCATCTCGTAAAAAGAGTAATGAAGAATTGCGAATTCAAAATGTGAAGAGAGATATATCGTTAGAAGCCAATGCGGATACAGATACTGATCATGCTGCTGATTTGGTTTCCAAAGCACCTCCTGTTAAGTTTTTATTTGATCCTAGTGTATGGGAGAGACATACGATCCTTGGTTACACTACATTGATCCCTGTTGATTCAGAGCCTAAACCAAGAAATTATGCATTTTGTTATTTTGATACTTCAGCGTTAAATAATAAAAAAATTTCTGCAGGTAATAGATACAGAGTTACGATGGGTGTTAAATACCATACTTCTAGTAAGTTCATCAATTTTCATCTTTATTCTGAAAAAAATAGGCATCTTCAGATTGTTTATCGCCATAAAACTAGTGCAGCTAGTATGAATAAGTGGCTCTCTTTAGATATTACTTTTGAGGCCGATCGCAGTGACTACACATGTTTGATGGTTGGAGCAATGCAGATATCAGGTGAAAATCGATTCATAGCATTTAGAAATATTATCATTCAAGATGTTTAGAATGTTCAGCAGATTTTTTATTTAAATTAGGTTAAATTTTGAAATAGTAATGAAAAAGCAAAGATCTTGAATTTATTTTGGCTGTGTCGAGTATAAGTTGTGATGATTTTTGAACAGCAAATATATATGTAGCAGTGATTGTCAACTTGATTTCAAACTGCTTTTCATTGATTTGAATTAATTGCTTTTACAATCTGATTGGATTATTAATAAGGTTTTTATTGTGAGTACACAAGCGATCAACAATACTAATGAACGTGACAGACAACCTGCATCTGAAGTTTTGTCTAAAGGGTTCTGCACAGGGTGCAGTTCCTGTGTTTCTGTATGTCCTAGGGGTGCGCTTTCATTTTGTAAAGATGAATATGGATATTATGTTCCTAAGGTTGATTTTAATATCTGCAATCGGTGTGGACTCTGTCAGAAAGTTTGTCCCGCTTTGAAATTTTCTCAACATAAGAATCATAATAAGAATAATCCTGAATTATGGATTGTAAAAAATGCAGATAAATCAGTACTTAAATGTTCCTCTAGCGGTGGTGCATTCTCTATTCTAGCTGGTGAAGTCATTAAGAATCAGGGAGTTGTTTCCGGAGCAGCTTGGACTGCTGATTTTCATGTGCAGCATCTGATTGTTGATAATTATGATGACCTTGCATTGTTAAGAAAATCTAAGTATATGCAATCCTTTATTTCAGATGTATTCGTCAAGATTGAATCTCTGTTAAAGCAGGGTCGCATGGTTATGTTTTCTGGCTGTCCTTGTCAGGTTGCAGGACTGAAATTATTTTTACGAAAGGACTATCCTGGATTAATTACAGTTGATTTACTTTGTGCAAATTCACCTTCATCTGAATTTTTTCAGAAGTATATTAATGAGACTTTTGATCGTAAGCCTGTTGAATACGAATTCAGAAGTAAAAAATATGGTTCGTGGACCAGTTATGCAAGTCGTGTTTGTTTTGATGATGGCACTGAAGTTGGGATAAATAAAGCTGATGATTTATACCAAAGGGCTTTTCATCCTCATATAATGTGTCCTCCTCATTGTGAGAAATGTCAGTTTCAAACATTACCGCGAGTAGGAGACTTTACAATTGGTGATTTTTGGGGGATCAGAAAAAAACTTCCAGATTTGTTTGTTGATGATGGAGTTTCTGCTGTTTTGATAAATTCTGACAAGGCCGAGAAATTTTTCGATTCTGTAGATAAAAGCATATTTGATTTGAAACAGAAAGTTCCTTTGGAATGGCTTGGAGGAAACGGTTATGCCTTGGGGGGCAAAAGCAATTATGCATCACAAGGCAGAAACAGATTTTATTTTGGCATAAAGTCAGGTTTGTCTTTCAAGGATGCTTTGGACAGTGCTCTGAAAACTCCTGTCTGTGATGACAGTTTGGCTAATGCAGGAAATTGTGTATCCTTTTATAATAGCGCCAAAGTAACGGATTTTAAGTTTGATCCTGCCTACTGGGAAGAACATCATTTTTTTGACAGTACCTATCTTTTTGCTCGTTTTGCGAGTTCTCCTTCTCGCAAATTTGCATGGCGGATATTTGACAAAAGGCTGCTTAGTGGGCATACATACAGATTTTATGTAGTATTCAAGGTTTCAACTACATCCAAAATAGTAAACTTTCATGTTATGGATACCACTACAAAGCACTATAAGGTTATACATAGACACACTGTAGGTTCTAGTGATTCAGAGAAATTTGTGATCAAGGAATTTGTTTTCTCTGCTGACCGAAACTATGACTCTTTCATGATAGGAGCGTCACAAATAATCGGAGGCGATCCCTGGTTTGCAATACAAAAATTGCTAGTGCTGGAGGATGATAAGGTTTATTAGAGAAGCTGCTGATTATTTACCCTCTCATTTCTTGAAGAATTGGTTAAATAATTTTTGACGATTTGTTCTGAATAAAATGATGCTGTTCTCTGTTTTTTTTGAGTCAGTCATAATGAAGAAGTTGTTGAGAATGTAGTTTTGTGAAATTTAAAAATATAATTGTGCACACAAATTTATTTTTGTTGCTTATTTATTTCTGGTTGATTTTAGTCTTGCTGGGACATAGTTATAAATTAGAATTAATTTGATTGGTGAACGGATGGTAACTTTCAAAGAAAAATATAAAAGTGATTTCTATACTAAAAGTAGTTTGATTATTCAGAATAATTCTACTATTCTTGAAGGACTGAAGAATGATATAGAAGTTTATCTAAAAAATTTATCTTTTATAAATAAATACGCTGATGATGTATATGGCAAGGACGTTTTTATCATCGGTTCAGGTCCTTCAATTAATTCTTTTGATTTTCAAAAGTATAATAGTGATAACGTAATTAAAATGGGGGTAAATGGTCAGATTTTTAATGAAAAATTTAAACTTGACTATTTTTTTGCTTCAGATTACGTAAATCTAAAAAAGAAAGAAATTACTGCTGATGTACTGAATAAAAAAGCTCATGAAGGTGTAAGGATTTGCTTAGGACGGAATATTAATCGCACATTACCTATTAAAAAATCCAAATACTATATTGCAGATGAATTTATTGCTGAATTAGAGCCAAATGTTAATGTTTTCTATTATACAAATGATTACAAAGAGGTTATAAACAGAAGTTATACAAAACTTCTATATGCCTTTTTTACTGCAGGGCATCTCCCTCTTTTGTTTTCTTTGTATTGCGGTGCAAAACGTATTTTTTTGATAGGCTTTGATCAGGGTGGAAATTTTTATGCTGATGGTTCATTGAGAACCAAATCTGTTAATGATCAGTTTTCTCCAACTAACTCAGATCTAAAAGTTATACATGGGTTTAAAAATGTAATTAAGATTAGTGACTTCTTAAAACATTTAGGCTATTCCTCTAGTATCTATTCGGTTAATCCGGTCAATATGAAGGGAGTTTTTTCTGATGTATATACAGAAGCTTACCTTCATGATAATTCTATACCGTTATCAGGTGTAAATTTATTATCAGGCTTGTTCAATGATAATGTAGATAATTAGTTTTCTCTTAATTTGATTATACTTGATGGTCGTGTTGCCAATGTCATTTTTATCGCACATAAGTTATGTATATTTTAGGAATGAGGATGAGAAAATATTCAATTCTTGATTGCACTTTGAGAGATGGTGGCTATATTAACAACTGGAATTTTGGCCTTAAACCTGCTCTCAGTATTGTTCAGTCTCTTTGTAATGCAGGTGTAGAGTTTGTTGAGGTCGGCTTTTTATCAAAAGAATCGGGTTTTACTGATGTTAACTCCTCTGTCTACAACAATCTATCTGATTTAAAAATATTTGACAATGTATCTTTGGGTAATTCTCAGTTAGTCGGTATGATTGCATACGGAAAGTTTCCTGAGGAAAATATACCGCCTGCAGATCAGTCATCCGTGAAGATAATTCGGGTTATTTTCAAGAAGAATCAGGCTGATCAGGCTCTTGCCTACTGCAAAAAAATCATAGATAAAGGATACAAGGTTTTTGTCAATCCTACACATACGTATGATTATTCAGATCAGGAATTGCTTACACTGATTTCAAAAGTAAATGAGATATCTCCATTTGGATTTTCTGTAGTTGATACTCTAGGGATTCTGCAGGAGAAGCAACTTCTTCATATGTTTTCTGTTATTGATTTCAATCTTAAGCCCGAAATTGTCCTAGGATTTCATTCACATAACAACCTTCAGTTAAGTTTTTCAAATTCTGTTGCTCTTATCAACTCTAAGTCTGATCGCAGAATTGTAATTGATTCCTCTCTCAGTGGTATGGGAAGAGGTGCAGGTAATCTTTGTACCGAGTTGATCCTAAAGCATCTTAATGACAATGAAGGTTTCTCATATAATCTCATACCGGTTTATGAGGTGATCGATAACTATATAAAACCTATATTTGAGAAAAAAAGCTGGGGATACAGTCTGCCTTATTTTCTAGCAGCTAGCAATGTCTGTCATCCTAATTATGCTCTTTATTTGTCAAATCTTGGAACTGTTTCGTTTTCTATGATTGATCGCTTGATGAAGGCTATTCCTTTTGAGAAAACACGGAATTACGATGAGACTTTTATCTCCGAACTATATTTTAATGAGCAGTCTGGGAATGTTATAGATGAAACCAATTCGCTCGAAAAAATTAAAGAACTTTTGAAGGGTAGAAAGCTTCTTTTGGTAGGCCCGGGTCCGAGCATTCTGCTGGAAAAGGATAAGATCTTAAATTTTATAAAAGAACACAATCCGGTAGTAGTGTCTGTTAATTTTGAGCCGAATATGCTTCATTCAGATTATGTTTTTGTAAGTAACGAAAAACGTTATGGACAGTTGGCATTTGCTGATGGAGAGCATCTGATTGTTACCTCAAATCTTACGGATCCGGGAAAAATAAGTCAGCATAGCCTTGTTCATGGAATAAAATCTCCTAAATTTGTGTTCAATTACAGTTCTCATTTGAATCCGGTTTCAAAAAAGGATAATGCAGCAATTATGCTCATTGATATTCTGGTTGCAGCTGGGATCAATGATATTTTTATGGCAGGTTTTGATGGATATGACCAAAATCAGAATAACTTTTTTACCGTTGATCTTAATATTGTTACCTATGATTCTGATATTCTCAAGAATTTCAGTTACGGAAGCCGCAATCAAGAATGGGATGATAATATCAGATACTACCGCGAGCATGGCATAAGTATCACTTATGTTACCTCAACACTTTATTCTAAGGTTTGAGCAGAGTTATGAAACGTTTTTTAGACAGCTTGTTTACCGTTATATGGGATATAGACGGAACTCTGCTAAATACCAGAGGTGGAATAGTGGCGGCGTACAAGCATACACTGGATATGCATAACATAGGTTATACAGATAACGAGGATGAACTGGCAAAGCTTATAGGACCGACTCCGCAGGAGATTTTTAAATCCAGGTTTGGTATTTCTCCAGAGAATGCACAGATATATGCTTCCGAGTTTAGGGAATATTATAGGACCAATGAACTTGATAATGCTTATCCATATGCTGGAATCGAGTCGGTGCTTTCGAATCTTCAATCTTGTGGTATTCCGCAGTTTGTTGTTACCAACAAAAGACAGGATTATGCGGAGGAGATCCTTGAAATTTTCAGACTAAAAGGATTTTTTCGCAAGGTGTATGGTACTGATACGAATTCATCAAGATCCAAGAGTCAACTGTTGGACTTTTGCATTAATGAGCATGATATTGAACCGGATGCAGCGTGTTTTATAGGTGATACCGCTGGAGATAAGGATGCTGCCAATAAAAACGGCGTTCGATTTATTGGGGTTAATTACGGATTCGGTTTTAGAGATGTTGCAGATTATGCTGGTACTCCGGCTGATTTAGTCAGGATTCTCGGATTTTGAATTTCATTTTGGAGAATAAAATATGATTAATAATCTGAGTGTTACAGCCGTTATTCCAGTAAGAGGCGGAAGCAGGCGTGTACCTAACAAAAATATTAGAAAATTTGGAAATTCGTCACTTCTAGTTAATAAAATACGCCAATTGAAGCAGGTTGATTTAATCGACAAAATTATTGTTTCTTCTGATAGCGATGTTATGCTTCAGGTTGCAGCTGATGAGAATGTTGAAATTCAGAAACGACCTCTTGAATATTGTGATGAAAAGACACGCACTTTTAATGAGGTTGTTGAATATGTGGCTTCGCATGCAGAAGGTGATGTCATGATGTGGACTCCTTGTACATGTCCTCTAGTTGAACCTGACAGCTACAAAGGTGCAATTAAAGCTTTTGAAGAATCTGTTCTTACTTCACAAAAGTATGATTCTGTAGTTTCTGCTAAAATTTTAAAAGAATATGTTTTTGATGAAGATGGACCGGTAAATTTTAATCCTGTTCATCATGTGCCTTCTCAGGAGCTGCCTGATTGGAAGATAATTATTAATGGCTTTCTTATAGCGTTGAGAAAGGACATGATTCTTTGGAAATATTTTTATGGTAAAAAACCTCTACTAATTCCTGTAGATAAGATTTCTGCCATTGATATAGACGACATGGATGATTTTGTTATGGCTGAATTGATTTACAATAACAGACATAATATTGATTGTTGAAATTATTTCATCCTTGAATTTCAGATTTTTATTAACAAATTCTTGAATCGATTAGGAATTTATCTTTGAATTTCTTTAGAAAACATGTTGCATTAATTTAAAGGTGAAATGAAAAGATTTTTGGGTTAAATAATATGAGTAATGTTGATAAATATATAAAATTTGGAAACAATTGCTATCGAGTTGAGTCATCTCTTGAAGATAATGGTTTTTATCTTGTCAATGTTTTTACAAAAGAATATGTAGGAATTCACCGCCGTAAATTAGTAAATGTTAAATTTAAATCAAGAAAATTATTTACTCTAAAGAAGGTTGATGAGGAAAGAGTAATTCTTCAATATAAGAATGGAGATAGGCTATTTAGTGTCTATCATGATGAAAATGAAGGGTACTTGTTATCGCTAAAGAAAAGTGAACCGTTACATTTTATTTCATCTGAGAGCATATCTAATGAGTTCTTGATTAATATAATCGATAATTTTAATCAACTTTCTGCTGAACTTGCCAGCGTAAAAAATTTATTGCAACATAATTTCCCAACAACAAATGTACCCCGAGCTGTAGGAAAATTAAGGGAGTATCAAAAAGAGACTGCAGATTTTCTTGCAGAATTTGATGAGCTTTGTTCGAAATTAGGAATTAAATTTTGGTTATGTGCTGGAACGTTGCTAGGTGCGGTCAGACATGGCGGATTTATTCCATGGGATGATGATGTTGACGTGTGTATGATGTTGGAAGATTTTCAGAAGCTTCAAACATATATGGCAGAATGTGACAGATTTATTTCAGTTGAGTCTGAGACACAACCTAGGAAGGAACTTGCTAAAGTTGAGGGTATTGTTTTAGTTGATTTTTATCCCGTTGTATACAGATTGAAAAAAATGAATCAAGGGAAGTTCAACCCTACGATTGATATCTTTGTTAATTATAATGTACCATCTGACCGATCTCTTGAAGAGCAATATAAATTAATACGAAAACTTAAAAAGGATTCTGATCTTGTACTAAAAAATGAAGGAATTGCAAAATTTAGGAATTATCTGAACAGTGAGCTTCTTAAAATTAGTTCTAAGGATATAACAAGTTATCTGTTTTGGGGTCCACAGTTTGCAAGGGTGAAGAATGTACCCAATATTTTTTATAAGTACTCATTTCCTTCCCAGGATATATTTCCTTTGGTTAAAATTAATTATGAAAACCATGAGTATTATGCACCAAATAATTATATTAAACATCTTACAGATATGTATGGTGATTTCTATGGCTATCCAAGTTCATTTGATGCAAAACATTCGTTCCGAACTTTTACGCCTGTGTGATTTTTTTTACAAAAAAAATATTAAATATGCAAAGGATTTTTTAAGGCTCTTTACAAAATTAAGTTGGAAATATATTGGATGATTTATTCAAAATAAGCAGAACTCATCAACAAGGAATAATTATTTCAAGGATTCAGAATTAGCCTCGTTGCTATCGTGTGTCATTCTCTAACATATTGATACTCGAGGATTTCGTTCCGTATGGTTACCTGTGTTACATCTGAAATGCAAATTTTACTGACGGGAACACTCCGATTCAAAGTTCAGTCATCTAGTCTGCGTCGATCCAAAAGGAATTTGTAAAGAACCTTTTTTAATTATCTGTATTTTTTTAATATGTGAATATGAAATTCATTGGCTATGTTTAAGGAAAGTGTATATGACTATAATAAGTCAGTACTTTTATGGAATATTTATGTTATTTAACTAAAAATGGTCATAAGTCCAATAGCTAAATGAGTGTTTAGTAAATTTTAGATATATCTCTAATTAAATCAAAAAATTAGAATTTTCGAAATTTAACCAACATCCTCTTTTCAATTGACTCTGTTAAGGAATCGTGTTGATCCTAGAATTTACGGGATGCATCATAAAGTTATCCGAGTTAAAATTTTAATTTTTTAAGTTCAATAATATAAGTACATTATGAAATGTATTTGTTTCTGTGGTATCAACACTTTTGTTGAACAGAGCTTTTCAATTAGTATATGTAAATACAAATACTAGATAATATTGACAGAAAAACGGTAAGCATCTAAAAGCTATAGCTGGCATAATGGAAATTGGTGTACTTGAGGAAGAAAGCGATGATTAAGGATATTAGTATATGAGTGAAAATGAAATACAGACTACAGGTGGAGTTCTACGCAGTGAGGATCTGGATTTCATATATCAGACAATCTGTGAAGTTTTTAATTGCTCTCGTGATCAGATTTTAGAGCTTCAACCTATACAGAAAGGGCTTTCAAACTCTGTTCTTACATTTGAACTTAATGGTGGAAAATATGTTTTTCGCTATCCGGGTCTTGGATCTGATGTTCTTATAGATCGCGGTCGTGAATCAATGATTCAGAGTCAGGCAAATGATGCCAGAATAGATACAACTCTTGTGGCTATGAGTGTCTGCAAGGGATGGAAAATAGCTCGTTTTATCAAAAGCAGAGGATTTGATTACAAAAACGTAAGTGATATTGTCCGCGGTGTGCGTCTTCTTCACAAACTTCATGAGACTCCTGTAAAGGTAAGATATGAATTTGATGTAAAAGCCAAGTGGGAATCCATCAGGGATCTGACTCCGCCGGAGCAGTACGGAGAAAATTATCATGAATTTCCGGAATTTGCAGGAATTCGAGACAGGGTGTATAAACTCTATGATTTGTCAAAAACTGACGGAATCAGAATGTGTCTCACCCAAGGAGATTGCCGTGACGAAAATTTTCTTATCAACGATTCTGAAATTTATCTGATTGATTGGGAATATGCCGGTTACGGCGATCCTGGGTTTGATATCGGATCATACATATGCGGCGGAGATCATTCAGATTGGGAGGTTGACAGAATCCTTTTTGTATATTTCGGACATGAGCCGAATCAGGTGGAAAAACGTCATTTCTATGCATGGATTGCCATTACCGGTTTTTTCTATATGCACTGGACCATGTTTAAGGAATCGTCAGGCCAGAAGATAGGATATCTTAAGCCACTGTGGTACAGATTTGCTCGGGACTACAGCAGAATTGCACTTGATATGTATGAGCAGGGAGATAAATGATATGACTTATATTATACTAGCGGCGGGAATGGGTACAAATCTTCAGCCACTGACTCTTAGGATCCCTAAATCCCTCTACAAGCTTGACAGGTATTCAACTGTTCTTCAGAGAATGGTCAGAACCATCAGAAAATTCGATCAGAAGGCGGAAATTGTTGTTGTTGCAGGTTTCAAATATGATCACCTGATCCGCGAGATGGAAAGAGAAAATGTTATTGTTGTACGCAATCCTTTCTATGCCTGCACCGGATCTATGGCATCTCTGTGGTTTGCAAGGAAATACCTTGAAAGAGATAATGTTACAATTTTAAATTCAGACATTGTAGTCGAAGATCGCCTTGTCGAGGAGATAATCTGCAGGCGTACAGAAAAACCGTATATTCTTGTTGATTCAAGCAGAAAGACAGGTAAGTATAATGTACAGATCCAGGGGGACAGAATCTGTGTAATGAGCAAAGAACTGTCATCCTTTTTTGCTCAGTATACATGCGTAACAAAGCTCGATGCCGTATCCGCCAGATTTCTTCTGGAGGAGATTGACACCATGATCAATAACGAAATGTATGATCTGCTTTTTGAGGATGCTCTTGTTCAGATGATCTTCGAGAACGATTTTGACCTCTATTACAAGGATATTAAGGATTATTCCTGGGCCGAAGTTGATAATGTCAATGATCTTATCATAGCCCGGGAAGTTCATAAGAAAAGTAATGAGGTGAAATAATGAACATAGCTGTCATTCTTGCTGGTGGTGTAGGCAACAGAGTAGGAGCAGGAATACCGAAACAGTTTATTGAAATTCTTGGAAAACCGGTTCTTGCATATACAATTGAGCCTTTCAACCGTCATCCGGATGTGGATGCAATTCTTGTTGTGTGCGTAAAGCCGTATGTGGATTACATCTGGAAACTGAAGGAGCAGTACGGTTTTGACAAGCTGGTTTGGGTAACTGAAGGCGGTGCCACTTTTCAGGAATCTGTTATGAACGGCATGAATTTTCTTCGTGACAAGGCTGACAGAAATGATACAGTTCTTTTCCATTTTGGAGCATCGCCGTTTGTAACAGATGATGTGATAGCGGATGTTATCAGAGTGTGCAAAGAAGTGGGTACTAATGCTATCTCCTCAACTGACTACTATCTTCTTTCCGGAGAAAAGAAATCAACGGATACCGTTCTTGCTTCCGGAAATTATACTGAAAAGTACATTGATCGCGATACGATTGCCGTTATGAATTCACCCCATGCCTTTCAGTACGGTTTTCTGGTTGATATGTACCGCGAGGCTGTGGAGACTGGTGTTATTGAAACAGTAGAGCCTCATACCACCACTCTTATGTATGCTCTTGGCAAGAGAATATATTTTTCAAAGGGAAGCCAGACAAACATCAAGATTACCACGAAGGATGATCTTAAGTTATTTGAGGGGTTTGTGCTGCAGCAACAGAGAAACAGCAGGACTGAAGCATCCGGTGATGTGATTGTTTTCCTTGCTGACGGCTTTGAAGAGTGCGAGGGATTGCTTGTTGTTGATCTCCTGAGAAGAGCGGGATTGAAAACGGTAATGGCTTCTGTTATGGGTCGTAGGGATGTGAAATCATCGCGCGGAATATTGATACAGACTGATTGTCTGGCGGAAAATGCAGATTATGAGAAGGCGCGAATGATAGTTCTTCCAGGAGGAAGACTAGGCACAGAGAATTTGGGCAAGTCTGATCTTGTAAGAGAAAAATGTCTTGAGTTTGCCGGAGGAAAAATGGTGGCGGCTGTATGTGCTGCTCCGTCTCTTCTTGCATCTTTTGGTATTCTTGATGGAAGAAAAGCTACTGTTCACCCAGATTTTAGGGACAGAATGGCGGGTGCTGCTGTGTTTGACGAGTCTGTGGTTGCTGACGGAAATGTCATTACAGGGCAGGGACTTGGTGCAACAATTCCGTTTGCCTTTGAGATTATCAGTTCTCTGGCGGGAAGTGACACTGCTGAGAGGATTAAAAAGGCTATCTGTTACAGAGAGTGACAACTTGGTTTAACCTTTGTGTAATCAATCTCCGGAATTTTAAGAAGTTCCGGTTATTCGTTTTGAGTAAAAGGATCAGAACCATATGCACCTGGTTTATAGTTTCTATAACACGGATGCAGTATGGTATTTTTTTGAGGATACGAAGAATGCTGATATATCTTATTCGTCATGGTGAGACTGCCGCCAATGCAAAGGGCCTTCTGCAGGGATGGAAGGATGAACCCCTTAATGCAAACGGAATAAGACTGGCAGAAATTACCGGACGAGAATTAAGAGGTACGCACTTTGACTGCTGTTTTTCAAGTCCTCTTAAACGAGCTGTTCAGACAGTCGAAATAGTACTGCGTGAATCTGAAAATTCAATTCCTGTTCAGACGGATGACAGACTTAAGGAGATAAATGTCGGTCTGGATGACAGCAAACCGGTAGGTGGCGGGATCCTCTCCGCAGAGGAATCAAGAAAGTTTCTTGATGATCCATGGAATTTTTCAGGCTTTCCGGAAGGTGAGAATATTTCTGATGTATGCAGGCGAACGCAGGAATTCCTGAGGGAAGTCATTGCCCGCGATGATGGGAGAACCTATCTTGTCGGGATCCATGGCTGTGCGGTAAGAGCTATGCTTAACTGCATATATGACAAACCTGATGATTTCTGGCACGGTCATCTTCCGTACAACTGTTGCGTGAATATCATTGAAGCAGTAAACGGATCGGTGAAGCTTGTGGTTGATGATAGAATATACTATCCGGCTGAACTGGCTGTTGATCTGTATAACTAAATGCTTTTTCTTTGAATGGGGCTGTCACACCGTTCAAACTTATGGTGACAGTAAGTTCATTTTGTAAACGATTTCTTATAAATAAACGCAGGGGCATTAAAAAATGCTCGGCTCAACTTCAAAATTTGCAGGAATTCCTTGCTGTTTATATTTATCTATGCTATTTCTCATGTAGAAAACTCGCTTTTTCCTTTCTTCCTATCAGAACTGTGATTTTCAGTTCTGTTTCCATCATTTGAAATATGAAGTCTCTGTAACTTCTGTTAAACGATCGTAAAAGTTGACCACCTAAACGAATAAATGTTGACCACCTATAAATTATGAAACAAATAGATAAAGGAGTGGTCATGCAAAGATCTAAAAAACATAAAATGTCGGAATATCTTATAAAAGAAAATAGGTATTCCAGAATGTTTGATTCAATATTTCAAAATCAGATCAATGACTTTCTAAACAAGGAAAGTCTGTCAGGGATATAGCCAGAAAATTGGAAATTTCAAAGCAATCTGTTCGTAAATACATGAATGGAATTCAAAAAACAAAGATACGAGTGCAGGACAGTTTTAATAACTATCTGAAGATCAACAGATAAACAATAAAACTTATGAATTGAATGAAGCAATGTCAAGCTTTGATAACAGAATTTGGAGAGGGGGCTGTGTATCAAAAGCCTTGTTCGTTCAATTCACGGTATGCGTCACAACCTTTTTGATTACCATTGTCACATGCTTTTCCAAAGTATTCTTTTGCTACATTCATATCCTGACTTACGCCTAGTCCTTCGGCGTATAAAACACCTAAGTTGAAACATCCAACACTATCGATCACCCCATGGTTCATACATGCTTTTTCGAAGTAGTTTTTGGCTTTGTTGTAATCCTGTGTTACACCATATCCTTTCACGTATAAAGAACCTAAGTTGAGACAACCTCTACCCCAACCGACATTATTATTGCAGGCTTTTTCAAAGTAGATTTTTGCTTTGCCGTAATCCTGCCTTACACCCTGTCCCTGGGTGTATAAGAGACCTAAGTCGTCGCACCCCGGGGCGTAATCATAATTACAAGCTTTCTCGTAGTAGGTTTTGGCTTTGCCGTAATCCTGTCTTACACCCTGTCCTTGGGCGTATAAGACACCTAAGTTGTAGCACCCTTGGTCGTAGCCATGATTACAGGCTTTTTCATAGTAGAATTTTGTTTTGGTGTAATTCTGTTCTTTGGCGTATGAAGATCCAAGAAAGATACACATATCCTTATCCAAATTGCAGGCTTTTTCATAGTAGATTTCAGCTTTATTGTAATCTTGTCTTACGCCTTGTCCACCGGCATATAAATAACCTAAGCCACCGCACCCTCTTCCTATGTTCAGGTTGCAAGCTTTTTCGTAATAGGTTTTAGCTTTGCTGTAATCCTGTCTTACGCCTTTTCCTACGGCATATAGAGAACCTAAATATGTACACGCATGTCCATTATTCTGATTGCAAGTTTTTTCCAGTTTATCAAACTCATCGTCTGCAAACACAGACATTGGAAGCAGACAGGTAAGTAGAAGAATGTGTAAAGGTTTCATAAATCCTCCGAGATCTTATAGATCTATTATCGTTTGACGGTAGTAATACTGAGCCGAAGAATGTAAGTTGGTTATCTTATTATTCAAAAGTTTTAAAATCTAAGTATGATTTAATAAAACTTTCACAAACCTCAGGACTATAGAAACCTTCTTGTTCTGAGGTCTTTTCTTTTCAAATTATATCAAAAATTCAGCTGTTTCCCCTGTTTTTTGGAAATAATCTGCCTTTTTAACTCCTGTTTTATCGTAAAAGTTAGTGATTTCTTTGCAAAATTATCATTTTTTATGTCTTTATTAGTCCGTTTATGATATAATACGGACTATATACAAGAGGTGTTTTTATGAAGGTTCCTGAAGAAATCAGAAAGGTTAAAAGACCGGTTAATACTATTGTTGAAGACTCTGGCAGAGATGGTCCTAAAAGGTATTCTGTACGTGAGCGGAGTGCGGTTAAA
>JAEEGH010002740.1_pt1 | contig 47171 bp, 58 predicted proteins | sample 9134181 | NCBI WGS metagenome assembly JAEEGH01 (sample SAMN16246544, study PRJNA631951) | gut metagenome | biome: gut microbiome; feature: rumen; material: DP-attached | host: Bos | place: Iran: Karaj | collected 2018-10
TCTTTTCATCGGCGCTTTCTATGGATATGAGGCGTTTGTTTTTTATATCAGCCTTTACGTTTTCACAATTTAAGAAGATTTTTCCCCCCATAGCCTTAAATTTGTTTTCAATATTTTTTGCTATGGTCAAAAAACCGCCTATGGGAATTTCCGCATTTGCAGCCACGAAATTCCCGTATGCAGCTAAAAATTCATATGCTTTTGCATCCGTTCCCAAAAGCGAAATAATCGCAAGTCTTATAAGAGGGTCGTTAAATTTGGCGGCAAGCTCGCCAATATTCATATTTTCGTAAGAATCAAGCTTTTTGTTTGCATTGCCGCTTACAACCCCGCCTGCCATGAGTTCGAACTGATTTGTCATATCTATTGGCTTTTTGACATTTATTCTTTCGATTCCGAAAGATGCCACCGCATCCAATAACTTTGTAATCTGTTCTTCATCTTCGGGAGACCTTGCTATCATTTCTTTTTTGCTTCTTTGTGTATCTCGCCAGAAGACAAGCTCTTCGTTTCCCGATTTTACACTGTGAAAACGTTTAAGCCTTATAAATTTTGTATCTTTAATTGCCCCTATGTGCTCCCAGACTTCGTACATTTTATCATTCTTCGAACAACCCGCCAGTCCTCTTATGTAGTTTTCGAAGTAGGTCTCATTTCCTTCTTTGGATATGAGCCTTCCTCCCGCATAGTCGTTCTTTTCGTATATGCATACGTCATGGCCTTGTTCTTTTAAATAGATTGCGGCAGTCAAGCCCGAAAGTCCGGCACCTATAATGGCTATTTTACTCATTTTAGTGACCTGAAGGCATAAATGGTCTTATGCTGTCCGCAAGTTTTGCAACAGGCATTGACTGAATCCATACACGTCCCGGTCCGGTAAGAACAGTATTAAAGAAGCCTTCACCGCCAAGGAGTGCGTTTTTAACACCGCCAACGGTTCTGATTTCCATATTTACGGAAGCATCCATTGCAGCGGTATAACCTGTATCCACTACTATTTGCTGTCCCGGCTGAAGATTGTATTCTTTAATATAGCCGTCAAATTCCAAGAATGCCATACCTTGTCCCGAAAGTCTTTCCATAATGAAACCTTCGCCGCCAAAGAAGCCTGCGCCAAGCTTTTTCTGGAAGTGAACGGAAAGTTCAACACCCATTGTAGCTGCAAGGAAAGCTTTTTTCTGAGCTATGATTTCTTTTCCCGGTCCGATTTCGTATGCTCTGATGCTGCCCGGCATGCATGACGGATAAGCAATCATACCCGGTCCGTTTTGTGCTGTATAGTAGTTTAAGAAAATGCTCTCACCGGAGAATGCACGTCCGATCATCTTACCAAGTCCGCCGCCTTTTGTCTCCATAACCATATTAGGTGACATCCAGCCCATTGCTCCGTTTTCGCATTTCATGCCTTCACCTGCTTCAAGTTCGCAGATGACTACCGGCAAAGGTTCTCCCTCAATTGAATATCTCATAGTTTTACCTCCTTGAATTCGTATTTTTCTTACGTCTTCTTTTTTTTCTTTTGTTAATATTGTAAGTTCTTATTATAAGCACTGTCAAAAACAGCGCAACAATAACTATAATGATTATTATCGGAAGTTTGGAGACATGTTTTTCTTCTTTAACTTTCGTTGCAGCCTCGTCTTTGTCATCATCCGCTTTTGATGTGTCAAAGCCGGCTTCTTGGTACACGGTTTCTCCGCAAAGGGAACACTCACCGGAGTTAAGTCCCACTTCCGTGGCCGTAGCTTCTCTAAACTCGGCCCACTGTCTTACCACATGCTGCTTTGGTGTGAAATTGCCTTTGTATGCATATGCGCACGTATCGCAGATATAGTTTGTATAGCCGTATTCATCACAAGTTGCCGGTGATTGAGTGGTTCGAAATTCCGTATTTTCGCAATTTCCGTGAGGATATAAATCCTTTGAATAGTCAAACACCTCATCCCTTGTAAAGTCTGTTGTATTTCCGCTAAAATCGTATGTCCAATTCATAACTTCACCGACACATTCGCTGCAATAAGCTCTTCTGTCTGTATTGTCTTCAAAGAAATGAATAGCGCCTTTAACTTTGTTATTATTAATATATCCCGAATAAGACGTGTCTGCCGGATACAAAATATACATTCCCACAAGTCCGCCGTCGTGTACGTATCCGTGGTCGGAATCATATCCGTCTATTGTTACGGTATTGCCGTCCAAATCTATGTAGCCCGCGCAATAAGCTCCGCCCATAAATTGTTCGTCTTTGTTTTCTTTATCTTCGTCCACGCAAACCAACGTTGTATTGGCGTCGGTGTTTTTGATGCTTCCGTTTCCAAAGCCCGCAATGCCGCCAACACCGAACATTTTATCTTGAACTTTAAGAGTTACTTTTCCGTATATCTCGCAAGAATCGATTTGGCTGTTTTCCATAAATCCCGCAAGACAGGCCGCAAAGCAGTCTTCTTTCGTTGTTACGTCCACTTCGATACCAAGGAGTTTGAGATTTTTGATGTTTGCATTTTCCAATATGCCGAAAAATCCCGCAAAATGAGTATCATAGCTTATCATATTTCCATCATATGTAAGCCTTGTATCCTTAGTGGTGCTTGTGACTTTTACATTTAAAAGCGCATGACCGTTTCCGTCAAAACTTCCGCTGAAATCAACGGGTTCCCAATCTTTATCCGTAAAGTCTATGTCGCTCATAAGTCGATAAGAAGCCGAGGGATTGTCTTTTATTTTTTCCAAATCATTGTAACAATAGATATTGATAATATCAGACGATGCATCGGCACCCGAAACTATTGCGGGCACCATGATTGTTCCCGCAATAAAACACAGAATGAATATAATAAATCTTTTTAATTTTTTTCTCATAAAATTCCCCAAACAGGGTTGACAAATGTCAACCTACCTTCTTTTTATACATCAAATACATCTAGATATATTCTACCACAAACCTTGCCTTTAGACTATTTTTTAATCATTCTTTTTATTGTATTTTAAACCGTCCACAAGCTTTGCCGCAGCTGCCGCATCCTTTGAATATCCGTCCGCCCCAATCTCGTCTGCATATTCTTGCGTAACAACCGCTCCGCCTATAATTACCTTTATATCAAGATTTTTTTCCTTAACGTATTTAATCAGCTCTTCCATGCGAACCATTGTGGTTGTCATCAAGGCCGAAAGTGCTATAACATCTGCTTTTTCTTCTATTGCCCTGTCCACAATCAGTTCTTTCGGAACATCTTTTCCCAAGTCGATTACTTTAAAACCGTAGTTTTTCATCATGAGGGCAACCAAATTTTTGCCGATATCATGCACATCTCCTTCAACCGTCGCAATAACGACTGTTTTACTTGCCGCACCGCTATTCTTCTTTGATAATTTCGGTTCCAAATAGTCCACGCCTATTTTCATTGCTTCGGCGCTTGACATTAACTGCGGGAGAAAATATTTTTGCATTTCAAAAAGATCCCCCACCTTTTTTATTGCGGGAATCATATCTTCATTGATTATTTCTTCCGGACTTTTAGTCTTTAATGCATCGCTTATTTCATTTACGATGCCTGTTTTGTTACCCTTTAATACTGCCGTAAATACAGAAGATTCCGAGTCTTTTTCTTTAACTTTTTCCGGACTTTTTTCTTTAATGATTATTTCTTTTTCAGGAGCATTCTCTATTCTTTCTATATATGCGAAATCGGCGCCGTCCTTTGCCGCAAGCATATCTGCCGCATAAACCGCATCCATCAACATTTCGTTTGAGGGATTTGCTATAGCCATTGTAAGGCCCGCATTTATTACCATTGCGGCATATGCGCTGTTTACAAGAGGGCGACCCGGCAAACCGAAAGAAATGTTTGAAAGTCCGCATATTGTTGCAAGGCCTGCCTCTTCTTTGCAATATCTGATTAAGTCTATACTTTCTTTCGCCGAATTTATATTGGCGCCCACGGTTCCCACCAAAGCGTCCACAATTATGTCTTTTTTGTCAAAGCCTTCTTTCTTTGCTATATCCAAGACTTCATCTATAATTTTTCTTTTTTCTTCCAAGCTTTTTGGCATGCCCTCATCCGAAACCGGCAGCAAAATAAACATTGCACCGTATTTCTTGGCAATCGGCATAAGTTCTTTTACTTTTACGCTTTCCAAGGAAATCGAATTAATCAAAGCCCTGCCCGGATAGATTCGCAATGCCGCTTCCACCACATCAGGATAACTTGAATCTATGCACAGAGGAAGTGAAACGCCAAGGCCCACGTCTTCTACAGTCTTAACCATCATTTCCTTTTCGTTTATTCCGGCCATTCCCACGTTGATATCAAGAATTTTTGCACCTTTTTCCGCCTGCTCCTCCGCCATTTTTACAGCTATGGATGTATCTTTTTTTCGTAAAGATTCTTGAAAAGCTTTTTTACCCGTAGGATTTATTCTTTCGCCCACTACAATAAAACGAGCGTCTTTATCGATTTCAACAATATCCGTTTCGGAAGATAAAACGCCGTTTTCGCATACTTTAAAGCTTGGCAATTTAACATCCTTTGTTTTTTTTACGACTTCTTCTATATGATCAGGTCTTGTTCCGCAACATCCGCCGATAATGGATGCGCCGGCCTTTACAAGTTTAAGAGACCATTCCGCAAAATCTTCTTTTTCCATTGTATAGACTGTTTTGCCATCTTCAAGTCTTGGAAGACCCGCATTTGGTTTTGCAATAATCGGCACAGAGGCATATTTTTTCATTCTTGATATTATGTCAACCATGCTGTCCGGACCCGTAGAGCAGTTTGCGCCTATAGCATCCGCACCCAAACTTTGTAAGGTTACCACTGCCGCTTCGGGACTTGTTCCGTAAAATGTTCTTCCTTCTTCCCTAAAGGACAATGTGACCATAACCGGCAAATCGCATACCTCTTTTATTGCGATCAAAGCCGCTCTTGCTTCTTTGATGCTCATCATGGTTTCCACAACAAAAAGATCTGCGCCCGCTTTTGAAAGAATGGTTGCCTGTTCTTTATATACATCCACAAGTTCTTCAAAAGACATGTCTCCCACAGGCTCCAACTGGCGCCCGGTCATGGTCATATCCGCTGCCACAAATGCCTTATTTTCCACGGCTTTTTTTGAAAGCGCCAGAAGCTCTTCGTTGATTCTTGCTATGTCCTTTTCCAAGCCGTATTCTTTTAATTTTATTCTGTTGGCCGTAAAAGTAGGAGCATATACAATGTTTGAGCCGGCTTTTACAAACTCTCTTTGAAGATTAATAAGTAGATCCTCATTTTCCAAAATCCACTTTTCCGGGCAAACTCCCGTAGGCATGCCGTGGGCTTGCAAATTGCTTCCCGTTGCTCCGTCCAAATATATTAATTTATTTTTTGTAAGTTCATAAAATTCTTTCTTATTCACTGTTATTTCCTTTTACATACTGTCTAAAATATCGCAGATAAGCATTACCCTGTTAAAAGGCACCATAAAATAGTATCCGTCTGCTATGCTTTCAAGTTTCTTCATTATGTCTTTAGTGATTTTTACCGCAATATCCTGCGCCTCTTGTTTTGACATGTCCGGATTATAAAGAGCCACAACCTCGTCCGGCACATCGATTCCCGGCATTTCGTTTTTAATAAACACAGCGTTTTTATAACTTACCAAAGGCATAAGACCGCATAATATTTTAGTGTCCGTTTTTTCTTTTATGTATTTAATTGTTTCTATATCCTCATCCGAATAAATCGGCTGTGTAAGAAACCAAGATGCACCCGCATCAATCTTTTTTTGCATACGTTCTATGTTTTTGTCGATGTTTTTTCGACCCTGGTTTAAAGCACCGCCGTAGGCAAAGGCATCATCCGTAAACATATCATTATTGATTTGGTTTATGTATTCCATAAAAGAAACGGAATTAAAATCAAATACCGCTTTTGTTTCTTCTCTTTCGGCCGTAGGCACCGGGTCTCCCGTTACAACCATAAAGTTTCTTATGCCGTTTATATGAGCTCCCAAAAGCACTGAATGCATGCTGATTTTGTTTCTGTCTCTGCATGCTATATGAGGCATAACGTCAATATCCACCATGGATGCAACTTTACTTGCCAAAAGCACCGAATCGGCTCTTGCTCTTGCAAGGGGCGAATCCGCAATGGTTATTATGTCTGCGCCGTGTTTTTTAAGTTTAAAAGCACCTTCAACGACCTTTTCCGCATTCTGATCGAAAGGCGGATCAAGCTCAACGGCTATTACTTTTTTTCCGGCCTCCAGTTTTCTTAGAAATTCGTTGTTTCTTGTTTTGTTAACGCACTTTTCTTCGCTTTTTTTGCTAATTAAAGCTTTAGCCACCGGCTTTTTGCCCTTAATTATTTTAGCCAAGGCTTCGATATGTTTTGGGCTTGTTCCGCAACATCCCCCCACTATATCGGCGCCCAAATCTATGATTTGCTCCAATTTTTTGGCAAACCATTCGCTGCTGTCGGAATATACTGTTTTTCCTCTTACTATATCCGGATATCCGCTGTTAGGAAGAACCTGCAGGCTTTGTGTGTCATAAAACTCCAGATTCTTTAAAATATCATACATATGGCTCGCACCGATAAGGCAATTGCAACCCACGCTGTCTATTTCTTTAATCTGCGACACTTCCTCCAAAAGCCTTTTTAGGCTGTGGCCTTTTGTGGTATATCCCATTCTGTTTGTTGCAAAACTAAGCATTACAAAGGCCGTCGGGAGTTTTTCTTTTATATACACAGCAAGTTCTTTTACTTCTTTTGCGCTGCCGAAAGTTTCGAAGTTGAAAATACAAGCTCCCGCATCCAAAAATGCATCAACAATAAACCTGTATTCACTCATTTTATCCAAGCTTTCATCCTCAAACAGTTTCTTTGGAATAGGCCCGATATCCGCCGCAATATAAATCTCATTTTCGCTTTCATCGGCTGCTGCCCGAGCAATTTCATAAGATTTTTTGACGGATGTCCTAAGATAGCTTTCCTGGGCCAGTTTGTCATCTATTCTTCTGTCTATGGCAAATTGCCTATTCAAGGCAAAGCTGTTGGTTCTTATAAGCCTTGCTCCGCTTTTTATATAGCGCAGATGAATCTGTTTGATTAAATCCGGATCCGTTATATTGCATTCTTCGCAAACTCTGCCTTTATCAAAGTTCAATTCTTCAAAATAGGTGCCCATGGCGCCGTCGGTTAATAGTATGTTTTCCTTTAAATAGTCTTTAATATACACTTGCAAGCCTCCTTAACCCTTAGGGAGTATCACTGTTATTGTATCACATTTTTATTCATGATTTTGACTTTTTTATAAATGATTTTTAAAATTTGTCTGTCATTTTCTTCCAATTAGCTAAAATAGTTGAATTTTTTGCCGAATTCGTGTTATTATTATAATGTATTTTTTATGGGTAAATGCTAAGGAGCAGGTATGAGAGAGTATAGTTCATCGGAAAAAGAACTTCTTAATCGCTATGGTAATGAGCGAGTTTCCGTTAACTTCTTTAATAAAATAAGCGAAATCCGACTTTTTCAATGTATAAAAAGTGGGCTTATTATGGTTATTCCCATTATTCTCATCGGAAGCTTCGCTTTGGTATTCAAATCATTTCCCATTGAAGCTTATCAACAATTTATAGCAGAATTTGCCGGCGGTTTTTTGCGTGATTTATTTACCATTATTATTAATGCAACAACCGGTTTGTTCTCTATTTACCTTTGTTGCGCCATAGCATCAAGCTACAATCGAATTTTTTCAAGTCCAACTTCCACAAATGCCAATTACGGAGCAACAATTACATCTCTTGCCTGTTTTTTGATTTTTTCAGGTGTGGGTTCTTATAAATTTACAATAGAAAACTTGGGTGTTAAAGGAACCTTTACTGCTATAGTTTGTTCTCTTTTGGCTTCATTTTTATATCATTTGCTTCAATCCAAAGCAAAAGGAAACTTACTTATCTATACAAACGGTGCGGACGGTCACTTTAAATCCGCTATCAACATTTTGATTCCGTGCTCCGTAATAGTTTTGCTTTTTGCGCTGATTATGATTCTTTTAAGAGCCATATTTGATATAAGCAGTTTTAACGAGTTGATTCTTGTAGCATTTGACAAGGGATTCAGCAGCGCCAGCCGTAGCTTGCCTTCTGCAATTATGTTTATGTTATTTACGCATATTTTGTGGTTTTTCGGCATTCACGGCGGCAATGTTTTACAAGACATATCGGATCAAGTTTTCGTTCGGGGTCAACAAATCAACGAAGCCTTGGTAAAATACGACTTTGAACCTACGGAAGTTTTTTCTAAAACATTTTTTGACTCATTCGCTTTAATGGGCGGTTGCGGTGCAACTCTTTGTCTTATACTTGCTTTACTGTTTTTCTCAAAAAGAAAAAGCAACAAATATCTTGCCGGATTTTCTATCTTTCCGGCCATTTTCAACATAAACGAACCGATTATTTTCGGTCTGCCGATTTGCTTTAACCCTACTCTTTTCATACCTTTCGTTATTACACCTATTGTTTGCACTTTGACAACAGCTTTTGCAACTTATATGGGTTGGGTTCCTTACGTATCAAATCCGATTGAATGGACAACACCGATTTTCTTATCGGGTTATATTGCTACAGGCTCCATAGCGGGTACAATTATGCAAGTAATAAACCTTGTAATTGGATTTTTGATTTATCTTCCGTTTGTAAGAATCTTTGACAGACAAAAGGTTAAAAACGCACATGTCCAAATGGAAAGCCTTGTAATGACCTTGAAACGTGCCGAAGAAACAAACGAGAATATCAATCTTTTAGACCAAGGCACATATCTTGGTGTTGTTGCTCGTTCTCTTTCGGAAGAATTAAGGATAATGGTAAGAAAACATCAATTCCAAATATATTATCAGCCGCAATTTAACGCCCACGGCGAGTGTGTCGGAGCGGAAGCACTGCTTAGATGGGAGCATCCGCTTTACGGCTTTATCTATCCTCCGCTTATTATTCAGCTTGCAAAAGAAATTAATATTTTGGAGGATTTGGAATGCCTTATTATCCAAAAAGTTGCGGACGATATGCATTATATTTTGGAAACTATGGGCGATGACTTCCGTATTTCCATAAACTTTACTCCGCTTGCAACCCAATCGGATAAGTTTAACGCTCTTTTAAACGGTCTTGTAATTCAAGGATCTATCATACCTAAAAATGTATGCATAGAGGTTACGGAACAAATTGCAATTTCTTTCAACCAAGCTACTTTGGAACATTTCAATTGGTGGAAAGAAGCGGGCTTTATGCTTGCCATTGACGATTTTTCAATGGGAAGCACATCCATCAAGTATCTTCAACGTAATCTTTTCGACCAAGTCAAGCTTGACGGTGCCATCGTAAAAGATATGTTAACAAATACACGAAGCGAAAAGATAATCGCATCCATTACAAGTCTTTCAACGGAACTCGGTTTTGAAGTGGTTGCCGAATATGTTGAAAACGAAGATCAAAAAGAAATGCTTGTTAAGCTTGGATGCGACTTGTATCAAGGCTGGCTTTACAGTCCTGCCGTTCCTCTTTTGAAACTTAAAGACAAGTCAACTAAAAACTTGATTTAATTTTTTCAAAGGAGTAAAATGTTTAATCATAATTAATAATTATGTTATATTTTTGTAATATGTGTAATTTGTTTGTATGTATAATTTTTAGGTAGGTTTATTTGTATGGCAAGAAAGGCTTATATAAGCGTTAACAAGCTTGAGGCCGGAATGCGTGTTGCGGAACACGTTATTGATTCCAAGGGCAGAAAGCTTATTAACAGAGGAACAATTCTTGACAATTACATAATTCTTTCCATGCGCTCTCGAGGTCTCGACGGCGCTTTTGTGGGTGACGATGACTTTTTGGAATACAGAAAAGACAAAAAGGTTGTGGTTCCCGCTCATATCAAAAAAATCGTTAATGAAAACATGATTCAGGACAAAAAGAAGATGGCCCTTAATTCAACGATCAAAAGTCATGTTGAAAACGGCATTAAAAAGCTTTTTGACGACACATCATCAAAAGAATTTTCCGATACAACCAGACGTATAGCCGACGACTTGATGGACGCCATTACCAATAACGATGCATTGGCATTTGATATCGACGCCCTTAAAGTCAGCGATGAATATACTTTCAAGCACAGTGTAGATGTTGCATCCATTGCTATGGTTATGGCAAAAAACAAGGGTTATACCGATAGCAGAATATACGATATCGGTATTGCGGGTCTTCTCCACGACCTTGGCAAAACCAAGATTCCAAACGAGATATTACTTAAACCCGGCAAGCTTACCGACAACGAATTTGAAGAGATGAAAAACCATTCCCTTTATGGTTTTCAGCTTTTGGAAAACAAAAAAGATATTTCCGATTCCGTAAAATTGGCCGTTTTACAGCATCACGAAAAAACAAACGGCAGCGGATATCCTCATCGCGCCTGCGGAAGCCGCATAAGCGAATATGCCAAGATTCTTACGGTTGCGGATATATTTGATGCTTTGGTTACGGACAGGCCTTATAAAAAAGCATTTGCAAAGAACGAAGCGGTGGAAATTTTGATGTCCATGACGGACGAAATAGATTTTGAATCTTTAAATTGTTTCTTAAGAAGCGTAATCCTTTATCCGGTAAACTCCATTGTTAATTTGAGTAACGGAGAAAAGGCGGTTGTAATCAAAAATACCTATACTTGTATTTTAAGACCTACCGTAGTTGGCATTAAAAGCGGCAATATTTACGACCTTGCCAACGACCTTAATTGCGCGGGAATAATAATAACAAAATAATTATTTAAATATAAAACAAGAGCGGAATGTCCGCTCTTGTTTTATATTTAAATATTAAATTAATCTCTACTGAGCCGGTGGTAAAAGGATAACAAGCATCTGAGCTGTATCAGGACCAACGTTTGTTACGCATTTTGGTGAACCACCTGCGATATGAACACTGTCACCTGCTTCAAGAACAGTTTTAACATGATCTTCGCCTTCGAATTCCATTGTTCCGTGGATGATGTAGTAGATTGATTCAGCAGGGTTAGCTGCGAATTCTGTACCACCACCTGCAGGAAGGAAGTGTGTTAAACCATTGATAAGACGACCGTTTTCAACATCCTGTGGGTCATGAAGTCTTGTGCATTTGCACTCATTGTGACCAGGTGCTGTGTAAGTATAATAGCCATCTTTTTTTGTAATTTTGTATCCAGCCATTTTTTCTACCTCTTTTTATAATATTTTAAGCAGTTTCTTATCACCGCTCAAATACTATTTTAATCCCTAAATCACTGTTAGTCAATAGCCCCGACTTTGCAATTTCTTTAAGAAAATTTTAAGAATTTATTAAACTTTTATAGACATCTATCAGTTGTTTTCCAACTGTTTTAATATCCTTTTCCAAAGCAAGTTTATAGGCTTCTTCCGTTAAATCTTCTAACTTACCTTCTAAAATTTCCCCAATCTTTTTTTCAAATTCATCCAGATTTTTTGCTTTATAGACATTTTTCCCGTCTTCAAGCCATTCTTCAAAAACCCCTATGTCTCTGATCAGGGCTTTTTGCTTGCAGGCACATGCTTCCAAAATTGGTATACCTTCGGTTTCTTCCAAAGTCGGAAAAATGTAAAGGTCTGCTCCGCTTAATGCCGCTTTTATCATTTCAGGCTCTACATATCCGGCAAAGCAAAGGTTAGGAAGCTTTGTGTTTACCGCTTTTTTTATTTTTGCCGGCACAAGCTTAAGATCTGTATATCCAAACCATATGAATTTATACTCGGGCATCCTTTTTGCCAGCTCCACAAAGTCCAATATGCCTTTTCTTTCAAGATAAAGGCCTATTGCCATAACTACTTTTTCATCGTCTTTATAGCCATATTTTTCTCTGAATAACTTACCGGCCTTTTCGTCTTTTACAAAAAAACTCGTATCGATTCCGTTTGAAATCGCCTTTATGTTTTTTAAACCATAGCCTTCCAAAAGTCTTTTTGAATAAGGTGTGGGAGTAATGATTACATCTCCCAAGCTATAACATTTTATCAGCCATTTTTTAAATAGAGGCGCTATTTGATTTGATAGCTTAAAAGAATTTCTAAAATCCTCCTCTGTGGAATGGGCATGATATACCACTTTTTTTCCGTGCTTTTTTGCCCATTTCGCCAATCTGTAGGATTTGATTCCGTACCAGTTAATATGAGCAATGTCAAAATCATCCTTTGGATTTTTGGTATAGCCGCTGTTATTATCTTCCAAGGCTTTTTGTTGATGCCTTACGGCCTTTCCCAAACCGGACTTGGAAAGCATTTTTTCGTTTTCCGTGTACAAAAGTACTTTCATGATTATTCCTTTTTAAAGTTCCGTATTGGCAGCCCTTTGAGATTTTCTGAAGCGTCTGCGTCCTTTTTTATGGAACTCGTCCAATATTTCTTCGTATCTTTTATATGCGTTTGCAACTGCATCATCCCAAGAACAAAAGAGAACTTCCTGGGCTTTTTTGCCGACTTCTTTTAGTTTTTCTTTATCGGAAATGGCTCTTATTATTGCCTTGGCAAAACTGTCTCCGCTTTCCTTTTCGCAAAGGAAGCCCGATTCTCCGTCGGTTATGCCTTCCGCGGCACAGCTTCCGCTAACCAAAACCGATGCGCATTCACAGGCTGCGGCCTCAATAACAACCAATCCCGAAGTATCGTATGTAGACGGGAACAAATGCAGATTTGCGCGACTGAAAAAAGCTTTAACCTTCACTCTGTCATAAATTGCACCGGTAAAGATTACGCAATCGTCAAGTCCTTGTCTGTGGCTGTATTGCTCAATAAGCGCACGGTCCGGACCGTCTCCCACCATAAGCATTTTAAACTTTATTCCCGATTCCTTTACTATTTTTAAAGCATCTATTATTATTTTTATATTTTTGTACCACAACATTCTTCCGCAGTACAAAAATACGTTTTCTTCATCGGCGGTTTCATACATGCGGTCAACCACTTTTATATGTTCAATAGGCGCTTTTCCCTTAACAAAGTCGGTTCCGTTAGGCATAAGCCTTATAGAGCCCTTGTATCCAAAGCTTCTCAAGCTTTCTATGGAGCCTTTCGAAACCACCCATACTTCGTCTGCTCTGTTGATGTTTTTGCTGACAAATAAGTGTGCGATAAACTTAAAAAGTCTTTTGCCCACATACCTGTCCAAATCGATTTCATAACGTGTATGATAGGTTAATACCACAGGGATTCTTTTGCTTCTTATAATTGATGCGCTGTTAGCTATAACGCTTGATGCAAAAGGTGAATGAACATGCACCAAATCCAGTTTTTTCCTTCTGATTTCGCTTATTGCAAGAAGCGAGAAGGGATTTCCCACGCGATAAGGCATATCTCCCTTAAATTTAAGAGATTGGTATCTGTATACTTCAAAAGGGTAATCATCCACAACATTTGGATAACGCGGGGTGATTACTACTATGTCGCAATATTTTTTTTGCAATATTTTCGCATAATTCATTACCGCATTGGATACACCGTCGATAAATGGCGGAAATGAATCATTAAATAAGCCTATTTTATACATTCTCTTCCTCTATTGCCTCTTGGCTTTCCGATTCTGTTCTTTCTTTTGACATACGCTTTGCCGTTTTATTTGATATAAATGCAAACACCACGCCAACCACTATTGTTAGGTAAAAGGTAATCAGACGCCAAAGAATCATTGCAACTCCAAGCTGTCCGTCTTTTACGAAAAACTGCCTCATAAAGAAATAAAAGAAACCTTCCGCCCCTATGCCCGCTCCGGGTACCGGTATAAATGCAGCCATGGTCATTACAAATGCATGGGCGGATATGATTGTCAAAAAGTCCATCTCATTTAAACCAAAAGCTCTGTAAAGCATATAAAGCACCGCCATATAAGAAAGGAGTTGCAAAACGCTGAACAAAAAGGCCAATAAAAAAGACGGAATATCTTTTATTCTTTCTTTAAAATACACGCCGAAGGTTTCAAGCTCCTTATCTATGTATGCTCTTTTGGATTCGGGACTTTTAAGTATTTTGATTTTGGCAAGAAATGTTATTATGGCTCCGGCTAATTTTCTTGTGATTTTTTGAAAAATCGCTATTCCCAAAAGCCAGAACAAGACTCCCAAATTTACCAAAAATCCGATTAATACTATTAAAGAAAAATTGCTGATATTTTCTTTAAAATAATCAAGGCGCATTAACAAAAGTATTGCAGTTAGCAATACCAGCGCTATCTGATAAACTATAAACTTTGAAAACAAAGCATTAATGCCTTTTCCCAAGGCAACGCCCTGTTTGGTTAATATATAAGCTTGAAAAGGTTGCCCGCCGGTAGAAAAAGGGGTTATTGCATTAAAATACTGACCGCCAACGGACAAGGCAAGGGTGTCTTTGTATTTTTGTTGCTTGTGCATTGGTTTTAGCATTATATGTAACACTATGGATTCAAAAAACCAGTACAAAACCATGCACAAAACCGCCAAAATCACCCATCCGATTTTAAGCTCTTTTAAGTTTTCCAGTAAATTATCGGCACCTGTGTTAAAGAATATAAATCCTATTACTACCGCCGCACAAGTGATGATAATGAAAATGTTTAATTTATTTGATTTCACTTAAGTTTACCTTTATTAAAATAAATCACGCATCTTACGACGCGTGATTTATTTTAGCATAATAGTATACAAAAAACAACCAAACTTCCTTTCTTGACATATTTTGTCTCAAGGCATTATTCTATTGTTAGTAAAATTGTTAGGATGTTTATATTATGAAAAAAGCAAATAAAAAGAAAATATTTCGTATTCTAATTATTGTGGCAATTGTAATTGTCGCTTTACTGATTGCCGTATCTGTTTTTTGTAAAAGACCAAAGTCCAGACTTTTGCTTTCTGTATTGGACTTTAAAAACAATACAATGCAAAAGAACGACTTTCTTGCATATGATGTTGATTTAATGGAATTATGCCGCGAATATTTTAATTCGGATGTTGAAATAAAGGGTGAAATGGGGCTTAATGACATCAAAAAGCTTAATGCTTCCGTTTTTTCCGACATTTCCGCCAAAAGATCCTTTGATCAAAAGCGTTTAAGCGCTGATCTAGGGCTTAACTTACTGGTTTTTGAAGCAGGCAATATTGAGTTTTATGCGGAAAACAGCTCTCTTTACATGGATGCTCCAATCCTTGGAAACAGTAGTTATTCCTTCGATTCCGTAATTAACTTTTTTCCTAAAATGCCTAATTTGACGGATAATCCGGACAGCAAATGGTATAGTGATAACCTTTGGAATATCATTCAATTAATTAGGGAAATGGATGTTGAAGCTCTTGAGAGCGACTACACAGATGCTGAGGGAGTCAAATGCGATGCTTTCAAATCCACGATTCATAAAGGTTCCGGGCATTTTATATGGGAGCTTTTGGATATGGAAGACCCTGATTTTGATATTGCTTTTACTGCCTATCTCACCCCGTCAAACAAGCTTAGAAAGATTGAAGTTGACCTTTCGCCTATCCTTCCCGGAGCGTATGTTGTGCTTGAAGGATGTGACATGGAGAAAGTTAATTTCAGTTACGAGCTGCCGGATAACGAAAAAGCCACTCTTATTGCCCAAAGAAGCAGCGAATACAAAAACTATCTTGATTGTAAGTTGATTTATTATACCAATGCGGATGCGGTTTATTCCTTGGAATCTGCTTTGGAATGGGAAAATCATGATAAGGGCTTTGATTTGTATATTAAAAATCTTTCGCTTTACAAGGATAATTCTCTTCTTTGCACCGGCTATTTTAAAGGTGATGTTGTGAAGTCTTCCTTTAGTGAGGATGTTTTTGAGGGTAAGGACGAGTATCTCTACGGATTTGAAAAAATCGACTGGAAGGCTATAAGAAATGATGTGGATGGATTTGTGAAGGAGATTTTGAATAAGATGTCTATTGGGGAGATATTTGGTGGGTGAGAGAGGAGTTATCTGCGACGACCGAGATGAACCTCGAATCCGAACACTGATATTATCTGCGGAATGCAAGAAATGAATTCGCATAAACACAAGTGTTTATGCTCACCATTTCTTGCATTCCAATGGAATTATGGACATAAAAAAGGACAGATGCAAGTGAACTTGCTCTGTCCTTTTTGATATCCACATTCCGCAGATAATACTTATCTTTTTGAGAACTGTGGAGCTCTACGTGCGGCTTTGAGACCGTATTTCTTTCTTTCTTTCATACGTGGGTCTCTTGTTAAGAAGCCTGCTTTTTTAAGTGTTGGACGGAATTCGCCATCTACCTGAAGAAGTGCTCTTGAGATACCGTGACGGATTGCGCCTGCCTGACCTGTAAAGCCACCACCGTGTACGTTTACGATTACGTCATATTTGTCTGTTGTTTCTGTAGCAACTAATGGCTGACGTACGATAACTTTTAATGTTTCAAGTCCGAAATATTCATCGATATTTCTTTTGTTTATTGTAATTTCGCCTTTACCCGGTACAAGGTAAACTCTGGCGATACTCTTTTTTCTTCTACCTGTTCCGTAAAATTTTTCTTTTGCCATGGTTATTATATCCTCCTTTCAGTCTTAGAATGTCAATGTTTCAGGCTTCTGTGCTGCATGCTTGTGATCGCTGCCTGCATATACAAAAAGCTTCTTGAACATTTCTCTTCCCAAAGGTCCCTTTGGAAGCATTCCCTTAACTGCAAGTTCTATAACCTTTTCAGGCTTTTTCTCCATCATTTCTGCAAGCTTTGTTTCTTTCATTCCGCCTACATAATCTGAATGATGGTAGTAGATTTTCTGATCCATTTTCTTACCTGTTACGGCAACTTTTTCTGCATTGATTACGATTACATAATCACCCATGTCTGCATGTGGTGTGTAAACCGGTTTATTTTTACCTCTTAACACTTTTGCAATTTCAGATGATAAACGGCCGAGTGTGCAACCTGCTGCATCAACCACATACCATTTTCTGTCAACATTTGCTGTGTTTGGCATATATGTATTCATTGGTTTTTCCTCCATTAAATGTATATTGCAATTAAACAACTTAAACGTTTCGACTTATAAGACCGATTAAATCAAATAACCGCTTATTCTCTTTTACCGATTCGACGCCCAATACTCTTACCGGGGCTAATGGCATTGAGTATTATCACGCATAAGTCGTCACATTAAGACATTATAGTACTTGCATCCTTTTATGTCAATAGTCAATTTTTTATTGTCTGCTTCTTGTTTTTTGCGCTTTTGCTAACCTTTTCGGCGTTCATTTTGTATATTTCCCAAAGGCCCGTAAGCATCAATTCTCTGTCGTATTTAATCTTGTTTCTGCACATGGATGTTATTTCGCCTGCCGGTCCTCCGGTTGCCACAAGATTTACTTTTTCCCCGCCAAGTTCTTTTGACATTCTGAAACACATTTCGTCTATCATTGCCGCATGTGCCGTAAATGCTCCTATGCTCATACAAGACAGGGTGTTTGTTCCTATTATCTTGTCTGTAAATTCAAATCCGTTTTCCGGCAGCTGTGACGCAAGTTTTCCCAATGCCTTAAGGGATGTATAAGGTCCCGGTGCTATGGCTCCGCCCAAATACTCCTTGTTTTTGTTTACCACGGAGAAAGTTGTTGCCGTGCCTATATCGATAACTATCACAGGTGCGCCGTATTTTACCACCGCTGCCGCCGCAACGCATATAAGGTCCGCACCGAGCTTTGATGGATCGTCATATTTGATTTTTAAACCGGTTTCAAGCGCGTGTGACACAAAAAGCGGCTCACAGCCTATTGCATCCTTTACGGCTTTTTTCAAAATCGAATTTAAAGGAGGAACAACGCTTGAAATAATCGCTCCTTCAATCTCTTTATCCACCGAGTTGTTGCTTTCTCTTTTAATATCTTCTATAAAGCCTTTAAGCTCTTTATAGTGATATTCGTAACCTTTGCTTTTTCCGGTTTCATACCTTTTTGCGTAGCTTACGCTGCCTTCCTTTAAAAGGCCCGCTACTATATTGGTATTTCCTACATCTATTGCAAGAATCATAATTAATCTCCGTTTTTGGCTTTGTAGAGTTTTAATGCCTCATCCAATACTTTGTGACTTGCTTCGTCTTTCGACATCAACTCGTATTCTTTAAGGTCCGACTTTGTTATTATGGTTATAACATTGGTGTCCGTTCCAAAGCCCGCGCCTTCAACCTTTAGGTTATTTGCAACAATCATATCGCAGTTTTTCTTTTCAAGCTTTTTCCTTGAATTTTCAAGCATATCTTTTGTTTCCATGGAAAAGCCGCAAAGCACTTGATGATCGTTTTTTGTTTCGCCTATGGTTTTTAAAATGTCTCTTGTTCTTTCAAGCTCTATTTTTAAGTCATTATCGCTTTTTTTGATTTTATCGTCGCTGAATGTTTTTGGCGTATAATCCGCAACTGCTGCCGCTTTTATTATAATGTCGGCTTCTTTTGAGCGTTTTAGCACTTCCTCACACATCTGCCTTGCGGACTCGATTTCAACAAGCTCCACAAAGCTCGGCGCTTTAATGCTGACCGGTCCTGATATAAGCGTAACAAAAGCTCCTCTTAGCATTGCCGCTTTTGCCAGGGCATAACCCATTTTACCCGTTGAAAGATTTGTAATGTATCTGACGGGATCGAGTTTTTCTCTTGTAGGTCCCGCAGTTACAATTATGCGTTTTCCCGCAAGATCCTTCTCGCACTCTATTTCCTTGGATAAATATTCCAACAATATTTCTTCATCCGGAAGTTTTCCTTTGCCTACGGCTGCGCAAGCTAAGCGTCCCGATGCCGGCTCTATTACTTCCATTCCGTAATCCTTAAGCTTTTGGATGTTGTCTTGCACTATCTTGTTTTCATACATATTTGTATTCATGGCCGGTGCAACTATTATTTTGCATGATGCCGCCAAAACGGTAGTGCTTAACATATCATCGGCTATTCCGTTTGCCATCTTGCCGATTATATTGGCCGATGCCGGCGCAACCAAAATTACATCCGCCGACTGCGCCAAAGAAACATGTGCAACATGGAATTCGAAGTTTCTGTCAAATGTATCCACAAGACATTTGTGATTTGTCAGTGTTTCGAAAGTAATGGGATTAATAAAGTTTGTTGAGTTTTTCGTCATTATTACATGTACATCCGCACCAAGCTTAATTAACATACTTGCCAGATTTGCCATTTTGTAAGCCGCTATGGAGCCGCTTATTCCAAGCACTACTTTTTTTCCTTTTAACATATTTTTTCCTCTTCTTGCTTAACTTGCCTCAAAGAATCTTTTGAATACAGCTATTTAACATCTACGATAAAGTTATCGATAAGTCTTGTTTTTCCGATGTAAACCGCTATTGCCACCAAGGTTTCACCTTGTATTTTATCGCATTTTTCGATTGTTTCGAAATCCACTACGTCTACATAGTCGATTTTTGCGAGTTTTTCCGTATTTATTATATCCGTCATTGCCTTAATGAGCTCTTTTGAATCTCTCATTCCCTCTTCAACCATTTTTTTACCGGCAAAGATTGATTTTGAAAGTATTAATGCCGCTTTTCTTTCTTCCGCGCTTAAATATGTATTTCTCGAGCTTTTTGCAAGACCGTCTTCTTCTCTGATAATCGGACATCCTATTACTTCAACGGCTATATTTAAGTCAGCTACCATTCTTTTGATTACCGCAAGCTGTTGAGCATCCTTTTGTCCGAAATATGCCTTGTCAGGTCTTACGATATTGAAGAGTTTGCTTACAACCGTGCAAACGCCTCTGAAATGAATAGGTCTGCTTTTTCCGCAAAGTTCTTTTGTAAGTCCGTTCATATCCACGAAAGAGCAAAAACCTTTTGCATACATTTCTTCCGGTTCCGGATTAAAGATTAAATCAGCTCCCGTTTCTTCGCAAAGCTTTGTATCCTTTTCAAGGTCTCTCGGATAGCTTTCAAGATCCTCTCCCACTCCGAACTGCATTGGGTTTACAAAAACGCTGACAACAGTTTTGTCATTGTCTTTTACGGAATTTGCAATCAAGCTTTGATGTCCTTCGTGAAGGTATCCCATTGTAGGAACAAAGCCCACGGACTTGCCTTCTTTTCTCCAATTTTCAACTTCTTGTCTTACTTCTTTTATTGTGTGAACTACTTTAATCATGTTTATTTCCTTTTTCTTTTCTAATATAATTTTCCTATTATTTCATCATCTATTGCGTATGTATGGCATTCTTCAGGGAATGTTCCCGCTTTTACTTCTTCATCATACTGCTTAAATGCTGCTTTCATTGTTTCTCCAACATTTGCGAATTTCTTAACAAACTTAGGTGTAAAGTCAGAGAACATGCCTACCATATCTTGGTAAACCAAAACCTGTCCGTCACAGCCGGAGCCTGCGCCGATTCCGATTGTAGGTATATCAAGCTTTTGTGTTATAAGACTTGCAAGTTTTGCCGGTACGGCTTCGATTACCACCGTAAATGCTCCCGCTTCCTGTACCGCAAGTGCGTCGTCGATTAATTTCTTGGCTGCCTCGATTGATTTTCCCTGAACTTTATGTCCGCCAAAAGCATTAATTGACTGCGGTGTAAGACCGATATGGGCGCATACCGGGATTCCCGCATCCACAATTGCTTTAATTGTCGGTGCTATTGTTCTTCCGCCTTCCAATTTAACGGCATTTGCGCGGCCTTCCTTCATAATGCGTCCCGCATTTACAACAGCATCATATGTTGATGTTTGGTATGACATAAACGGCATATCCACGACTACCATTGCATCTTTAGCGCCTCTTGATACGGCTCTTGCATGATGAATCATGTCTTCCATTGTTACCGATATTGTGTCTTCATAACCAAGCATTACGTTTCCCAAGGAATCTCCTACCAATATGGAGTTTACCCCCGCATCGTTGATAAGTTTTGCCGTTGAATAATCGTAGGCTGTCAACATGCTGATTTTTGTTCCTTCTTTTTTTGCCTGAGCAAAAGTTAATACTGTGTTCTTCATTTTCTTCCCTTTCTTTTCTCCCGCGACTTACTGCGCTGTTGGCTCTTTATTTAAAAGATCAATTATTTTTTGATAGTTTTCCGAAGCTTCATTTGTTAAGCTTTCCTCTTCCAGTCTCTTATTCTTTGCTATTTCCACAAGTCTGTTTGAGAGTTTTATGTAAACTTCTTTGTAATCTCCATCAAGCTCTGCCAGATGCTTTTCAACGGTTTTATAATCTGCCCTGTCTACGGGTCCCGTAAGAGCTTTTTGTGGCGACGTTTTCTCCAAATTCAGAGCATTGTTTATAAACAAAGGCATCAATGCCTTTATGGCGTCTTCTTCGGCAAAACCGCATTTTTTCAAGGTATCCGCCGCCATTGAATACAAGGCAATAACCAAATTGCTTGCCATTACCGCCGCAGCGTGATACAAAGTCTTGTTTTTTGCATCAATCAACTGATAGTTATTCCCGAGAATGTCAAATATTCCCTTTATAACATCAAGTTTTTCTTTATTTCCTTCAATTGTAAAATATGCTTTTGAAAGTTCTTTAAATGATGTTTGCTTATCATTAAATGCAAACATTGGATGAATGGAATAACCGAATGCTCCGGCCTCCTCAAGATTCGTAAAGACCGCGCCCGACATGGCGCCGCTGCAGTGACAAAATATTTTATTCTTAATACTTATTCCTTCGTGTTCCTTATCATATTTGTCCCCAAGGGCAAATATTTCATCGGCAACTTCTTTGATTGCCCCGTCGGAAGTTGTTATGAATATAACATCCCCGGCTTCAACAATTTCTTTTATACTGCAAAAGCTTTCGCTGTTTGTAAATCGTGCCGCTTCTTCCGCATTTTTATTGTTTCTGCTGTAGTATCCCAATAGATTCAGTCCGTTTTCCGCAAAATAACGGCCCAGGGAAAAAGCTACTCTTCCGGCACCTATAAAAGCAATTTTTAAGTTCTTAGCTTCCATCTTACCACCTTCTTTTTGCGCTTAGTCCCTGTTTTCATCAAGGCTTGCGTAACTTTGGCAAATGGTATCAAGAAAAATATTAAGCACGGTATGGTTCCTTACGAATACCATCCGCGCTTAATATACTACAATTATCAGCCAATGTAAAGTTTTTTGATAAATTAGTCGTGGTAATTTAGTTTTATTAATGTCAATCCCTTGGCAGGTGCCGTCGGTCCTGCCGCATCTCTGTCTTTTTCTTCCAGAATTTTTACTATATCTTCGGGCTTTCTAAGGCCCGTTGCCACTTGCACCAAAGTTCCGACTATTATTCTTACCATGTTATATAAAAAGCCGTTGCCGTTTATTCTGATTCTTATTAAACGTTCTTGCTCATTTAAATCATCAACCGCTTCTTCTTTTATTTCTATGGAATTAATGGTTCTTACAGTGCTTTTTGCGCTGCCGCCTCTGGATGCAAAGCTTGTAAAATCGTGCTCTCCTTCCAGATATTTTGCCCCTTGCCTCATCTTTTCCATATCCATTTTCAAATATACAAAATATGAATCTTTCATAAGAAGGGGGATTTCATGACGAGCATTGAAGATTTTGTATTCGTATGTTTTATCGCTTTCCACGGCCCTTGGATGCCAATCCGGGTCCACTTCATCGGATTTTCTTATTCTTACATCCTTTGGAAGCCATTGGTTTAACATATAAGAAAACTTATCCGCCGGAATCTTTGAGTTGGTATCAAACACCGCCACGTTTGCCAATGCATGTACCCCCGCATCCGTCCTGCTTGCGCCTATAACTTCTATTTCTTCATTCAATAATTTGCTTAATGTTTCGTTTAAAAGCTGCTCAATTGCAAGGGCATTGTCCTGCTTTTGCCAGCCGCTGTAATTTGTGCCGTCGTAGGCAACAATCAATCTTATTCTTTTCATTTTTATTCCCGAAATCAACCTTTAAACAGTTATTTAGCCATCATAAAGTTTAAGGCTTCTATATTTCTTGCCATAAGATCTAAGCCTATTATTATAACGAAATACAGCGCCAAAAAGGCATATGATAGTTTGTCCGAAAGTTTATATACAAGGGGTTTGAATTTTGTTCTTCCCTCGCCGCCTCTGTAGCATCTGGATTCCATGGCCGTTGCAAGCTCCGATGCTCTTCTGAATGCCGATATAAACAAAGGCACAATTACAGGTATCATGTTTTTAGCCTTTGCAATTATATTTCCGCTGTCAAAATCGGCTCCTCTTGCAGATTGTGCCTTCATGATTTTGTCCGCTTCTTCCACAAGTATTGGAATAAACCTTAAAGCTATGGACATCATCATGGCTATTTCGTGCACCGGGACTTTTATTTTTCTCATCCAAGAAAGTCCTTTTTCCAATCCGGCAGTTAAGTCATTTGGCGTGGTTGTATAGGTTACGATGGAACAGCCCAAAACAATAAGCATAAGCCTTATAACGATAAATAGCGCCCATTTAAGGCCTTCCGCCGATATTTTTATTATTCCGTATTCAAAATACATGTGCTCTCCGTTTGTAAATATTATGTTGAAAACAGCACTTATTATCAGCAGTACGAGAATGAATTTCATTCCCTTTATCATGTATGAAAACGGCACTTTTGACATGCCTATGGTTATTCCTATAATGGCAATGGAAAAGATATAACTTAAGAATGAATTCACCAAAAACAATCCCACAACAAAAAGAAGTGTTGCAAGCAATTTCACTCTGGGATCTGTTTTATGAACTTTCGATTTGGTCGGATAGTATTGTCCGAGTGTCATATCTCTTAACATTGTTTTTCCTTATTTAGGCAGTTTAATATTTCTTTTGTCGCCTCTTCAACGGTGATTATATCCGTGGATACGTCAAATCCGTTTTCCTTTAATTTGTTCATTATATAGGTCATTGCAGGTGCTGCAAGCCCTATTTTTTCCAGCTCTTTGTAATGAGAAAATACTTTTTTCGGCTCATCGTCATACATAACGCTTCCGTCGTTCATTACAATGATTCTGTCAACATATTCAGCCACATCTTCCATGCTGTGAGAAACCAAAATTACGGTGATTTTTACCTCTTCATGAATTTGCTTTATCTGACTGAGTATAGAGTTTTTTGTCTTGGGATCCAAACCTGCAGTCGGTTCATCAAGTATAAGAACTTTTGGCTGCATTGCCATAACACCGGCAATCGCTACCCTTCTTTTTTCTCCGCCGGACAGCTCAAAAGGCGACATATTCCAATACTCTTCACCGATTCCCACAATTCTTAAGGCATTTTCGACTCTGGCTTTTATTTCTTCCTCAGAAAGGCCCTGATTTGTCGGGCCGAAAGAAACGTCCTTAAAAACCGTCTCTTCAAAAAGTTGATGTTCCGGATATTGAAACACAAGACCTACATTACATCTTAGGTCTTTTAAATCGTAGCCCTTCTCGTATATGCTTCTTCCTTCAAAGATAACATCTCCGCTTGTTGCCTTAATAAGCCCGTTCATATGTTGAATCAGGGTTGATTTTCCGGAGCCGGTATGCCCTATTAAGCCTATAAAGCTGTTTTCTTCTATATCCAAATTTATATTTTTTAAAGCCCCTGTCTGCAAAGGAGTGCCCTTTGAATAGACATAGCTTAAATCTTTTAAACTTAAAAGCATTATCTTTTTAATCCCTTTAATCCTTTTACCAATTCATCATATGTTATTATGCCGTCTTCCAAATCAAGGCCTTCTTTTTTCAGCTCGTAGGCCAATTTGGTAACCGGCGGAAGTTCGAGACCTAAGTTAATAAGATCTTCTGTTTTTGAAAATACTTCTTTTGGCGTCCCGCTCATTGCGACTTTGCCGTCATCCATCACAATAATCCTGTCGGCATCCACCGCTTCTTCCATATAATGAGTTATTAATATTATGCTTACATGTTCTTTTTTGTTCAGTTCCAAAACAGTCCTTATTACTTCCGCTCTGCCGCCCGGATCCAGCATTGCCGTCGGTTCGTCAAGGACTATGCATTTTGGTTTCATTGCCAGTACACCGGCAATTGCCACTCTTTGCTTCTGACCGCCGGATAAATTATTTGGCGATTTTTCCCTAAGATCAAGCATGTTTACCGCAACGAGAGCATCCTTTACTCGCTCGTGCATTTCTTTTGTTTCCACTCCTGTGTTTTCAAGAGCAAAGGCAACATCTTCTTCAATGCTGTATCCGATAATTTGATTATCCGGATTTTGGAAAACCATTCCCGCTTCCTGTCTGATATTCCAAAGGTTTTTCTCATCTGCCGTGTCCATACCGTCTACGAAAATCTTTCCCTTTGTGGGACGAAGTATTGCATTGATATGTTTGGCAAATGTTGATTTTCCCGATCCGTTGTGTCCTACAATGGCCACAAACTCGCCTTGCTTAATATCTATATCCACGCCAATAAGCGCATGAGTTTTTTTGACTTCCTCTGCGCTTTCATCCATATATTCATATTCAAAAAATAAATTTTCAGACTTTACTATACTCATTTTTATCGAATTCCTTAATATTGCAAGAGTAATTATATATGATTTGTCCCTTATTTTCAACACAAAAGAGCAGCACTTACAAACTGTAAGTGCTGCTCTAACGCTTTTAATATTAATTAAATTATACTAACTCAAGTAATACTTCCATAGCTGCGTCACCTTTACGCTGACCAATCTTAACGATTCTTGTGTAACCACCGTTACGGTTAGCATATTTAGGTGCTACTTCATCAAATAATTTTGCAACCATGTCTACGTCTTTTCCGTCTTCTTTTACAGGATAGAGAACTTTAAGCATTTCTCTTCTTGCGTGTAAACGTGATGGAGAGTCTTTTTTGATTTTTTTATCAACTTCATCGAAAACTGTTACTTTCTTACCGTCAACAACTTCTTTAACTCTCTTGCCGTCTTTATCTTTGCGGGCAACTTTTGCTTTTACGGTTACTTCTTCAAAATTGTCTTTTTCTCTAACAGCAGCGGCAATTAAACCTTCAGCAACTTTGCGGATTTCTTTTGCTTTGCTTTCTGTTGTAACAATTTTTCCGTTGTATAATAAAGCAGTTACCTGGCCACGAATAAGCGCTTTACGCTGGCTTGCAGTTCTTCCAAGTTTTCTGTAACCTGCCATGTCTAAACCTCCTAATTGTTTTGAATATCAAAGGATTATTCTTCGCTTTCCTTTAATTTCAATCCAAGTTCTTTTAATTTCAAAAGGACTTCATCTAATGACTTACGTCCAAGGTTTCTTACTTTCATCATGTCTTCAGATGTTTTGTTGGTCAACTCTTCAACAGTGTTGATACCGGCTCTCTTAAGACAATTGTATGAACGAACAGATAATTCTAATTCATCTATGTTCATTTCCAAAACTTTAACGTTTTCATCGCTCTTTGTTTCAACCATAACATCTGCGGTCTCTGCGATTTCCGAAAGATTGATGAACAGACTTAAGTGTTCACTTAAAACTTTTGCTGCTAAGCTGACAGCTTCATCCGGATGTAATGTTCCGTTTGTGTATACATCTAATGTAAGCTTGTCAAAGTCAGTAATCTGACCTACACGAGTATTCTCGATTGAAAGGTTTACACGCTCAACAGGTGTGTAAATTGAATCAATTGAGATAACTCCGATTGGTAATTCATCGTTTTTGTTCTTGTCAGCGCTTACATATCCTCTACCTTTAGTGATAGTCAATTCCATGTATAATTTGCTGTCTGCTCCACCGTTAAGTGTAGCAATTACCAAATCAGGATTTAATATTTCAATGTCTGAGTCAGCGTGAATGTCAGCAGCTGTTACAACGCCTTCACCTGTAAATTCGATGTAAGCTACTTTCGGATCGTCTGATTCGCTGTTGTTGCGGATTGCCAAAGATTTGATGTTCATGATAATTTCCGTAACATCTTCTTTAACGCCCGGTATTGATGAAAATTCATGTAAAACGCCATCAATTTTAACCTGACTAACAGCAGCACCCGGTAAAGATGAAAGCATAATTCTTCTTAAAGAATTACCCAATGTTGTACCATAACCTCTTTCCAAAGGTTCTACAACGAATCTTCCGTATCTTTTATCTTCTGAAATTTCAGCTGTCTCAATATTTGGCTTTTGAAAATCGAACACTACTTAGCCCCTCCTTCATTCTTTATTATGTGCTAGCCGCATTTATTATCTTGAATATAACTCGACGATTAACACTTCGTTTACAGGTACATCGATGTTTTCTCTTAAAGGTAACTCTTTAACCGTACCTTTGAAGTTTTCCTGGTCAACATCAAGCCATGAAGGAATCAATCTTGATCCTGTAACTTCCATGATTTCTTTAAATCTTGTCATTGACTTGCTGTTTTCTTTAATTTCGATTACATCGCCTGCTTTAACTAAGTATGAAGGAATGTTTACACATTTACCGTTTACTAAAACATGCTTGTGATCAACAACCTGTCTTGATTCTCTTCTTGTTCTTGCAAATCCCATACGGAAAATTACATTGTCAAGTCTTGTTTCAAGCATTGTCATAAGGTTTTCACCTGTCTGACCTTTTTGACGTTTAGCTTTTTCATAGTAATTTCTGAATGGTTTTTCAAGTACGCCGTAGATAAATTTAGCTTTCTGTTTTTCTCTTAACTGAAGACCATATTCACTAATTTTCTTGTTGGCTCTTTTTGATTCTCTTTTTGATTTTTTATCTATTCCTAAATAAATTGGATCTAATCCAAGTGATCTGCATCTTTTAAGAACAGGAACTCTATTTACTGCCATCTAAATTGCACCTCCTATCAGACTCTTCTACGTTTTGGTGGACGACATCCGTTATGTGGAACCGGTGTCACGTCCCTAATACTTGTTACTTCAAGTCCACATGCCTGCAATGCACGGATAGCTGCTTCTCTTCCTGATCCCGGACCTTTTACGAAAACATCAACTGTTTTGAGTCCGTGTACCAAAGCTGCTTTTGTAGCAGTTTCAGCCGCCATTTGAGCTGCATAAGGTGTAGATTTCCTTGAACCTCTAAATCCAAGACCACCGGCACTAGCCCATGATAAAGCATTTCCTTCAGTATCTGTAAGTGTAACAATTGTGTTGTTAAAAGATGACTGAATATGTGCCTGTCCTCGTTCAACGTTTTTCTTAACGCGCTTTTTTGTCACTTTTTTTGTAACTTTTTTAGCCATTTTTAAAACTAACCTTTCCTTATTGTTATTTCTTGTTTACGTGTTTCTTAAAAATTGTGCTTACGCACGACAACACTGTTGCCCGAATAAAACTAACAATTATTTTTTCTTGTTTGCAACAGTTCTCTTAGGACCTTTTCTTGTTCTTGCATTGGTCTTTGTTTTCTGACCACGAACAGGAAGGCCTTTTCTATGGCGGATGCCTCTATAACATCCTATTTCTTGTAATCGCTTAATGTTAAGAGCGATTTCTCTTCTTAATTCACCTTCAACTGTGTAAGATTCTTCAATAATACCTGCGAGTTTTTTAACTTCCTCGTCTGTTAAGTCTCTTACGCGTGTGTCCGGATTAACACCGGCTTCAGCTAAAATCTTTTTTGAGCTTTCAACACCTATACCATAGATGTATGTTAAGCCGATTTCAACACGCTTGTCTCTTGGTAAATCAACACCGGAAATACGAGCCATTTGTATTACCTCCATTAGTATTTTATTAATATTTTAAACAGTAAAAATTAATTTACTGCCAGCCGCCTTTGCTACATGCAAAAAACAAGGTATTAGCCCTGTCTCTGCTTATGTTTTGGGTTTTCACAGATTATTCTGATACTACCTTTTCTTTTGATAACTTTGCATTTTTCGCAAATTGGTTTAACTGATGATCTAACCTTCACAGTAAATCCTCCTTTCAGAAAAAGTCCACATTGCATTATATCACTATCAAATTCAATATGCAAGCAAAACTTATTTGTCTCGCCAAATAATTCTTCCTTTTGAAAGATCGTAAGGCGATAATTCTATTGTTACTTTGTCTCCAGGCAAGATTCGAATGTAGTTCATACGAAGCTTTCCACTGATATGTGCCAATACTCTGTGTCCATTTTCAAGCTCAACCTGAAACATGGCATTAGGTAATTTTTCAACAACTGTTCCTTCAATTTCAATAACGTCAGCTTTTGACATTTATACTTCCTCCAAAATTTTGGTGTGCTTATAACACTTTATTGCGTATTTTATTTCCTCGTTGCTAAGTTTTTGTTTTGCTTCAAGTTTTTTCTTTAAAGCTTCATCACAGTAATTAATCCAAGCAACATGTTTTATGTTTTTTACTTTTGGATTCTCCTGTGTTTTTTGCTTTCCGTCCGCCAAGATAAGCCGTCCGGCGCTTTTATCGATTATCAGATATATTGTTCCGATATCGTGACCAGCCTTGGAAAATACAAACGAACCAATCTCGTAACGTTCCATACGCACCTCATTAAAGTGATAAAATCTCAGGTTCACCTGTAGTAATTAAAATAGTGTTTTCGTAATGCGCCGATAATGATTCATCTTCCGTTACAACGGTCCAATCATCATCAAGCCAACATACGTCCGGGCGTCCTATGTTTACCATCGGTTCAACGGCCAATGTCATTCCCGGTTGAAGTAAGATACCTTTTCTCTTTGTTACAAAGTTTGGTATCTGCGGATCTTCGTGTAAGCTTTGGCCGATTCCGTGACCAACCAAATCTCTTACAACTCCGTATCCGAAGCTTTCGCAATAATGGCCGATTGCATTGGAAATATCATGAAGATGATTTCCGGCCTTTGCAAACTTTATTCCTTCAAAAAAACTATCTTTGGTAACCTTAATCAGTTGCTCAGCTTCTTTACTGATTTTTCCGACGCCGTATGTTCTTGCAGCGTCCGAGTGATATCCTTTATGAATTACTCCTGCGTCAAGACTAACAATATCGCCTTCATAAAGTACTCTCTCACTTGACGGTATTCCGTGTACGACTTCGTCATTCACGGATACGCATATCGAAGCCGGATATCCATTGTAGTTCAAAAAAGAAGGTATGCAACCATGTTTCTTGATAAGTTCGTAACCGAACTTATCAATATCCTTGGTTGTAATGCCCGGCTTTATTTCTTCAGCCAACCTATTATGAACATCAGCCAATATTTTTCCGGATTCTCTCATTAATGCAATTTCTCTCTCGGATTTTATTGTTACTGACATATCACTTAAGCTCCTAATAATTTTACAATGGCATCAAATACGTCATTCATATCCATTGTTCCGTCGATTTCAACTTCTGCATTTTTTGCTTTGTAGTATTTAATCAACGGTTCTGTCTGTTCATGATAAACTTCTAATCTTTTCTTAACCGTTTCCGGTTTATCATCATCACGAAGAATGAGGCTTTCACCGCATTTATCGCATACACCTTCTTTTTTAGGTGGAATGTTTACAATGTGATAAGTTGCACCGCAAGCTACACATGCTCTTCTTCCGCCCATACGGTCGATGATATTCTGATCAGGTACTTCAATGTTGATAGCATAATCAACTTTGTCACCTGTTTTTGCAAGTGCTGCATCAAGACTTTCGGCTTGAGGAATTGTTCTTGGGAAACCATCAAGTACGTAACCGTTCTTGCAGTCTGCCTGACCAACTCTGTCTACTACCAAATCCACAACCAATTCATCCGGAACAAGTCCGCCTGCATCCATGTAAGATTTGGCTTTCTTTCCAAGCTCTGTTCCCTCTTTAATGTTTGCTCTGAAAATATCACCTGTTGAGATATGAGGGATATTGTATTTCTCAGCAATCATTTTTGCCTGAGTGCCTTTTCCGGCACCCGGTGCGCCTAACATGATTAATTTCATTTCATTTTCCTCCTACACTAGTCGTTGAGGAATCCCTTGTAATTTCTTACAAGCATCATTGACTCAACCTGTTTAAGTGTTTCAACTACAACACCAACGATAATGATAATTGATGTTCCACCAAATGATAATGATGCGCCAAACCAACCCGAAACCGCGATTGGAATAAGGGCTACTATTAAAAGTCCTATAGCACCTATAAAGATTATTCTATTTAAAATTGTTGTTATATAATCCTGTGTCGGTTTACCCGGTCTGATACCCGGAATAAAACCACCCTGTTTCTTCATATTATTTGCTACTTCCATAGGGTTAAATGTTATGGATGTGTAGAAATATGCGAAGAATACTACTAAAAGTATGTAAGCTATAAGTCCCAACGAATAGATTGGGTAATCCGGATTAACCCAATACTTTGAGTTAAAGAAGTTAACCCAGCTTCCCGGATTGTCGGAAACGAAGCTTGCTATAAGCGGTGGGAACTGCAATAACGATGAAGCAAAGATTACAGGGATAACGCCTGATGTGTTTACTTTAATCGGAATATGTGTGTTCTGACCACCCATGGTTTTTCTACCAATTACTTTTTTAGCATATTGTACGGATATTCTTCTTTCGCCACCCTGAAGGTAAACGATAAATACGATAACCGCAATAACAACCGCTGCGATTATTACGATGGCAAGGATCTTTGGACCCATATCTTTGCCTGCAATAAAATCTCTGTATAATCCGTAGAATGTGCCCGGCATACCGGAAATAATGTTAAAGAGAAGTATCATTGAGATACCGTTACCAATACCCTTTTCTGTTATTCTTTCACCAAGCCACATACAAACGACCGCACCTGCAGTCATAACAAATACTGAGACTATTATTGTCCATACATACTGGCCCGTGCCCATTGCGGACACATCGCCGAATACACCCTGATTACCGAAACCAATTGAATAAGCCAAACCTTCAACAACAGCTAAGATGATTGTAAGGTAACGAGTAATTTTTTGAATTTTCTTTCTACCCGTCTCACCATCTTTCTGCATTTCTTCAAGACGAGGAATAGCTATTGTCAATAACTGTATGATGATGGATGCTGTAATGTATGTTGTAATATTTAATGCAAAGATTGACATCGTGCTGAATGAGCTACCTGTCATGGCATCCAAAAACGAGAATGCTCCTGTGGATATACCGCTCATTACACTTTCAATGACTGTGGAGTCAGTTCCCGGAATAGGAATCTGACAACCAAGTCTTGCTATTACCAAAATAAAGAATGTAAATAATATTCTTTTTCTGATTTCTTTTACCTTAAATGCATTAACAACAGTCTGCAGCATTAGATCACCTCACAAGTTCCACCGGCAGCTTCGATTTTAGCTTTTGCAGATTCACTTACTGCATTAACTTTAACGTTAAGCTTTTTGGTTAATTCTCCCTTACCAAGGATTTTTACGCCATCCTGTGGGTTTTTGATAACACCTGATTCGATGAGCATTTCAACTGTTACGTCTGTACCGTTGTCAAATCTTTCCAATGCCGAAACATTGATTGCAACGATATCCTTTGTATTTCTATTTGTAAAGCCTCTCTTAGGAATTCTTCTGTAGAGTGGCATCTGACCACCTTCGAATCCAATACGAGGAGCTCCTGAACGAGCCTTCTGACCCTTATGTCCTTTACCAGCTGTTTTGCCGTTTCCCGAACCATGTCCACGGCCTCTTCTGAAATTGTTGCTCTGTTTTGAGCCTTCAGCTGCATGTAAATTAGATAAGTCCATCTTTAGCACCTCCTTATCGGTCTATTATATTTCTTCAACTTTAACTAAATGTCTTACATGCCAAACCATGCCTCTTACAGCATCGTTATCAGGAAGTTCGACAGTTTTGTTAAGTTTCTTAAGTCCTAAAGCTTCAACTGTAGCTTTCTGCTTTGGAATAGCACCTATAGGAGATTTTACTAATGTAATTTTTAATTTGTTTGCCATTTTCTCACCCTCCTATTATGCAAGTACTTCTTCAACTGATTTACCGCGGTTTTTAGCAACCTGTTCAGGTGTTTTAAGCTGTGATAAACCATCGATTGTTGCAAGTACAACGTTCTGTTTATTGTTTGATCCTAAAGATTTTGTACGAATATTTCTGATTCCCGCAAGCTCAAGTACGTTACGAGCAGGACCGCCTGCGATAACACCGGTACCTTCAGGAGCCTTCTTGAGTAATACTGTTGAGCCGCCGAATTTTCCGAGGAAATCATGAGGAATACTTGAAGCTGCATCAAGTGGTACTTCAATGAGCTTTTTCATAGCATCTTCTTTTCCTTTGCGGATTGCTTCAGGAATTTCAGCTGCCTTACCAAGGCCTACACCAACGTGACCGTTGCCGTCGCCAACAACTACCAAAGCTGAGAAACGCATATTACGTCCACCTTTAACAACCTTAGTTACACGTTTGATAGTAACAACCTTTTCCTGTAATTCAAACTGACTAGCATCAATGATTGTTCGATTCATGTGTTTCTTCCTCCTTACCCTAGAAATTAAGTCCAGCTTCACGAGCTGCTTCTGCTAATGCCTGTACTTTTCCCTGGTAGATGAAGCCGCCTCTATCGAATACTACTTCATTAATACCTTTTTCTAATGCTTTCTTTGCGATTACTTTTCCTAAGTATGCTGCTGCATCAACGTTATTTGTCTTCTCTAATTCTGCTTTAACGTCTTTCTGAACTGTTGAAGCTGAAACTAAAGTATTTCCGGCAACATCGTCAATAATTTGAGCATACATATGATTATTACTTCTAAACACAGCAAGACGAGGTCTCTCGGCTGTACCGCTGAAACGATTGCGTAATCTTCTATGTTTATTTAAGCGAACTTCGCTTCTTGATTTTTTACTAACCATTTTCGTCACTCCTTTAATTATTTCTTACCAGTCTTACCAACTTTACGTCTAATAACTTCATCAGCATATTTAATACCTTTACCTTTGTATGGTTCAGGTGCTCTCTTTTCTCTGATTTCAGCAGCGTACTGGCCAACTTTTTCTTTATCGATACCTTTAACGATGATCTTGTTCTGATCAGGTACTTCTACTTCAATTCCTTCAGGGTCTTCCATCTCAACAGGATGTGAATATCCAAGTGTGAGAACTAATTTTTTACCCTGTTTCTGAGCTCTGTAACCAACACCGTTGATTTCGAGTTCTTTCTGATATCCTTGAGAAACACCGATAATCATGTTGTTGATGAGAGTTCTTGTAAGACCGTGTAATGATTTCATTTTCTTTAAATCATTTGGTCTGTTTACAACAACCTGCTCAGCTTCTTTCTTTATTTCCATTTCCGCAGGTAATACTCTTTCAAGAGTTCCCTTTGGTCCTTTTACAGTCACTTTATTATTTTCTGCAATATCAACAGTTACTCCTGCCGGTACCGCGATAGGCATTTTTCCGATACGTGACATGCCGTGCACCTCCTAAATGTAGTGTGAGATTACCAAACGTAAGCCAATACTTCTCCGCCTACGCCTGCTTTTCTAGCTTCAGAATCTGTGATTACGCCGTTATTTGTTGAAATAATAGCGATTCCGAGTCCACCAAGTACTTTTGGTAATTCTTCTTTGTTTGCATAAACACGAAGACCCGGTTTTGAGATTCTCTTAAGTCCTGTGATGATTTTTTCGTTTTTATCTTTACCGTATTTTAATTCGATACGGATTGTCTTAAAATTACCATCTTCAACAACTTCATATTTTTTGATATAACCTTCTTTTAAAAGAATTTCAGCGATAGCTAATTTCATTTTTGATGAAGGAACATCTACTGTATCATGCTTTGCAGTATTTGCATTACGGATTCTTGTAAGCATATCTGCAATAGGATCACTCATTGTCATCTAAAGTTTCCTCCTTACTCTTTCTTACCAGCTTGCTTTCTTAACACCAGGAATTTCACCCTTGTATGCTAATTCACGGAAGCAAATTCTGCATATGCCGTATTTTCTTAAGTATGCATGTGGACGTCCACAGATTCTGCAGCGGCTGTATTCCTGTGTAGAGAACTTAGCTTTACGCTGCTGTTTAACTTTCATACTGGTCTTAGCCATGATTTTACCTCCTTATACTATTTCTGAAATGGCATGTTGAATAATGTCAATAATTCACGAGCTTCTTCGTCTGTTTTAGCTGTAGTAACGAAAATTACGTCCATACCTCTAACCTTATCAACCTTATCATACTCAATTTCAGGGAAAATTAACTGTTCCTTAATTCCAAGTGCATAGTTTCCTCTGCCGTCAAAAGCGTTAGGATTAACACCTCTAAAGTCACGTACACGAGGTAATGCGAGGTTGATTAAACGATCAACGAACTCATACATTTTTTCACCTCTTAAAGTAACTTTACATCCAATAGGCATTCCTTCTCTGATTTTGAAGTTAGCAACTGAATTTTTAGCTCTTGTCATAACAGGCTTCTGACCTGCGATGATTTCCATATCTTTCATTGCTGATTCGAGAATTTTAGCGTTTTCTTTAGCTTCGCCAACGCCCATATTTATGATAACTTTATCAAGTTTTGGACATTCCATAACATTTTTATATCCAAACTTTTTCATCATAGCATCTACAATTTCATTATTGTAAGTCTCTTTAAGTCTACTCAACTCTTGGGACCTCCTCTCTTCAAATATTAATCAATAATGTCGCCTGTTGACTTAGCAACACGAACCTTTTTACCATCTTTTTCTGTAAAGCCGATTCTTGTAGCTTCGCCCTTGTGAACGTACATTACATTAGAAATATCAACTGGTCCTTCCTGGTTGATGATTCCGCCTGTCATTCCTGCTTTACCCTGCTGCTGTTTTGTGTGTTTTGTAATCATGTTGATTCCTTCAACCAAAACAGTGTTATCTTTTCTATTTACAGCAATAACTTTGCCTTCTTTGTTTTTATCTTTTCCTGCGATAACCTTTACAAGGTCACCCTTTTTAATCTTGCTTGTTGCCATAGATCACACCTCCTATAATACTTCAGGAGCGAGTGAAACGATTTTCATAAACTGTTTCTCTCTGAGCTCTCTTGCTACAGGTCCAAAGATACGAGTTCCTCTAGGGTTCTTATCCTCTCTGATAATAACCGCAGCATTTTCATCGAATTTAATATATGAACCGTCTTTACGACGAGCGCCTTTAGTTGTACGAACTACTACCGCTTTAACTACGTCACCTTTTTTAACAACGCCGCCTGGTGTTGCATCTTTGACCGTAGCAACGATTACATCACCGATATTAGCATATCTTCTAGTAGAACCGCCCATTACTCTGATGCAAAGTAATTCTTTAGCGCCTGTGTTGTCAGCAACTTTAAGTCTACTTTCCTGTTGAATCATAACAGATCTCCTTTCTACTATCTAGCCTTTTCGATAATTTCAACAAGTCTCCATCTTTTATCTTTTGATAAAGGTCTTGTTTCCATAACTTTTACTGTATCACCGATTCCGCATTCATTGTTTTCGTCATGAGCTTTTAATTTGTAAGTTCTCTTAACGATTTTGTTGTACAATGGATGTTTTACGTGGTTTTCAACAGCTACAACTATTGTTTTATCCATTTTATCGCTTACAACTTTACCTGTACGCGTTTTTCTTAAATTTCTTTCTTCCACAACAAAGTCCTCCTTCCGATTTACTTGACAGCGTTAGACTTTTCAACAATGATAGTTTGAATTCTAGCAATGTTTTTTCTAACCTCTTTGATTCTGCCAGTGTTATCTAATTGATTTGTTGCGTTCTGGAATCTTAAGTTAAATAATTCCTTTTTAGCAGCTACTAATTCATTATTCAATTCTGCAGCTGATTTTGATCTTAAATCTTCTACATATTTATTAGTTTTCACTGTTATCACCGCCTTCTAAATCAGCCTTAGAAACAATTTTACATTTAACCGGAAGCTTGTGTGTTGCAAGACGTAAAGCTTCTCTTGCTGTTTCTTCTGGCACTCCTGCTATTTCGAACATTACACGACCCGGTTTTACAACCGCTACCCAGTATTCAAGTGTTCCTTTACCTGAACCCATACGTGTTTCTGCCGGTTTTGTAGTTACAGGCTTGTCTGGGAAAATCTTGATCCAAACTTTACCGCCACGCTTAATATATCTAGTCATAGCAACACGGGCTGCTTCGATCTGGTTTGATTTGATCCAAGCCGGCTCAAGTGCAACGATACCAAATTCACCATTGCTGATTGTGTTACCTCTTAAAGCTTTACCGCGCATGCTGCCACGGAACTGCTTACGACGTTTAACTCTTTTTGGCATTAACATTATTTATCGCTCCCTTCCTGAACTGTTTTTGTTGGAAGAACTTCACCTTTGTAAATCCAAACTTTAACGCCTAATTTACCATAGGTTGTATCTGCCTCTGCGAAACCATATTCAATATCAGCTCTAAGTGTCTGAAGTGGAATTGTTCCTTCTGAGTAGAACTCTGTACGAGCCATATCAGCACCACCGAGACGACCTGAAACTGCTGTCTTAATACCCTTAGCGCCTGCTTTGAGTGATTTTGACATTGTTGATTTCATAGCTCTTCTGAATGATACACGGTTTTCAAGCTGCTGAGCAATGTTTTCAGCAACGAGCTGTGCATCACCATCAGGTCTTTTAACTTCTTTAACGTCAAGAACCAATTTCTTGTCTGTTAATTTCTGAACTTCTTTTTTAACTTTTTCTATTTCAGCACCGCCTTTACCGATAACAACGCCCGGTTTAGCTGTGTGAAGAATTACTTTTACTCTGTCGGATGCTCTTTCGATTTCGATTTTTGAGATGCCGGCATTATATAATTTTTTCTTAAGGTAAGTTCTGATCTTATTGTCTTCAACGAGGTTGTCAGCAAAGTCTTTTTCTGCATACCATCTTGAATCCCAATCTTTGATGATACCTACTCTTAAGCCATGAGGATTAACTTTCTGTCCCATATTGCCCTCCTATCTTTCATCAAGCACAACTGTAATGTGGCTAAGTCTCTTTTCGATTCTGTAAGCTCTACCCTGTGCTCTTGGTCTTACACGCTTCATTGTTGGTCCTTTGTTTGCAAAGCATTCTGCAACATAAAGGTTGTCAGCTTTCATACCATTGTTATTTTCAGCATTTGCTACTGCTGATTTTAATAATTTCTCTATAACAGAAGATGCGTATCTTGGGTTGTAAGCAAGGATACCGAGTGCTGTCTCAACATCCTTTCCTCTGATGGCATCTAATACAAAACATGCTTTCTGAACAGGAATTCTAGCGTATGATAACTTCGCTGATGGTCTTGTATCCTTGTTCGCATTTCTTTCTCTTTTAATCTGGGATCTATGTCCTTTTGCCATGGATTAAACCTCCTTTCAATTATCAAACCTATTATTTCTTTGATTTCTTTTCGTCTTTTCCATGTCCTCTGTATGTTCTTGTTGCAACGAACTCACCGAGTTTGTGTCCAACCATATCTTCGGTAACATATACAGGTACGTGTTTTCTACCGTCATGTACCGCAATTGTATGACCTACGAATGTAGGGAAGATTGTTGAACGTCTTGACCATGTTTTAACAACCGATTTGTCTCCGGCTGCGTTCATAGCATCTATCTTTTTAAGTAAACTTTCGTCAGCGAAAGGTCCCTTTTTAAGTGATCTTGCCATAGGTATTGACCTCCTTATTTCATATTCTTGCCATCACGTCTTCTTACAATAAGTTTGTTAGACGCTTTGTTCTTCTTACGTGTCTTCAAACCAAGTGCCGGTTTACCCCAAGGTGTACATGGACCCGGACGACCGATTCCTGTCTTACCTTCACCACCACCGTGTGGATGGTCATTAGGGTTCATAACAGAACCACGAACTGTTGGTCTGATACCCATGTTACGCTTACGACCTGCTTTACCGATGTTTACAAGGTCATGTTCGATGTTTCCAACCTGTCCGATTGTAGCACGGCAGATGATAGGAACCATTCTCATTTCGCCTGATGGAAGTCTAAGTGTTGCATATTTGCCTTCCTTAGCCATAAGCTGAGCTGAGTTACCTGCCGAACGAACTAACTGACCGCCTTTTCCAGGGTAAAGTTCAATGTTGTGAACTTCTGTACCTACAGGAATGTTTTCAAGTGGTAAGCAGTTACCTACTTTTACTTCAGCATTTGCACCGTTCATGATTGGCATGCCAACTTTTAAACCGTTTGGTGCAATGATGTATGCTTTATGTCCATCTGCATAGCAAACAAGAGCAATGTTTGCTGTTCTGTTAGGATCGTATTCGATGCTAACTACTTTTGCAGGAATATCATCTTTATTTCTTTTGAAATCGATAATTCTGTATTTTCTTCTTGAGCCACCGCCGTGGTGTCTAACTGTGATTTTACCCTGGTTGTTACGACCAGCTGTTTTCTTCTTTGAAGCAACGAGTGACTTCTCAGGTGTTGACTTTGTAATTTCTACATTGTCAAGAGTTGTCATCTGTCTTCTTGAAGGTGTATATGGGTTAAATGTCTTAATTCCCATTTTGTATCTCCTTTCTTCTTTAGCTTAATGCTAATGGACTTTTGGGCATATAGTTAAGGATTTTGTCATGCCCTGCCGGATTTTAAAGACCTTCGAATAATTCAATGTCCTTGCTGTCCTCTGTCAACTGAACGATGGCTTTCTTTGATTCAGCAGTTCTGCCTACGTCTCTGCCTCTTCTTTTAAGTTTGCCGTTTAAGTTCATTGTGTTGACTTTTTTAACTTTCGCACCTGCGAACATTTTTTCAACAGCTTCTTTGATCTGATTCTTAGTTGCATCTGTGTGAACGTAGAATGTGTACTTTTTAGATGTCATCTCGTCCATACTTTTTTCTGTGATAACCGGTTTAAGGATTACGTCATAGTATTTAATATCTGCCATTATGCGTACACCTCCTCGATTGTTGCAACAGCTGCTTTATCAATAACGATTGTGTCATATTTAAGAATGTCAAATACGTTGATTGTGTTTGTTAATGCTGTTTTAACGTTTTCAATGTTTCTTGCTGATAAAACAACGTTTTTATCATTGTCATTTAATACTACCAAAGCTTTTTCAACTTTGAGTGCTTTTAAAGCATCATTAAATGTTTTTGTTTTGATTTCATCCATCTTGATTGCATCTACAACGATGAATTTGTTTTCGTTAACTCTTGAAGTTAAAGCAGACTTCAACGCAAGTCTCTTTTCTTTCTTGTTGAGTCTGATTGAGTAATCGCGTGGCTTTGGTGCGAATACAACTCCGCCGCCTGTCCACTGTGGAGATCTTGTTGAACCCTGTCTTGCATGACCTGTTCCTTTCTGTCTCCATGGTTTTCTACCACCGCCTGAAACTTCAGAACGTGTTTTTGCACTCTGTGTTCCCTGACGTTTATTTGCAAGCTGGGCAACAACTGCCATGTGTACTAAGTGTTCGTTTACTTCAACACCGAATACAGCATCGTTAAGTTCAATGTCGCCAACCTGACTGCCTTCCATATTGTAAACAGATACTTTTGACATCTGTGTTTCCTCCTTTCAGGTGTAAACCTATCTTGCTACCTTAACTGATTCTTTAATAGTTACGAGAGCTTTCTTTGGTCCAGGTACAGCACCTTTTACTAATAATAAGTTGTTTTCTGCGTCCACACGAACGATTTCAAGATTCTGGATTGTAATCTGTTTTGCGCCCATGTGTCCGGGCATCTTTTTACCTTTGAATACTTTACTTGGATCGGAACATGCGCCGTTTGAACCAGCATGACGGTGATATTTTGAACCGTGAGCCATAGGTCCTCTTGACTGTCCATGTCTCTTAATTGCGCCCTGGAAACCTTTTCCTTTTGCAATTGCAGTAGCATCAATCTTTTCGCCTGCTTCGAAAACATCAGCTTTGATTTCATCTTTTACATTGTATTCTTCAGCGTTATCAAGCTTGAACTCTCTAACGAATTTCTTATAAGAAACTCCTGCTTTGTCGAATACACCTTTTTCTGCTTTGTTGATTAATTTTTCTCTTGTGTCCACATAGCCGACCTGAACTGCTGCGTAACCGTCTTTTTCAACTGTTTTAACCTGTGTTACTACGCAAGGGCCTGCCTGAAGAACTGTTACAGGTGTTAAAACACCGTTTTCGTCAAAAACCTGTGACATACCGATTTTTGTAGCTAAAATTGCTTTCTTCATTATTATTACCTCCTATGTTCTACAGCGGAACTTGCCATGAGGTGTCAGCGCAGCTGACGGAGCCCTGATGGCCCACTTAATTCTTTCCGAATCACTTCTCTTAGCAAGTTCATCCTAGACACCTACTAATAGGTATAAGGATTATTTCTCTTTCATTTTGATGTTGATATCAACGCCTGCAGGCATCTCTAATCTTGATAATGAATCAACTGTTTTCTGAGATGGCTGGATGATATCAATGAGTCTCTTATGAGTTCTCTGTTCGAACTGTTCTCTTGAATCTTTATATTTATGAACGGCTCTTAAGATTGTAACTACTTCTTTCTTAGTAGGAAGTGGTACAGGTCCGCTCACCTTAGATCCTGTTTTCTTTACAGTTTCGATAATTTTTGAAGCTGACTGATCGATTAATTTGTGATCATATGCTTTCAATGTGATTCTCATTACTTGACTTGCCATAAAAAAAGTCGCCTCCTTTTCGTACTTTTGAACCTTAGTACAACAAGTGGTGACTGTACACTCTTCCGTGTGTGTCATGCTCTTTTTGTAAATAAAATCGGTAATTTGCTGTGTTTTACCGACTAAAAGATGCGTAACTTTCGCACGTTGTTTCCCTTCTGAATCAGGGACAATTATTATGGTACAGTGACTTGTCGCCAGTTTTCTAACTTGACATTCGCTCCACGGAAAACCTGCAATTTACTTGCAGCAACCTCACGCTTCATTGCTATCAATGTCACAGCTTGGTTAGTATACAATATGAAAGAGGGGCTTGTCAACCCCTCTTTTGAAAAAATTTCATTTCTTACGTAAATAATTTTATGTCAATCAATTTTCATAAATTTATTTTTCGGCATGCAGCTTTTCGTATACCGATTCTATATCAACATTTTTATCCGCAACGGCATCAAAATCTGCCAATACTTCCGCATCCGGTTTCTTTGATATAAGACTTACGATAATATTCGCAACAAGGCCCACCGCAAATCCTATAACAAGCGAGTAAAGACCCGTAGCCGTACCCGGTGTCTGACCTCCAACCAAAGGAATGTAGTCCCAGATAATAACCGTAAGACCGCCGCCGATCATTCCCGCAATGGCACCGTTTCTTGTACTACGTCTCCAGAAAAGAGCAAGGATAATTACGGGACCGAAGGTTGCGCCAAAGCCCGCCCAAGCATCCGATACCAAAGCCATAACGGAGCTGTCCGGATTCCATGCAATGATAAATGCTACAATCGCTACCACAACAACCGCAATCTTACCGACCCAGAGCGTAGCTTTTTCCGAGGCATCCTTCTTTAAGATACCTCTGTAAATGTCTTCCGAAACCGCCGATGCGGTAACAAGAAGCTGTGAATCCGCCGTTGACATTATAGCCGCCAAAATGCCGCAAAGGAAAATACCTCCTATTACGGGAAGAGCCATATCCGCGGTAAAAAGATTCTTTATCATTTTGATAAATACATTTTCGGAATCCGGCAAATCGATTGAATGGCTGTACATATAAGCCTTTCCTACGATACCCACAACCACGGCCATGCCAAGGGAAATAAATACCCAAACATTTGCGATGATTTTTGATTTATTAAGTTCTTTTTGAGACTTAATTGCCATAAATCTTACAAGGATATGAGGCATTCCGAAATATCCAAGGCCCCAGCCCAAGTTTGAAATAATACTCATGGCGCTTATCGGTTCTCCGCCGTTATAAGCAGGATTTAAAAATGTCTCCGTGCCGCCTTTAAAGCCCTCAAGCATAAGAACATCCTGGAGTGAACCCGGATCGATAAATGCAAGTGCAATAATAGGAACTGCCAAGAGTCCCACAAGCATAAGCATACCCTGAATGAAGTCCGTTAAGCAAACCGCCAAGAATCCACCAAGGAATGTATATGTAAGTATAACCGCCGCACCGATAACAAGAGCAACATGATAATCCAGTCCGAAAACCGTGTTAAAAAGCTTTGCTCCCGCGCTGAAAGCGGATGCTGTATAAACCAAAAAGAATATTACTATAAATATAGAAGAAATAGCGATAAGGATTTTTGATTTATCGTGATATCTGTTTTCAAAAAACGATGGTAAAGTAAAGGAATTTCCGGCTTTAATTGTGTATCGTCTGAGTCGTCCCGATATAATAAGCCAGTTTAAAAGCGTGCCCGCAAAAAGACCAACCGCAATCCAAGCTTCACCGGTACCGGCAATGTAGATAGCACCGGGCAATCCCATAAGAAGCCAACCGCTCATATCTGAAGCCTGTGCGGAAAGAGCCGCAACCCATGCACCAAGTCCTCTGCCGCCCAGGAAATAATCCTGCGCGTTGGAAGTTTTTTTAGAATAAACGGCACCGATTACAATCATAATAATCATGTATGCAATAAATGCCAATAACATCCATCCTGTGTTTCCTGTCATAATTTCTCTCCCTTTAAATATTTGGGCGATATGCCCGACATTTCATTTAACAAACTGTCTGATAATAACTTAATAACCAATTGAAAATATAATAATATAGGAAGAATAATATTGCAAGCCATCGAAATGCACAAAATAAGATTTTTTATTTAAAAAGCCTTGATAATATGATATTATTATTTTAATTTTCGGGGAGGAAATGTTTTCTTAATATATAGAAGAAACAATCCTCAAATACTAAAATAAAATCAGCTGTAAGGAGCCAATATGTGGATAGCGGATAACTGGAAAGATTATGAAGTAATAGATACCTCTTCGGGCGAAAAACTTGAGCGTTGGGGAGATTATATCCTCGTTCGTCCGGACCCGCAGGTTATATGGAAAACGCCGAAAAAAGAAAAAGGCTGGAAAAAAATGAACGGTCACTATCACCGAAGTCATAAGGGCGGCGGCGAATGGGAGTTTTTTGATTTGCCTGAAAGCTGGCAGATTCATTACAAAGACCTAACATTCAACTTAAAGCCTTTTAGTTTTAAACATACGGGCCTTTTTCCGGAACAGGCTACAAATTGGGATTGGTTTTCGGATAAAATAAAAAAGGCAGGCCGTCCCGTAAAGGTTTTAAATCTTTTTGCCTACACAGGCGGTGCGACTCTTGCCTGTGCCGCAGCGGGAGCACAGGTAACTCATGTGGATGCCTCAAAGGGCATGGTAACATGGGCAAAGGAAAATGCCAAATCGTCCGGTCTTGAAGATGCGCCTATCAGATGGCTTGTGGATGACTGCGTTAAATTTGTTGAGCGCGAAATAAGGCGCGGCAACAAATATGATGCAATAATTATGGATCCGCCGTCTTATGGTCGCGGTCCCAAAGGAGAAATTTGGAAAATAGAAGATAATATCCATCAATTTATCTCCTTGTGCACAAAGATTTTGTCGGACAATCCGCTGTTTTTCCTCATTAATTCATATACAACGGGGCTTGCTCCGGCTGTACTTACATATATGATAGAATGTGAAATAGTTTCTAAATTCGGCGGAAGCGTGGAATCTTCCGAAGTGGGGCTTCCGGTAAGCTCAAACGGTCTGATTCTTCCTTGCGGAGCCAGCGGAAGATGGAGTGCAAAATAGCTTGTTTTAAGTTCACTTAAATGATAAAATCTTTATAGATGTTTCTTTAAATGGGAAGGGCAATACATATTACAGGAGAAACTATATGCAGATAAATGAATCGGTAGAAAACTATTTGGAATCCATTTTGATGATAAGCAAAAGAAAAGGAAATGTTCGCTCAATCGACATCGTTCATGAGCTTAATTTTTCCAAGCCAAGCGTCAGCATAGCAATGCACAGACTAAAAGACAACGGCTATGTAAAGATTGATGATAGCGGTAATCTTACCCTTACAAAAAAAGGTATGGCAATCGCTAGCGCAACTTATGAAAGACACGAGCTTTTAAAAGCTTTCTTGCTTCACATCGGTGTAAGCGATGCAACTGCAGAGGATGATGCTTGCAAAATGGAACACGCCATAAGCGAAGAAACTTTCGAATGCCTTAAAGAGGTTTATAAAAAAATCGAAAAAAAATAAAGCAAAGTCTCTCAAATATTTGAGAGACTTTTTTCATTTCTATTTAATAACTATTTCGTCGCCTATTTTAATCTTTCCGCCCTTTAGCACTTTTGTAAACACGCCTTCTCTGGGCATAATGCAATCGCCGACTTTTTTGTATATTTCGCAGTGACTGTGGCATTCTTTTCCCACCTGAGTCAGCTCAAGAACCACATCGCCTATATTAAATATGCTTCCAAGAGGCAAAGCCTTAAGCTCTCCCAGCCCTTCCACAACAAGGTTTTCTCCGAAAGCTCCGAAATCAACATCTCCTCCGCGCCTTCTGAAATCTTCAATCTCTTCCAAAGCAAGAAGGCTTACCTGACGATGCCACTTGCCGGCATGAGCATCACCGTCAATGCCCCAATCGTCTATAAGTGTTGCCTCCGGGACTTCATGTTTTTGAGTTCCCTTTTTTTCGCTTATACAAATGCTTTTAATATAGCCCATTTTGGTTTACCTCCTGCTTGATCCTTTTCTTTGTTCTTCTAACATTCTCTTTCTTCTTGCACGACGTGCGGCCAGTTTTTTTCGCCTTACATGTGCGATGTAGAGCTTGATTGTAACAAAAGCCGCAACAATTATTACAATAACCGCTATCGCACCGGGCGGCATTCTGAATTTGTTTTCTTCGGCTTTTGTTTCCAGCAAAGCCTTTGAAGAGTCCAAACAAACAAGTTTTGTTTTGCCTATAAGCTCGTCGTTGACAAAGGCCGAAACCTCGCCTATTTCATCACCCTTTTCCAAAACCGCCTCGCTTACCGTCTGTTCAAGTTTATATTTTATTTCACTGCTTGCATATTCTTTTTCCACAGCGCTTGTTATGGTTTTATCTGCGCCTACATTTACAGTAATTGCATTTTTGCCCTCTCCCAAGGTCATGGAACCGAGTATAATGTTTTCTTTAAATGCCGTAACCGGAACGAAGTTTGCAAAGGCCCACTCGTCCATCCTTATGGTTTCGGCAAAAGACTGCCTGGTGTTTGTCTCATCCGCGTTTTTTATATCTTGCGCCCCAAGAATTATGGTATAGACTCTTAATCCTCCATCTTCGGCTGCTGCCGCAAGACAGTTACCCGCTTCATCCGTCATGCCGGTTTTGATGCCTATGCATTTACTGTAAATCATGTCTTTGTAAACACCAACGCCGTATCGCTTGTTAACATAGGTCATGTCAAGCAACCAGTTGGAATTTGTTATTGGTCGTTCCAATGTTTTATTAGTGGCGGGAATAGTATAACTTGCCTGCGAAACAATTTCCGCAAATTCGTCATATTCCATTGCAGCCCTGGCAATCAAATAAAGATCCCATGCGCAAGAATAGTGATTGTCGGAAAGTCCCGCATAGCCCGATGTATCCGCAAAGTGGGTATTTGTGCATCCAAGACGCTCTGCCTCGGCATTCATTTCCTCAACAAAAGCGGATATAGAACCGCTTACGGCCTCTGCCACAATGTTACAAGCAAAAGCATCGGAGCGAAGCATAATGGCATAAAGGTAGTTTTTAACTGTCATAACCTCGCCTTCTGATATAGGATTATCCAAGCGGCTGGCATCCCACGGGATGTCTGCAATGGCCGAGTGAGAAGCCGTAAGTTCCGTATCCAAACTAAGCTTGCCATCATCAATGGCGCGAAAAACAAGCAAAGCCGTCATCATTTTTGTAAGAGAAGCCGGCGCCATTTTTTCGTTGATGTTCTTTTCATAAACCAGCTTATCCGAATCCCCCACTACCACAAGGGCAGCTTTGGCATCTACTTCCGCCAAGTCCTCGTATGCATAAGCCCGCGCCGGAAATGCGGCACAAAAAAACAAGGCAGCCACAATCAATAATATTAACTGTTTTGCCTTGCTTATTTTACTCATTTCAACCATACCTCTCACGCTTTATAACTAAGGATATAATACCATATATTTTGTCATTGATATAGTTAAAAATTCAAATCAATCTTAATTCCCTTGATATCCTCGTTGATCATGTTATTTTCATCCATGATTTTTTGAATTCTTATTTGCGCATCTTTAACTTGCGCATCTGTATTGGCCGAGGCTTTGACGTTCATGTCCAAACGATCTTTTTCTACGGAATTTTCGATTATTTCTTCCTGTTCTTTTCGCTCTTCTTTCGCTTCTTC
>JAEEGH010002742.1_pt1 | contig 47150 bp, 26 predicted proteins | sample 9134181 | NCBI WGS metagenome assembly JAEEGH01 (sample SAMN16246544, study PRJNA631951) | gut metagenome | biome: gut microbiome; feature: rumen; material: DP-attached | host: Bos | place: Iran: Karaj | collected 2018-10
ATCATATTTATGGTCTTTAGCCAAATTCTGCTTTTCAAGGAACTTTTTGATGTTCTTCTCAGAAGGTATCTTGAGATCATCACTTACATACGGGAAGCCGTCCTTAAAAGTAAGAGGAACTATCACAGGTACTCTTCCTACAGCTCCGCAGTCCTGGAACAGATATGCAACCCATTTTCCGTCAGGAGTATCTACGATTCCGCCCTGCGCTACGCCTCTTCCGGGATTGCCGATATCATCGATCACAAGGTCTCTTCTTTCGAATTCGCCGTTTAGATCACTTGCTCTGTATACGACCTGTGTTCTCATTCCAGCGCTCTTGGGCCAATGTATCAGGAAGATATAGTAATAACCGTCAATCTTATAGATATGAGAGCCTTCATATCTAAGGTATACATCATCTGTATCACTTATTATGATCTTGGAAAGGCCGCCTTCTTTAATTGCAGAAAGGTCAGGCTCAAGCTCTGTGATCCAGATATCTCCATTGCCATATGTAACATAAACTCTTCCATCGTCATCAAAAAGAAGTGATAAATCATGGAAGAAACCGTCCATATAGTGTTTCTCCCACTTGCCCTTTTCAATATCGTCTGTGGTAAAAAAGTAAGTCTTTTTGATATCAACAGATGAAAAAGCTATATAATATATTCCGTTATGGAATCTGAGGGTCGGAGCCCACATTCCATGTCCGTATATGCTTTCTTCTCTCTCGAGGTTCTCAGCAGAGCTATCCTCCAGTTTGTCAAAAACATAATTAACTATCTCCCAGTTCACAAGATCATAAGATCTTAAAATAGCGCATCCCGGGAAAAAATACATAGTTGTGCTCACCATATAATAAGCATTACCAACTCTTATAACATCCGGATCCGGATAATCAGTTTTCATAATAGGATTCAAACTCTGCATCGGTCTATTCCTCGTAATAATTTTCTATATTTTTCTCAAGATTCGTAATCTTCTATTATTGCATAATAAGCATCTTTTTTCTTAAGATCCTTATCAAAAAGGAGCGGATCTTCGCCGCTTCTCCAGGTATGTGCATCGTCGATGCCCCATACTGTGATGCTGGTTACGTTATAGCCTTGATTCTTAAGTTCAAGCATTCCTTCAAAATATGCCTTATACAAATCTGCCTGCTTCTGAAATTCAGCATTAGTACTTGACTTAACGCCTATATCAAGCTCTGTTCCCTGAACTTCATATCCAGCATCAAGAAAGGACTTGGCTGTTTCAAGGAACTTATCAATATCATCACTGGTTGAAAGATGTGACTGCATTCCGATTCCGTCTATCCAGCCATTTGCTTTGACTTCAGCGAGGTTCTCAAGGATAAGATCACCCTTCCACATACATGAATAGTCATTGTAGAAAAGAGAATAATCATCAGATGCATATTTACTTGCATATTCAAATGCTCTTACGTAATAATCAGGACCCACAACCTCATACCAGAGATTGTTCTTCTGTCTGATTCCGTTCTCATCTCCGTCGCCTACGTCAAAGGCTTCATTAACAACATCTACTGCATAGATAAGACCAGGATGCTCTTTGTCAAAATATGTAAGAACTGACTTTATATAGCTCTCCATTCGCCTTAGCATAGTCTCTCTGTCAACAAGATCGCCGTCATCTGTGTAATCTTCTGTGAAGAACCATCTTGGAGTCTGATTGTGCCATACAAGCGTATGAAATCTCATCTGGATACCGTTTTCTTCGCAGTAATTGATACTAGGCTGACAGTTATCAAAATGAACAGCCGGCTCATAATATGAATCCGGAAGACCACTTGCAGATGCTTCTTTGTCTAGAAGCGATTCAGGCTTCATCTCATTTTCACAAGTGATACTGTTAAAGTTATCCTTAACTGCAGTATCAAAATCAGTCATACTATTAAATACATTATTAGGAAGAGCAACGCCTAGCTTAAATGAATCTTTGTACACATCAAGCATTGTGGTTCCGGCAAGTTCAGAAGCAGCTGCCTTAGCACTTCTGTCCTGAGCAAGGTTCATCTCTTCATCAGAATAAGCTATTGCAAGGATTGTGAACTTCTTGTCTTCACTTCCCTCTGCCATCTTGATCTCAAGCTTGTGAGAGGAAACTTCAGATTCATCAAATACAATCTCTACATTGTTATTGTTCCAGCCATCAGCTCTATTAGCATCGATAGTAAGCATTAGCTCGCCATCTACATATACTTCTGCTTCTCCATATTCTGAGTTATTAGCTGCTTTGTAGTCAAGAAGTATGTTCTTGCAATTGGCTTCCAAAACAAAAGGCTCGTTACCGCTGACGTCTCGTGACCAGTTATCAGGGAATGTTACTTCGTCGCTCCTGACACTCTGATGAACCTCAGTATCTGTAAGAGTAAAGCTTCCGGTACTAACCTTGGCTCCATTTGAGTCCTTACTTGTAACCAGCTTCATGTTAAGGAAATCCGGTGAATAATAGTAAGTCTCAGGAACAGGAGCAATCTTATCAGTTGCTGTTTTGGTCTTGATCTTAGAGTCTATCTCATTTATGAGATTCATCATTGTATCAGCCATGATCTTGTGACCAAGAGCTGTTGGATGATACTCATCACTAAAGTAAAGGCTGTCTGAAAGATCTCCTGACTCAAATGCTGCAGCTGTACCGTCTTTTACACTTACCATTGGAAGTCCGTACAGATTACCTACAGGAATGTAAAGATCTTCAAGATTCCACTTGGACTTAAAGACTGCGAACATCAGCATTACTGCCGTCTCATCGTCTTCTTCCAGTATCTGCCTCACGAGACTTTCATAGGCTCTTCCTTCGGTAGGCTCTTCATAATCGTTAACTGCAAACTCTACAACTACAAGATCAGGAGTTTCGCTGCAAAGCGATGTAACGTCTTTGTCATAGCGCATGATACCAAGCGCAGAAGGTGTACCGCCAACACCGGCATTTACATATTCAATCTCTGCATCAGGATACTGCTCCCCTAGCATTGTAATGAACTGATCGCAATAAGACTTTGTAGTATCCTTAACTCCGCCGCCCTCTGTAATTGACCCGCCGATCATAGCGATGGTGACTTTTTCACCATTTCGAAGCTTATTAACAAAATTCTCTAATCTTCCGTTTGTACCGGTTGAGAGAAGTCCGGACTTTATAGCTTCCTTGTACCACTCCTTTTCATATATTGAAGTGTTGTCAGCTGACTGTGTAGAAGCTGCAGCGCTTGAGTCTGATGCGTTTACAGAAGAATCCGCTGATGCTTCAAGCGCTGCCTGCTGCGTGCTTTCTCCCTGAGCTAAGGATCCTTGACCGCCACTGTTTGCGGCGGTGCAGCCTGCCAAACATACCATGTTTAAAGCAAGTAATAACCCAACTATTCTTTTTTTCATTGTAGTAACCTCTAGTCAATACTTTATAGTTTTATACCCGTTTTTATAAATAAATCAAAAGACCAATCGCAGAAGACTTATCTTACAATTCCAAATCCAAGAATCGTAAAGCTCTTTTCTTCGCTTCCCTTAGCCATCTTAACTTCTACTCTTCTCTTTTTGCACTCTGTATCATTAAGGATTATCAGAGGATTGCAGTGCACCCAGCCGTTATCCAAAGGATTGATGCTTCTAACGTATTCCCCATCAACGTATACATCAGCTACTCCTTCAAGAGGGCTTCCTGAATCCTTGTTTATGATAACAAGGCGCTTTGCTTCAACTTCCATTGTGAATGGCTTTGAAAATGAACCGTGCTTTTTGGCATCAAATCTCCAGTTATTTGGAAACTGCTTAGTACCCTTAATATCCATGTTCATCTCAACAGCCTGAAGCTCTGTATCTGTGCTGTCAAAATCACCTTCATCGATAAGAGCTTCTACAGGCTTATCTTTTTTGTCAAAAAGAACAACTGTTTCAAAGTCAGTACCGATAGGTGATACCACCTTGTCAAAATCTGTATCTGCTTCGCTCTTATTATCGAGCATGTCTTTCATTACCTGCTCAAGGCACATAGCCATTACGCTGTGGCCTGTGTTAGTCGGATGAAATACATCGTAGAAATACTGTGCCTTAGTAATAAGTCTTCCTGTATCCTTGGTCTTATAGAACTGGTCTGTAACACAGGCTTTAAGACTTACCATCGGAAGATCGTAGGCTTTACCTACAGGGCTGAGTCTATCCTCAAGATTGTAATCATTAGCAAAAACTGAGAAAAGGATTATAACTGCAGGCTGACTCTTGCCATTCCAGATCTTTCTGACAAGACTTTCAAAGCAGACACCCTTGGTCTCATCGCCTTCATCATTAACAGCGAATTCAACGATAACTACATCCGGTTCAACCTCGCCGTCTCTTCTTACATCTCTGTCATAGCGGAGCATTCCAAGCTCTGAAGGAGTTCCGCCTACACCAGCCTTTACATAATGGATGTTTTCATCCATTCCTGTGAGCTTTTTGAAAGCTTCGTATGTCTTATATGCATAACACTCTGTGTTGATCGGAACAGCACCGGCGCCCTGTGTTATGGAACCGCCGATAAATGCGATCGTTGTATCTTCTCCGCGTCTTGCCTTTTCTACAGCCTTGTTGAATCTGTAGGAGTTACCAACCTGAAGGACACTGTCCCTTACATGTGCTGCAAACTCTGCGCTTTCAAGATCTACTGGTGCGTCCTCTTCCTGAACAGGTGCATCAAATCCGTCATTAAGATAAAGCTTAACTGTCACATTGGCAGTAAAGTCATTAGCGCCATATTCAAAGCGGCACTGACCAACTTCCTTATCTTCATCAGTAAGTTCTATAGCAGAAAGATCAAGAAGGTGCTCTGCTCCGTTACAAGCTACAGGCATCTCAAGAAGTGTTCCGCCGCCAAGGAGGTCATTCTTGCCATAGAACTGGAATACGAACTTACACTCTGTATCCTTGTCACAGCCATCAACTATTACTCCGATACTATGAACGAGCTTCTTAAAGCCCTGCGCTGTTTTCAGCATATCTATAAGATTTTCATCAGAAAGATTACCAACGAACTTACTTGCTTCTATAAGTCTTCCGCCATCGAGATAGATGGGAGTGATTCCCTTTCCATCAGGTGTTGGGAATGCAAATACATTCTTATCCTTCATCAGAAAGTAAAACTGTCTCTTTTTCTCCGGATCTCTTGGAGCAACCGGTCCACGCATTTTAAATTCCTCTTTTCCAAATGGCATATTGCAGGATACGATATGCCACTTTTGACTTTACTTTTTAAATATTCTCTATATTTAATTCAAACACTATATTCTAGCAAAATCCTGATATACGATTTTTATATCGAATTATTTAGTTAATCAGATCAAAACTCAATGCTGACATGTGCAGCAGCTGTTCCTGTAAGCTCAGCGCTTCTATTATCAGGTCCTGCAAATCCTACATATATATCAGCCTTGGAGCCTTCGAAGACTCTCTCACCTTCTTCGTTTACAACCATAAGTGACTTCTTAGGTACTGTGAATGTCACTGTCTTGGTCTCGCCTTTTTTAAGTTCAACTCTTTCGAAGTCTACAAGGTGAGCATTAGGAACTTCAAGTGCTGAGTCAGCAACCTTAAGATAGAGCTGAAGTACATCACTTACATCTGCATCTCCTGTGTTGGATACAGTAACTTCTACCTGTGCATCTCCATCTGCGAAGTCCTTAACAACCTTAAGATCTTTAGCACTAGTCTTGGAATAAGTAAGACCATATCCAAACGGGAAGAGAACCTTGTTGTCATCTTCGATGAATCTGTAGGTTCTGCCCTTCATGCTGTAATCTGTAAAGTCAGGCAGGTCTTCGAGCTGATTGTAAATAGTAACAGGAAGCTTTCCTGATGGAGACTCTTTTCCAAAAAGTATCTGAGCAATGCTCTTGCCGCCCATGCCGCCCGGATACCAGGTCTGAAGTACAGCATTGCAATGTTCGTTGGCATATCTAAGGTCCATAGCACTACCTGTCATGACAAGGAGGATCACTGGCTTGCCTGTAGCTACAACTGCTTCAAAGAGAACTCTCTGGCTCTCAGGGAAATCAAGTGTTGTCTTATCTCCGGAAGCATATGAGTTACCTGTATCACCTTCTTCACCTTCAAGTGTCTCATCAAGACCAAGGCAAAGGATTGTAAGGTCTGTATTTTCAGCAGCAATAACTGCTTCAGTTACTCTGTCATTGGCTTTAGCAAGGTTCTCTTCTCTATCTTTAAAGAGATGCGCACCTTTTGCATAGTGTACGCTGATGTCCTCACCAACTTCATCAATGATGCCTTCAAGAACTGTCACGTGACGGCTAGGTGTTCCGTGGTAGTTACCGATGAGAGCTGCTCTGCTGTCTGCATTTGGTCCAATAACAGCAATGCTCTTGTATTTGGACTTATCAAGTGGCAGGATATTGTCGTTTTTAAGAAGAACAACGCTTTCAAGAGCTGCTCTATCTGCAAGGGCTCTATGCTCTTTAGTGTCGATATCCTTAAATCCAAGACCATCCCACTCGTTTTCTTCAAACATGCCCAGCATGAATCTTGTTGTGAAGAGTCTGATGCAGGCTGTTTTTACAAGGTTGTCATCGATAAGCCCCTTCTTCTTGGCTGAGATGATCTTCTGGTATGTACATCCGCAGTTAACATCACAACCAGCTTCAAGAGCCAGCTTGACGCTTCTCTCAGGAGTCTTTGTAACCATGTGATTTTCGTGGAAATCTCTGATTGCCCAGCAGTCAGATACGTAATGTCCCTGGAATCCCCATGTATCTCTGAGGACTTCTTTCATCAGGTACATGTGACCACAGCATGGCTCTCCGTTTGTTCTATTGTAAGCACCCATAACTGCTTCAACTTCGCCCTCTTTTACACAGGCTTCAAAAGCAGGCAGATAGGTTTCGTACATTTCTTTCTTGCTTACCTTGGCATCAAAAGAGTGTCGCATTGCTTCAGGACCTGAGTGAACAGCAAAGTGTTTTGCGCAGGCTGCAGCAAGCATAGTCTTGGATTTACCCTGTATTCCTTTGATAAAAGGAACTGCCATCTTGGAAATATGTACAGGATCTTCGCCATAGGTCTCCTGTCCTCTTCCCCAGCGTGGGTCTCTAAAGAGGTTTACATTAGGTGACCAGATAGTAAGTCCCTTATAAATATCTCTATCTCCATGCTTAGAACTCTCGTTATATCTGGCTCTTGCTTCAACAGCTATACAGTTACCAATTTCCTCCATAAGCTCTGTGTCAAAAGTTGCGCCAAGTCCTATAGACTGTGGAAATACAGTAGCGGTTCCACTGCGGGCAAGGCCGTGAAGTCCTTCATTCCACCAGTTATATTCCGGTATTCCAAGTCTTTCGATAGCAGGAGCATCATAACGCAGCTGAGATGCCATCTCATCAAAGGTCATCTTGGCTACAAGTTCTTCAGCTTTTTTTCTTGCTTCTTCTCTTTTCATCTCTCTATTTACCAACTTTCTATTTCAAAAAATAAGTATCAGTCTTATTGGTAAATTTTACGTCAATATGGGATATTTCTTCTATTCATATCCACACATTCACTTCTCATATATTGCTAAAAGTAATGGATTATTTTTGGATTTCGATCAAAGCTCACAAGAAAAACAATTTTAAAAATGCATCAAATATAATATATTTATTAATGCTAAAAATAATACATATGCATATATTTTAATGACCTATATATGGAGTAACCAATAATGATTTACTGGATAATTGCAACATTATGTGCCTTTTTTGTAAAAGGCTTAAGCGGCTTTGCCAACACTCTTGTTTTTACATCAATACTGAGCTTTGGAACCGCCAATATAAATATATCCCCAGTGGAGCTGATCCTCGGATATCCTACTAATCTGATAATTAGCTGGAAAGAGCGCAAGCAGATAGATCCAAAGATCTGTATACCATTGTCTATAATGGTGATCGTAGGATCTGTCGCAGGAGTTATTTTCTTAAAAAAAGCTGATATCAGACTGGTCAAGATAATATTTGGAATTCTAGTGATAATAGTAGGCATAGAGATGCTTCTTAGGGAATTATCAAAAAAAGAAGCTCGAAAATCCAAAGTCCTGTTGACTTTAATAGGTGTGTTATCCGGCTTTTTGTGCGGACTCTATGGCGTGGGTGCTCTGCTTGGAGCATATATTGGCAGGACAACTCATGATGCAAATGCATTCAAAGCCAATATATGTACAGTCTTTATTGTAGAAAATACCTTCAGGATAATCTTATATAGCATATATGGAATCATCACTATCGCATCGCTGAAAAGAGCTCTTATCCTGTCCCCATTCATGCTGGCAGGTCTCTTTGCAGGTATGTACTGCGCCAATAGAATAAATGATAGAACAGTCAAAAAGATTGTCATTATATTGCTGATAATATCAGGAGTATCATTGATTCTTTTGAATATTTAATAAATCGGCAACGTAAAAAGGTGATCGTAAGACCACCTTTTATCTTTTTATCTTTTCTTATAAAGAACAAGTTCCGGATTGGCACCTTCCGCCTCATAGGTGCATACCAGGATAAAGTCCATACTTGCAAGAACTCCAAAGCATCTGTCTCCGCCAAACTCTGATTCAAGCTGGTTGCCAAGATATGTCACATTATCATCCAGAAATTTTACCTTGGCTCCGCCTGGAAGTGGATATTCTAGGTTGACATAGCTTCCTACAAGTGAATTTAATTTCTCTACCTTTGGAAGACCTTCTATATGCAGCTCATTGATCTCATCTATCAGCTGCTTCTTGAATGCTTCAAACTGCCCGTCATCACTAAGCTCTTCATATCTTTTCCAATAATCAAGTTTAGGTAATTCCTGCCTCAGATATTCGCGGGCCTGTTCCTCAGTAAAATTCTCATTGACCATATTGGGGACGCAAACTTCAATAAGGTCATCCATATTACTGTATGTGTATGTTCCATCGGCATAACACCATTTACAGTAATCTTCATTAAGAGAGCCGTCTTTATTTCTAGCTATGATCGAATCTTCAAGGGGCATACCACAACACTGGCATATCAGTTTACGTGGTGAACCCAGTAAAGTGTTTATCGAAACATTATAAAGATTAGACAATAGCTTCAAAGTCTCAGTGTTTGGAACCGTATCTCCATTTTCCCATCGGGAAACAGCCTGCCTTGTCACGAAGACCTTTTCTGCCAGATCATCCTGAGACAGATTGTTTTTGGTTCTAAGCTCATATAAAACATCTTTTGTATTCATGTGAGTCCCTCCTCTTAATATTAGTGTATTACAGAGGCACTGATATTGCACGCAACTTGCTGTTGCCCCGAGAATTTTTGTTTTCTCGTTACCGGAGTGAGCTGTTAGCGAGTTAACTTAAAAAAAGTGACTAAATATCTGAATTCTTGAAGATTTAGTCAAAAGTTAAAAAATTTTACCATTTTCATTTTATAAAAACTGTTGCCATTTATCATGTTATAAGTTATAGTAAAATCAATTAAGAAAACGTTTTCCTATTGTTTTTAAAAGAATGAGGTATCTTATGAACTTAGGTGCAATTTACCACAGAATGTCAGAACAATATTGTTATAGTCTCGATGAGGATAGATTGATCATCAACATCAAAACTGGTTATGACGTTGATCAGATCTATATAGTATATGGGGATCCTTATGAAGCCGGGATCATGGGCGGCGCTGAGAAATGGAGCGGAGACCGTGAGGAGATATATTTTAAGAAACGTCTCAAAGACCATATCTGGTGGACGACAACTCTCACTCCTAAATATAAGAGATGTAAATACTATTTTGAAATCCATTCAAAAGATGAGTGTATGTTTTATTTCGAAGACGGTTTTTACACAGAAGAAGAAATGAATCAGGACGGAAAAACTCTGTCTTACTTTATCATGCCCTGGATGAATCCTGCTGACGTATGCACTACACCTTCATGGGTCAATGATACTGTCTGGTATCAGATATTCCCAGAGAGATTCTGCAATGGCGATCCTTCAATTGATCCGGAGAATGTACAGCCATGGCAGTCAGGGAAAGTAGGCATGCACGATTTTTATGGCGGTGATATTAAAGGTATCAGAGATAAGATTCCATATCTGAAAGATCTTGGTATTACTGGTATATACCTTAATCCTGTTTTTGAGTCAACAACTAACCATAAATATAATACAAGAAACTATAAATTAGTGGATCCGCATTTTGGCACCAATGAAGAACTGCGTGCACTGGTTGATGAAGCTCATGCTGCCGGAATCAGAGTCATGCTGGATGCTGTTTTTAACCATACAGGCTATGACCATCCAATGTGGCTTGATGTATTGGAAAAAGGGCAGGATTCTAAATATGCCAATTGGTATATGGTCAATAAATGGCCTATCGAAAAAGGCCGTGATACCAAGGACGGCAGATATTACTCTTTTGCTTTTGCAGAATATATGCCAAAACTAAATACAAATAATCCTGAAGTTCAAGACTATCTGCTGGATATCATAAGATTCTGGATTGAAACCTTTGATATAGACGGTCTGCGATTTGACGTTGGAAATGAAGTATCCCATTCATTCCTCAAAGCTATCAGATATATGACCAAGAGGATCAAAAATGATTTTTACCTGCTTGGAGAAATATGGCATGACTCAATATCATGGCTCCTTGGAGATGAATATGATTCTGTAATGAACTATCCTCTGACAACTGCTATTGCTGATTTCTGGGTATACAAAAATAGAGACAGACAGAGTTTTGAGTACGACATTAACAGATGCTTTACCATGTATTATTCACAGGTCAATGACGTTCTCTTTAACCTGCTGGATTCACATGACACTAACCGTTTATTTGATAAATGTCACAAGAACATTGACATTTTTTACCAGCAACTGGCTGTACTATTTACTATGCCTGGAAGTCCTTGCATCTACTATGGCACTGAGGTCGCTCTTGATGGAGGCTACGATCCTGACTGTCGCAGATGCATGCCTTGGTCGGACATCGATGCCGGCAAGCTTGACGACAAGCTCTCAGAAATGAAGAGCCTCATCAGCATGCGTAAGACAATACAGGCCTGCAAGAGCAGAAACTTCCATTTCCCAAATGATATAGCCAAAGACCGTGTCATCTCCTATTTGAAAATAGGTGATAACGAAAGCCTGCAGGTCTATCTCAATTGTGAGAATGAGGAAGTAGAAATACCTCTTCCAGAAACCTATGAAGTCATTTTCTCTAGAAAATGGAGCCAAGAAGATGACACCAAGGGAACTCTGGCTCAAAACGGAGTTCTTATCATAAAACTTCCATAAAATACAGTCATATTTCAGATGGCAGTGTTTGGCTGCCATCTGGTGAGTACCTGGTGAGTCACCGGGGACGTATCAGTTTGACTCATTGTGCGCAATGAGTCACAGGGGACGTATCAAATCGACTCATTGTACACAATGAGTCATTTTGATACGTCCCCTGTGACTCACCATAAATCTTTTATGCCAATTCCATGGTCAGTTCTTGCATAAGCTCATGCACAGAAACGATTTCCCTGACCTTATCAACATTACTTCCGCAAAAGATAAGGCCTTCATCAAGATTTCCTTTTACTGCATTTATAAGGGCTCTGGTAATACAATATGGCGCATCCTTGACATTGCAGGTCTTTATGCATTGATAGCACTTGGTGATTCTGGAATTGCCAGCTTCTTTTTGCCTGATAAACTCATTTCGAATAGCACGGCCTGGCATTCCAACCGGGCTGTCGATTATCTGGATATCACTGCTCGTTGCCTTTACATAAGCTTTTTTAAAAGCCTCTGATGCATCGCACTCGTGAGTAACAACAAAACGGGTCGCCATCTGAACACCGTCTGCGCCTAGTTCCATAAATTTCTTAATGTCTTTTCCATCCCATACTCCGCCTGCTGCTATGACCGGAATTTCTTTTCCGGTCTCTTTTTCAAGGTCACGTACGTAGGAAACCACTTCAGTAGTTATCTCCTCCAGTTGAGGCTTCCTGTCGTCTTCTGCAAATAATTCATCCCGCTTAAATCCCAAGTGTCCGCCGGCTTTGGGACCTTCAATTACGATCATATCCGGAATGTAGTTGTATTTTTTCCGCCAGGTCTTAACTATTAGCTGGCAGCAACGGAGTGATGATACTATCGGCGCAATTTTTGTTTTGCTGCCAATTATGTACTCAGGCAGATTTAGCGGAATCCCTGCTCCTGATATGATAAGGTCTATGCCCTGTTTTACAAATTCTTTGACCAGTTCAGCATAATCTGTCATTGCTACCATTATGTTGGCTGCTATTATCTTATCCTTACCGGCTATCTCTCTGGCTTTTTCAATCTCTGTCCTGATTGCCCTTAGGTTAGCTTCTTTGGGATTGGTCTCGAAATCAGGCTCCTGATACCCTATATCTGCAGCAGATAGTACACCTATTCCGCCTTCAGCACTGACAGCTCCTGCGAGCCTGTGAAGTGACACCCCTACTCCCATTCCGCCTTGGATAATAGGATACTTGCAATATTTATCTCCTACTTGAATTCCCTTGATCATCTTTTTCTCCTCCTCAGATCCTCATGATCCTTCTTTGAATTTCCTTTTTTAGCTGACGAAAAAGTAATTACTAGAGCATGTAGTTTTGATTACTACATTTAACGGTATTATAAAACTCGTCTTGTAATATTGCAAGTTTTTTAATTAAATTATTTTAACAAGTCACAGGGGACGTATCAAATTGACTCATTGTGCACAATGAGTCAATTTGATACGTCCCCTGTGACTCACCCTGTGACTCAAAAAAACAGCAGGCTATTAAAGCCTGCTGCAAAATTTCTTTCTACATATCTGCAATTCTATCTATGCATTCATTGACAATACCTTCAATATCTGCCCCAACCACGTCAAGTCCAACTGCTTGAAGCTTCTCACAGTCCTGAATACCATAGAAATTTTGGGCAAGAGATTTGATGTATCCATAGCCAAACTCTTCAGGGACAAAGGCTCCTCCTGCTGTTGTAACATAGTAAAGCTTTTTGGCATTACAAAGAGACTTCGGATATCCTTCATCTGTATACTCAAAGGTTATGCCTAAAACATTGATGTGCTCAACATACTGTTTAAGTGAAGCCGGGAACGACAAGTCATAATAAGGGGCTGCGATCACGATTATATCTGCCTTAGCAAAATTCTTTGCAAGACTGAAATACTCATCTGAGAAGTTGCCTCTTGCAATACAATCATCTCTATATTCAAGAAACTTTTCATCTGTTTTGGGAAAAGAAATATCTTCAAGCTTTACTTCCAGGATTTCCTCGCCACTATTTTCTTCAGAAGCTTTTTTACTAAGCCTTTCTATAAGCTTATCAGCAATTCGTTTAGTCCTTGAATTCTTCTTTACACAAGCATTTACAAATAGAATCATTATGTACCCCGCTTAATTTATATAATAAATAAGAGTTGTCTGAAAAATGACCCCTTAACCCCGTCCCCTAGGGTCATTAAAATGACCCCTTGACCCCGTCCCCTAGGGTCATTTTGCTACCCAGTAGTCAAGGTCCATGTTGCCCTTAAGAGTGAAACACAAGTCTGTGACAGTGTTGATATTTTTCATATCACCTGAGAAACTCATGTATTTGCCATAAGTGTTGTCAACCTTGATAGTACCAAGAAGATTGCCGTCTGGAGTATTTTCTTTAACTTCAATAAGTCCATCATCTTCTGAATATGCAGTAAATGAAATAGATGAAAGTCCTTTGGAGAAATCTACTCCTTTAACAATGATATATGCATCATCTTCAACATCAGTAACTACAGCTGTTCCGTTTTCGTTGCCTTCAACCTTTACGCCTGACTGAGTAAAGATAGTCTCAGCCTGAACTGTTTCGTATGGGTTAATGTAACTAACCTGCTCAACGCCATGAAGACTTGCTGTTACAGGGCAGATCTCACCATCTTTTACTGTTATAGGATCGATATGAGTTGTTCTGTAACCAAGGCTCTTGCCGACTTCTCTTGTTTCTACAGTTCTTGTATGGTATGCAATATAGTACTTACCTTTAAATTCAAATATAAAGTGATGGTTATTACCATTTGATCCAGGGAAAAATTCACCAGGGTTCTTTAATACTTCACCCTTGTATGTGAATGGTCCCATAGGAGAATTACTTGTCATATACTGGATGGCGCCATTATTGAATCCATCCTTGCAGTTAAAGTTAGAGCAATATGAGTAAAAATATGTATCTCCGATCTTATTGATACCTGAATCTTCAAACATGTATGGAGAGTCAATCGTTGCAGCTTCTCCAACAGTGCTTATCATATCATCTCCAAGCTTTATTACTCTTGCAGTCATTGGATGAGCTTCCTGTCCCTGAGGAACGCCGCCTCCAAAGTACAGATATGCACTTCCATCCTCATCTACAAGTACTGCAGGATCAAACATCCAGAGTACACCCTGGCATCCTGGAATAGCTCCTGTAAGGAGTGGTCCGCCAACAGGATCCTGCCATGGACCAAGTGGGCTGTCTGATGTAACAACGCCAATTCCATTTCCGCTATTAGCAAAATATAAGAAAAACTGGTCCTTACCATCAATCTTTTTACAAGCAATACAAGGTGCCCATGAATTATTAGACCACTTTGCAGCTCCATTTTTTCCTGCAATATTAAAGCTGCCATGGTCAGTCCAGTTGACCATATCCTTAGAAGAATAACAATTCAAGGAAGTTATCTTACTATAAGTATTTTCATTATCTCCTCTAAATTCCTGTGAATCATTTGTAGTATAAATATAAATTGTATCGTCATACACAATTACACCAGGATCAGCACCATAACTCTGTGTCACCAGCGGATTGTTCTCATTCCTATTCTTAACATAACTAACATTCTTAACCATAAAAAGTACCCCTTTAAAAAATCTAACAATGCCCTCATTCTACCATTAACCTCCCTCTCCATCTTATTACAAATTGCACTCTACTCTTCAAATCTTGCTCATTCTTTTTCGAAGTCGCCAGCGATCTTGAAGACGTCGTCTCTGGCTTTTAGGAAGGCGTCAACTACAAGGGGATCGAAATGGGTGCCGCCTTCTTCTTCGATGATGGACATGGCTTTCTCGTAGGAGAAAGCTTCTTTGTAGACACGCTTTGAGACAAGGGCGTCAAATACATCGGCTATGGCCATGATGCGGGCTGAGAGTGGGATTTCTTCGCCTTTGAGACCCTCAGGGTAGCCCGTGCCATCCCAGCGCTCGTGATGATAGCCGGCAATGTATTTGGCCTCCTCAAGGTAATCTGCATCCTGAAGGGTGTCGATTGCCCGCTCTATGACACGTCTTCCTTCTATAGCGTGAGTCTTCATGATCTCAAACTCTTCAGGGCTAAGCTTGCCGGGCTTATTCAGGATCGCGTCCGGGATAGCTATTTTGCCTATATCATGAAGTGGGGCTGAACGGACTATGTTTCTTATAAAATCGTCTGTAAGACTCTGAGTGTAAAAGCCAAGTTCGCGCATTTTTTCTGCTGTGACACGGACGTATTCAGCAGTCTTTCGTACATGCTGACCTGTTGCCAGATCTCTGTTTTCAACCATGTCAGCAAGTACCATAACAAGACTGGTCTGCATGTTCTCGATCTGCTCAACCTTGTGCTTGTTGGATTCAAAAAAACTGGTACTCTCTTCTGTTGCTCTCAGAAAGGCATGATATAGACCTTCTATCTCATCGCTGGTCTGTATATCAAGCATGGAGAGTTTTTTATAATTAAGCTTTCTTGCATATTCATCCTTGTAATCAAAATTGTAGGCTGTGTATGCGATAGCATTTATAGGCATGATCAGATGATATCTTGCAAGCCACAGGCCTACTGCCAATATCAAAAACAGGAAGCCTGAAATAATACTTATGAGCTTGATAAAGAACACTCTATCATAGACTACAAGATGCTTCATGGACATATCTAAGCCTACATAGCATACACATTCACCAACCTGATTGGTTACAGGCTTATAAACTGTGAGATACTTTCCATAGGAAGTATCCGTAATGATCGGAGGGATCTCCCCTCCACTTAAAAGATCTGGAATATATTCAAAAAATCCCTTATCAAAAGGATCTACGCTTCCAAAATTTTCATACAGCACTCTCTCATAATCTACATCAAAAACAACATGACATCCGTCAGGCAAAATCTTTACCACATAGATGTACTCTGCTTCAGGTGTGGATTGTAACAGATTAAAGAGCATGTTGGCTGTATTTTCATAGCTTTCAAAATCCCTGCCCTCACTTAGATACATCTCAATATCATCCGGATTGATGGAAGATACCGCAATATTTACAAGGCTTTCTGCAAGCTCTATATGTCTGTCTTCTGTATACTGCCTGAAAAGAACGATACACACAGTTGAACAGACTATGGCAATTGCAATTGATACAGTTCCAAGAACTACAACGATCTTCTTTTTCAATGGCCAGGCATAATGATTGGATTTAAAAAAATTTCTTTCATCATCTTCAGTAATAGGTTTCTGCAGCCACAGTACAAGCTCAAATTTGCTCCATATTTCCCTTGGAAGAACAAATAGGCACAGGCTGACAAAGGTAGCGCACAAAAGTTTATCAACAAAATCAAAAATAAAATTAACCAGATACCAGGCAATGAAATCACTTAATCCCAGTTTTTGTAAGAACTGCACAGGAACAGTATTAAATCTGTTTAATTCAAAGCCAATCATTCTCCAATATAAAATACCGCCTACTCCGCCTGCCACAAGCGAGATGACTGCGATGTAGATCATTATTTTTTTTAATTTGCTCATATTTGTTTTTCTGAAAAAAACAACAGTGAATATGGCGATGAATATATTCAGAATTCCAAAATACACAGAATTGGAATTAAAAAAATACATGGTGAGATTGGTTGCAAGAGCAACAGTAATTCCCGGCAGCATTCCTCCAAGAACGCCCACCAGCATTGTTCCTGCACTGTCTAGATAGAATGGAAGTCCATAGATATTATTAGCGATTCTTCCACCAATATTTATGAGATAGCCAAAGATTATGAGCACTACAGGCAAAATGAACTTATTCTTGTTAGAGACATTTGTATCTATTTTTTTGGATGAAGCAGATGCGATATTATTTATCGCATCCCCTTCAGTATTATTGTGTATTTCATTTTTGTGCTTCAAAATAGCCATAAATTATCCCCTATACAATCCTTACTCTTGAATACATTTGTTAAAATGTATCTCAAGAGTATCCCACAAGCACTACTGCTGATTTCCTGAAAAAACATCTTCGATGGCCTTTTCCAGATCTTCCATAGTGATAGGTTTTAAAAGATATCCCGCAGGTTTTAGGCCAATTACAGCTTCTATATGCTCTCTGTCGCTTACTCCTGTCAAAAAAATCACAGGTATATCAGCAATCTCAGCATCTGCCCTGATCATTTCCAGAGTCTGGCGGCCGTCACAGACAGGCATCTCATAGTCAAGCAGTATTACATCAGGTCTTCTTTTGCCAATGGCCGAAATTGCTTTCATACCGGAATTAGCTATGCTGACATGATAGGTATCTTCAAGTGCCATCTTCAGATTTCGTAGAGTAAGGGCATCATCATCAACCACCAGCACATTTTTCATATCGCCTACAGGTTCGGCTTTTTCTTCAACTACTACTTCCTGGGCAGTTTCAAGTTTATGATTGAGCATCTCCAGTACCAATGCATTGTCTATTGGCCTGATGAGATTGTCTACCTGAACATCCTTGCAGAAGAACCGGAAGTTCTCATATTCTCCCTGGGTTCCTATTGTAACGATAGGCGTATTCGGATATTCATTTTGCAATAAAAGAAAAATAGAATTATCAAATTCATACACACCTATAAGCAGGATAACAACTATATCCGGTTCAAGCACTTTGATCATAGCAAGGGTGTTTTCAGTGTTTTCCAGACACACCTGCACTCTGAAATAGTTTTGCAGGTAGTCACTCAAATTTTTCATGACATCATTCATTCTTCCCATGAGAAGTAGTTTTTTCATGATCACACCATCCTATTTTTTCAAATATTATTTTGCATCTCTTTAATGATCTTTTTGGTCAGACCCTCATCCAGTCCCTTGACTGCGCCGCTAAGTTTAGGTATCAGCGCATCTACAACCGGATTAAATGTATAGCCTTTCATCTTGTCCATTACTTCATCAGCTGTATCAATATCCAGATCTTCTATGGCTGTTGTTAGTACTATTGCCATAGCATTTAGCATTGCCTTGTCGCCCTTGATCTTTTTCGATGAAGCAACATCGGAATTTATAGCTTCTATTCTGTCAAAACCAAGTCCAAAGACTCCTACCAGCTTATCAGTGTATGATCTCCATTCTTTAATGAAGCCCGGATGCATGGACATTATCAGATCATAGTCATAGTCTTTTGCTGCAAATTCCAATATCTTGGCTGTTCCTGCCAGTGGAACTATACCAATCGTAGCTGTGGAGCTCTTCATGGAATGTACCTGTATGCGATATGACTTAAAAGCGTTCTCAGCGTCAACAGATAATTTGCCATTTTTATCTGAATTCATTTTGTATTCATAGGCAGAGTCTTTGAGTTCATTGTACATTGCGTCCAATCTGTCAGCATGAAGATCAATTGTTTCATAGAAGGATTGAACTGCCATTCTGAGGATATCCCTGTCAGGAATATGTATCCAGGCATATTTCCAATCAAGCCCCTCCACTTCAGGAAGATCAGCACTGACTGCAAGGAAAGCTTTTTCGCTCTGATCCCTGTGTGACTTTTGTTTATCAGCTCGACCTTTTTTGACCAGTTCTTTTGGAAGGTTATTTCTAAGAACTGCTTTCAGATCTTCTATGGATATAGGCTTACCTAAAAATCCGTCAAAACCCAGTCCTGTGTAATACTCAAGCGCACCGGCTGTGGCATTGGCAGTAAGAGCATAGATTGGCACATTTTTGCATTTATCCATCTGCCTCAGACGCTTCATTGTCTCTATACCATCCATTTCAGGCATCATATGATCCATAAAGATAAAATCATAATGCTGCCACTCGGCCAGGGCAATTGCTTCTGCACCACTTGCTGCTTCTGATACCTGTACTTTGGTAGGTTTCAACAGGCTTCTGAATACTTTTCTATTCATTGCATTATCGTCTACCACCAGAACACTTGCATTTTCTGCAGTAAATTCATTGTCAATGTCACATTTCTGCTCCATGATAAGTGTCTTGTAATTGAACACTCCCATAGGTGAAGAATCTACAACCTTTTGCTCAAGATCAAAGAAGAATTTAGATCCTGTGCCGTAAATACTGTTTACTTCAAGGCTACTGCCCATAAGGTTCAGTAGTTGGACAGTGATATTGATTCCAAGTCCTGTTCCTTCTATCTGACGGTTTTTATCTTCTTCTATTCTTTCAAAAGCTTCGAACAGCTTGGAGATATTTTCCTGCTTGATACCGATACCTGTGTCTTCAACTTCCACATGAAGTACGCATATATCTCCTTTTACCTCTCCGTCAAATCTCAGGGTTACATAACCTGTAATGGTGTATTTGACAGCATTGGTAAGTATATTGGTCACGATCTGCCTGATACGGACATCATCTCCATAAAGGGTCCTTGGGAGATTAGGGTTGACCTCTACATTAAGCTTTAAATCCTTGGCCTGTGCCCTTGGCATGATCATATTTACAAGGTTATGTACCAGTTCTGAGAGACTGTACTCAACAGGAACAATGTTCATCTTGCCAGATTCTATCTTGGAAGAATCCAGGATATCATTGATCAGGGCTAAAAGAGCTGTTCCTGCATTATAGATATCGGTTGCATATCCTAATATGTCAGCGTCATTGCTTTCTCTCAATATCATCTCATCCATACCAAGAACTGCATTTATAGGAGTTCTGATCTCGTGAGACATCTGGGCAAGGAATTGAGATTTGGCTTTGTTGGCATTTTCTGCATCTTCCTTGGCTGCTCTGATCTGTTCATACTGACTGTTGATGATAGCCATATTTCCCATTTTGGCTACAAGCCATGCAACAAATCCTAAAAACAGAGATATTACTACGAACAGATATACTTTATAGTATGTATGTTCATAGAGCTTGGCATCCTTATGGATCATAAAGGTGGATTCTTTTTTGACATATTTACCTGAATAATCCAAAACCTGAATATACAATTTATGGTCACCATAAGACAGATTGGAATAATAGATTGTTTCAAGCTCTGACTGTCTGCAGGTAATGCCTTCCTCTTCATCCATCTGAATATGCACAAGAGGATCAGAGATCGCATAGTTCAGGATAGCCGGGGTGATCTGCACCTGGCCCAGTCCTGCTGGTATCTCATAGTAACCATTATAGATATCGGCAGGAACTCCATCCTTGGTCACACTCTTTAACACGATCTGATAGTGCTGGTCAAAATCTTCATATTTGGACAGATCCAGCACAAGTATTCCACCGGTTCCGCACAGGTAGAACTTCTGACCTTCGACAGCGTTAAAAGAGTTGGAATTGAGCGCTTTGACAAGTCCTCTCTTATTATTCAGCAATGAGTAGGTATACTCTTCTTCATCATTTATAAGGTCATCTTCATTGACAACAAATATTCCCGCACTGGAAGTGATATAGGCCATGTGGTCATCGGTAATATATATGTCATAGTTATTGGTGTAAGGAAAATTATTTAATTTCCTGACATCACCGCCATCAGGATGATAGTAAAGACCGTTACTTCCAACGTAGAGTACGCCGCCTTTACATGGCACTATCCTAAGTATAACCTGGCTTTGAAGACCATTCTCTGGTCCTATATGCTTTTTTATCCAGCCATCGTTGATGTCATATACTCCGCCTCCATCAGTACCGATCCTGACAGTGCCATCCTCAAGTTCCACAGCACATAAGACCTTGGTAACAGAGAGCCCCTGAGCTTTTCCAATAGTCTTGACTATAACATTGCCCTTGATATAATTTACACCATCTGCTGAGCAGGCCAGTATCCTTCCATCGCTGAGCTCCATGGTAAAACGGAATCTGTTTCCCAGTGCTTTACTTGTACTGTCATTAAATATTGTCCTCTGGCCTTCACTGTTTATCCTGACAAGTCCATCTCCGCCGCTAAGACTTATCCACAGATTTCCTTTAGAATCCTTGCCTATATGCCTTACTGTCTGTTCTTCATATAACGAAAGAACATCGTCCTGAACTACCTTCATCTTGACCATATCTATCTTGACTACGCCGTTGTCTGTTCCTGCATATAAATAATTGCCATCAAGCAAAACAGAATAAACTACTGCGTCCGGTAACCCCACCTTGGAAAAAAGCTCAACAAAAGGGTTATAGGATAGCTTTAAAATTCCCTGCTTATTTGAAGAAAGCCAAATGTTGCCCTGAACATCCTCCAATACGTTAGAGATGGAGGAATCAAAATCATCTCGGCTCAGGTTCTGCATTTTGCCTTCCAGATCTACAAAGCCAAATCCGTTGTGACATGCGACAAAGTAGCCACCATATTTACTTACATAGGTTATCTCATCCATGTCTGCAAGCCCGGCAGTATATACAGATGACACCTTAACGAAGCCTTTTTGGGTGTAACGGAGTATCTCAAGATAATCTCCATCAGTACCTAGAAGGAAATTTTTGTTTCCCTCATATCCTACTGCATTATAGACATATTTTTTCCATTCACATTTTCTGGTACTAATGATCTCATCATTTTGTATCAAAAATAATGTTCCATCTCCGGATATTCCGCTTATCATGTCTTCATCCACACTGGTAAGACATTTTACATAGGTGATATCCTCAAATTCTTCATAGCTCTTTACAAGTTTATCTTCCAAAATCTCTTCCGGAGGCTCACCTATACTATGCTCATCAACGGGCTGCTCCTGGTATATAACATCGTTTTCTGTAAAAATATTGCTGATAACAGCCGCATCTATCTTGCAGAGGTACGTTGCAGTAGCCACATATATATTGCCAAGACCATCTTCACAGATATCCTGGATTGAATTAGAAGCCAGTCCATCTAGGGCAGAAAAAAATCTTATTTTGCCTGAATATGGATCATAGCATGCTACACCTACATCATTGGTACCAATCCACAAATAGTCCCTGCTATCAGAATAAAGTGTTATTACGTTGGTTATACGATCATCAATATATACTTTTTCAAAAGAATCTCCATTGTACTGATACAATCCGGAAAAGGAACCTGCCCATACATATCCGTTGGCAGCCTGCACAATAGCATTTATCTCTGCTGAATCAAGACCATCGTCATAATCATAATGAAGTGAAGAATAATCTGACATAAAATCCGGTGTATCTGCTGCCAGCGCCTTGGCAGGAATGATAAGGCTCATTACAGATGCCGCCAAAATAGTACAAAACCACAAACTGCTCTTATCTATCATTCCATCCCTTGTCTGATCTGCTTCTTGTCTGGAATCAAGATCAAGGTATACGCCCTGTTTTCTGAACAGGGTTATACATCCGTATAACAGCATAACTGTAACAATTTTATCCGGGATATTTATAAGAAGTTCGCCAGCAATACAACATACTGTTTTCTGGTTGATGATCTGTGAGAGCATCTCTACAAGAGCATCTCCCCACAGATTACCCACCATACCATCATGTATGATAAGATTGATAGGCGTAGATATTATAGTCATAACGATTCCGGCAAGAACACTGGAACCCACGACTCTGAATGAATCAAACCGATCCCTTTTATGCAAAAAGATACCAACGACTACCGCACCACCAATGTTGATAAATGCATATAACATATAGATCGGATTCTGAAAATTGATCAATACAACGGAAATGGCACCTACAAGAGAACCTGCTATAGGTCCAAGTAAGATTGAAACCAGAAATGTACCGATACAATCCATATATAAAGGGATAGAATAACTTGCTGCTATTCCGAATCCCACTATATTCAAGATAATTCCTATAAAAATAAGCGCTATGCTACGCTTGTTTATTGAAAACAAGTGCTTTTTCATCAAAGCCCCCTCGATGAATTTTATATGATTCCTAAAGCCTCTTTGGCCAAAGCGTCTGCCATGTCATTGTATTTATCTCCTGAATGGCCTTTTACTTTGACGAAATTGACTTTTACAAGCTCTTTAATGCTATCATAATATTCCTTATATGCAATAGTGCCTTCCTTATTGGCTTTCCAATCACCCAGACACCAAAAAGCTATTCCTGCATAGTCATAATAGATAGTTATTTCTTTAAGGCCCTCTTCCACAGCATAAGCCATTGCTGCCTGAGCACCTTTTATTTCACCGGCAACATTTCTCATGGAAGCAAGATCTTTATCATCAAATTTCTTATTAAAGGTATATTCCTTGGAATCCCTTAAAATGACCATTCCATAGGAAAATTCTTTGGTTGCTATGTTATAACTGCCATCGACATAGGCTATAACACCATTTGTATTATCTATTTTTACTTCGTTTCCGTCTCCGATATATGCAAGAGCCTCCTCTTTAGTCTTAAAGCTCTTGTACTGAGCGCCGGAGAAACCGTCAACATTCTTTTTACATTCATCCCAGGTATTGAATATCCCTGTTTTTTTACCTTTTCTAACTGCGTAATATTTCTGAGGCATTTATTTTTTTCCTTTGTCCATTTTGCAATAAGTGTCTGCACTGCTTATCATAACAGCGGTGCAACCAGTCTTAATATGTACTGGTATAGCATTACACGACGTTTATCAGTATGTCTGTAAGCTTCTGTGACTTCATGACATTCTTTAAAAGTCGCTTCAAAATCTTTTCTGATATCTTTAATGATCTCTGAATCATACATCCAGACACCATTTTCAAAATGATGATAAAAGCTTCGGTAGTCAAGATTGATAGTACCGCAGGTAGCCATCTTATCATCACAAATACACATTTTAGCATGACAAAAGCCCGGAGTATATTCATAAATCCTTACTCCGCTCTGACACAACGCAGAATAATATGATTTGGTCATATTATTAACGGCTTTTTTATCCGGAATACCAGGTGTTATGATCCTGACATCCACTCCCCTCTTGGCTGCAAGAGTAAATGCATTGATCATCTCATCATCTATTATAAGATAAGGAGTCATAAAATAAATATATTCATTGGCAGAACCTAACAGATTAAGGTAAACGTTTTCTCCTACATTTTCATGATCAAGAGGACTGTCAGCATATGGCTGTATAAAACCATGATATCCCATAGGCTCACATTCAGGGAAAAATCTCTCAGCGTTTTTATCATCTTTATCCGTTGCACGTATGGCATTCCACATCTCAAGAAAAACAGCTGTAAGAGTATGAACAGCCTCTCCCTCAAGCCTTACTCCTGTATCTTTCCATTCACCATAAGGATGCTTATAGCCAAAATACTCATCTGCCAGGTTATAACCTCCGGTATAGCCAATGTGCCCATCTATAACTGTTATCTTACGATGATCTCTATTATTCAGAAAGACATTCACCAGAGGAAAAACAGGATTAAAACATCTGCAATGGATGCCCTTTTCTTCCATGCGATTCACAAAATCCCTATTGATAAAGCCTATACTGCCTACATCATCATAAAACAGTCTTACCTCAACGCCTTCCTGTGCTTTTCTGGCAAGAACTTCTTCTATCCTTTCAAATGCCTCAGACACTTCTATAGCATGGTATTCCATAAATATAAAGCTCTTGGCATTGTTCAGATCTTCAAGCTGTGCCTCAAGACCGGCAAGCGCATTGGAATAGTATCTCATGGCTGTATTATTATAAACAGGAAATTGGGTATAGGAAAAAAGATAACTTGACTGGCTGTAAGCTGTCATATCTTTATTTTTCAGTTCAGCTGCCACTTCCTTATCCTGAGGAATGATCTTAAAAAGAGCAGTATCTATCTTCTCAAATCGCCTTCTCATGGCTTTAGTGGAACCTGAAAGACCGACTGAAAAATACAGGATCATTCCTAATAGCGGGAAAATGCCAATAAGGATCATCCATGGCATCTTAAGAGCAGCATTCATCTGCTTACCATATATCTGTATTATCAAAAGAAGAGCAACAATCCTGACAGCATTATCAAAGATTGCAAAATATCTGGCAGCATAGCTGATGATGATATATATCCATAAAACATTGATAATAAGAGCGATTCCGGCAAAAATAAGTCTCTTTACACCGTTTCCAACATATGTCTTTTTCTCAGTTGTAAGCTTTGAAGATGCCATATTTTCCCTCACGTTTATTAAAATACAGACCTTATAACGTCAGCCTTGCACACATATATAGTTTATTATCCTTCTTTTTTTCAAAACACACAATAAAAACCTCTGGAGAAGGTAAATCTCCAGAGGTTCTGATCAACTAATCCACTTATTTATCAGTCTTTACCTGTTACCTTATGAATAGCGATATTCATAGCTCTCTTAAGAGCATATGGTCCTACAGCCTTGAGCTTATCTTCAGACTTGTACATATCTGCTCCATGAGGTATATCTCTTGAGAGATGGATGGCATCAAATTCACATCTTGTTGTACATAATCCGCATCCGATACAACGGTTAACATCAACTGTTGTAGCACCGCATCCAAGACAACGGTTTGCTTCAGCCTTAACCTGCTCTTCTGTGAGGCACAGACGAAGATCTTCAAATGTCTTGGTAGCTACGCCAGCCTTCTTGCCTGGGATCTGACGCTTAGCGTTATCAAACTCTTCAACTTCGATGTTGTCTTTGTCAAGTTCGATGAACTTTCTGAGGTCTCTTGCAAGAGTAAGTGAGTTACCAGGATGTACGAATCTGTTGATAGATACCATACCTTCACGACCTGCAGCAATAGCATCGATTGCAAATCTAGGTCCTGTATAAACGTCACCACCTACAAAGATGTCAGGCTCAGCTGTCTGATATGTTACAGGATCAGCCTTGGCTGTCATATTGCGGTTGAGTTCAACCTTAGTTCCCTTAAGGAGGTCACCCCATTCAATTGACTGACCAATTGAAAGAAGGATATTCTCACAAGGAATAGTGATTGTATCATTCTCATCATACTGAGGATTGAATCTGCCATCAGCATCCTTAACTGATGTACACTTCTTGAATACAATACCTTTAACCTTGCCATTTTCAACAAGGATCTCCTTTGGTCCCCATCCGTTCTTAACTTCGATGCCTTCTTCTTTTGCTTCCTCAACTTCATCTGGAGCTGCAGGCATCTCTTTTTCGCTTTCAAGACAGAGCATTGTTACCTTGCTGCTCTCGCATCTTACAGCTGTTCTGGCTACGTCTACTGCAACGTTACCACCACCGACTACAACTGTGTCGCCTGTAAGTCTGATGCTTGTATCAAGGTTAACTTTTCTTAAGAAATCTACACCTGCCTGTACTCCAATAGCGTCTTCTCCAGGAACACCTGTCTTTCTGCCGCCCTGAGCACCGATAGCAATGTAGAATGCCTTGTAGCCTTCTGCACGGAGCTGGTCAAGCGTGATATCCTTACCAACTTCTACGCCTGTCTTGAATTCAACACCCATCTGACGGATAACTTCGATTTCAGCATCTACTACTGACTTTTCAAGTCTGTAGCTTGGGATACCATTCATGAGCATACCGCCCGGTCTCTTCTCTTTTTCAAATACTGTTACAGGATAGCCTTCTTTTCTAAGGTAATATGCTGCTGAAAGTCCTGCAGGACCTGCACCTATTACAGCTATCTTCTGATCGAAGAACTTACCTTCACCATTCTCACAAAGAGGTATGTATCTTGTCTCTTTGTTAAGGTCAAGTGAAGCGATGTATTTCTTGATCTCATCAATAGCAAGAGGCTGATCGATAGTTCCTCTTGTACATGCATCTTCACATCTGCGGTTACATACAGCACCACAAACTGCCGGGAATGGGTTGTCCTGTTTAATGAGCTTTAATGCATCTTCATATCTGCCTTCTGCTGCCATCTTGATGTATCCCTGGATAGCAAGGTGAGCAGGACAAGCTGTCTTACAAGGAGCTGTACCTGTATCATAGCAGTTGATCTTGGCATCATCTCTATAATTGTAATTCCACTTTGTTGCAGGCCACTTCTTGTGATCAGGAAGTTCTGTAAGTGGATACTTAACTTCGCCATTCTTAGTGCAGAGCTTCTGTCCGAGCTTAGCAGCACCTACAGGACATACCTCTACGCACTTACCGCAAGCTACGCACTTATCCTTTTCAACATGTGCACGATATGCAGATGCTGAAAGGTTTGGAGTATTGTACAGCTGAGATGTTCTAAGAGCATTACATACACCAGGAGCACAGTTACAGATAGCAACTATCTTCTCTTCTCCATCGATGTTGGTGATCTGATGAACATAACCATGTCTCTCAGCTCTCTCAAGGATCTCAAGTACTTCTTCGTAAGAAATGTATCTTCCAACATTTCTGTCAACACAGTATTCAGCCATATCGCCTACACCGATACAGTACTCGCCTTCAATCTCACCAGAGCCTTCGCCACGCATTCTCTGCTGTTTACGGCAGCTACACTGACCTACTGAATACTTATCATATTTATTTAACCAATGTGAAATGTGTTCTACTGATACTGACTTATTTTCAAGATCAATAGCCTTTTCAACAGGTATTACGTGCATACCTACACCGCCGCCACCTGGTGGTACCATCTGAGTAATACCTGCAAGCGGGATCTGTGTCATAAGGTTGAAGAATGTTGCTACTTCGGGATGCTCGTCAGTAAGCTTGTCACTCATCATCATGAACTCAGCAGAACCTGGCACAAAAATAGGAAGGTTATATTCCTTATGGTGATCTGCTTCTGTAGATCTTGTTGTCTCAACAATACCGATCATTACAAGAGAATCTGCCATCTTCTGAGCTTCTTCTACAGACATATTGTTCATCTGAGCAAGCTGCTCGATAGAATAAGGTACTCTTGTTTTCTTAAAGTTAAGGCAGAACTTTACCTGCTCTTTGTTAAGAACATGATCAAGACACCAGTACTCAGGGTCTCTGTTGTTCATTGTCTTCTTGAGCTTCTTTTTGATTCTGTCTGTGATTAGTGTTGCCAATTCGAGAACCAGCTGTTCTTTTTCAGGGTCTGGCGCTACATAGTTTGGATCCTGCCAATAATCATTTTCATTGATCATTGGATCGCCGATTTTCCATTCCATAAATAAAATCTCCTACTCTTTATTTCATTAATTTGTTACATGCCAACAAGCAGGTGCCACCCTGCTCATTAAATAAAAAGAATATTTGTCATAATATATTCTTTTATTTTCGTAAGATAATTATATATTTTTATTGAATATTAATCAAATTTTAAGTGATTTTTTACATTTTTTGTTAGTTTCCTACAAAAAATATCTTGTGAAAAATCTAACGGACAACAATCATTATTAAAGATTGCCAATGATATGGTAGAAACCATGGTTTTACGGAAACTATTGTTGTGACTATTTCAAAATCTTATTGACCATCGGTCAGTAAGCAGATACTAACCCCTGTAACCCTCATAAATAAAAGGAAACTTAAATATGTATCAAAAGTTTACCATGTTTTTTCATGCTTTTCATGGGAAATATACTCTTTATAGCCGTCTCTGCTCGTGTTCTTAACAGAATAAAGTGCCTGATCTGCATTTTTATATAACTGTTCAAATGAATCACCATCTTCAGGATATCTGGCACTGCCAATGCTAACAGTAACAGCAACCGAGTTGCCTTTTTCATCCGAATAAACAAGTCTGGACTTTTCATTGATCTGTCTTGCCTTTGAACGTGCTGTATCTTTGTTGTGGAGGCTTGGACAAAATACCATGAACTCATCACCGCCCAGTCTTCCTACAACGTCATTGGCTCTAAAGCTGCTCATGAGTATTACTGCTATATCCTGAAGGACCTGGTCGCCAACGGAATGTCCCAGAGTATCATTGACATCCTTGAAATGATCAAGATCCAATAAGTACATAGTTGCTCCTACTTCACTGCTCATAGGCTTTTCAATGAATTCTGCAATCTTCTCATTTATACCGGCTCTGTTAGGTATGCCTGTAAGGGGATCAGTTGTAGCCTTGGCACTGTACTTTCTTTTTTCCTCACTGGCCAGCGCATAATTAAAGATCAGTATCATGATAACTAAAAGAACAACAATGACTGCCACGTACTCTATAAGCTTGGTCATAAGAGTTGAAAAACTATTTTGGGAGTTCTCTACTACCAGATACCACCCGATATAGTCTATGTAACGGCTCATGACATAACCTTTTTCACCCCAGTACTCTGTAGGCTTAGTCAGATCGTCTGAAAACTCAATACTGATAGACGTTTCCAGATTGGTATCTTCTGAATCAACTACCATTTCTCCATCTGTATCAAGAAAATATATGGTCACCCCATAATCCTCTTCATACTCTTTTAGCATATCTACAACGTCGGTCATAGTATAACCAACGCCGCATACACCAATAAAATCACCATTTTCGTCATATACTTTTCTGTCTATGAATATTGTCCATTCATATTTATTGAACTCATCAGTATTAACGTCAGTAGCCATTGCCATTTCACTGTTGATAAAAGAGTAATACCATTTGTCCACTTCGCCGTTCTCTTCACTTATGATCTTTACAAAGCCATCACTTCTATAGTATTCATTGGTATCATATAAAACAAAAAATGCTGTAGACCACTCATTTACAGAACTTATACCATAAAGATATGATGACAATTTTTCTTCAAACTCTTCGTCAGTAATACTGTTTCTACTTTTTATCAGGTCAATGAGCATAGGATCATTGCTCATTGTCTTGGCAACCTGGATAGGTCCAAGGAATTCGCTATTTATAGAATCATACAGTCCATCAAATATCAGCTCTGTAGTTTTTTTCTGATCGTCTTTAAAAAGGGAATCATATAGAAGGCCCGCAGAAGCAGACACTATAACGATCGTAATAATGACCATTATAATGTTATATCTGACTGTTCGATTTTCTCCAAGAGATTTGATAAATTCGCGCATTTTCTTCGTCTCCAGGGTACATCAGAAATCCTCGCTTGCTGCAGAAATAAATATATAGGATTTAAGATTACCTAATCTACGTTCATTTTATCATGGGAATTTGAGAAAAAATCATTTTTTATCGTTTTTTCACAAAACTATTACACTTTTATATGATAAAATATATAATATGAAAACGACAAATTTAAATTTTCCAAAAATAATAGTAATTATATCCGGAATACTGTATGGCATATTCATGTTCCTTGGCCTGGCGGGAAAAGATTTCTTATCGCAAATCACTCTGAACGTATTGATATGTCTTTTTATTGTGGCAATCATTTCAATGCTTGGCAGAATAACGGATCTGCGCTTTTATTTTGTCATATATATCTTTTCCGAGACCATATGGCTGTTAAGTAACTTATCCTGGACAGTGGATACCTATGCCAGAAAGATAGACCCTTTGGGTGATCCTTTCTTTGCCATACCATCCTTCCTGTTCCTTGTAATGCAGACAATTGCTATTGGATATCTTACTATGGCAAAATATACCAGTTGGAACAGATATAGTTTCAGCAGTAAATACTTTTTAGTCTTATTCCTGTCTATACTGCTGACAAACCGTTTAAGCTCTGTTCCTCATAATCCTACAACAGGAGATGCTTTTCAATTCATAACTCTTGTATGCATTATGTTTATTTTTGCCAATATTTTTACCATTGCCATATCAATTCATGAGGCTGTAAGATATCCTTCATTCATCCTATACATAATCGGATATTATGCCGTGATTTTTGGTAATTATATGTATCTTGTCAGCGAAACAAGTGTACTGGCAGTCCATAATCTTGCTATACCGCTGATAATAATAACCGGTGGTAATTACCTTTTAGTATTATCTTTTTACTTTGAAGGACGTTATCCATGGCTTTCATTTACAATAGACGAAAAAGATATTGATTTTAATAAAAAACTATATATATTTGCCGGCATTATAGTGATGGTAATCTTTGATCTCCTGTTCCTTTTCCGTATAGTAGAATCAAAAACTGCTATGGTCGCATCCCTTATCGGACTGACATTTATATTCCTGGTGAGCGAGCAGCATGCGAGAATGCTTACAGAGCAGTTGTATATTCAGAAAAAAGCTGAAAATGATCACTTGGAAAAGCTTGTAGAAAGAAGAACTAACGCTCTGAGGATTGCAAATCAGCAATTGGCTGAGGCAGTTATAACCGATGCTCTTACCGGACTCTATAACCGCTGTGAATACATGAACCAGATACATAAACGTATAGATGAAAATGACACCACTCCTGTCTCCATACTTTGTGCCAATATACATAACTTCAAGCATTACAACGTAGAATATGGATATGCTACCGGTGATGTGATCCTTGGAGAGATTGGCAAGAGACTCCTGACTATGGATGAGAATCGTTTTAAATCCTTCAGGATAGACGGTAACGAGTTCCTGATAATGACCTGGGGTGAATATGAAAAAGCTGAAATAGAAGAACTTCTAAGATATATCCGCCACATGATAGAAGAACCTATCATAGATGGCAAACAGATATACAAGTTGGATGTTACCTTCAGTTATGCCATGTATCCTCAGGATACTGATAAACTGGATCAGCTCCTTGGCTTTGCAGAAACATCCCTTTTAAAAGCTAAAAACAATGTATAAAACTTTTTTTCATATGTAATTCTTCAAAAAAATGGTTTTGCTAAAGTATATATCGCATATATATGGCTTGCTACTATATTGCGAATAATTTATTATAATGATTATATTTGGTGATGATCTTCGCCAAATATAATCATTTTTTTGTTCAAAAAAATAGGAGGTTGTTATGAGAAAAAAGAATACGGGAGACATTCCAAGATATACTGAAAAAAATGTCCCAAAAGTAATTGCTATTGTGGCAATAGCCATAGTAGTACTAGGCATTATAAGTTCAAGTTTCTATAGGGTAACTGAACAGGAAAATGCAGTTGTAACTATGTTTGGTCAGGTGATCAGAACTGATACTGCTGGTTTATACTTTAAGATACCGGGTATCCAGCAGGTACATATGGTTGACATCACTACTCACGGAACAGGCATTGGTTATACTGTATCTGATTCAGGTCAGAACATTCCGGATGACAGCAACAGCGTTATGATCACATCAGATTTCAATCTGCTTGATATCGATTTTTATCTGGAATATAAGGTTTCTGATCCGGTTGCCTATCTCTATAGCTCAAATGCACCAGAGGCAATACTTAAGAATATTGCATTGTCCAGCATCAGATCAACGGTTGTTAATTATACTGTAGATGAAGCTATGACTACCGGAAAAGGTCAGATCCAGGCTGAAGTAAAAGAGGCTATGGTAAATGAGCTGGCAAAGCACAATATCGGTCTTCAGGTAGTAAATATCACTGTTCAGGATTCTGAACCACCTACAGAAGAAATCATTCAGGCATTTAAGGCCGTTGAAACTGCAAAGCAGGGTGCAGACACAGCCAAGAATAATGCTCTCCAGTACCAGAACGAAAAACTCCCTCAGGCTGAGGCTGAAGCCGACAGGATCCTGCAGAATGCAGAAGCACAGAAGGCATCAAGAATAGCTGAAGCTGAAGGTCAGGTTGCCAGATTTAATCAGATGTATGAGCAGTACAAGCTGTATCCTCTCATCACCAAGAAGCGTCTGTTCTATGAGACTATGGAAGACATTCTTCCTGAGTTAAAGGTTATCATCACTGATGGTAATACTCAGACACTCTACCCTATCGAGAGTTTTTCTGATTATGAAGTACCAAGCTCATCAAGCTCTACAAGCACTTCAGAAGGAAGCAACTAAAGAGCCGGACACAAAATGGCAGAATGGAGAAGCAAATGAAAAAGACAATTGTAAAAACGATCATTGGTATTATTGCTTTTGCAGTAATCGTGATCCTGTTTAATTCTTTATATGTAGTTGATTACAACAATTATGTTATTGTTCAGCAGTTTGGACGTATCGTTGATATCAAGTCCACTCCTGGTCTGAACATAAAGGTTCCTTTTATCCAGAACACTACTTCTATCTATTATGGAAACAGAATCTACGATATTCCTACAAGTGATGTTATCACTAAGGATAAAAAGAGTATGATCGCAGATGATTATGTTATCTGGAGAGTTACAGATGCCAAGAAGTATTATCAGACACTTGGTGCTCAGGCTCCAAGAGCTGAGGAGCGTATCGAGGCAGCTGTGTACAATGCAACTAAGAACACTATTTCAAGCATGACTCAGGACGAAGTGATCGCTGCAAGAGGTGCTAATCTCACAGAGATCATCACTAAAGAATCCAATTCAGATATCAGTGACTATGGTATTGAGGTCCTTACAGCTGAGATCAAAGCCCTGGATCTTCCAGACGACAACAAGACTGCTGTATACGAGAGAATGATCTCTGAGCGAAACAACATTGCTGCTGGCTACACAGCTCAGGGTGAGGCTGCTGCCCAGAAGATCAAGAACGAAACAGATAAGCAGGTAACAGTAACAAAAGCTAACGCTGAAAAGGAAGCTGAAGTGATCATCGCTGAAGGCGAAGCTGAGTACATGAAGATCCTCTCCGACGCCTACAACGACGAAGACAAAGCTGACTTCTACAACTACATCAGAAGTCTCGATGCCCTGAAAGCATCCTTAAGCGGCGGCGACAAGACTCTCCTTCTTGACAAGGATTCAGAGCTTGCACGAATCTTATATGGTAACTATTAATTATTAGTTTCTAGTTTTTTACCTACAATTATATAGTCGAGATGTATTAAAACATCTCGACTGGCTAATACAAAAATAGCTCCTATCGTCTCAGGCTGATTCATGTAATTGATTACATGAACAGCTGTATGAGATGATAGGAGCTTTTTTATTGAACAAGAAATTGCTTCGCAATACCGCTCGGCGTGAAAGCGTTTATACAAGCAATTGCAGAAGTTCGTCTCTATTGATAGCAGTACTAGATATACCCTCGGCAGAGAGGATATCATCAGCAAGCTTCTTTTTAGCTTCCTGCATTTCAATGATCTTCTCTTCTATTGTATCTTTGACTATAATCCGGTACACAGTAACAACTGATTTTTGTCCTATGCGGTGAGCTCTGTCCGTAGCCTGATTCTGTGCTGCCACGTTCCACCAAGGATCGTAGTGAATGACTACATCTGCACCAGTGAGGTTGAGACCTGTTCCACCGGCTTTTAAGGAAATCAGGAATATTGGTATGTCATTCTGATTAAATTCTGATACCAGTTCCAGACGCTTTTCTTTTGGAGTAGCACCGGTAATCTTGTAATAAGGTATTTCCATTTTCTTTAGGTCTTCTTCCAAGAGTTCAAGCATTGAAGTGAACTGTGAGAATATCAACGCTTTATGTCCACCATCAATCAGTGACTCTATCAGTTCCATACAGCTCTGCCTCTTGGCTGACTCTCCATCATAATCCTCAAAACACAGGGATGGATCACAACAGATCTGTCGTATTCTTGTAAGCTCAGATAATACCTGAAGCTTATTCTTGGAGAAATCAGAATCACTCTGGCTCTCAAGAAGTTTCTTCATCTTAACAACCTGACCATCATAGAGTTTTCTCTGCTTATCCTCCATAACTGCAACTCTGGTCTCTTCAAGCTTATCCGGAAGGTCTGTAAGAACATCTCCTTTAAGTCTTCTAAGAATAAATGGTGCAACCATCTTGCGGAGCATCTCTACGGTTTCAGCATCTGACTGCCTGACAATCCTGGTCTCATAGCTCTCTCTGAAATCCTCGTAGCTATATAAAAATCCTGGCATAAGATAATCGAAAATACTCCAAAGCTCGCTAAGTCTGTTCTCAATAGGTGTTCCGGTCAATGCAAATTTTGTTTTTGCGTTAATTACTTTTACAGCCTTAGCAGCGGCTGTATTATGATTCTTAATATACTGAGCTTCATCAATTATCTGGAATCTAAAGCTTATGTCTTCATACAGGTCGATATCTCTTTTTAACAGATCATAGGAGGTTACTATAACGTCCTTTTCTCCGCAGGATAAAATTGCCTTTTTTCTTGCAGAAGCGGTACCGGATATCAGTTCCACATCAAGATCTGGTGCAAACTTCTTTAATTCCTCTCCCCAGTTATATACGAGGGATGCTGGGCATACTATAATTGATGTTTTTGTTTCTTTCAGAGCATTTGCAAGCTCATTACTTTTCTTTTTAGCTTTTGTTACTGTTTGCTTTGCTTCTATAGACTTCTCATCTTGTCCTTCAAGCTTTACAGCCAGGAGAACTGCTATTGTCTGAAGTGTCTTACCAAGTCCCATTTCGTCGGCAAGTATTCCACCAAAACCATATTTATCAAGAGTTCTGAGCCATCTATATCCATTTTTCTGATATTTTCTAAGTACATGCTTTAAATTATCCGGCAGTTCAAAGTCAGCATCATCTACAGTCTTAAATTCTTTTATCAAAGACTTAAAGTGAGAATCTCTTTCTGTATATATATCCTGAGATTTCTCCATCATCTTATCCAGATATAATGCCCTGTATGCAGGAATATGCATCTTGCCTTTGACAAAGTCAGCCGGCTTGATGTGGAGCGTCTCCATCATCTGGGCAAGTCGCTCTACTGCTTCATTTCCATCAAGCTTAAAGAAATCACCATTTTTAAGCCTGATAAATCTACGCTTAAGATTGTAATGAAACAATATATCTAGCAGTTCTTCTCTGGAAATATCATCTGAGGTAATTTCAAGATCCATGATACCGCTATCAACGGAAATTCCCATGGAAAACTGTGCTCTATTTATAACATTTATTCTCTTAAATCTGTCAGTAACTCTGACTTCAGATATTTCCATCAGTTCCTGAAGGCCATGGTCAAGAAGTTCATATATGCCTTCATCATCTTTTTCTCCGACAAGAATATCCTGATCAGCATAATAGTCCGGAATGTACTTCACAATCCTGCTAAGAAGATTGGTCTCATCAATCCTGCTCCTGAAAGGCAAAATAGACTTAAATGATGATGAAGCTTCAAACCAGTCAGTAACATTAAATCTCTGAATGCCATAATTAACAGTCGGTTTACACAAAACCTTACCATCCACAAGATCAAGAAAACACATAAATTCCGGAGCAGGCGGAATATAACGAAGCATCTCATCATGATCATACTCAGTTATATCAACAATCTTTTTCAATTTAGGCAGTGTTTCCCTGTAGAATTTTGCCAGATGATTTCTACCAATCCTGACATCTATTTTTCCAGCTGAAGCAGCTGTCCAAAGTGGCATGAGTTGCTCAGCCTTTACAGAATCAACTCTATATAAGATACCACTATCAAAATAATAGTAGTTATTGTGTCCTTTAATAAGCTCAGGAACATTACCTGATAAACTTACGCCTTGTACTATTCCTCTGGTTCTCTCAACCACTTTCCTTACTTCAAGTTTGATGTCAATATTGCCGTCGACACATTTCAAAGTGCCCTTTCCAATCTTCTCTTTATCCTCACCCAGCCATTCATATTCAACACTATCATCCTGACTGGCACATTCAAAAAAGTCATCTAAATATGATCCAAATAAAAGAATCTTATCCTTTATTTCTTTTATCTCGTTTTCAGTATAGTACCATGAAGACTTCTTGATAGATGTTCTACTAGACATGTAGTCCATTTGCCTCGTGTCTGCCATAATAACATCTCTGATATAATCAGCCCACATTCTTGACGTATCATCCAAAAGATCATATCCGATATTTATCACTGCTTTGGTTCCAAATTGCATATCATTATGAGATAGGAGTGTGTCTAAGAATTCATTTAGATCTTTTATCTTGTATAACTTCTTATCTCCGGCTTTGAAGGTTACTACCAGAGAATCGCCCTTTATTGTAAGGCTTGGTACGATTTTTATATTTTTCTCAATGCTCTCTTTTTCCATGTCTTCAGAAAAAAGTGCTGAAAGCATAGAATAACCTTCCATATTGGTCGCATCAACATTACTGCCTTTTTTCAGGACTTCCTGTATCTTCATGATAGATGCTACTATATGAGAGCATATTGTCACCCCAAGAATTGACTTATTATCCCTATATTTGAAACACGTATAATTGCCGCAATTAGTAGAAATCACCCTATCAGAAATAAACCTTAAGGTAACGCGATACTTAGTCAGAAACTTTTTATCATATTTGTCCTCAACAAACACAGAGCATTCTGCATCTCCTACCAATTCCTGCCTGCCCTGATAATTGATATATCCATACTGTAGATGCTCAACCTTGACTCTATCAGACTTAATAAATTCCTGCGCATCTTTTATGGTTCTTTCATCCGCATGCAGACCATTTAAGAAATTGTCATAATTAAAATAACAATACTCCTCTGACTTATAATCATAATCATCTGCTTCTGCTAAAATCTCTTCTTCCTTAGTCCATAGCTCATTTATCTGATCAAGATCAAAGGAAGACTTTTCCTTCTCTAAAAGATCAGCCTCTTCCAATGTAGTTTTTGGAACACTTCTGTCAACTTTTCCCATATACTCTCCCATCTATTCTCATGGCATATATTCAATCCCCAAGATTACTAGCTCATAACAGTTTTTATTATAAAAAAAGAACCGGCCCAAAATCAAGCCAGTCCCTTATATAATCCAATTATTTATAGTAACAAATATCACTTTTGAGTAGTTGATGCTGTTGATGCGCTATCAGCGCTTGCGGCAGATGATCCGGCAGCCGAGCTGTCAGCGGTTGATGCTTCGGTTGATGCATTTTCATCAAAAGTTGTAGTCAGATTGCCACTTGTGATCTGCTCATTCATCCATGCCAGATGCGTTGCGAAATATGCCTTATCAGTTGCAATCTCATTTTCAATCGATACATATGCTCCGCCCCAGCGTTTCTTATCAAGCTGGCGGCTCTTATTGATGGCAGCACCCTTAGACGTTTTCAGAGAATCCAGCTGTGCAAAGATATCAGCCTGTATAGATGCTGATATTTCGTTCCATTTTGCAATGTAAGCATTGGCAAAAGTCTCATTCTTAAGAAGCTGATTATAAGGCAGATATGTAACGTCATGCTGTTCTGACCAGCTGCTTGTGTGCATAAATGCTGAATCAAAATCCCACAATGGTCCCATTTTGATCAGGTCTGTGCTGGCAGAACTGTATTTATAAAAATAGATATTTGAACCAGATGGATCTCCCTGTCCAAGGATATCTCTGGCAAGGAGCCAGCTTGACCAGGACGCTGCATCTACAATGCTCCAGAGTGAACTGCTTCCGGAATTTGTATAGTTTTCAACTTTTTGCATCAGAGCTTTTAATGAAGCTACTTTTGAATCACTACTTGATTTTACTTCCGGATATTTTAATGTATACGCAAGGTACTGAGCCTGACCTGATGTGCGGAAATATACATCTTCATTCCACCAGTAGGCGTCATTTTCAAACAGATATCCACTATTTGAAATATTAACTCTGCTTGAACCTTCCTCAACTGCTTCTGTCAGGATATACAAGCCCTGCCAGTCACCGTTGATCTCAACATTGACAAATGTCATGGACGGTGTCCATTCCATACCAACTTTCTTTGAAACAATGTCACCGATATAAGTATTTAAATTTGTTCCTGTATTTAAAAGTATCCAGGTCTTATCAGCATATGCAGAGCCTCTTCCAAGTAAGTCTGCTTTTGCTGAAAGCTTGATCTTGTATGACTTCTTTTCTTTTTCAACTGCACTAGTATTGCCTCTTACCTTGAACTTCATCTCATACTGACCGGCTGCAGCTCCGCTTCCTGAGACAGTCATGTTGCCACTTACGTATTCAGCATCAGTGATAGTTGCTCCAGCAAGGCCGCTTGGAGCATTTACTACTTCATAGGTAGGAAGTGCACCGTCTTCTGTTGTTATCTGTATAAGTGGGAGATCAGGTCTCTCACTGGCTGATACTGTGAGCTTATTAGTAGATGTACTATTAGCGTCTGCAGCCTTTACATCAATGCCGGCTCCAGTAACAAACAAAGCTGCACATAGTACAGCTCCTATTATTTTCACAAAACACTTATTCATAATTCTGTAATCCCATACTCCTTGTCCATGATCTTTTATCCGAATCTATAAAACGATACAGATAAAATCTCTACTATAATGACATTCACATGCGTTAATGTCAAATTATAAATGAACAAAAAACTCCCTATTTACATTTGAATCACTCTATCATGAGCAACACAAATGTAAATATGGAGTTTATATTTTTTCACATTAAAATCCTTTATTTTTCAAATCTGAAACCAGCTGGACATAAAATTCGCGAACATCAAATCCGTCGATGTTTTCTCTGTTTAGATCGATCATATCGCCGTGAGATATTCCTCTTCCGCTTTTTGGTTCAAGGAATATGAAGTTCTGTCCCCATGGAAAAGACTTCTCGCCAACAAGACCGTCATTTCTGCCATCAAACAGTTTTACCAGATGATAGGAGAAATTAAGCGGGAACTTGCCGTCCGAAGCCTTTGGCATATATGATCCAACGCTCTGATAATATACTTTTGGAGAATCCGGAGTCCTTAAGTTGAAGTTCTCACAGGCTTCATGAGTAAGGTCTGTAACAGCTTCGATAAAATTAGGATTGTTATCTCCAAGTCTATGTAAAGCATTGTTATAGGTAGCCGCAACAGTATCTTTTACACCCTGGCCTATTTTACCTAGTAGATAATCTGCAAACTCACAGCCTCTATGAGGAGTATTGATGGTGGTAAGACTGGCAACCATGTCTTCAACGCCATATCTGGCAATAGCGGCGCGGCTATCAAGACCTCCCTTGGAGTGGGCTATGATATTAACTTTCTCACAACCTGTCTCTAATACTATCTGCCTGATCCTGGCCGCAATCTCAGCGCCGCACTCTTCTACTGATGCAGCAGACTGCTGATTGCCAAAATACACTTTTGCACCATTATAGATCAGCTCATCTGAAATTCGTCCCCAATAATTTAAGAAAGCCGGCTTGAAGTCTCTAAAGAAAACTCCATGTACCATAAGGATTGGATATCTAGTGCGACAGACCTGCTGATAGTATCTGTTTGCATTTAACAGGATCTTATTGGTCTCAAAATCAACTTCCTGCTCTGCTGTCTTGATCATTCTGGCAATGATCCCCAGATTTATAGGGAATAGCCATGCCAGAATATAAGCAATTGTCTTACTCTTAATACTCACCTGAGTAGATGAAAACATGACTTTGATCATGCCCGTGAAATATACTATAGACATGGTACATACAGCAAGCAGTGCAGAAACTATAAGTGTCACAACGCCTGCTGTTGAAGTGCCATTACGAATAGCCTGGATAAAAAAGAAAAACCATATCACACATAAGATAATAGATAAGGACCTGTAGGCTCTGAGCACCTTGGCGCCTTTATAACAGTTTTTGAGTTTGCTATATTCAGGTTTGTTTAATACAGCTGTCTGATCTTTAGTAAGAGTCATTTGGAATCCCCCGAGAAAAATAGTTAAGATACTATATATCTTATAACAGCTGTATTATATAACTTTTAAAAGGGATATAACATAGTAATTTAAGGGAGTTAACAGCCTGTAATCCTTTGCAAAACAACATTGCAGCTATTTCACAATTACAATAATTGACTATTACCACATTTCACAAGTGCATATTTTAATAGAGACTTTAACTGTTCTTTAGCTTCATCAGTTCTGATAAAGCTATCCCATTTCTCACTGTATTGTCCTTTATATCTTATCTTTCCTGCTTTTCTGTCATTCAGATAAAAATCTACAGACAGATTTATTCCATCTTCATAGGTAGACCAATCGCTTCGCTTATTCATGATAAATAAAAAATTTCTGGCCCGTTTTGTATAATTATCATAAACATCATCCATCAATAGATCTATGTCTCTCTTTAATTCAAACTGCCCGATTCCCATTTCGTTTATACTATACAAATGTAAAAAATACATCTCCTCAGCATTATAATGGTATTTATCATAGTATTTTAAAAGAAGATCTGATAATACATAAGGGTGTCCTTCATAAACAGCAATAAGTTCATCAAAGTTGGATGCTTTAAGACTCTCTATCCATTGTTCTTCATATAGCTCGTTCATTTTCTCTTTTACTTCAGCCTGAATAATACTATCTTTGTTTTCATCATAATGTCCTCCCCAGACCGCATTAATTACACGCTGAGAATACCAATCCGAATCAGAAAAACAGAAAGAGTCCATACGAAGGCTAGCTTTTACGTCTAACCACCAGGTCCTTGGATTATTATAATTTGCCCTTCCATCGAGTCTTCGATAGAGATAGTATTCAAGAATGTCAAACTCTTTTCCATAGCCCATTAACTTAAAGAAAGGCGTTGGTTGTATTCCCATTTCTGTTTTTATCAGAAACAGATTATCCTCCTTCATAAGCACCTTAAACTCATTGCAGAAATCATTTTCATCATAATTTCTTTTATAGTTTTCCTTAATATTGGAGCTCCAGAACCTGAATGGACTCTCTCCTTTTTCATATCTTTTCCAAAAATACGCATCCTGAAAAGCTTCAAAAATAAAAGTAATAAAAGGTAAGCTACCCAAAAAATCTGCCGGATGACTATCAATAACTTCCTTAAGATCATTTATTGCATCTTTATCACATTCCTTTATTTCATTACTGTCAAGCATATAATTTAGGATCATCCTGCAAAAATCATGATTCTTTTCATAGTTATATAACGGAAGAATGTAGTAAAGTTTGTACTCCGCAAACATTCTACTAAAATATCTGCTCGCAGAAGATCCAAATACTCTAAGCACTCTTTTCAAAGTAAGCAGTGGTCTTACTGCTATATCAAACTCATTCTTAAATTCGCAATAACACTTGTCGTTCTTAATATTTTCCACACAATCAATGGTCGCTATATTTTTAATACTCTCTCCTTGCTTATAAAAAATCTTTGTAGGATCAAGAGCTTGGTAATTATTTATTTTGCAAACAGGCTCAGTATTTATTCTGTCAAGCCATTGAATTTTGTCTTCCGAAATAGTATGAAGTTTTCCACTCCGTATATGTGCAATCACATCTCTGTCTTCTTTATTGTGTTTGTCAAAGAAGTCCAGGTCTGCCTTGGAAAAAAGCGCATTTCTTGAAGGAACATGAGAAAGAAGGCTGTGCGAAAAGTTTTCCACTGCCATAAAATAGTTGTGATAGCTGGTATTAAAACGCTTTAACCAGTAACAAACATGTATTTTTTTGTATTTTGAATTTATCCTGTCTATTCTGCCAAATCTTTGTTCAAGCTTTGCCGGAGAATCAGAAATATGATAGTTTACAATATAGTTATATCTTGGGAAGTTCACTCCTGCTTCAGCTATATTATAGGTAATGATCAGTATATCCGGAATGGAATCACTCTCTGGTGAAAAAATGTTGCCCATGCCGCTATATATAGCCAGTTTATCCCTGTTCTCTGTTCCGGTGATAACCTCACATTTTTTGTTTATCCCCCTATTATCAAGTTCTTTTTTTATCGATGCACATACATCACTAGCAGAAACTCTATCAGGGTCCTCATCATTTTCAGTAGCATATGCAGTAAAAATCAGTGCTCTGTTTGGTCTTCCATCCTCACGTTCATTAACTATTTCAACTATCTTTTTAGAAAAATAAGGAAGGCATTCCTTATCTGATTTGTAATAATCTCCGTGGTCCAGACTAATATCACATGAAAACCATATTTCTGCCAGTTCTCTTTTGACACTCTCCCTTATCTCTTCATCTCCACCCTGAAAGGCCAAAACTGTATCTTTAAAATACCGCGTCACTGCATTTTGTGGATCAAATGATTCGCAGCATAATTTAGCTTCTCCACTATGATCTGATTCAGGGATAAGAAAATTGATAATCTTTTCTTTTTCCTTTTCTTCATCTATAGTTGAAACTATAGATGCGGCTATGTGCGCATATTGAGGAAGTTCGTCGCGATAATACCTAACAACAGGAGTTGCCGTCATAAATGCTATTTTTTTAGCTTTTAATTTTTCCAATTGTTCTCTTCGTTTTGTCCTGCCATCATCATTTTGCTTATTATCTATAAAATAATGCGCTTCATCTATTATGATCAAAGAATACTCTTCACCAGACTCTACCTTCTTCGCAATGTTGCTTTCATCATTGTTGATTATCTCAATTCGATCAGCCCAGTGATATTGCTCTATTACATTCCAAAATTTACCTGTATCTTTATCTTTCCAATCGTCCAAAAAAGGGGCAAAGGGTTCTTTACTCGTACCAGCCTGAGCAGGAGTACTGACAATCAATATTTTTCCATTCATGGTACTTAGACACATCATTGCCATTAGTCCTGCAATAATAGTTTTTCCTGTACCAACCTCATCAAAAATATATACAGCATCATTTTTCATTATTCTTATACAGTTAGCAAACTGTAATGCATATAACTGAAGTTTATTACTGTCTATATATTTGATCCACGCAAACTCTTCTTTTAGCTTGCCTTTTTCATCAATAAAGTATTGATTCCTACTCATCTTTGAGTTTCCTTTCTCGCTTTTCCAGCAACGTAGAACTCTTCCATTGTCTCAAGGCATAGGGCTGACAGATTCCCGCCCATCACGCAACCACAGTCAATATCTATGAGCTTACCATTCCTATAGATGTGACTATCCTTTTTTCCAAAAAAGCATGTAGGTGTATGCCCTATTATAAAAATGTCATCTCCTTCAATTCCTTCTTCAAAATCAGGTCTTGAAATCAGGAGTTCACCAGGTTCTGATAAATAAGCATCTTCAAGATCATGCAAGTTTGAAATATTCTCGCCAATGGTATGGATTAGAACAAATCTCTGACCATTCACAGTTACTTCTTCGTATAGCGAAAAGTCTTTTACATATTCAAGCAAATCTTCCCGGTCACATTTAGGAAGTTTCCTGAAGCAGTCAGATGTTATCTTCCCACCATTATCACTAAGAAACCACAAATTAACATCTGTAAGATAATCAAGGGTCATTGTCTTATCAATAATTTCTTCAGAATCAACCTCTTTTAACCCAGGCAAAAGAACTTTCATCATCATATACTCGTGATTTCCCATTATCGGTATAACATTAGGTTGCATCATCATCCAGCTAAGAACCTCAACTGGCTTGGGACCTCGATCCACGGTATCACCTATGATATACAGGGTATCTTCATCTTGCAAATCTATAAGCTTGACGAGTTCAATAAGCTCATCGTAGCAGCCATGAATATCTGATATAGCGTAGTGCATTATTTCGTTCCTCCTTTTGCTATTATATACTGAATCTGCTATTGATATACAAAAATGATTCCACAAGCCTACCTTTACCTTATTTCCACATAATGCTAAAATTGAATAATAGTCAAAATACTGACAAGATAAGGCACTCAGGGGAAGTTTAAAAATGAAAGTTGCGATTATTTCAGACATTCACATTGATATCAATGAAAAATCAAAAGTAGATCAATATATCAAAGACTGGTACAAGGAGCTGGTGGAAGCCGGGGAGGCAAAAGCGCTGATCATAGCAGGCGACATATCAGAGGACGTACAAAAGACGATCAAGTATGTGCAGGAATTGGAGGATGCTGCAAAAGCTCCTGTATACTACGTTCCTGGGAATCATGACATGTGGAACAGGGATAAAAAATACGAAAGCAATGATGCTATCTATGATCTCTTTTTACAGGATCCGCATTGCCTCTCAGGAAAACAGGTTGAACTGGGCAACCATGTGGTGATCGGTGATATAGGATGGTATGACTATAGTTACGCCAATACTGAGAAGTTTACAAAGGAAGCATTTGATTCCATGACTACTCTTGGTCGTACCTGGCAGGATAAGTATTTTAACACCTGGACTGATGACAATAAGGTCAAGTCCGATCAATTCAATGCTACTTTTAAAACAGCTCTTGATGAGGCTGCAGCTCAAGGCAAGAATATCTGCTTTGTTACTCATATGATCAATCATGAGGATTTCTCAGTTCCAGACGGAACCAATAAATTCTGCTTTTTTAATGCATATCTTGGTAACCGGACTCTGCAGCAGATACTCGCTGATAATGCCTATGTAGATTACAGCATCAGCGGTCATATCCACTTTAGGAAGGACACTGTAGATGCCGGCAAGAAATGGCTCTGCAGATGCCTTGGATACGATAGTGAATGGCCTCTCTTCCATCCGGAGGAGGAATACAGGGATAAAGATAACGATGTTTTGTGGCACATAAAAGATGCTGCTGAAATAATTGAACTGTGAAACGATGAAGCAGTGACTCACTTTTACATATTTTTGTACTTTTATTTTTTTGCATTCGTATAATAATTTGTAAGGTCTTAAACATGTAACAAAAACCATATGATAAATGTTTTTTTGATTTACATGTTTAAGAACCTACACTGATCAGGAGGATATAATGAAATTAAGAACAGTTGTGGGATTATCAATATTGATGTTTGCAACAAGCTTTTTACATCCGGCATCAATAGCCCATGCCACTGAAAGCATTGACATTGCTGGATCTGAAAGTGCGCAGGCAGATGCTGAGAGTGAGGATATTGTAACCTCCATTCTCAATACCAATGCTATAACACTAGGAACTGATGAAGTATATCAGCTTGAATTGACTGAGGATTTCAAAAACACCATTGAAAAAGAAATTCAGGCGAACGGGGAAAGTAGTGATGACAATTCTGAGAATGAGCAGGAAAACATTTTTTCCTGGACCTCTTCAAATGACAAGATCGCTACAGTAGATGAAAATGGTCTGATCCATGCTATTTCAAGTGGAACAGTTATTATATCAATAAGTGATGATTCTGGAGTGATCATCGATAGCTGCACCGTAAATGTAATTGTGAAGATCAATAATATCGCCCTTGATGATCAGTTGTTACTGTTAAAGACCGGGCAGGAAAAACAACTTGTCGCATCAATTGTTCCTCTTGATGCTTATGATACAAAGATTTACAGCTACGAAAGTAGCGACGAGCAAATAGTTACAGTGTCTGAAGATGGTCTTATCACTGCTGTTTCAGAGGGTTGTGCAACTATCACTGTTCATGCAGCTGATGATAAGACGAGAGAATGCTGTGTCGTTGTCTTTCCTGATGGCGATCTGCAGGCTCTTTCTCAGACAACTGAGAACTGGACTTATAAGCAGTTCTATCAGGCTCTTGATAATTTAAAAAATGTTGAATCGCCTTGGGATAAGGTGATCTGTATTGGAGACAGTGTTACAGAAGGCATTCAGGCAGGACCTTCCAAGTCTGAATGGATTCCTAATTATCCTATGGCTATGTCACATTTTCTTGATGCAGATGTGATCAACTGTGGAATAGGCGGCTCCGCAATCTGGAGCAGAAGCAATCTTCCTCTACTAAATCATTCTGACAGATTTGAACCGGCAGATGCCGTATTTATCATGGCAGGCTATAATGACTGGTTCTATGGTACTCAGTGTCCTATGGGCGATACGGCTACAGAATACACTTTTACTTATGATCTGAATGTATTTTATGACAAGATTGCTGAGATATATCCGGATTCAGATATATTTGTAATATTACCACCAACACCACATGCCCATTCAGGATACGAACCTTACTATGATTTTTCATGGATACGTGCTGTGGAGCACGATCTGGCAGATTCACATAATTTCTATGTGATCAATCTTCCTGCCGAAGATATATTAAATGGCGCTGAAGAAGATACCTGGAAGACATTTTTCTCAGATGGCGTTCATCTAAATGATTATGGTTATACAGTCCTTGGCACCATCATTACTGACAAGGCTATTCAGATAAAAGAAAACCAACAATAACAACTCCATACCACACATATCCTTTCACTAAAACGCCCCGGTGGTGCTCTTTGCACTACCGGGGCGGCTCTTTTTATGGGAATGAGTCACGGGGGACGTATCCAATGTCATTTAGATAAGGATACCCCCTGGTTCAAATTTAATTAAATAGTATTTTCAAGCAGAGGTGTAAAAGCCTCTGTTTTTTTGCACTTTTTTTCAAAAAGTGCTTGAC